>Ga0126306_10001377_pt1 | contig 12954 bp, 14 predicted proteins | sample Plot27_FD_92592 | JGI IMG/M metagenome (GOLD analysis project Ga0126306, IMG submission 92592) | Serpentine soil microbial communities from UC McLaughlin Reserve, CA, USA - Plot27 | ecosystem: Environmental > Terrestrial > Soil > Grasslands | place: USA: UC McLaughlin Reserve, Lake County...
GGACGCCCTGGTGGGCGCCGCTGCGGGCTTCGGCGTCGATCAGGGAGCGGGGGACGGTCTGGACCTCGATGCCGCGGCGCTGGGCGAGGTCGAGGAGGTCGCCCAGGGCGGCCCGGCCGGCGCCGGAGGCGAGCAGGATGCGGTCCATGGGGCGGCCGGCCCGCAGGGCCTCGACGATCGGGCGGCGGCCCTCGATCAGGGTGCGGCCCTGACCGGGGCGGACCGCCTCCCTGGCCGCGTCGAGCTGGGTGCGGCGGCGGGACTGCTTGGCCTGGCGGGCGCCGGAGCTGGCCCGGCGCTTCTCGGACGGGGCCTGGGGGCGGCGCACCTCTCCCCCGCTGTCGCGCTCGCGCCGGGGGGGCTGGTCACGCCTGCGGCGGCCGCGGCCTTCCTGGCGGCCGCCGTCTAGGGGATGAGGTGCCATCGGGGGCCGCCGGGGCGGTCTTCGACCCGGATGCCGGCGTGGGCGAGGCGTTCGCGGATGGCGTCGGCGTCGGCGAAGTCGCGGGCCGCGCGGGCCTGTTCGCGGAGGTCGAGGAGAAGGGCGAGGACGGGCCGGAAGGCCGCCGGGTCGGGGAGGTCGTCGAGGGGGGTGAAGCCGAGGCGGGCGGTCAGGGCGAGGAAGGTGGCGAACCGGTCCCGGAGGTCGCCGGCCACGGCGGTGTCGCCGTGCTCCAGCTTGGCGATCAGGGGGTTGGACTCGGCGACCAGGTCGAACAGGACGGCCAGGGCGGCGGGGACGTTCAGGTCGTCGTCGAGGGCGGCCTCGAACCGGTCCCGCCAGCCGGACGGGCCCGCGGGACCCGCCGCTTCCCCGTTCCCCGACCCACCCTGGTCCCCGAGGGCCCGGGCGGTGTTGGTGGCGAAGGTGGCCAGGCGGTCGTAGCTGGCGGCGGCGTCGGCCAGGACCTCCTCGGAGAACTCGAGGGGGCTGCGGTAGTGGGCGCCCAGGAGGGCGTAGCGGAGGACGACGCCCCGGTGGCGGGCCAGGAGCTCGCGCGGGCTGACCACGTTGCCAACGGACTTGGCCATCTTCTCGCCCTTGAGCTCGAGGAAGGCGTTGTGGAGCCAGTAGCGGGCGAAGGGCTCGCCGGTTGCCGCCTCGGACTGGGCGATCTCGTTCTCGTGGTGAGGGAAGATGAGGTCCTCGCCGCCGCCGTGGATGTCGAAGGCGCGGCCCAGGTACTTGCCGGCCATGGCCGAGCACTCGATGTGCCAGCCGGGCCGGCCCGGGCCCCAGGGGGAGTCCCAGGCGGGCTCGCCGGGCTTGGCCCCCTTCCAGAGGGCGAAGTCCAGCGGGTCGCGCTTGTCCGGGTTGACCTCGACCCGGGCGCCGGCCTGGAGCTCGGCCAGGTCGCGGCCGGACAGCCGCCCGTACTCGGGCCACTTGCCGACGGCGAAGTAGACGTCGCCGCCGGCCTGGTAGGCGAAGCCGCCCTCGACCAGGCTGGCGATCAGGGCCAGCATCTCCGGGATGTGGCCGCTGGCCCGGGGCGCGATGTCGGGCGGCTGCACGCCAAGGGCGGCCGTGATCTCGTCGTAGACCCTGGTCCAGCGCTCGGCGACCACGAACGCCTGCAGCGGGTCGTGGCCGGCGGCGTTGATGATCTTGTCGTCGACGTCGGTGTAGTTGCGGACATACAGCACGTCGTAGCCGGAGGCGGCCAGGTGCCGGCGGAGGACGTCGAACACGACGACGTTGCGCAGGTTGCCGACGTGGGGCTCGCCATAGACGGTGATCCCGCACAGGTAGATCCCGACCCGGCCCTCGTCGCGGGGCACGAACGGCTCCTTGGCACGGGTCAGGGTGTTGTGGAGCTGGAGGGCCACGGGAGTTCGGCTCCGGGGTCGGATCGGGCGGGTGAAGCTCGTATCCTACCCGCGAACCGGCTGCTCAGCGGCCAGGCAGACCGCGCTGGCGGCGATCCCCTGGCCCCGGCCGGCGAAGCCGAGGCCGTCGGTGGCCTTGGCGGTGACCCGGACCCGGGACGGCTCAAGGCCGAGGGCGGCGGCCAGGTTGGCGGCCATCGTGGCCGTGAGGCCGCCGAGGCGGGGCCGGTCGCAGACCACGACCACGTCCAGGTTGACCGGGGCCCAGCCGCTGGCCGCGACCAGCTCGGCAACCCTGGCGCAGAGGTCGATGCTGGAGGCGCCCTCCCAGCGGGGGTCGGCCGAGGGGAAATGGTGGCCGAGGTCGGGCAGGCCGGCCGCGCCCAGGACGGCGTCGCAGGCCGCGTGGGCGACCACGTCGGCGTCGGAGTGGCCGTCCAGGCCGAGCTCGAACGGGACAGTCACCCCGCCCAGGACCAGCGCCCGCCCGGCGACTAGCGGGTGCGCGTCCAGTCCCTGGCCGACCCGCAGCGGCGGCAGGGTCACGGGAACCCTCCACCGGCTCCGCGGCGGCGGGCCAGGAGGGTCTCGGCGATGGCCAGGTCGAGCGGGGTGGTCACCTTCAGGTTCTCGGGATCGCCGGGGACGACCTGGACCGGGTGGCCGGCCAGCTCGATCAGGGCGGCCTCGTCGGTCGCCTCGACCCCGTCCCGGAGGGCCAGCCGGTAGGCCCGCTCCAGCACCTCGCGGACGAACAGCTGGGGGGTCTGCATGGACCGCAGCTGCTCGCGGTCGACGATGCCGGTGGAGCGCTGGGCCTCGTCGACCCGGCGGATGGTGTCGATCACCGGCACCCCGGGGACCACGCCGGCCAGGCCGGCCTCCAGGAGCAGCTCCAGCATGCGGTCGACCGCGCCCGGGGCGACCAGGGGGCGGGCGGCGTCGTGGACGACCACGTAGCCGGGCTCGGGCGGCAGCGCCCGGAGGCCGGCGGCCACGCTGGCCTGGCGGGTCGGCCCGCCGGCGACCAGCGCGGTCACCTTGGCCAGGCCCTCGTCGGCGAGCAGCTTGGCGGTGGCGTCGAGGGCGTCGGGGTGGCTGACCACCACCACCGCGACGGTGCACTGGTTGGCCTCCATCGCCTCGACGGCGTGGGCCAGCATGGCCCGGCCGGCCAGGCGGACCAGCGCCTTGGCGCCACCGCCGAGGCGGCGGCCGGAACCGGCCGCGGGCACGACCACGCCCACCGCCGGGGTGGCGGTGGGCGTGGGGAGCGGACCTGGTCTGGCTACGACTCGAGCGCCTCGTCGACCAGCAGGATGGCTTTGCCCTCGTCACAGTGGCAGGCGAGCACCAGCTCGGAGACCAGGATCTGCCGGGAGCGCTGGAGCATGCGCTTCTCCCCGGCCGACAGGCCCTTCTCGCGGTCGCGGACGGTGAGGTCACGGACGACCTCGGCGACCTGGAAGATGTCGCCGGACTGGAGGCGCTCGATGTTGCCCTTGAAGCGACGGCTCCAGTTGCCCTGGGTCGAGGACTCGCCAGTGCGCAGGATCTCGAAGACGCCCTCGACGTCCTCGGAGCTGCAGACCTCGCGGATCCCGACCTCCTGGCAGTTGTCGCGGGGCACCATGAGGGTCAGGTCGCCATACGTCAGCTTGAGGACCAGGTACTCCCTGGTCTCGCCGCCTACCTCACGATCCTGGAGGCCCTCGATGACCGCGGCCCCATGCTGTGGGTAGATGACGCTGTCGCCGACCTTGAACATACGCGAAAACCCCTTCCCTCGAACGGAACACAAATCAGGATAACATTTCTGAGGGGTTGCGTACAAACGAAGTCGCAGGTAGATGGCCTGATTGACGTACCCGGGCTCACTCGTCGGCCTCAGGCCGGGCACCATCGGCGAGGCGCCTGAGCCCCTCGCGCAGCAGCCGGGCCCGGCCGGCGCCGACGCCCTCGACCTCCTCGAGGTCCTCGGGCCCGACGGCCATGATCACCTTGAGCGAGCCGAAACGCTCCACCACCCGGTCGACCACCGACGGTGGCAGCTGCGGCACCCTGGCCAGCAGGCGGTAGCCGCGCGGGACCTGGGCGGCGTCCAGCGTCTCGGGGTCGCCGGTGAGGTCGATCGCCTTGGCCACGGCGGCCATGTCCAGCAGCTCCTCCGGGGTCAGGCGGCCCAGCTCGGCCAGCACGCCGGACACCTCCCACCCGGGACGGGCCCGAAGGTGGTCGCGGACGGCCAGGCGCTCCTCCTCGTCGACGCCGGCGCTCAGCTCCTCCAGCTGGAGCCGGAGCAGGCGGCCGTCGCTGCCCAGCTCGGCCACGTACTGCTCCAGCTCGCGGGCCACCTGGCGCACCATCTCGGCCCGGCCGAGCAGGGTCAGGACGTCCAGCAGGGTGGCCTGGCCGTGCAGCTCGCGGGCGTCGAGGGCGGCGCTGGCCTCGTCGAAGCGGGCCCGGTAGTGGTCGAGGGCGGCCACCGCCTGGTTGGCCCGCGACAGCACCGCGCCGACGTCCTCGAGCACGTGGCGCCAGTCCTCGACGTACAGGGTGATGGTGCGCATCGAGTGGGACACCGAGATCACCGGCACCCCGGCCTGCCTGGCCACCCGCTCGGCGGTGCGGTGGCGGGTGCCGGTCTCGACCGTCGGGATGGCCGGGTCGGGCATCAGGTGGACGTTGGCCCAGAGGATGCGGGTGGCGGTCTCGTCCAGGACCATGGCGCCGTCCATCTTGGCCAGCTCGGAGAGGCGCTGGGCGGTGAACGGCACGTCGATCTGGAACCCGCCGGTGAACAGCGCCTCCACCTGGGGCGGCGAGCCGAGCACGACCAGGGCCCCGGTGTTGGCCCGGAGGATCCGCTCCAGCCCGGGCCGCAGGGCCGTCCCCGGGGCGACCTGGCGCAGCACCTCGAGCAGGCGGTCGTCCAGGGTCATCGGGGCACCACCCCCAGCTTCGGCGGGCGCGGGGCCCCGGGTGGGGCCGTGGCCAGGACGGACAGGGACTCGGCGACCGAGCCGACCGGGTCCAGCTCGATGTCGGCGGCCCCCCTGGCCCCCTTGGGCAGGCCGGTGGCCGGGACCAGGGCGCGGCGGAAGCCGAGCCGGGCCGCCTCGGCCAGGCGCCGGGGCAGCTGCGGGACCGGGCGGACCTCGCCGCCCAGGCCGACCTCGCCGATGGTGATCAGGTCGGCCGGGACCTGCCGGTCGCGGGCGGCCGAGGCCAGGGCCAGGCAGATGGCCAGATCGGCCGCGGGCTCGGTGATCCTGACCCCGCCGGCGGTGGCGGCGAACACGTCGTTGCCGGCCAGGCCGATGCGGGCCCGGCGGTCGAGCACGGCGACCAGGATGGCCAGGCGGCCGGCGTCCAGGCCCTGGGCGGTGCGCCGGGGCACGGCCACCCCGGTGGGCACGACCAGCGCCTGGACCTCGGTGACGAGCGGCCGCCGGCCCTCCAGGCTGACCGTGCAGGCCACCCCGGGGACCCCGGCCGAGCGGGCCGACAGGAACAGCCGTGACGGGTCGGCCAGCGGCTCCAGGCCGACCTCGGTCATCTCGAAGCAGCCGACCTCATAGGCCGGGCCGAAGCGGTTCTTGGTGCAGCGGACCAGGCGCAGGGCGTGGTGCTGGTCGCCCTCGAAGTTGAGGACCACGTCGACCAGGTGCTCGAGGGTCTTGGGGCCGGCGACGGCGCCCTCCTTGGTGACCTGGCCGACCAGGAAGGTGGCGATCGAGCGCTCCTTGGCCAGCCGCACCAGCTGGGCGGCGACCTCGCGGACCTGGCCGACCCCGCCGGGGGCGCCGGCCAGCTCCGGGTCGGCGACCGTCTGGACCGAGTCGACCACGACCACGGCCGGCCGGACCTGCTCGACCAGGGTACGGACGGTCCCGAGGTCGGTCTCGGCGGCCAGCAGCAGCCCGGGGTGGAGGGCCCCCAGGCGCTCGGCCCGCAGCCGGACCTGCTCGCGCGACTCCTCGGCGCAGACGTACAGCACCGGGCCGTCGGCGGCCATGCCAGCGAGCACGCCCAGCAGCAGGGTGGACTTGCCGATGCCGGGCTCGCCGGCCAGCAGGACCACCGACCCGGGGACCAGGCCGCCGCCCAGGACCCGGTCGAGCTCCTCGACCCCGGTGGGGCGGTGGGCGCCGGTCTGGGCGGCGACCTCGGTGATCGGCACCGGGGTCGTCACCGGGCCCGACGCCCTGGCCGGGGCGGTCCGCTCCAGCACCTCTTCGACCAGGCTGTTCCAGGCGCCGCAGGCCGGGCAGCGGCCGACCCAGCGCGGGCTGGCGGCCCCGCACTCGGTGCAGGCATAGGCGGTCCGGACTGTCCTGGCCACGTTCGAAAATCGCCCCCGCCGTCGCGCCGGGCCTCGGCCCGGGCCGGCGCGCCCGATGCCCGCCGGCAGGGCGCCGGCACGCGCCCTCACCAGGCCAAAGGCTAGCATGCGACGACGACAATCGAATGTCGTCCACAATGGGGACATGGAGGAGTCCCCCGGAGCCAGGGAGCTGCTGGCGCTGCTGGCCGAGTCGGACCGGCTCAGGGCGCTGGCCGCGGTCACCCTGGGCGCCGACACGCTGGCCGAGGTGGCCGAGCGGGCCGGCCTGGAGCCCAAGGAGGCGGCCAGGGCGTTGAGCCGCCTGGTCGCCGGCGGGCTGCTGGAAGGCGGGGCCGGCAAGGGCTACCGGGTCCGCACCGAGGCCCTCAAGGCGGCGGCCAGGCGGCCGGCGGACACCGGATCCGCGGCCGCCGGGGCCGGGGGCTCCGAGGGGCAGGGCGGTGGGCCGCCGGGCCCGGCCGCCGGGTCGCCCGAGGCCGACGTGCTGCGGCGGTTCGTGCACAACGGCCGCCTGCTGGCCATGCCGGCCGCCCACGGCAAGCGCCTGGTCGTCCTCGACCACCTGGCCGGACTGTTCGAGCCGGGCCGGCGCTACCCCGAGCGGGAGGTCAACGAGCTGCTCGGGCGCTACCACCCCGACTACGCCATGCTACGGCGCTACCTGGTCGACGACGGCTTCCTCGCCCGGGCCGACGAGCCGGCGCCGTCAGGGTCGCGCTCGGTCAAGGTCTACTGGCGCACCGGCGGCACCGTCGAGCTGGACCGGCCGCAGCCGCCTACTTCTTCTTGAAGCGCTCGCTGGCCTCGGCGAAGGTGGCGTTCAGGGCGTCGCTCAGGGAGCCGGCGGCCTTCTTGGTCTGCTCGCCGAACTGCGGGTCGCGGATGACGTCGCCGAGGGCGCTGAACGCCTGCTCGAGCGAGTCGGTCAGCTTCTGCAGGGTCTCGTCGACCTTGCGGCGGTCGGCCGACGGCGACGCCTGGCCGGCCTCCGGCTGGCCGGGGCGGGGCTGCTCGTCGTAGTGCTGCTTGACCTGGCGGCCGAGGGCCCGGAAGTCCTCGCCGACCTGGTCCCAGTTGGCTTTGCTCTCAGCCATCTGCGCTCCTTCCTTCGGGCAACCAGCTTACGCGGGCAGGCGCAGGCGGCCGTCGGGGCCGGTGGCGACCATGCCCTCGGACTCGAGGCGGGCCAGCAGGGTGTCGAACCAGCCGGCCGGCCGGTCGGCGGCGCCCGCCTGGACCTGGTCGGCGAGGGCGGTCCGCTCCAGGCCCTCGGGGGCGGCGGCCAGGGCCCGCACCACCGCGCCCCGCCAGCGCCGGTCCGAGGTGGCGAACGGCGCCTGGGCCCGGGGCCGCGGCGGCGGCGCCGCCGGCCCGAGGGCCCGCCACCGGCAGGTCAGCTCCAGCGGGCAGCCCCCACAGCGCGGCCGGGGCCGGCAGTGGAGGGCGCCGACGTCCATCAGTGCCGAGGACCAGGCCCAGGCGGTGCCGGAGGCGCCGGGCCGGGGCGGTCCCCCGGCGGGGCCCGGGAGGGCCTGGTCGGCCAGGCGCTGGCGGGCGGCCGGGGTCAGCTGGGCGGGGTCGGTGCCAACGAGCGACCTGGCCAGGACCCGGGCGACGTTGGTGTCGACCGGGGCGACCGGCTGCTCCAGGGCGAAGCAGGCGACCGCCCTGGCCGTGTACGGGCCGACGCCGGGCAGCTCGGCCAGCTCCTCGACCGTGCCCGGCCAGCCGCCGCGCGCCACCACCGCCTGGGCCGTCTGGCGCATGGCTAGGGCCCGCCGGTTGTAGCCCAGGCCCTGCCAGGCCCGCAGCACCTCGGCCGGGGCGGCCGCGGCCAGGGCGTGCACGTCCGGGAACCGCTCCAGGAACCGGGGCCAGGCCGCGGCCGCCCGGGCCGCCTGGGTCTGCTGGGCCAGCACCTCGGCCACCAGCACCCGGTAGGGGTCCCGGGTGGCCCGCCAGGGCAGGTCCCGTCCCGCTTCCGCGAACCAGGCCAGCACCCGTTCCCGGGTCTCCTGGAGCAGCGCCTCGTCGACCATACCCAGCATCGTAAGCTGCTGGGACCATGGCGCTCACGCGGACCCGGGTGCGGGTCGAGGGGATCGTGCAGGGGGTCGGCTTCCGGCCGTTCGTGCACGCCCTGGCTGGCCGGCTGGGGCTGGCCGGGCTCGTCGGCAACGACGCCGGCGGGGTGTTCGTGGAGGTCGAGGGGGCGGCCGCGTCGGTCGAGCGGTTCCTGGAGGCGCTGGCCGCCGAGGCCCCGCCGCTGGCCGTGATCGAGCGGGTCACCGCCACCCCGCTGGCCCCGACCGGCGGCCGCGGGTTCACCATCGCCCCCAGCCAGGCCGGTGGCGAGCGCCAGGCGCTGGTCTCGCCCGACACCGCCACCTGCGACGACTGCCTGCGCGAGCTGGCCGACCCGGCCGACCGGCGCTACCGCTACCCGTTCGTCAACTGCACCAACTGCGGGCCGCGCTTCACCATCGTCACCGACGTCCCCTACGACCGGCCGGCCACCACCATGGCCGGCTTCGCCATGTGCGCCGACTGCGCCCGCGAGTACCACGACCCGGCCGACCGGCGGTTCCACGCCCAGCCGGTGTGCTGCCCGGCCTGCGGCCCGGCGCTGGCCCTGCTCGACCGGGAGGGGCGGGCCGGAGAGGAGCCGCTGGCCGGGGCGGCGGCCCGCCTGCGGGAGGCGGCGGTGGTGGCCGTCAAGGGCCTCGGCGGCTACCACCTGGCCGCGGACGCGGCCAGCGAGCCGGCGGTGGCCGCCCTGCGGGCCCGCAAGCACCGCGAGGACAAGCCGTTCGCGGTGATGGTGGCCGACCTCGACGGGGCCAGGGCCCTCGGCCGGGTCGACCCGGTGGAGGCGGCCATGCTGGCCAGCCCCCGCCGCCCGATCGTCCTGCTGCGGCGCCTTGCCGGGGCGGCGGTCGCCGGGGCGGTGGCCCCCGGGACCGGTCGCTCGGGGTGATGCTGCCCTACACGCCCCTGCACCACCTGCTGCTGGCCGAGGTCGGGCGGCCGATCGTGCTCACCAGCGGGAACGTCTCCGACGAGCCGATCGCCTTCGGAACGAGGAGGCCAGGGAGCGGCTCGGCGGGATCGCCGACTGGTTCCTTGGCCACGACCGCCCGATCCACGTGCGGGCCGACGACTCGGTGGTGCGCGCCTTCGGCGGGCGCGAGCTGCCCCTGCGGCGCTCGCGGGGGTTCGCGCCCCAGCCGCTCGCCCTGCCGTGGCCGTTCCCCCGCCACGTGCTGGCCTGCGGGGCCGAGCTCAAGCACACCTTCTGCCTGGCCAAGGGGACCTACGCGTTCCTCTCCCACCACGTCGGCGACCTCGAGAACTACGAGACCTACCGCTCCTTCACCGAGGGGGTCGGGCACTTCCGGCGCCTGTTCGCGGTCGAGCCGGAGGTGGTCGCCCACGACCTGCACCCCGAGTACCTGTCGACCAAGTACGCCCTGGAGCTGGACGGGGTCGAGCTGGAGGGCGTGCAGCACCACCACGCCCACGTGGCCGCCTGCCTGGTCGACAACGGCGAGCCCGGGCCGGTGATCGGGGTCGCCTTCGACGGCCTCGGCCACGGCACCGACGGGACCATCTGGGGCGGGGAGCTGCTCACGGCCGACCTTGAGGGGTTCCGAGCTGCGACAGCTCCGACACCACCTTCTTCGGCGTCCACCTGCCGGCCACCCTTGACGCCGGGGACCGCCTCTACATCGGCTCGGCCGGCGCCTACACCCTCAGCTACGCCTCCCACTTCAACGGCTTCCCCCCGCCCTCGCCGGTGTTCATCGGGCGGTCATGACCCGGCTGCGCCGCCTGATCGGGACGGCGCTGGTCGACTCGTTCGGGCTGTCGCTCGGCTGGACGGTGTTCAGCCTGTATGTGGTGGGCCGCCACGGCCTGGCCGGGCTGGGCCTGTGCAACGCGGCCATGCCGGTCGGGGTGGCGCTGTCGGCGCCGGTGGCGGCCGGCTCAGCGTCCGCCTGGACGGCCGGGCCCTGCTCCGGGTGACCTGTGTGACCGAGTCGGTGCTGCGGGTCGGCACCTTCGCGCTCCTGCTCGCCGGGGTGCCGCTGGTCGTGGTGGCGGCGATCGAGGCCGCCGGCACGGCCACCGCCGCCCTGCTCCCGACCGGCCCGCCGGGCTGGTCTCGGGCGGTCTGCTGGTGGCGGTGATCGCCGGCTACGGGGCCTGCCTGGTGCCCACCTGGCTGGTCGCGGGCGGCGCCCTGGTCAAGCGGGCGGCCCCGCTCCCCCGGCCCGGCGGGCTGCGCCGGGTCCTCCGCGGCGGCCGGCTGCTGCCCAACGGCCCCCCGGACGGCCTGCTGGCCTTCGGGGGGATGGTGATGCTGCTCGGGTCGGGCCCGACCCTGCTGGCCGTCGGCCTGGCCGCCGAGCTGCACGGGACCAGGTGGGTGGCCGGGTCGGTCCTGGCGTTCGCCGCCGGCAGCCTGCTCGCCCCGCTGGTGGTGGCCCGGCTGGAGCGCCGCACCCTCCCGCCGGGCGATCGCCTGGCCGGCCCTTGGCATCGGCATGGCCGGCGGCTGGGCCTTCGCCGCCTGGAGCCCGGCCGCCCTGCTGGCCGCCCAGCTCCTCTCCGGCATGTGCATGAGCGCCCTCGAGGGCGACATGGACGCCCGGGTGGCCACCAAGGCCGCCTCCCCACGGGGGGTCACGGCCGGGCTGGCCACCGCGGCCGCCCTGCGCGCCTTCGGCAGCGCCGCCGCCGTGGCCATGGCCCCCCGGGTCATCGGCGAGGCCGGGATCGGCTGGCTGGGCGGCGCCCTGGCCGCCCTGGCCGCCCTGGCCGTCCTGCGGCTGGCCAGGCGCTGGAGCCGGTCAGCGGCCGACCGGGTCGTCGGCGTGGCCACGGCCCGGGACCTCTAGGCCGGCGAGCAGCGAGGCCAGCCGGCCGGGGACCGAGAACATCGGCCAGTGGCCGGTCGAAAGCTCCAGGAACGACCAGCTCGGTCCGGCGAGCGCGGCGAACCAGGGATGGCCGCTGTCGATCATCTGCCGCACCTGGGCGAGCGGGATGCTGCAGGTGATCAGCAGCTTGGGCAGCTCCTCGGGGGCCCGGCCCTGGAGCGACAAGGGCTGGGTCCAGGTGCGGAGCGGCTGGGCGGTGGCCCCGGCGCGCATGCGGGCGCACTCGTCGGGGCCGAGCCCTTCAAGGCTCGCCCCCATGACGCCCTCCAGCTCCTCCCACGATGGCATGGGGACCTGCCAGCCCTGGCCGGCCTCCTCCACCAGCCGCTCGATCAGCTCCCTGGCCTCGGGCGGCTGGAGGTCCATGAAGGCGGCCCCGTCGGGGCTCGGCCCGGCGTCCAGGTAGGCGAGCAGGGCGATGCGGTCGGGGATCCGGTCGGCCACCCCCGTGACCACGTGGCCGGCGTAGCTGTGCCCGACCAGGACGACGTCGTCGAGCCCCTCGGCCTCGATCAGGCCGGCCACGTCCGAGATGTAGGTGTCCAGGTCGACCTCGGGGGTGGCCAGGTCCGAGCGGTCCCCCAGCCCGGTGAGGGTCACCGCGTGGACGTCGTGGCCGTGGTCGCGGAGCTGGTCGGCCACCGGCTGCCAGGACCAGCCACCGAGCCAGGCCCCGGGGACCAGGACGTAGGTGCTCATGCTGGGCTCCTTCTTCATGAGTTGTACATTGTACAATTACTGTACGTTGTACAATAGGCGTATGTCAAGCCCCGAGCGCCCCCCGCACCGCACCGCCGGCCAGCGGGCCGGGCTCTCCCGCGCGGCGGTGCTGGGTGCGACCCGGCGCGTCGCCGACGACCAGGGGGTCGACCACCTCACCATGCGCCGCCTGGCCGCCGAGCTGGGGGTGACGCCCAACGCCCTCTACACCTATTTCCCGGACAAGGAGGCGCTGCTGGACGCCCTGGTGGACGACCTGCTGGCCGGCATCGAGCCCGGCGACCCGGACGAGGGGGACTGGCGGGACGGCCTGGTCAGGGTGATGGACGGCTCCCGGCGGCTGCTGCTGGCCCACCCGCGGCTGGTGCCGGTGTTCCTGGCCCGCCCCGGCCTTGGCCCCAACGCGGCCCGGCTGGGCGAGATCAGCTTCCGGCTGCTGCGGCGGGGCGGCCTCGAGGGCGACCGGGCGGTCGAGGCGTTCCGGGTCCTGCTGACCTACTCGCTCGGGTTCGCCGCCTTCCAGGCGCCGCGGCTGCAGGTCGACGCCGCCGCCCGGGCCGAGGCGGCCGAGGCGGTCTTCGCCGGCCTGCCGCCGGACCGGTTCCCCGAGATGCGCTCGCTGGCCGGCCACCTGGCCGGGCCCACCACCGACCGCCACTTCCACACCGGCCTGCGCTGGCTGCTCGAGGGCATCAGCGCGGCGCCTCGTTCCGAGAGCTAGGGCGGCGCCGGCGCAGCCGCAGCAGGCCGGTGGTGTAGACGCTGGCGGCGACCAGGCAGGCCACGGCCGCCGCGACCAGGGCCGGGGTGGTGGGCAGGGGCAGCGCCACGGGGAGGACGGCACCGGCCACCCAGGCCAGCTGGAAGGTGGTCTCGGCCCGGGTGATGGCCGTCCCCCGGGCGGCCGGGGGGACGTCCCGCTGGACCAGGCTCTCGAAGCCCAGCCGGGCCGCGGCGATCCCGCCCCCCATGGCCAGCCCCCCGACCGCTGCCGCGGCCACCCCGACCCGCCCGGCCAGCAGCCCGGCGGTGGTCCCGCACAGCAGCAGCCCCCCGGCCAGCAGCCCGTCCTCCCGGACCAGCCGGGCCGCCCGCGGCAGCAGGAACGCCCCC
>Ga0126306_10001378_pt1 | contig 12953 bp, 10 predicted proteins | sample Plot27_FD_92592 | JGI IMG/M metagenome (GOLD analysis project Ga0126306, IMG submission 92592) | Serpentine soil microbial communities from UC McLaughlin Reserve, CA, USA - Plot27 | ecosystem: Environmental > Terrestrial > Soil > Grasslands | place: USA: UC McLaughlin Reserve, Lake County...
GCCGCCGTCGAGCTGACCGCCGACGACCTCGGCGAGATCGAACGCGCCGCCGCCCAGATCGAGGTGCAGGGAGCCCGGTATCCCGAGCACCTCCAGCGACTGATCGACCGCTAACCCAGCCTCTCTGTCGAGCGCGATCCCGTGGTGCAGATTCCACCAGCGGCACCGTGGTCATCGCGAGGCTCCGTCGGACGGCTCGACCGGGTGCAGCAGGACGGGTCCGTCCCCGACCTCCACCAGCGCCCGGGCTCCGGGGGGCAGCACCTCCAGGGCGTGGGCCGGCAGCTGCAGCAATCCGGTCGGGCCGACCACCGCGTACTCCACGCCACCGCGGCCCTCCGCGCCCACCCGGCCGCCCCGGATGCTCACGGTGCGGTCCATCGCCTCCGCCGCCTCGGGGTCATGGGTGACCATGACGACCGTGGTGCCGGTCTGGTCCCGCAGGACCCGCAGCAGCTCCAGCACCCGTGCGGCGTTGCCGCGGTCGAGCTGGCTGGTGGGCTCGTCGGCCAGCAGCAGCGGCGGCTCGTTCGCGACCGCCACGGCGACGGCGAGCCGCTGCTGCTCGCCACCGGACAGCGCACGGACCGACCTGCCGCCTGAGGCCTGGAGGCCGGTCGCCGCCAGCAGCGCGCGGGCCCGCTCGCGACGGCGCGCGGCCGGCACACCCGCCAGGCGCATGGGCAGCTCGAGGTTCTGCACGGCGCTGGCGTACGGCAGGAGGTTGCGGGCCGGGGTCTGGAGCACGAAGCCGACCCGGCCACGGCGGAACGCGGTGAGCGCGGCCTTGGGCAGGCGCGCGAGATCCTGGCCGTCCACCCACACCCGGCCCGCTGCCGGCCGTTCCAGGCCCCCGACCAGCGCCAGCAGCGTGGACTTGCCGGCGCCCGACGGGCCGAGCAGCGCCAACAGCTCTCCCCGGGCGATGTCGAGGTCGACGCCCTGCAGGGCGACCACCTCGTGGCCGGCCAGCCGGTAGATCTGGAACAGGTCGCGGCAGGCGACCACACTGCCACGCGCGGGCGGCGTCACAGCACCTCCTCCCGCAGCAACTCGGGCCGGGCCGCGCGCACCAACCCCGCCACGACCAGCGACAGGCCTGCGGCGACAAGCGCCAAGGCCAGCCCGGCGCCGACGGTCAGCACCGGCCAGTCGGGCAGGTGCAGAGCCGGCGGCACCCTCGGAGGGTCCAGGAACTGCGGCACCGCCGGCAGGACGACCAGCGCGGTGGCCAGCCCGACGGCGCCACCGGCCAGCACCCCCCAGCCGACGAGCACGGCGTGTTCCAGGGCGAGCGGCAGCCACTGGTCCCGGTGGCGCGCGCCGAGCGCTTCGAGCACGGCGAGCTCGAACCGCCGCCGCCGGCCGTCCAGGTACAGGTGCAGCATCACCCCGCCGGTAGCCAGCACCGCCGCCGCCGCCGCACCCAGCACCAGCAGCAGCAGCGCGAGCGCGGGCGCCTGGCGGCCCAGGTCGGCGCGGCGCTGGCCGGCGGTCAGGTCCTGCTCGATCTCCACGCCCAGCCGCTCGAGCCGCCCGACCGCGGCGTCGGCCTGCGGGCCTGCCGCCGCCAAGAGATGAGCGCGCCCGGCGAGGCGGGTGTCACGCCCGTACAAGAGCAGCCCCTCCAGGTCCACCAGCGCGGCGACGAACGCCCCGTCGGTCCCGGGCAGCGCCCGGGCGACGCCGGTCACCTTGAGCTTGAGGAGGGTGCCCTGCGCATCCCTCACGGACAAGAGCCCGCCGACCGCCTGGCCGGTGTCCTCCAGCAGGCCGGTGGTGACCACCGCGGGCAGCTCCTCGGGGACCGCTGCGGAGTTGACCGTGACCCTCGCCTCGGGGTCACGGTGCAACGCGAGGACGAGCGCTCCGCCACCGGCGGCGGCCGTCGTGGGCAGCGCCCGTCCCTGCCCGCTGCGGACGTACCAGCGGCCGGGGTCGAACCCGCCGATCAGTCGCCACCTGCCGCCCTGGCGGGCCCGCACCGCCTCGAACCGGTAGGCGCCGGCGACGCCGGCAAGCTCCTCGCTCTCGTCCAGCCGCAACCGCAGCAGCCGGTAGGATTCGGTCGAGGCCGCCCCGCCCGCGCCCACGACCGCGCGGTAGGCGTGCCGGCCCGGCCGGACCGGTCCGAGCAACACCTGGATGATGCGCCCGTCCTCGCCGAGCAGCTCGGCGGTCAGCTCGGGCGACGCCGAGCGCGCCACCGAGTCGGCCGCGAGCCGGATCTCGATCTCCTCGGCCGGTCCCAGCTCCGGCGGCGGGATCCTGGCGGTCGGTCGCAGCGGGGCGAGCAGCCGGCCGAGCAGCTGCCCGGCGAAGTCCTCGCGCCAGAAGGCGACGCGCCCGTAGCGGTCCGGGTCGACGCCGAGCAGCGTGAACGGCGTGCCCGAGAAGGCCACCGCGGCCCCGGTCCGCAACCCCGGCACCAGCTGCCGGCCGCCCGGGTCGGCGACGGCGGCGATCCGTTCGCCCCGCATGCCCTGTGGAAGGCGGACCTGGAGGGCTCGGGCCGCGCCGACCTCGGTCCACGCGCGGTCGTGGTGGTTGCGCCGCTGGTCCTGACGCACGGTCACGGCGAACGCGACCAGTCCGAAGGCGGCGGTCAGCAGGACCACGACCCGCAGCGCCGCGCCGCTGCGGCGGGCGACCTGCCTGGCGGCGAGGTAGAGGGCCAGGGACCGGGAGCCGGCGTTCGCCCGCACCAGCCCACCGGCCAGCGCAGGCAGCGCCCGGGCGGCGAGCAGGCCGCCCGCGAGCACCGCCAGGGCGGGCGCGAGCAGCGCGACCGGGTCCCAGCCGCCGCCCTGCCGCGGGCCGCCCAGGCGCAGGCTCACCATCCCCAGGATCGCGGCCGCAAGCAGGGCAAGCTCCGGCACAAGCCCGTGCCGTGTGCCCGGTTCGGGGCGCTCGCGGCGCCAGAGCGCGAGCACGCGCACCTGTCCCGTGCCCGCGAGCGCCGCCGCCGCGAGCGCGACCACGCTGACGACGGCGGCGACGCCCAGCGCGGGCAGGGTGACCGCGACCGGAACGCCGGGCCGGAGCTGCAAGCGGGCGAGCGCGGACGCCCCGCCCCAGCCGACCGCGAGTCCCAGCGGGAACGCCAGGAGGGTGACCACCGTGAGCTCGTAGGTGGCCAGAAGGAACGCCTGCCGGCTGGAGGCGCCGCGCAGCTTGGCGAGCGCGATCTCCCCCGCCCGGGCGTCCGCCGCCATGCGCGCGACGACGAGCAGCATGAGCATGGCCAAGGCGACGAGCTGCACGGTGGCGAGCAGCACCGGGGCGGTGAGCGCCCGGCGATCCAGCCTGGCCTGGTCGACCAGGGAGGGCAGCCGGCTCTCGACGCGCGTGCCGCCGGCGGAGGCCCAGGCTTCCCGGCGGAACTGGGTGACCGCCCCGACCAGGGCGGTGGCGTTGCTCAGGCGCACACGTCCCGGGTCGAGCGCGCGCTCCGCCGTGACCGACAGGTTCCTGGTCAGCGAGCGGTCGAGCTCCCGCAGCAGCGCCGTGTGATCCACCAGGACCGCGTCGATGGGCGGATCGCTGCCGCCCCCGCGCTCAGGCGGCGGGGGAAAGTACGCGCGCATCCCCCACCAGGGGTCGGTGGGGGTGGGTTCGTAGATCCCCGTCACCACGAGGCCGGGAGCGACCGCCTCGCCCCGCAGGGTGGTGGCCTCCAGGCGGCTCCCCGGCCGCAGGCCGAGCCGCCGCGCCATGCGCGGGCTCACGGCGGCCTGCATCGGCTGGTCCTGCGCGCCGGCCGCCGGGCAGCGGCCGGCGGCCAGCCGCAGGTGCCCGCAGAGGCCCTCGCGGGCGGCGATCCGCGCCCTCGGTCCGTCGCTGTTCCCGGGCCGCGAGTAGGTCAGAAAGCCCTCGCTCTCCAGCCCGAACAACGGCGGTGTGAGCGCGGGCACGGCCAGCCTGGGATCGTGCCGCAGCAGCTGCCGGAGCCGTTCCACCTCGGTGCTGGTCGCGACCCTCCGCTCGACCAGCAGCCCGGCGCTGAACGGCGAGGTCGCCGCCAGCCGGTCCTGCAGCAGGGACTCGCCGGCCGCCCGCAGGTACATGGCCCCGGCCGCGGCCACGCCGACCGCGAACGCGGTCAGGGCGGTCAACGCCAGCGTCAGCCCCGCCCGGGCGACCAGGGCGCGCACGGCCAGCCACAGGCCACCGAGCGCCACCCGCGACATCGTCCGCATGGTCCACACCCTAGCCAGCAAGTCATGCTCGGGGAAGCCCGGACGAGGGAGGGAAGTTCTGCAACCCTGGCCTGGCCCGGGGGACGACCGAAGGGAGACGGATGGAGCAGCCGCCCTGGTGGCAGCGCGGGGTGATCTACCACATCTATCCCCGCTCCTGGATGGACAGCGACGGCGACGGGGTCGGCGACCTGCCCGGCATCCTGGCCCGGCTCGACCACCTCACCTGGCTCGGGGTGGACGCGGTCTGGATCTCGCCGGTGTACCCGTCGCCCGGCGCCGACCTCGGCTACGACGTGGCCGACTACACCGCGATCGATCCCCTGTTCGGGACCATGGAGGACATGGACCGGCTGATCGCGGCCGCGCACGAGCGCGGGCTGCGGGTGCTGCTGGACTGGGTCCCCAACCACACCTCCGACCAGCATCCCTGGTTCCTGGCGTCGCGCTCGGGCCGCGACGACCCCAAGCGCGACTGGTACGTCTGGCGCGACCCGGCCCCGGACGGCGGCCCGCCGACCAACTGGGTCGGGTACGCGGGCCAGAGCGCCTGGTGCTGGGACGAGGCGACCGGCCAGTACTACTACCGTTTCTTCCTCGACACCCAGCCCGACCTCAACTGGCGCAACCCCGAGGTCCAGTCGGCCATGCTCGACACGCTGCGGTTCTGGCTGGAGCGCGGGGTGGACGGGTTCCGGATCGACGTGCTCTCGCTCCTGATCGAGGACGACCAGCTGCGCGACAACCCGGTCAACCCCGAGTTCCGCGAGGGCGACTGGCCGTACCTGCGCCAGCACTTCACGTACACCCACGACCAGCCCGAGACCCGCGAGCTGGCCATGCGGATCCGCAAGGTCGTGGACGAGTACGGCGACGACAAGGTGCTGCTGGCCGAGCTGGTCGTGCCGATCGAGGCCCTCGCCGCCTACCACGGCCCCGACGGCGACGGGATCCAGGTCCCGTTGAACTTCGAGCTGCTTGAGGCGGACTGGAACGCGCGCGGGATCGCCGCGTTCGTCGACCGCTACCTGGCCGTGCTGCCCCCCGGGGCCTGGCCGAACTGGGTGCTCGGCAACCACGACACCCCGCGGGTGGCCTCCCGGCTCGGCCCGGCCCAGGCCCGGGTGGCCGCGATGCTGCTGCTCACCCTGCCCGGCACCCCGATCCTGTACTACGGCGACGAGATCGGCATGACCGACGTGCCCGTCGCCCCCGACCAGGTCAGGGACCCGATCGCGGGGATGGTTCCCGGCCGCGGGCGCGACCCGGAGCGGTCCCCGATGCGCTGGGACGACCGCCCCGGGGCCGGGTTCACGACCGGGACGCCGTGGCTACCCCTCGGGGATCCGGCCGTGAACGTGGCCGCCCAGCGCGGCGACCCCGGCTCGATGCTGGCGCTGCACCGCCGCCTGCTCGCCCTGCGCCACGACAGCCCGGCCCTGTCCGGGGGCGCCTACGAGCCGGTCCAGGCCGACGGCGACGTGCTCGCCTACCTGCGCACCGGCGACGACGGGCGCTGGCTGGTGGCCCTGAACCTCGGCCCGGGCGCCGGGCGCCTGGACCTCGCCGTGCGCGGGCGGGTCGAGCTGGCCACGACCTCGGACCGCGACGGCGAGCGGGTCGAGGGCGGCCTGGACCTGGCCGGCGACGAGGGCGTGGTGGTCCGGCTGGACTGACCGGGCTGGGGAGCACCCAGCCGGGCTGGCGGCGCGTTCCCTCCACCCCGATTCCCGTGCCGAGCTGGCCAGCTCGACCTGACCACGACGCCTCGGGTTGACTGCCAGCGCCTGCCTGCGCGTGGAGCCTAGCGGTTCTCGGAGCTCCGCTGATGGCCTGGGCCGGACTCGCCGAAGGTTTCAGGTTCCAGGTCGGTGTCGGCGGCGCTGCGCGGCTGCCGGGCGCTGGCCAACAGCACGCACCCGACGGCGCTGAGGGCGCCGCACAGCAGCAATGCCGCCCGGTAGCCGAGAGCTTGGGCGGTGGCGCCGGCGAGGATGCCGGAGATCAGCGAACCGGTCGTGAGGGTGTTGGCGTACAGTGCGGTCGCCCGCCCGGTGGCCAGGGGAAGCAGGTCTTGCACATAGGTGATGCCGAGCGCTCCCACCACGGCGAGGGCCACGCCCCGGGCCAGCTGGGTGCCGATCAGCAGCGGCATGCTGGTACTGGCCGCGACGAGCAGGAAGTAGGCCACGAACAGCCCCATGCCCAGCAGGATCACCCGAATGCTTGCGCACCCGGGCGGGTAGCAGCGTCAGGCTCAACGCCGCCGGGACCTCCACCAACGCGCACACGCTGAACAGCAACCCGACGTCGCCGTCGGGACGCTCCAGCGTCCGGGTGAGATACAGCGGCAACGCGACCGAGCCGGCCAGCATCGCGGTGTGGAACAGCGTGAAGCTGGCCGCCACCAGCAGCAACGGCCGGGTCAACCGGATGCTGGGACCGCCCGTCGCCGGGTGCGAGGGCATGGCCGGGGTCGCACCGAGCAGCAGCAACGGCACCGCGACCAGCGCGAAGGCCAGGGCGGTGAGCACCAGCAGCCCTCGGTAGCCCTGCCAGGCCAGCACGGCCGCACCGATCAGGGGACCGATGGCCCAGGCCAGCGACCATACCGACCGCAGCGCGGGTGTTCCCCGCCGGGCGGAACCGCCGCCCGACCGGTCGAGATGGGTACGGGCCAAGCTGAACAACTGCGGGAACACCGCCATGCCGGCGCCAAGGAACGCCGCCGCGATGAGGAGCAGCAGGGCGTAGTTGGTGGTCGTGGTCAGCGCCAGGTAGCCAACCGCCGGTGCCGCCAGTGCGATGAACGCCGGCGCTCGGCTGGCCGACCGGTCGTAGCGGCGGCCGAGCCAGGTGCTCACGGCAAGGCCGCTGACGGCGATGACCGACATGAAGGCGCCCACCTGCAACGGCGACAGCTGCGCCTCGTCGGCGCCGGAGAGCACCAGGTAGGGCCCGATCATGGAGTCGGCAATCCCCAGCAGCAGGACGCTGACCAGCAGTTGAGGCAGCCTGGAACCGCTGGTGGGGCCCGGGCCGGGGGTCATCCACCACCCGTTCCCTCGGTCGGCCCGACCATAACCACCGACAAGCAGGTCAGGGCCGCGCCGCCCATGGGTACGGGCAAGCTGGTTCTTGCCCACACCGCGCTGAATCAGCCGGACTCCTACGCAGCGAAGCGGTGGCGCCTCCGACGCGGTGCTCGACCAAGGAATGACCGCTTGTTGCCGCTGCGCCGCTCGGCGACGTCGATGACGTGGAACCCATCAAGACCGACGAGCAGATCGCACCGGTCGCAGTAGTCAGAGCCAGGACAGGAGCGCGCACGAGCACACGCCGTAGGCCCGGGCATCGTCGAGGCCTTCCGCGTTCTGGTTGCCTGGTCGCCCCAGATCCTTGATGGCCTCGGCTCGTCCGAACCTCAGCTCCCAGCCGCGAGTTGCCCAGACCACCGCAGGTAAGAAGGCGCCACGAAAGCTGAGCTGCCGTGTTGCTACCATCAAGCGCATGACGATTCAACGCTTGGAGAACGTGGGCATCGTGGTCGACGACCTCGCGGCCGCGACGACGTTCTTCGTCGAGCTCGGACTCAAGGTGCTGGGTGAGGGGCCGGTTGAGGGCGGTTGGGTGGACCCGTGTGGTGGGGCTGGAGGGCGTCCGCGTGGACATCGCGATGTTGGAGACTTCGGACGGCCACGGACGGCTCGAACTGATGAAGTTTCACGCCCCGCCGGCTCGGGGCGGCGACCGGAACGCGCCGCCGAACACCCTAGGTATCCGCCGTGTCGCATTTGCCGTCGATGACATCGACGCCGCCGTCGCCGGGTTGCAAGCCCGCGGCGCGGAGTTGCTTGGTGGGGTGGAGCGCTACGAAGACAGTTACCGGCTGTGCTACGTCCGCGGCCCGGAGGGGATCATCGTCATGCTTGCGGAGCAGATTGGCTGAGGGGTCCGGGTCGCCAGCCGCCTCGCAATCGCCTGGTCCGCCACTGGGCTCTGTGGCTTCACGCCAGCCCGCTCGTACTCCAGCCGTAGATCGTGATGTTCATGGTTGCTGGGTGGCTTGTCGCTGGTAGTGGCAGGTGCGGGCGCGGTGTTGATCTAGCCGGCGTCGGAGTGCGCAAGTCGGTGGCTACTGCCTGAAGACATGAGGAAACTGCACGCTGAACCACGGCGACGCGACGGGAGGCAGCATGCCGGAAGAGTTCGAGGGAGACCTTGCCGGAGCCGTGTTCTGGGGCGCCGATCTCAGCGGTGCCCGCTTCCGCGATGTCAACCTCACGGACGCGAAGATCAGCCACTCGTGGCTTGTCAACGTCGACATCGACGCGCTGGTCGACAAGGTGGTCATCAACGGCGTCGACGTCACGGCGTACGTGAACGAGCGCGACCCCTGGTACCCATTGCGTGCGATGCTCCGCCCTATCGACCCCGAGGGCATGCGCGCCGCGTGGGCTGCTCTCGAAGACGAGTGGGCGAAGACGATCACCAGGGCGCAAGCTCTCCCCGAAGACAAGCTGCACGAGTCGGTCAATGACGAGTGGTCCTTCATCCAGACGCTGCGACATCTCGTCTTCGCGATGGACAAGTGGTTCACGGCGCCGATCCTCGGAGCAGGCTTCCACCCGATCGGGTTGCCGAACACTGGCTCCGTCGACTTCCCGTGGCCCGGCCTCGATTACAACCTGACGCCGTCTGTCTCCGAAGCTCTCGCCGTGCGCGCGGATCGTGCCACGCGCTTTCGCGGCTATCTGGCGACGGTTGCCGCGACCGACTTCACACGACCGATCGACGTGCTCGAGAACGGCACGAACCCGTTGCAAGAGTGCATCTACACCGTCTTCGAGGAAGAGTTCTGGCACAACCGCTATGCGCAGCGCGACCTCGCGCAGCTGGAAGCGGCGACATAGGACCCGCCTCGAGGGTCACCGCAGCATGCAGGGAACGGAAAGGCGCGTCGAGCCGCCGACGAATCGCTGCCCGAGGAGCCGGACGCGAATCGACCTGCGGTATGTGCAGCCCGAGGTCGGAACCGAACCCCTGACCTGTCGCGTTACGGCAGGGGGAATGACCAAGAGAATGACCAGACTGTCCCATGGACGCCCACCGAACCATGGCAACTTCCGATCGGGATCGGAGGTAGCAACTCCAACCGGGAAGCCCGGCCGCCGCCGTCGCCTGCTCAAGATCAGGCACCTCACGACAGCAATTGATGGCATGCCTCCGGCGACGCGACCGTCGAGCCATGGCAAGAGGCGCTGGCGGTCAGCTTCGCGACTAGCCACCACGGCAGCGAGGACCCAGCGAGCAGTCCGGACAGCTCTCGACAGAGCAGGCGGCCTCTTAGAGCGTGTTTCCGACCTTCGACTGGTTCGCGCGCTATCTGGACTCGATCAGGATGTGGGCCAAGCGGGGCTTGCTGACTGGCGCGAACCCGACAGGCCGTGCGTCACTGCTCGGCGACGGTTTGCAGGATCTTGGTGTGCGGGGCTCCGACCAGCGCCGGCGCGTTCTGCCGCGACGCCCAGACGGTGGTCTGGAGGAACTGGAGGAACCGTTGCGCCTGGTCGGTGGTGTCGAAGTCCAGGTCGATCACCACCTGGTGCGGGTCGTCGATCGGCTGCTGGATGCGGTGTCCGCGCACGCCCGACTGCTCACGGGCCGTGGCGAACCGGTCGAACGCCGCCTTCCAGGTCGGCAGGTCACTGATGGCGTGCTCGATGTGCAACGTCGGCATGGCGTGGCCTCCTCGGTCGATGGCTGCATGGTGCCCAGTGTCGACGTCACCCTGGCGCGGTGCCTATCCCAGCTATCTGGGGTCTTTGCCGGCGCCTGAGCATCTGGCCGCCCTACACTTGGCTGGTGGCTACACCAGCGGCGAAGGTCCGCTCCCGCGAGCGCGTCGGGCAGGTCTGCGCTGCCGGCGGTGAGCCGCTGACGCTGCGGCTGTGGCTCATCGATGAGCTGCGCCGCGTCGTTGGGTTCGACTGGTACGCGTTCGTGTTGACCGACCCCCAGACCATGGTGGGCTGCGCGCCGCTGGCCGACGTGCCGGCCGCGCTGCTGCCGCAGCTGCCCAGGTTGATCAGGCTGAAGTACCTCACCCCGCTCAACCGGTGGACCACGATCGGCCCCAGCGGTGTTGCGCTGCTGCGCCGGGCGAGCGGGGAGGACCCGTCGCGCAGCCTGGTCTGGTCGCAGCTGCTGGCCGCGCATGGGGTCGGCGACGTGGCGTCGCTGGTGTTGCGCGACCGGTTCGGCTGCTGGGGGTTCCTGGACCTGTGGCGGTGCGGGCCGGCGGCACGGTTCCACGCCGACGAGGAGGACTTCCTGGCCGACATCGCCGAGCCGGTCACAGCGGCGCTGCGCCGCAGCCAAGCCAGCACGTTCCATGCTCACGCGTTGCGGCCGCCGCGTCCCGGTCCGGTGGTGCTGCTGCTCACCCGCGACCTGGATGTGCTCGCCCAGACGCCGCCGACCCAAGCGCTGCTGCGCGTGCTGATCCCACCGGGGCACGATGCTGCGCCCATCCCGGCCGGGGCCTACAACGTGGCCGCGCAGCTGCTCGCCGTTGAGGCCGGCGTGGACACCAGCCCGGCCTGGGCGCGGGTCCACGTGGCCGAGGGACTGTGGTTGACCCTGCGCGCCGCTCCTATCGGCGATGCCGAGACCGGTGTCGGCAGCGGCATCGCGGTGTCCATCGAGGAGAGCTCGCCGGCCGAGCGGGTCGACCTGTTCGCCAGGTGCTTTGCCCTGACCACCAGGGAGCGCGAACTGCTGGGCCACCTGGTCAAGGGCAACGACACCAAGCAGATCGCCCGCGCCATGTTCCTGTCGGAGCACACCGTCCAGGACCACCTCAAGTCGATCTTCGCGAAGTCGTCCACCCACACCCGCAAGACGCTGCTGTCGCGGGTGCTTGGCATGTGACACAGCCGCTCGCCCCGACCAAGCCTGATGCTCGTTCAACTCGCTAGCCACAGGCGTATTGCTGACCTTTGGCTGATCTGTATTCCCTCGCTCCTGCGCCGGGTGGCTGCCACCTTGGGGGAACTCGGTCCGGTTGAGGTGGCCGAGCTGGTGGCCCGCGGCGAGATCACCGACGACGGCCACTGGCCCTCGCTGACGGTCTCCTTCCACCGGTGGTGCCAGACCCAGACGCCGTTGTCCCGACACAATGGCCAGCGCTCTCACCACGCCGGCGAGCGCAAGGACTTCAGGCAGATCAGCGCACAGGCCAGGTGCACAAACCCCAGCAGGACCTCGGCGCGCCGCTCGTAGCGCACCTGCAGCCGCCGGTAGCCGACCAGTCACGCCAGCGACCGCTCCACCACATACCGGTGGCGGCCCAGCCGCTGGCTGGACTCGATGCCGCGGCGGGCGATCCTGGGCGCGATCCCGCGTCGGCGCAGCGCAGCGCGGCAGCGTGGGTAGTCGTACCCCTTGTCGCCGTGGAGCTTGGCCGGTCGCTTACGTGGACGTCCTGGTCGTCCCTGCGGCCCCTTGATCGGTGGGACGGCGGCTACGACGGCCTCCAGCAGCACCGAGTCATGGGTGTTGGCCGCCGAGAGCGCCACGGTCAGGGGGATGCCGCTGCGGTCGACCAGCAGGTGGTACTTGCTTCCGGGCTTGCCGCGGTCTGTCGGATTCGGGCCGGTCAGCTTGCCCCCCGCTTGGCGCGGACGCTGAGCGAATCCAGGCTGGCGCGCGACCAGTCGAGCTTGCTGTCGCGGCCGAGTTGGTTGAGCAGCTGGTGGTGGAGCTGCTGCCAGACGCCGGCGCGCTGCCAGTCGCGCAGCCTGCGCCAGCAGGTGATCGGGCTGCCGCAGCCAAGCTGGCGGGTAGGCAGCAGCCGCCAAGGGATGCCGGTGCGCAGCTGGTAGACGATGCCGGCCAGTGCCGCGCGGTCGTCAATGCATGGTCGGCCGCCGTAGCGGCGTGGTGGGGTGGGCAGCAGCGGCTGGATGGCCTGCCACAGGTTGTCGGGGACGAGGGTGTCGGCGGTGGGGGTCATGGCCGCGGAGCATGCCGCGGAGCAGGGCGAGCAGCAAGAACCGGCCGAAGGTCGGAAACACGCTCTTAGAACTCCTACCAGATGAGGTGTCCGCCAGGCTTGCCGTCGGCGAGGGCGAGACGCTCGGTAAGCTCCTCTATCCCCTCATGGGCATGGGTAGTGCTGGCTGTCAGCCTGCGTGGGGGTGTCGGGTCTGAGCAGCTGGATGCAGGCGGTATCGCCGAACCACTGCTCGTATTGCTCCGGGGTCCAGCCGCGCATGCCGACCAGCAGCTGCCACACGTCTGGGTGGTTGAGCGTCCACAAGATGTCGGTTGCGCGGGTGACATCCAGGTCGGGCCGCAGCGATCCGGTGTGGTCCAGCTGCTGCACGATCACGCGTTGGGTGTCGTAGAAGTCCGCCTGGATGTGGTCCCACAGTGCCGCGATGTCGCCGTCCAAGGGGGCGGCGCTGCGGATCACCTGCAACAGCGCGCCAATGCGGGTCTTGACCTCACGGGAGTTGCGCGCGTTCAGGCGCAATCGGCGTTGCGGGTCGCGTTCTTGGAGGACTTCGCGATACCAGGGCTGGGCCGCCACCGGGCGGTCGATGGGGCCGCGCAGGAGCATGTCCCAGAGTGTCCGGACCACGCCGCTCTTGGTCTGGAAGGCCAGGTAGACCGTCTTGAGCGAGACCCCGGCCTCGGCGGCGATCGCCGCCATCGTGGTCGCCGCATAGCCCTGCTGCTCGAACAGCC
>Ga0126306_10001379_pt1 | contig 12949 bp, 15 predicted proteins | sample Plot27_FD_92592 | JGI IMG/M metagenome (GOLD analysis project Ga0126306, IMG submission 92592) | Serpentine soil microbial communities from UC McLaughlin Reserve, CA, USA - Plot27 | ecosystem: Environmental > Terrestrial > Soil > Grasslands | place: USA: UC McLaughlin Reserve, Lake County...
CGCAAACCTGACTGGTATACTCCCGAACGACGTGGGGGCGTAGCCCAATAGGCAGAGGCAGAGGACTTAAAATCCTTACAGTGTGGGTTCGAGTCCCACCGCCCCTACGGAAAAAATAAGGCGGTTTGCAGGGTAAACGCGCAAGTAAGGATGTAGGCCGGGGATCGCCCCGGCCTTCGCTACACCAACGGATACACCAACGCATCGCTAGAGCGCTTCGTCCATCACGTCTGCCGCTTGGTCACCCATGCCTGGCAGCACGTGGGGGTAGGTGTCTAAGGTGATGGATATGGTGGCGTGTCCGAGGAGCTCCTGGACGATCTTGGGGTGCACGCTCTTCCTGAGAAGCAGCGTGGCGCAAGTGTGACGGAGGTCGTGGAAGCGGGTCTTCTCCGGCAACCCAGCCCGCTTGAGGAGCCGGAAGAAAGGGCCTCCGGTTAGCGACCAGGCGCGCATGGGTTGGCCCGCGTGGCCCGGGAAGATGAGACCATGATCTTGCCATAACGTGCCCAGACTCAACCGTTCCTCGTTCTGGGTGACCTTGTGGCGCTTGAGGACCTCGACAGCCCGGGCGGTCAGCTTGATGCTTCGGCCCTTGCCGTTCTTTGGAAGCTCGTAGGCGGGGCCGTCCTTGGTAATAGAAAGGGACCGGCGGACGGCAAGTTTGCCGGTGTCGAGATCCAAGTCCTCCCACTTCAAGCCCAACAGCTCGCCCTCTCGCATGCCGGCCGTGACGGCCACAACGTAGAGGGCCTCCAGGCGGTCCCCACGAGCGGTGTCGAGCAACGTTCGTGCCTGCTCCGCGTTCAACGGACGTATTTCCTTCTTCACGGGCCGGGGTGCCTTCACGGCCTCCGTGACGTTGCGGGGTATTAGGCCGTGGCCGACGGCCTATTTGAGAGCCTTATGGAGAGTGGCATGGATGTATTGGACCGTGCGGGCGGAGAGGCCGGCGTCGAGCTTCTGGCGGTAGAGGCCGCGCACGTGAGCAGGGGAGAGACTCTTGAGTTTCGTCCGTCCGAACGGGGGGGTGATGTGAAGTCGGGTGATCTGTTCGTGGCGGGCGAAGGTGCTACGCCTTACGGTGTCGAGCACGGAGTCCGCGAGCCAGCGCGCCATGTACTCCTCAACCTTCAAGTTATCCGCGTCGAAGACGAGGCCGCCGTCCTGGTTCGCTATCGCCTTGGTGAGCTTCTCGGAAACCTCGCCCCTCGTCTTGCCGTAGAGGGCCTTGCGCTTCGTGCCCGTGGCCGTCTGCACCGTGTAGCGGGCCATGTAGAGCCCGTCCTCGCGCCGGGTGATGCTCCCCTCTCCGTTTCCACGCTTGCCCATCTCTAGCCCTCCTTAAGAAGTTCGGAGGGTTGAACCCCCAGGGCTTCCGCCAACTTCCGGACCGTTCGGGGGTGCGCCCCCTGCCTGCCGTCCTCGAGGCGCCAGATCGTGTTGTAGGAGACGCCGGATCTCTCCTCCAGCTCTCGCAGGGAGAGGACCCGTTCCCTCCTCAGTTCCTTAAGCCGCTCCACGTTGACCTCCATGCCTCGGTATTTTGCACTACTACTCGCACAAAATATTACCACAATATGTAGATGAATACACCACAATATTGTATAATGATAGCGTTGGCAAAGAGATGGCCCCGGCGAGAGCAGCAACTCTCCCGGAGCCCGGCCCACAGATAAGGAGACCACTGTGGACGCGATCAGTGTAGAGCAGGAACTCGTTGAGTGCTTCCGGCACGAGAGCGCCAAGTGTCCCCGGTGCGACGGATCGGGGTACCGGCTGCGCAAGCGTTGCGCTGGCTGCGGCGAGCCCTCCGGTCGGCCGAGCGAGGGCGGCAAGGCCCTTCTGGGGTTACAGAACAACCGGGACCGGAGCGGTCCCTTCTACTGCATGGGGTGTCACCCGGAGCTCGGTGGCGAGGGCGCGGCGGTGCTTGAAAGGCTGGACGGGCCACATCGCGTGCCGTGACGCTTGGTAGATTTCTATTGTCGGAGCCTATGAAGGCTCCGGCTTTCTTCGGCGCAGCGCTCGACGTCAGCCTGCGTGCTCCATACCCGGCATAGGGTTCGTGCCGTCGGGCGATTCCTCGTCCGGGGCTTCTTCGCCCATGCCCCTGAGCATGTCTTGCATGACCTTTATCTCGGCCCGCTGCGAGTAGACGATGGCGTCGGCAAGATCCTCGACCTCCGGGCGATCTGTCTCCTGGAGGACGGCTTCGGCCATCGGCACCGCGGCTTGGTGGTGGGGGATCATGAGCCGCAGGAACATGGCGTCGGCCTCCTCAGGGGGCGCGTTCCTGAGGCGGTTGACCTCCTCCGGGGTTGCCATGCCCGGCATCCGGCCCTCGGTCGGGTGGCCCATCCAGGCCATCGCGGGCTCCGTGCCTGTGACTGGTAACCCCCAGACGCCGAGCCAGCCTTGCATCTGGCCGATCTGGGCCTGCTGCGTAAGGGCAATGTCGGAGGCAAGGATCCTGATCTCATTGCTCTCGGTCTTGTCGCGCACGATCTCGGCCATCCCCACCGCCTGGGCGTGGTGGACCATCATGTCGCGGGCGAACCCTGCCTCCGCCGAGCCGTCACCCGGCGGCCTGTCCGATAGGTACAGCCAGACCGCCAGCCCGAACATCGCGACGAACGCCCCGGCGAGGACCGCGACGAGCCGTGGATCTGCCCACTCGCGCGAGCCCATCAGCTCGGCGCGCCTATGCCGCCGGTGCAGGCGGCTCCAGGCTCAGGAGTCTCTGGCCCCTTCTTGTAGGCCCCAACGAACCGCTCGAGGTCGGGATCCTCGGCGCCCTCCAGCTCCAGCTGCTTGCCCCAAGCCGAGGCAACCACCGGCGACGGGAGGCCCTCGTAGGGGCTCGCGAGGACGCAATCTTGGCCCTGGGCGATGTCGCGGATGGCCCCGAGCTGGTCCTCGGGAAGGTCAGGGGCGTAGGTGATCCAGACAGCCCAGTGCTCCAGGGTGTGTACGGCGTTCTCGTTGCGGACCGGCTCCGTGTAGAAGCCCGCGTTCTGCCATACGGGGTTGTGCTCCCCTCCTGCCGGGGGGCTCTCGGCATAGTCCACGACCTCCTCCGTGTGCCGACCTCCCGGCCCCACGTCGATGGTCTCTACGCCAGCCGGGGCACCGCCCGCTCCCCCCTGCCTGACGTCCGCCACGACCAACGCCACGAAGGCCACGAGCACGGCGACCACGATACCGCCCATTACCAGCTTTGCACCGACCGACGGACTCCAACGGGGATGCGACGCTCTCGCCGAATCGCTGGGTCCGCCCCGTCCCCTACTTTCACCGCTCAATGTACTCACCTTTCCTCTTCGAGTCCGAAGATAGCTCCCAACGTAAGTGGCGACGCCGCGGCATCAGCGCGGTGCCGGAAGCTATAACGGTTGTGCTACCGGGCCCTAGAGGAACGGCCTAGGAGGGCGAGGATCGGGCGGCAGGTATACCTCGGCGGGTCGCTGCAGGCCGTCGCAGCGGCGGCCCCGGAACAGCGGGGCCAAGGCGATGGATGCGTAGGAAGCGGCGACGAGAACCGCGACGATGCAGGCCGCCAGAGAAGCAGCAGAGGCAGCGTGCGAGAGTTGCGCAGCCTCCGGGCATTCTCCCGGTCCGCAGTCCCAGTAAGGATAGAGCGTCACGAACGCAGCCAATAGAACCGCGAGGAGGACCAGCAGTATCCGGCGCCTGGTCATCGTGGGGCCGAGTATACAGATCTCCTAAGGCCCTAGCTGTCTTCGACCCGCGTTCCGGAGAGCCTCCTGACGCCCCAGAGCATCAGCACTCCCACTACTCCGAGGCCGACCAACCAGACGAGAAGGAGCGCCATCAAGAGCACTAGCATGATGCCGTTGCCCATCATGCCGCCGCCCATCATCTCCATGCAGCGGCCCATCATGTCGTTCATATTCATCATCGTTGTCTCACCTCTCCCGTGTTAGTTCTGGGTCTCCCAACTCTTGCCGCCGTCGTTGCTGCGGTACATGGTCGCCTTATCGCCTTCGAGCACGGCCGCGTAGACGATGCGCGGGTCGCCCGTGTGTCGCCCCTTCCTCTCAGGTGCCGTCCCTTGGCTCGGCGTGGATGAACACGAGCCCCAATCCCGGCAGCCGGGTCCTCAAGAGTTGCTCGACCAGCTCCGTGCGGCGGTGTACCTCGCCCATGTTAGTGGAGGGCGGAAAGTCGCAGTGGATGACCGCGTCTATCCCGTCGGCATCGACATCCGTGCCCTCCGGATGGTAGAGGCGTACCTCGTGGACCCTCGCTTCCACCCCGGCCTCGGACGCGATGCGCCCTATTCTCGCGACCAGCTCCCGATGCTCCGCGGTTATCTCCCGTTTGTCGCCGGGCTCCGGTTCCGCCACCTCTATGTGGGAGTTCACCTTCAGCAGACGGGGGTACTCCTCCCTGATCACGGCGCCCAATCGGCGAGCCAAGTCGTGGGCTTCTTCGAGCGTGAGGTAGGGGTCAACCTCTACGTGTAGGGAGGCCTCGAAGTTCTCGCCCGACCGCCACACCCTCTCGTGGTGGGTGCGGATGCCCATCCTGAGCGCCGTCGCGCGTATGGCTTCTGCGGCGCTCTCCGTCTCGCTCCGCACGGGTTCGACGTGCACCCGGGTGTCGGCCCGCTCATCCACGCCGCGGACTGCCTCCTCGACCTTCTCAGTGATCTCGTGGGCCTCGGCCACGCTGGTCGTCCTGGGAACGGTGACCACCACGTCCGCGAAGGTGCGGCTGCCGGACTCGCGCAGCCGCACGGATGGCGCGGCCAAGATGCCGGAGACGGAGATCGCGGCTCGTCGCACCTTCTCCTCTAACCCGACCGGGGCACGATCCAACAGGATGTTGACGGAACGCAGGAGGATGCCGCCACTCTTGTAGACGATGAAGCCGCCGATCAGGAGGGCCGCCACGGCGTCCGCCTTGCTCAGTACCCCTCCTCCACCAAGCGCGTCATCGACGGCCACCAGGGCCAGACCCGCGATGACCACCGCCGAGCTAAGCATGTCGGCGCGGAAGTTGAGCGCGTCGGCCTCGAGGGCACGGCTCCTGTACTTTTTGGCCACCCGCGAGAGCATCCGCGAGCGCCACATGTCCACGACGATGCTCGAGCCCATGACGGCAAAGGCCCACAAGGAAGCACGAACCGGCACGTCCTCGAAGAAGATACGTGCCACGGACTCGTAGATGATCCAGGAGGCCGTTCCCAAGAGGAGGGTGCCTTGCACGATGGCGGAGAGGTTCTCGGCGCGTCCGTGCCCGTATGGGTGGTCCTCGTCCGCGGGGCGCCCCGCTATCCGCACGGAGAAGAAGGTGATGACCGAAGCGACCAGATCCAGCGCTGAGTGCGCGGCCTCCGCCAGGAGGCCGAGGCTACCGGTGAGGAGCCCCACGGCAAGCTTCGCGCAGGTAAGCAGCAAGGAGGCGACGATGGAGACCGCGGTCACCCGGTTCTTTTCCGTGAGTTCGGGTGTGGCTGCCAACTCCCTAGGTCCTCTCTGCTGTACAGAAAGACACTACCCGCATAGTTTAGACCCAACGTGTACACCCGACGTGCACAGAGGCGGCGAGGATGGCCGCTATGTCATCCGAAGAAGGTCTGGTAGAGCAGGAACACGTTGAGGGAGACGATCAGCGTGACCACCACCGTGGCAATGGCCGTGGTGAGGCGGCGGTTGACCAGCGCCCCCATCACACTCCTGTTGCGGCAGTGGATCAGGAGTGGGATGAGCGCGAAGGGAATGCCGAAGGAGAGGACCACCTGGCTTATGACCAGCGAGCGGCTGGGGTTGAGCCCTATGGCGAGGACGACGAGGGCCGGGAGCATGGTTATCAGGCGCCGCAGGAATAGCGGTATCCGGCGGTTGATGAACCCCTGCATCACCACCTGGCCGGCCATCGTCCCGACCGAGGAGCTCGAGAAGCCGCTCGCGAGCAGGGCCACCCCGAACAAGATCGCCGGTGTGTTGCCCTCCAGCACCCGCAACTGCTCGAAGGCGAGGTCTATGTCGCCCACCCCCTTGAGGCCGTTGGCGTGGAACAGGGCAGCGGCCATGATGAGCATGCTGGCGTTGATGGTCCCGGCTATGGCCATGGCGATCACCACATCCACGAGCTCGAAGCGGAAGATCTTCTTCTTCTCCTCCTCGGTCCTGCCCACCACCCTGCGCTGTGTCAGGGCCGAGTGCAGGTAGATGACGTGCGGCATGACTGTCGCCCCGAGGACGCCCGCCGCGAGAAGAACGCTCTCCGTGCCCGCGAACTGGGGCGTAAAGAGCCCGGCGAGGATGCGGTCGGGTGCCGGCTGGGCGTAGAACATCTGGAAGGCGAAGGCCACCACGATCACCCCGACCAGTGCGGCGATAGCCGCCTCAAGCGGCCTGAAGCCGCGCCGCTGGAGCTCCAGAATCGCGAAGGCCCCCACGGCGGTCATGAGGCCAGCCGGGAACAGGGGAATGCCGAACAGGAGGTTGAGGGCGAGCGCCGCCCCGATGAACTCGGCCAGGTCGGTGGCCATGGCGATCACCTCGGCCTGCACCCACAGCCCGAGCGTTACGGCCTTCGGGAAGCGCTCGCGGCAGACCTCGGGGAGGTTCTTGCCCGTGGCGATCCCCAGCTTGGCCGACATCGACTGGATGAGCATCGCCATGAGGTTCGAGGTAAGGATCACCCACAGGAGCAGGTAGCCGAACTGCGCCCCGCCCGCGGTGTTGGTGGCGAAGTTGCCAGGGTCAACGTATGCCACCGCCGCGATGAAGGCCGGCCCCAAGAAGGGCCACAGCCGCGCTAGACCCCGCTTCTCTCCCTTGAGGGAGGCGTGCGCCGCTCTGGCGGTCGCCGTCTCCCCCGGCAGGACCCCTTCGGCACCCGCTGCCACCTCGTCTCCATTGCCGCCCCCCGGCTCGATCGTCGCCCGCTGCCACAGTTTTTTAGCCATACCTTAAATTCAACATAGGGCGGGCATAATGTCAAGTTGGGTCACCCTTGATAACGGGGGTTGCCTCCGCTAGCATTGGCGTGACGATGGACGGGCCCGCGACAGTCAAGCCCCCATCCTCTTCAGTGGGGGACTACCTGAAGGCGATCTGGGAACTCGCAGGGGACGAGGCGGCTTCCACGACGGACGTCGCCGAGAGGCTCTCGATAGCCCCGCCGTCGGTCTCCAACATGTTCGTTCGGCTGCGGGAGATGGGGCTTGCCGAGTACGAGCCCTACCAGGGCGCTTCGCTCACCAAAGAGGGGCGCGTGCAGGCCCTTCGGCTGGTGCGCCGCCACCGCCTGATCGAGACCTTCCTCCTGGAGTGGCTCGACTACTCCTGGGAGGAGGTGCACGAAGAGGCGGAGAACCTTGAACACTCGGTCTCGGATGCCTTCACGGAGCGGTTGGCCGCGTTCCTGGAACACCCTGCCCAAGATCCTCACGGCGACCCGATACCGTCGGAGGACGGAAGTCTACAGGCAGACGACTCGTTCCCACTAGCGACGGCGACACCTGGTCAGCAGGTACGCATCTACAGGGTGGGCGATGAGGAGCCTGCGAAGCTTGCCTACCTGGAGGAGCACGGCCTGATGCCCGGCAGGCTGTTGAAGGTGAAGGTGGTTCGAACCTTTGACGGGGTCATCATCGTCGAGGACGAAGACGCGGAGACCTGTACCCTTGGAGGGCCCCTAGCGAGGTCGGTCTTCGTCCGGAGCGCTTCCGAGGGCGAGGGCTAGGGGGCTCAGGTAGTGCGAGACCGGCGCCGAGCAGGTCGGAGACCTCCACCAGACGAGGAAGACCAGGACAACGCCACCTGGAAGCTGCTGTGGGTGATCGTCGGAGCGGTCACCTTCACTGCGCTCATGTTCTTCTTAAATCTGATCTGTTCTTCGGAGAACACTTCTTCTTCTACGCAGTAGGGTGAATACCTACCTATATACACTCAGACTACAGATGCACAGAGCGCGTTACACCCTCATCGGCGACGCAAGGGACGCAAGCGCAAAGAGTTCGCCATGCGTCGGCGCAGCGTACCTACTACACCAACGGTACACCAACACAACTGCAAACCGAGCGAGAACACTCGCGAGCAACAAGAAACAAGATTTGGCGCATCTCGGCATATGTAAGGCAGATTCTCTTGCCAAGGACTAACGGTGGATGACGGTGGCGAACCACCCGCTTGGGACTTAAAATCCTTACAGTGTGGGTTAGTGTGGGTTCGAGTCCCACCGCCCCTACCTCCGTGGGGGTCCGGTGATTCTGGCCCGAATAAAGGAGCGTTGTCGTGGAGTTGGCGAAGAGGATGGAGCGCTTGGGGACCGAGACGGCGTTCTCGGTGCTCGCGAAGGCCAAGGCGCTAGAGGCGGAGGGACGCGACATCATCCACCTTGAGATCGGGGAGCCCGACTTCGACACGCCTTCCCACATCGTCGAGGCTGGCTGCCGGGCGCTGCGCGCCGGGGAGACCCACTACACGCCCACCGCCGGCATCCCGGAGCTGCGCGCGGCTATCGCCGCCGACGTTGCGCAGAGTCGTGGCATAGCGGTTGAGCCCGAGCAGGTAGTGGTCACGCCGGGCGGGAAGCCGATCATGTTCTTCGCCATTCTCGCGCTCGTCGAGGAGGGAGACGAGGTGCTGGTGCCAAACCCCTCGTTCCCGATATACGAGTCGATGGTGAACTTCGTCGGCGGGCGGCCCGTCTTCGTGCCGCTGCGACAGGAGAACGAGTTCCGCTTCGACCTCGACGAGTTCCGCGCGGGCCTGAGTGGGCGCACCAGAATGGTAATCCTCAACTCGCCCGCCAACCCTACCGGCGGCGTGCTGACGCCCGAGGACATCGCCGGGCTCGCCGAGATCTTGCGCGAGCGCTCTGACGTCTTCGTCCTCTCGGACGAGATCTACTCTCGCCTCCTCTACTCGGGCTCCTTCGCCAGCATCGCCTCCGAGCCGGGGATGGGCCCGGACGGCCGGACGATTATCCTCGACGGCTTCTCCAAGACCTACGCGATGACCGGCTGGCGCCTCGGCTACGGCGTGATGCCCGTGCCCCTCGCGGAGCAGATAACCAAGCTGCAGGTCAACTCGAACTCCTGCACCAACTCCGCGACCCAGTACGCCGGGCTTGAGGCCCTCGCCGGTCCCCAGGACGGCGTGGACCGCATGCTCTTCGAGTTCCGTGCCCGCCGCGACCTGATCGTGACCGGCCTCGACGGCCTTCCCGGCGTCGAGTGCATCTCCCCCCAGGGCGCTTTCTACGCCTTCCCGCGCGTTACCGGCACCGGCCACCCCGCAGCCGCCCTTGCCGACCTGCTGCTCGAGGAGGCCGGCGTCGCCTGCCTCTCCGGCACCGCGTTTGGCCGCTACGGCGAGGGCCACCTGCGATTCTCTTACGCCAACTCACGCGAGAACATCGGCCGGGCGATTGAGCGCATGGGCGAGGTCCTCTCACGAGCGGCGGCGCGCTAAGCTTAGCCACCCCACGGGTTCATTCGTAACTGTCGCGACAAAGACCACAGTGGGGGACACCGCGCAGGAAGAATCCCTCATCCCGTGCCCTGGGTATGTTTTATCCTTCTATGTGCTGGGTACACATAAGTACCTTAAGCAAGAGATACGATATTTGGAGTGATCGAGTTGGCTATGACGACCAAGAACGTCGAGAAGATGGGCGAGACGGCCCAGCAGATGAGCCAGAGCGCACAGCGGGCGGGTAGGATCTTCAACGGCTACCTTGCCGAGGCGCAGGAGATCAACACCGAGTTCGCGCGGCGCGCCACCGAGACTTGGATCGAGGCTATCCGCAACCAGACGGAACTCAACCAGCGGATGGTCCAGAGGCTCTACGGCGAGGTCGAGGGACAGACCGGTGCTTGGCAGGGGTTCCTGCAGGATTGGATGAGCGTGTACTCCGCGCCGTTCTCCAACCCCTTCGGGTCCGTTGACCCCTTCGATTACCTCCGCCAAGGCGTCGAGACGACCACGCGGAACGTCGAGCAGGTGACGGACATGACGCAGAAGACCACGGCGGCCGGCATAGCGAGCGCGAACGCGAGCGCGAACGGTGGCTTCCCGATCGCCGGCTACGACGAGATGAACGTCGAGGAGGTCTCCGCCAGGCTGGAGGGGCTCTCCGAGGATCAGTTCAAGAGGGTCCGCGAGCACGAGAAGCGCAACAAGAACCGCGACACCCTGATCGAGCAGATAGACCGCAAGATCAAGGCCGCTACCGCTTAACGCGGGCCACAACCGCAGAGCTTGCCAGGGCCGGGCTTTTCCTGGCCCTTCTCTCTGGCCTTTTCCGCGTCCTTTTCCGCTTATCGGTTGATCCGATGCTAGCGATAGGAAATCGCTATTTCTCTGCGGCGGCAGATTATGCCATATTTATGGCTCACGTTGCCGGCGAAGTGAGGAGGAGAAGGCGTGGATACGATCTTTACCGGGGGTCTAGAGCGGCGGATGGAGAACCGCTTCATCAACGGTCATGGTCCGTATAACGTGACCCGGGACTCCGTGCGGCTCGGCGACTCGGGCATGCCCGAGGCCTGCGCGGACGATGCCCCGCTCGAAGGCGCGTGCCCCACGTGCCAGACGCAAGCCAACCTCAGGCGCTGGACGGGATAGGCTTCAAGAAGCTCTGACATGAAGGGGGGCGGGGCCAAGACTCCACCCCCCTTCTCTTTCCGGGTTGGGGACCTAGTCTACTGCGGTCCCGCGTGTCGCACCTCTTCCTCCACCGCGCCCTCGAACTTCTCAAAGTTCCCCTTAAAGAGGCCGGCCAGTTTCTTCGCCTGCTCATCGTAGGCTTCCGGGTCGTCCCAGGTATCTCTGGGGTCCAGCATCCCATCCGGCACGCCGGGCACGCTCTCGGGGAATTTCAGCCCGAAGACGGGGTCGGCGTGGGTCTCGACGCCGTCGAGCTTGCCGGCTATCGCCGCCCGCACCATCTCGCGGGTGTGGGGGAGGTCTATCCGCTCGCCCACGCCGTAGGGTCCGCCGCTCCAGCCGGTATTCACCATGTAGCACCGCACGGAGTGGCGCCGGATCTTCTCCGAGAGCATCGAGGAGTAGAGGGTGGGCGGCAGCGGCCAGAATGGCGCGCCGAAGCAGGCGGAGAAGGTCGCCTCGACCTCGGCGGACATGCCGGCCTCCGTGCCGGCGAGCTTGGCGGTGTAGCCGGAGAGAAAGTAGTATTCGGCCTGCTCGGGGGTGAGGATGCTTATGGGGGGGAGCACCCCGAAGGCGTCGGCGGTGAGGAAGAACATGGCCCTGGGGTGCCCGGCTTGGCCCTCCGGCACCGAGTCCTCTATGTACTCCAGGGGGTATGCCACCCGCGTGTTCTCGGTCTTAGAGGCGTCGGTGTAGACCTCCTCGCGGGTGTCCTCGTCTATGACCACGTTCTCCAGCACCGCCCCGAAGCGGATGGCGGAGTAGATCTGGGGCTCCTTTTCGTATGAGAGGTCTATGGTCTTGGCGTAGGATCCCCCCTCGAAGTTAAAGACGCCGTCCTCGGACCACCCGTGCTCGTCGTCGCCGATGAGGCGGCGCTTCTCGTCGGTCGAGATGGTGGTCTTGCCCGTGCCCGAGAGCCCGAAGAAGAGGGCGACGTCGTCCTCTTCCCCGACGTTCGCCGAGCAGTGCATGGGCAGGACGGCGTGCTCGACCGGCAGCACGAAGTTGAGCACGGTGAAGATGCTCTTCTTCATCTCCCCGGCGTACCCCGAGGCGCACACGAGGACGACCTTGCGCTCGAAGTCAACCCCGATAAAGGTCTCCGAGTTGGTCCCGTCCCTCTCGGGGTTCGTCTCGAAGCCGGGGACCGAGATGACCGTCCAATCTGGCTCGAAGCTCTCGAGCTCTTCGGGGGAAGGACGCCTGAAGAGCTGGCGGACGAACAGGGCGTGCCAGGCCCACTCGGCGACGATCTGGACGTTGAGGCGGTAGCGAGGATCCGCGCCCGCGTAGGCGTCCACGACGAAGAGCTCGTCGAGGCCTCCTGCGTACCCAGCGGCCTTTACCAGTATCCGCCCGAAGCCCTCCGAAGAGAACGGCTTGTTGATCTCACCCCAGGTCACCCTGTCTTTGGTAGCCGCGTTCTCGACTATGAACCGGTCTGCGGGGGAACGGCCGGTGCGCTCCCCTGTCTCGGCGACCAGGGCGCCGCTGTCGGCGAGCGCCGCCTCCCCGCGCCGGATGGATTCCTCTACGAGCCGGGCCGGCGACAGGTTCTCGCTCACCGACCTCAGATCGCTCAACCCCAGGCGCTCGAGCAGCCTCTTGCGAACCGTGGTGTCCAAGCCCACCCCTTCTGTATTTCCTCCTGTGTGCGACCGGGATTATAGATGATGCGGTGGGGCCGCACCCGCGGCCCTACGCTCGTCAAGGGCTGGTGTAGGGGAGGAGGTCCTCCGCGACCGCTTTGCGGGCCGCTTCCGGGTCGCGCCAGACGTCGAGCCTGCTGGAGATGTCCAGGCGCGTCCACTCGGCCACCCAGACGACGCAGTCGTCCACGACGAGTTGCAGGGGCTCGGCGATCTGGTAGAAGCCGAAGTCGCTGCCGGGCGGATAATCCAGGACCTGCTCCCCGGCGCACAGATCGGCCACCAGATCTCTCGTCTTTTTCTCGGGGGAGATGTGGAAGTCGAAGTGATCCTGTCCCGCCGGCCAGTGGCTTACGACCGCCCCGTCCTCGGCGAGCTCCGTCACGAGCCGGCGGTAGCCCTTGAGGTGGTCCGGGACGGATATGGAGAGCCCCAGGGTGTGGTCGGAGAGCCGATCGCGCAGCTCGGCGTAGTAGGTTTCGTAGTACTCCGTTATCTGCTCCTTGAGCTCCTCGAGATCCTGGAAGCTCAACTGCTCCAACCTCATCGCAACCTCCGAAGACGCTACCGCTTAGACGCTACCGCTTGAGCAGGACCGTCGGCGAGACGTCGAGGGCCTTGGCCAGCTTCCAGATGACCTCC
>Ga0126306_10001380_pt1 | contig 12946 bp, 12 predicted proteins | sample Plot27_FD_92592 | JGI IMG/M metagenome (GOLD analysis project Ga0126306, IMG submission 92592) | Serpentine soil microbial communities from UC McLaughlin Reserve, CA, USA - Plot27 | ecosystem: Environmental > Terrestrial > Soil > Grasslands | place: USA: UC McLaughlin Reserve, Lake County...
GAAGTTCTACCGCGCCGATGCCAACATGACGCGCGGCGTGAGCGGCAGCGGCCTCGGTCTCTACATCTCGCGTGAGCTCGTCCACCGGATGGGGGGCACGATCTCGGTCGAGTCCGAGCCCGGTGAGGGCTCGACGTTCGTCGTCACGCTCCCGGCCTTCGGCGCCCGCGCCGGCCGGGAGGCGTCGCCTGCCCGGCCGGCGCGAAGTTCTGCCTAGAGGTTCGCGTCCAGGAACGCCTGGGCGACCGCCGAGTCGAGCCGGTATTCGAGGTTCGGGCCGTCGCAGCGGTAGCTGAACGTCCAGGTGTTGATCGCGACCACGGTTCCGTCGTGGAAGAGCGGCCCGCCGGAGTCGCCGAAGCAGACGCCCGCCGTGATCTTGAGGAACCGATCCGGGAACGCGTCCTTCGCCGGGATGGCCGTGACTTCTCGGTAACTCCGGATGCCGTCGAAGAGCGTGATCGCCTTCGGCGACGCTGCGCTTCCGGTGATGAACGCATCGGTGCCGTAGCCCACGACCGTGAAGGTCTCGGTTTTCAGGTCGAGCGTGTCCAGGTAGCCCGGACCGGCGATCGGCGCGGGCGTGACTCCGGCCACGTCCTCCTTCAGGAAGACGAGCGCGATGTCCTCGTGCCCGGGCGAGAGGCAGGCGTTCTTCGAGTTGCCGAAGCAGGGACCGGCCGTGAACCAGTCCGGATGGACGACGATGTGGTCGACCAGGTAGTACGTCGAGGTCGCGTCCGGTGTCGGATCGAAGGTGATCCGGAGATCGTCCGGCCCGAAGCCGTCCGGGCCCTCCTCCACCAGGAAGTCGGTGCAGTGGGCGGCGGTAAGGACGACGTCGGACGCGACGAGCGTGCCCGAGCAGAAGTCGAACCAGTTCGTCCCGACCTTGAGCTGGAGCACGCCGACGTTCTGGAACGTGTTATTGAGGTCGGATGTGCCGTCGATGACGGCGCCTGCCGGGGCGGCGACCAGCAGGACGGCGCAGGCAGCGGCCACGGCGGCGCGCGTGGCGAGACGTAGAGACATACGTTTTCCCCCCTTGTCTGCAGAAACGTCGGCGCGAGGCTACACCCATTCGAAATCACAAGCAATATCGAACGTGCCAGTCGGTTGGGAACATGTCTACGATTCGTATTCATGGCATCTAGACAGATGCTCGCGCTGCGTCTACACTGCGGTCGTGCCAGCGGCTGAACGGACGACGTCGTACTCGTTCCGGGCGCCGGTCGCGTTTGGTCGGCGAATGGACCGCGCACGCCGAACACTGCGCGAGCTCGACCTGTCCGGTCCGGATGGGGAGCAGGTTCTCCACGAGTTCGAGCTCGGCGCACTGCGAAGCCCGGAGCGGCTTTCGGAAGCGCGGAACCAATCCGAGCTCATGCGGGCAGCGGCAGAGCTGCTCGTCATGGCCGTGGAGAAGGTCCAGCGCGATCAGAAGCTCGGCGACGCGTACGCCGACGAGGCGCGGGCGCGCAGCGTGGACGAGCACGAGTTCACGCGTTCGGCGACCCGGGCGGCCGCCCGCCGCTGGCACGCTTGAGCCGGCGGCGAGGCTACATCTACGGCGGCTTTCTGCGCGACGTACCCGACGATCCGAAGCCGGTCCTCGTTGTCTCGGCCGACGCCGTCAATCGCGGGATGCAGGCGATTGTCGCGCAGGTCACGACCACAGAGCGCAGGCGGACGCTCCCAACCCATGTCGTCCTCGAGCCCGGCGAGGGGGGTGTGACGCGGCAGAGCTGGGTTGTCTGTCATGAGCTGGCCACGCTGGACGAGGAGGATCTCGCGGAGCGCCCCTGGGGGCCGATGATCCCGCACCACAAGCTCATCCAGGTCGAGCGAGCATTGATGAGCGCGCTCGACATTCCCTACGAGGGCTAGCGTCCCAAGTCGCCGCCCCCGAGGGGCTCGCCGGCGCGGATCCCGTCCACGAGCTCGCGCGTCGTCGGCGCGTCGAGCCCGTGGCGCGCGGCCGCTCGCAGGATGGAGCCGCCGATCGCGTCGATCTCCGTTGGCTTGCCCGCCTCGCGGTCCTTCTGCATCGACGAGCGGAGGTCAGCGGGGAAGCCCACGATCCGGGCGACCAGGGCGTCGGCGTCGATCTCGACGCCTTCCGCCTGCGCGGTCGTCGCGATCTCGCGGACGCAGGCTTCGAGCCGGGCGCGCCACGCTGGGTCTCCGACGACGACGCCGAGTGGCGTGCCGTGCAGCGTCGTGGTGAGCGCGATCGGCGCGAGCATCCCGAGCTTCCGCCACAGGACGTCGGCCTCGCTCTTGCCGATCGAGGCGTCGAGGCCCGCGTTGTCGAGCTCTTCGCGAAGCTTTTCCGCGCGCGGGTGCGGCGACAGACGAGCCACGGCGAAGTTACTGAGCTGGCGCACGACCCCGGGGTGCACGCGCTCCGACTCGATCGCGATCGAGGCCGGCAGCACAGCTCCGAACTGGCGGCGCAAGAGCTCGACGTGGTCGAGCCCGTTGAGGAGCGGTACGACGACCATGCCGTCCTGGTCTGGAGCGCGCTCGAGCGCGCCGGCGAGCTGGGTCGCCTTCGGCGTGAGCCAGAGCACGTCCACGGGCCGATCGAGCGTCGCGGTGGCCGGGACCTCGGCGTCGAAGTCGCCGAGAAGTGCACTCTCGACGTGGACGACGCCGTCGTAGCGCGCGAGCGACTCTTCGCGCATCACGAGCAGGACGTCGTGCCCACCGCGAGCGAGCGCGGCGCCGAGAAAGGCCCCGACGCCGCCCGCGCCGAGAACTGCGTGCACTCGTTTCACTTGCGACAAGTCGCCAGAGAGCTTACGTTCGCCCGGAATGGCCACTCGCGACATCTCCGGTCCCGAGCGCAAGCTGCACAGCTGAGTCCGCGGCGGCTGCTTTAGCGCGACACGATCGTCGATGGTGAGAAGGCTTACGGTCCGCTCACGATCGTGACCGGCCGCTTACACACACAAGCGCTTCTACGGCGTCTTCGGCGCTACTGACTGGATCCGCCGGCACGACCCCGTGCCGCCGAACTGGAGCGCGGTGAAGCACTCGTCGCTCTCCTTCGTGTACTGAACCACCAGCCGCCCGCGGTTGCGCATCGCCATCGCGCGCAGCTCGTCGTCCGAGAGGGAGGACGCGCTCTTGCCGGCGGCGAGGCCGACGAGGCAGTCCGCATGGTGGGTGTCGTTCAGGATGTTGCGCAGGGTCCGGTGGTAGACGGGTTTGTCGTTCGGGTGGAGAGCCTGGAACTTGGCCTCCGAGTCCACGACCACCCTGCGCGGCGTCGCGCCGTTCTTCGCCGGCGGCTCGAGGATGATCACCGGCCCGGCTCGCTTCGACTCGAGGTGGCAGTTCGTCCCCTCCGCGACCGAGGCCTTGACCGACTTCCGCATTTCCGCGAGGCCCGTCGGGTCGTTCCCGATCGAGCAGCCACGGAAGACGACCTGCTCGACGGTGGCGCCGCTCTTCGCCAGCTCGGCCGCGAGGTCGGCCAGCTTCACGTCCCGCGTCCCTTGGAGGTCGAACCGCACCTCGCCCGAGTTGAGGCCGTGCGAGATGATGATCAGGCGGCCGACCGCTCCCTTCTGCTTCAGCAAGTCTCTGAGTTGTTCGGGGCTCGCGACCTTCACGGGCGTCGCGCCGCCGGCGTTCGCCTGCGCGAGCGCCTGCGAGACCTGAGTGTCGTCCTGCCCGGGCCCGGGCGGCGCCTCGTCGGTCAGCTGCACTACGAGGTCGGCCGGCGGCGCCGGCGGGCCCTTCGGCTGGCCCGGCGTGTCCTTCGCCTTCGACCCGCCGCTCGTCTGGAACTCGGTGAACGCGAACACCGGCTCCTTCAACACTGGAAGTGGGCGCTCCGGCGTCTTGCCGGTGGCCGCGTCGTCGGGCCCGGGCGCTTCGGGCGTGTGGCACGGCCCGCCGCCCCGCGCAATGGCGTCCTCGGCGTCGCCGTGCTGCGAGACCTCGCGGTCGAGCATCGGGTTCGTCTCGCGGCCGACGATGCCGTCCACCACGAGCCGATGCGATGCCTGGAAGAACCGCACCGCGGCGTCGGTCTTGGGGCCGAAGATCCCGTCCACGTCGAGTGCCGGCATTGCGCCGAGCAGGTTGAGCCGCTCCTGGACAGCCTTGACGTCTCCCCCGCTGGAGCCCCGGCGTAAGAGGCGCGGCGCCGTGGCGACGGCCCGAGCCAGAGCTCGGGTGACGGCCTGGTTGCCGGCCGTCCGCTGGAGCGCGTGCACGAGCGAGACGACCGCCGGCGGATCGGCTTTCGGCTCGGGGTCAGGCCGCAGGCCAGGGCCAACCCGGTCGCGGCCGCGTGCGGTGACCATGACTCATGCTCGCACGGACCGGGGCGTAAGACAACGGCGCGGCGGGTGATCAAACCGACGCCGCGCGGCACGTTCATTCGCTGCTCGCGAGCGCAAATTCCACGGCCTCGTCCAGCGTCATCTCGGCGCCGCGCTCGAAGTCGGCGGACGTCTCTCCGCGCTCGACCTCCACGAGAGCGCGCTCGTAGCGGTGGCGCTCGGCCTCGTTGAGCGGCGTGCCGGACTTCCGCTCGTAGCCGATCACGCTCCCCCAGAGGCGCGCTGCCTGGCCGAGCCTGCCCTGGTGCGCGTCCACCGCGGCGAGGCCGGCGAGGCAGTACGCGATCTGCAATTCGTCCTTGAGCTGGAGGCCGATCTCGAGGCTTTCTCGGTAGAGCCGCGCGGCCTCGCTCGTGTCCTGCCGGTCGAGCGCGAGATCGCCGGAGCCGTGAAGCCTCGCGGCGAGCCCCCAGACGGCGAGCCGCAGAGGCCGTCCCGTCGTCTCGTCCGACAGCCACCCGAGGGCGGCGCGCAGATTGCCGTGCTCACGCTCGAGCTCGTCGACCGCCCGCGCAGCCTGCGGGCTGCGGACCAGGCGTTCGACCGAGCGTGCGCGGTCGAGGTAGTGCTGTGCATGCCTGCGCCGAACCTCGTGGAGCTCACCGCTCTCCTCGAGCTGATCGAGCGCGTATTCGCCGATCGTCTCGAGCATGAAATATCGGTCGTCCTCGCGGTAGAGCAGGCTCTTGTCGATCAGGGCGGCCACGGTGTCGAAGGGGACCTCGCAGACCTCCTCCGCCGCGTCGAGCGTGCAGCCGCCGGCGAAGACGGCCAGGCATCTGAACGCGCGCTGCTCCTCGGCGCTGAGGAGCTCGTAGCTCCAGTCGATCGTCGCGCGAAGCGTCTGCTGTCGCTCGGGTGCGTCCCGCGGCCCGCCGGTCAGCATCGGCAGACGCCGGTCGAGGCGGCCGAGCAGCTGCTCGGTCGATAGCGCCTTGACGCGGGCGGCGGCGAGCTCGAGCGCCAACGGCAGGCAGTCGAGGCGCCGGCAGATCTCGACCACCGCCTCGTCCGCGATGAAGTCCGGTTTCGCGGCGGTGGCCCGCTCGGTGAAGAGCGCGACCGCCTCCAGCTCGCGCAGCGGTGTGACGGGGTACTCGCGCTCGCCGCCGATGTGCAGCGCCTCGCGGCTGGTCACGAGGAGCTTCAGCTTGGGGAACTGCGCGAGCAGGTCGGCGACCTTGGACGCGGCGGCGAGAACCTGCTCGAAGTTGTCGAGGACGAGCAGCGTGTCCTCGGTTCCACGGCCCAGCGCCCGCGCGACCGTCGGCTGGACGAGCTCGGCGTCGCGAACCGACTGCAGCGGCACCCACACGACGCGGTCGGGATCGTCCTCGACGGCGTCCGCCGCGAGCTGCAGCGCGAGCCGCGTCTTGCCCGATCCGCCCGGGCCGGTAAGCGTCAACACCCGGTGCGCACGGAGCAGGCGACCGGCCTCCTCCAGCTCACGCTCGCGCCCGATCAGCGGCGTCGGCTGGACGGGCAGGTTGGTCGAGTCGAGGCTGCGAAGCGGCGGGAAATCGGCGTTGCCGAGCTGGTAGAGCTCCACTGGCTCGCCGAGGTCCTTCAGCCGGTGGCGACCGAGGGAGCGGACCATCGCGGCTTCCTCGACCAGCTCCCGCGTCGACTGGGACAGGAGGACCTGACCGCCGTGCCCGGCAGCGGCGATCCGGGCCGCCCGGTGCACGTCGATCCCGCTGTACTGCCCGTCGACTACGAGCGGCTCGCCCGTGTGCAGGCCCATCCGAACGCTCAGGCTGCTGCCGGCGAGCGCCTCCTGCGCCGCTTGCGCCCCCGCCAGGGCCTGACGGGCGCTCGGAAAGGCGGCGTAGAAGCCGTCGCCCTCGGTCCCGACCTCGACGCCCTCGCGCTCGGCCACGGCATCGCGGAGGAGCCGCCGGTACTCGCGGAGAGCCTCGCCGTACCGCTCCGCGCCCAGCTCCTGCAGCAAGAGCGTCGACCGCTCGATGTCGGCGAATAGCAGCGTGACCGTGCCCCCCGGAAGCTCAGGCATGAGCGACACAGCATGATCAAATCAGCCGCCCGGGTAGGGAACGTCGTCGGCCACTTCCTTCCAGCACTCGGGGCAGATGCCGTGGCTCACCAGTCGCCGCCGCTTCCTCACCTGGAGGAGCAGCCGCCAGATCGCCGGCTCATACCAGCGCGCACCGATCGCGTACCGCCCGCACCACGCGCACCGAACGATCGGACGGCGACGAGAGCGATCGGAAGTCGCCCCTTCGCCCGACCTCGCGTGTGCCGCCAATGCCGCTCCGTGCCGTCTTTCGAGCATCGTTGCACGCGCTTTGTTGGGCGCGGGTTAAACGCACGGCCTCCAGTAGCCTTGGAGTCGGGAGCCAGGCGCCATGGCCCGAGATCCCTCGCCCGAAACGCTGACGTTCGTCCTGACCGACCTCGAGTCGAGCACCCGGCTCTGGGAGGAGTTCCCGACGCGATGAACGGGGCCGTCGAGCGTCACGACGCGATCCTCCGGGACGCGGTCGAACGGTCGCGCGGGCGCGTGGTCAAGGGAACCGGCGACGGCCTCATGGCCGTGTTCGCGTCCGCGGCCGACGGCGTCGAGGCGTGCCTGGCCGCCCAACGGGCGCTGCAGGACGAGGCCTGGGACGAGACCCGCCCGTTGCGCGTCCGCATGGGGATTCACGCCGGCGAGGCCCAACCGCGCGGCGGCGACTTCTACGGCCCTGCTGTGAACCGCACCGCCCGGATCATGGCGGCCGCCCACGGCGGCCAGGTCCTGCTGTCCGAGCTCGCGGCCGACCTTTGCTCGGCGTTGCTGCCGCCGGAGACGCGGCTGCGCGACCTCGGCCGGCATCGGCTGAAGGATCTGTTCCAGTCGGAGCACATCTTCCAGCTCGTGTACCCGGCCCTGGCGAGGGACTTTCCGCCGCTGCAGACGCTCGCTCACCGGCCGAACAACCTGCCGACACAAACGTCCGAGTTCGTCGGCCGGGAGGCGCAGCTGGCGGCGATCCGAGAGCTGCTCGAGGCGACCGGCGTGCGGCTCGTGACGATGATCGGCCCCGGCGGGATCGGCAAGACTCGGCTCGCCCTCCAGGCCGCCGCCGACCAGATCGACCGCTTCGACGACGGCGTCTACCTCGTCGACCTCTCGCACGTGCGGCAGCCTGAGGACGTCTTCGAAGCCGTCCTTCGCGCGGTTGGCCTGACCGCTACGGGTGACGGATCGCTGCTCGAGGCGCTGAAGGAGCAGCTGCGCCCGCGGCGCATGCTGCTCGTGCTCGACAACTTCGAGCAGGTGATGGCAGCTGCCGACGGCGTCGCGGAGCTGCTCCAGGGGTGCGCGGAAGTCAAGGTCGTCGTCACGAGCCGCGAGGCGCTCAGGGTGCGGGGCGAGCACGTCCTGGCGGTGCCGCCGCTGAGCGAATACGAGGCGGTGCGACTGTTTGTGGAGCGTGCTCGCGAGGCGCGGCCGGACTTCGCGCTCGCGGACGAGAACGCCGCTACGGTCGCGGCGATCGGCGCGCGGCTCGACGGCCTGCCGCTGGCGATCGAGCTGGCCGCCGCGCGGCTGACCTTGTTCTCGCCCGAAGACCTGCGAGCCCGCCTTCGCGCGGCTGGCCGAGCCGGCCGCTGCCGGAGACCTCGGGCCCGCACAGCTGGCGGTTCGCGGACGCTTCCGCGAGGACTGGGACAACATCCGTTCGGTCTTTCGCTGGGCGCTCGACAGCGGCGAGATCGAGGCGGGACTGCGTCTCGCCGGTTCGCTCGACACCGTCTAGCTCGATCGCAACGTCGCTCTCGAAGGGCAACAGTGGCTCAAGGCGATGCTGGCCCGGCCGGAGCCCGTCGACGAGGCGGTGCGCGCGAGGGCCCTGGCCTCTGCGAGCATGTGCGCCGGCGTTCGCGGCAGCTACGCAGAGGCGATCGCCTGGGGTGAGGAAGCGCTCGCGTACTACCGCCGGGTCGGCTCCGACTGGGGCGTCGCCTGGGTGCTGGCGACGCTCGCGGTCGCGCCGATGGAGCTCGGTCAGCCGGAGATCGCCGGCCCGATGCTCGAGGAGGCGGAGGCGCTCCATCGCAAGCTGGGAGCTCCTCGGGTGTCAGGCGCGCTCTCCACCTCCGCGGGCAGCAGGCTGCGGCTGTCGGCGACCTCGACCGGGGCCCGCGGCTGCTGCGCGAGTCCGCCGAGCTGTCCGCGCGCGAGCGAGACAGCTTCAGCGCGGCGAGCTCGCTCCACTCGCTGGGCGACATCGAGCTCGAGGCAGGAGCTCTCGATGCGGCCGAAGCTGCCTATGTGGATGCGCTTCGAACGGCGTGGGAGTCGGGCGCGGACCGTCTCATCGGCTACGGGCTCGCCGGTCTCGCGTCCGTCGCGGGCGCTCGCGGCGACGCCGAGCGCGCTGCGCTGTTCTGGGCATTCGTCGAGGCGTACGCGGAGCGCCTGCAGTTCACGCTACGCGGGCGGACGCTCTACGAGAAGCAGCTGGTCGGCCTCGTCGGGACCGAGGTGTACGAGGCGGGCAGGCGGCTCGACGTCGCAACGGTCGTCGAGAAGGCGCTCGCCTAAGAGCACCATGCGCTCGCCGTCGGCGTCTTCATGAAGGTCCGCCTGCCGCCCTCCGGCACCGACCACCGGCGCGTCCTCGCGGTGCTGGCGTCCCTGCAGGCCCCCTGGGGCGGCTGAGCGCCCGAGGGGGCCCTGCCTCGTGGACTACCTGACGGTGAACGACTTCGTCAGCGTCGCATTCGAGCTGTTGCCCGCGTAGACATCGATCTCGCCGGGCTCGACGACGAACCGGCCGCGGTTGTCGTAGAAGCCGAAGTCGCTCCTGTCGAGCTTGAACGAGATCGTGCGCGACTGGCCCGGATTCAGGGTCACGCGCTCGAACCCGCGCAGCCGCCGGACGGGCTGCGAGATGCTCGCCACGGGGTCGTGGATGTAGAGCTGCACGACCTCGTCGCCGACGCGGACGCCCGTGTTCGTCACGGTCACGGACGCCCTCACGCTGCCGTACCTGGAGACGCTGGAGGAGCTCAGCTGCAGGTTCGAGATCTCGAACGTCGTGTAGCTGAGCCCGTAGCCAAACTCGTACAGCGGCGAGCAGCTCGGGATGTCACGGTGACGCGAGTTCCACTTCACGTCCGGGTTGCACGGCCGGCCGGTCGGCTCGTGGTTGTAGTAGACCGGTACCTGGCCGAGCCGGCGCGGGAACGAGACGGGCAGCTTGCCGCCCGGGTTCACGGTGCCGAAGACGACGTCGGCGACCGCGTTGCCGGCCTGCACGCCGGGGAACCACCCCTCGAGGATCGCGGGCGTGTCCGCGAGGATGTCCTCGAGGGCGAGCGGCCGCCCGTTGAACAGGACGACGGCGAACGGCTTGCCGGTCGTCTTGATCGCGCGGATCAGCTCCTCTTGCAGGCCCGGGAGGTCGAGCGTGCTGCGGGCGGCTGCCTCGCCGCTCATCTCGCGCGTCTCGCCGAGCGCGAGCACGGTCTGGTCGGCCGCCCGTGCGACCGCGACGGCGTCGGCGAACCCGGCATCCGACGTGCAGCCTTCGGGGTTGTTGGTGGGCGGCTCGTCGTTGGACAGCTTGCAGCCCTCGGCGTAGGTCGCGCCGGGGCTCTGGGCGTTGATCCCGTCGAACACGGTGACCGCGTCGGAATCGCGGCCGACGCCCCACCACGGGCCGAGCATGTCGTGCGCGTCCTTCGCCAGCGGGCCGATCACGGCCGTCTTCTTCGCCGCGTCGAACGGCAGGATCCCGCCCTCGTTGCGGAGCAGGACCATCGAGCGGCCGGCGGCCTTGCGGGCTGCGGCGACCGCGTCGGGCTTCAGCATCTGCGCCTCCGCCTCGGCCGGCGTGTAGGGCGCGTAGGGATGCTCGAACAGGCCGGCGCGGAACTTGACGCGGAGGATCCTGCGCACCGCGTCGTTGATGCGGCTCATCGAGATGCGGTGCTCGCTCAGGAGCTGCGCGCCGAAGTCGCGGATCAGCGTGCTCGTCATCTCGGAGTCGACGCCCGCGTTGAGCGCCAGCGCCGCCGCGGCCGGGCCGTCCTCCGCGACGCCGTGTCCGCACTCGCCCTTGTCGGGGTTCTTCGGCGGGCAGGCGCGCATCTCGGCGACGGCCGTCCAGTCGCCCTCGACGAACCCGTCGAAGTGCCACTCGCCCTTGAGGATGCGGTTCAGCGTGTACGGGTTGCCGCACCCCGGCACGCCGTTGAGCGCGTTGAACGAGCACATCGCCGTGTCGGCGCCGGCGTCGATCGCGGCCTTGAACGGCGGCAGGTAGAAGTTCCGCAGCCGCTGCTCGGACATGTCGGTCGTGTTGTAGTCGCGGCCGGCCTCGGGCTGGCCGTAGGCCACGAAGTGCTTCGGGCTCGCGACGAGCTTGTCGCGGGCGCTGTAGTCGCGGCCCTGGATCGCCTTCACGCGCGCGGCTGCGAAGACGGAGTTGAGGTACGGATCCTCGCCGGCGGCCTCGGCGATCCGGCCCCAGCGCGGCTCGTGCGAGACGTCGATCATCGGCGCGTAGGTCTGCTTGAGCCCGACTGCCGCCGACTCGCGGGCCCCGTAGAGGTGGTCGTCGAACGCCATCTGCGGGTCGAAGCTGGCGCCCGCGGCGAGCGGGATCGGGAACACCGTCCGGAAGCCGTGGATAGTGTCGAACGCGAAGAGGAGCGGGATCTCCAGCCGCGACTCCTCGACGGCGATGCGCTGGAGCTCTCTGATCCTGGCCGGCTCGGTCACGCTCAGGACCGAGCCGAGCCCGTTGCGAACCTCCGCCTCGGTGACGAGGAAGTCCGGGAGCAGCTGGATCTGCTCCAGCTTCTCCTCGAGCGTCATCCGCGCGAGCAGCGAGTTCACCCGCGATTCGATCGCGCGATTCGCAGGCTGCCGCGTGGGCTGCAGCGCCTGCTCGTCCTCCGCCTTCGTCGCGGCCACCATCCCACCGGCGGCAGCCGCACCGAACGCGAGGATCAACACGGCGGCCGCGGCCGTGAGCCTGAACCTCGACATGGTCGTCCTCCTTGGACGCGTACCGGTACGGCGAGCGTCTACCCGCGCCCACCAGAGCGAAACGCCTTCGGCTAGGCCGCGGCCGCGGGTGGCACCAGCTCCGCCGCCTCGCTCCTGGTCAGCAGGCGGCGAGGTCCGCGGGCGAGCCGTTCGGCTCGAGCGGCTGCGGTGTGAGGAATGCCGCCGGCACTCGCACGGGCGTGCTCGGCGCTGGCGGGCGTATCTCACCTCGCCGCCGGCGAGGGCTAGGTGAAAGCCCGCGCCGCGCTCCGGTCGCTACCACGATTCGGGTTGGCTCGCGCGCACCGATGCTGCGAGGGAACCCGAACAGGAGGAACGCGCACACGATCCCGCCCGAGCGCGGCCTCTTCCTCGAGCGCACGTTCCGGCTGCATCCGGACGTGGCGGCCTTCGTCTCTGAGGCGTTCTACGAAGGGGGCCTGCGCGCGGCCGAGGGCTGCGAGCGGCAGGGGACCGAGTTCGGGACGGGACTGCGCTTTTTGCCGGTCGAGCACGAGGGCAACCGGCGTTCCTCGGTCGAGGAGGCGGAAGGCGTGCGGGCCGCGATCGAGGACATGCTCGGCGGCGCGTACACGGACTCACAGGGGCGGCCGCGGCGGCTGCGCGTGGACGACTTCATGGTCGTCGCGCCGTACAACGCAGAGGTGCGTGGTTCGCGCGCGCGAGAGCGAATACGCTCGTCCTAGCCGACGACAGGGGAACAGATGAAAAGTCAAGAGAGGCCGAAGAAGCCTCAGAAGAAGGTCGCGCAGCGGACGCTGAAGGAGAAGCGGACCGAGAAGAAGAGCAAGAAGCAGGCGAGCGGCTACTAGGCCGCGCACCAGTCGAGGACGTCGGCGAAGCGGTGGTCGGCGAGGGCGCCGAAGAGCGGCTCGCGCGTCAGCTTCGCACGCGTCGTCGCGGGGCTCGTGATGCCGCAGAGGAAGCGTGCACGCTGCCTCGGCTCGCCGAGCGCCTCGGGGTGTTCGGCCTGGAGCACCTCGAGCGCGCGGCGGTCGACGACCGTCTCTGGCGTCGGCCGCGGTGACGCCTTGGGTAGCTCCTGCGCTTCCCCGTCGAGGCAAAAGCTGCAATGACCGCACGGCTCGGCGCGCGTCTCGCCGAAGTAGGCGACGAGCGCCCGAACCTGGCAGCCGTCGTGCGTCACGAGCGAGAGGACGCGCCCGATCCGCTCGATCTCGGCCTGCTCGCGCCGGTCGAACCGCTCGGCGAGCTGCTCCACCAGCTGACTCAGCGACTCGGGATGCTCGAGCACGGTGTAGCGCTGGCGGACGTCCGAGGGCTTCAGCTCGACCAGGGCCTTCTGTTCCAGGTAGCCGAGGGCCGCGACGATCCGGCTTCGCTCCTCGCCGAGCTCGGCGGCGGCCCGCTCGGGATCGATGCTCGTCCAGATGCGCCCGGTCTTGCCGCTCGCGACGAGGCGGCGCAGGAAGCCGGCGCGCGCCGGGTCGAAGGCGGCGAAGACGTCGTCGAGCGAGCCGCTGGTCGGGCGGAGGCTGTAGCCGGCATAGAACGGCGTCCCCTGCCTGAGGAAGCCGTCGAGCTCGAGGTACGTGAGGAC
>Ga0126306_10001381_pt1 | contig 12944 bp, 14 predicted proteins | sample Plot27_FD_92592 | JGI IMG/M metagenome (GOLD analysis project Ga0126306, IMG submission 92592) | Serpentine soil microbial communities from UC McLaughlin Reserve, CA, USA - Plot27 | ecosystem: Environmental > Terrestrial > Soil > Grasslands | place: USA: UC McLaughlin Reserve, Lake County...
GGCGCCGGCGAAGGCCTCCACCTCGCAGCGCAGCTCCTCCCCCTCGGGCGAGGCGAGCAGCCGCGCTCGGGCGGCGTTGCCGAGCGCAAGCCGCGCGCATGCGCGGGCACGGTCGGGATCGACGCCCTCGGCCTCCAGCATCGCGGCGATGCTCGCCGCGGGCAGCGGGTCGAAGCGCACGGGCTGGCAGCGGGAGATCACCGTCTCGAGCACCCGGCCGAGCGCGTCGGTGAGCAGGATCAGGTGAACGAAGTGGGCCGGCTCCTCGAGCGTCTTCAGCAGGCGGTTGGCCACCTCGTCGTTCATGGTGTCGACTCGTTCGAGTACGAACACCCGACGGCTCGCTTCGAACGGCGTGCGAGTGGCGGCACTCACGACCGGACCGTCCACGTCGTCCACGCGCATCACGTGCGCGCCGCTCGGGCGTACCCAGGTGAGATCTGGGTGGGTGCCGTGCTCCACGCGCAGGCGGACGGCATCGGGTTCGGCCGAGCCCTCGGCGAGCAGCTCGGCGGCAAAGGCGCGCGCCACCGTGCGCTTTCCCGTTCCGGCCGGGCCGTGGAAGAGGTACGCATGCGAGGGGCCCGCCTCGAGCGCCGCCGACAACACGATGCGCGCCTGCGGGTGGTCCTCGGTGCCCGCCAGCGTCACGCTCACGCGCGCGCTCCGCTCCGTGCCGCCTCGACCTCCGCCAGCACGTCGGCGTGGACCTCCCCGGCCGGCCGCGTGGCGTCGATCCGCCGCCAGCGGCCCGGATCGGCGGCCGCGAGCCGCTCGTAGGCCTCGAGCACCGCCTGCTGGAGCGGCGTGCCCTCACCCTCGAAGCGATCGTGCTCTCCCGCTCGCGCGGCGGCGGCCACCGGGTCGATCTCGAGCAGGAAGGTCAGGTCGGGCACCAACCCGCCGGTGGCGAACCGGTTCACCCGCTCGACCTCCTCCACTCCGAGCCCGCGCGCGCCGCCCTGATATGCCAACGACGAGTCGAGGAAGCGGTCCGACACCACCACCCGGCCCGCCTCGAGCCCCGGCCGGATTACCTTCTCCACGAGCTCCGCTCGGGCGGCGGCGAACAGCAGCGCCTCGGCCTCGGGGCCGAGCGGCACCCGCTCATCCTTGAGCAGGTCGCGCACCCGCTCGCCGGCCTCGGTCCCGCCCGGCTCGCGCACGCCGAGAGCCTCGTCGCCGAGCGCCTCGGAGAGCAGGCGGGCCTGCGTGGTCTTCCCGGAACGGTCGATGCCCTCGAAGGTCACGAAGAGGCCACGCATGCGCGGCGACCGTAGCAGTGCGCGCGGGCGCGGCTAGGATGCCGCCTCGCATGAAGGCTCTCGTGACAGGCGGCGCCGGTTTCATCGGATCCAACCTGGTCGACGCGCTCGTCGAGCGCGGGGACGAGGTCACGGTCCTCGACGACATCTCCACGGGGAAGCGGGAGAACCTCGCCGACGCGCTGGAGCGGGGAGCGGAGCTGGTCGAGCTCGACCTCCGCGACGCCGAGGCGGTGGCCGCGGCCGTAGCCCGCAGCCGCCCCGAGACCATCTTCCACCTGGGTGCGCAGATCGACGTGCGCAAGTCGGTGGCCGACCCGACCCTCGACTCCGCCGTGAACGTTGGGGGCACGATCAACGTGCTGAGCGCGGCCCAGGCGAGCGGCGTCGGTCGGGTGGTCAACGCCTCCACGGGCGGCGCGATCTACGGCGAGGGGCAGATCATCCCCGCCCCCGAGGACCATCCGGTGGCGCCCGAGGCTCCGTACGGCCTGTCGAAGTTCTGCGCCGAGAACTACTGCACGCTGTTCACGCGGCTGCACGGGTTGTCGACCGTGTCGCTTCGCTTCGGGAACGTCTACGGGCCGCGGCAGGACCCGCTCGGAGAGGCCGGCGTGATCGCGATCTTCTGCGGCAAGCTGCTCGACGGCGAGCGGCCCACCATCTTCGGCGACGGCCGCCAGACGCGCGACTACGTCTTCGTGGGCGACGTGGTCCAAGCCAACCTGCGCGCAGCGGAATCGGACGCGGCCGGCGCGTTCAACGTGGGCGTCGGGACCGAGACGAACATCCTCGATCTGGTGGAGGTGCTGCGCGCCCACGCCGATGGCTCGTTCGAGCCCGAGCATGCGCCGGAGCGGCCCGGCGAGGTCCGCCGCATCGCGCTCGACACCTCGCGGGCCAAGGCCGAGCTCGGGTGGGAGCCCCGCGTAGGGCTCGACGAGGGGATCGAGCGGACGCTCGCCTCGCTGCGGTGATCGCCCGCATCTGGCGCACCGGGATCGATCCGGCGCGCGCCGAGGAGTACGAGCGCTTCGCCGAGGAGCGCTCGCTGCCCATGTTCCGGATGCAGGAGGGCTTCCGCGGGGTCCTGTTCACGACGGGTCCGGACGGGCGCCGGGCCGTGATCTCGTTCTGGGAGGACGCCGGCGCCGTGGAGGCGCTTGATCGCTCGGTGAGCTACCGCGAGACCGTCGCCGCCCTCGTCGGGACCGCCCTGCTGCGCGGGGAGCAGTCGGTCGAGCTGTTCGAGGTGCACGGCGGCGAGCTGCCGGGATGAGCGCCAATCGCAGCGCCGGCATCCTGCTCTACCGATCGAAGGGCGCCGGCCCAGAGGTGCTGCTCGTCCATCCCGGCGGCCCGTTCTGGGCGAAGAAGGACGCGGGTGCCTGGTCGATCCCGAAGGGGGAGCACGGCGACGACGAGGACCCGCAGGCCTGCGCTCTGAGGGAGTTCGAGGAGGAGACCGGCACCGCGCTGCCGGCTGGCGAGCTGGCGGACCTTGGCACGGTGCGGCTGAAGAGTGGCAAGGTCGTGGCGGCCTGGGCCGTGGAGGGCGACCTGGACGCCGAGACGATCCGCAGCAACACCTTCGACATGGAGTGGCCACCGCGCTCGGGACGGACGCAGGCCTTTCCGGAAGTGGACCGCGCCGGCTGGTTCGGGCTCGACGCCGCGCGCGACAAGCTCAATCCCGCTCAGTCCGCATTCGTCGAGCGCCTGCGCGCCCTGCTCGAGCGGTGACCGCGCTACGGTGGCGCCGATGAGCGATCCAGTCCTGCTGGGCCCGGGCGAGGGCGAGGAGATCGGCCGCCTCGCCATCAAGGCGGGGTACCCGGAGGTGGTCGTCACGGAGTCGCGCTACGAGGCCGGAGCCCACGGCCCGGATCTGCACATCCACCGCCACCACGCGGACGCGTTCTGGCTGCTCGACGGGCAGCTGTCGTTCCAGGTCGGCCCCGACCACCGGGAGGTGGTGCTGGGAGCCGGCAGCTTCGTGCTGGTCCCTCCGGAGGTGGTGCACACATTCGAGAACCGGGGGCACGACGATGCGCGCTTCCTCAACTTCCATGCCCCGGGCGTCGGCTTCGACGAGTACCTGCGCAGCGGCTTCAAGGCCCCCTTCGACCAGCACGACCCGCCGGCCGACGGCGGTCGTCCGGGGAGCGAGGTGATCGTGCGGGCGCCCGGCGAGGGCGAGCGCGTGGCGGTCGGCCCCACCGAGGGCGTCATCAAGATCGGCGGCTCCGACGCCCTCGGATCGCTCGCCGTGCTCGAGACAACGGTGGGGCCGGGCTTCCACGGGCCGGTGCTCCACCGCCACGGCGAGATGCTGGACAGCTTCTACGTGCTCGACGGCACGCTCAACCTGCGCCTCGATGACGACAACGTGGAGGCGCCGGCCGGCTCCTACGCGGTCGCGCCGCCCGGCACCGCGCACACCTTCTCGAACGCGGGTGACGACCCCGTGCGGGTCCTGAACGTCTTCGCGCCGGGCGGCTTCGAGCAGTACCTGAAGGAGCTGGCGGCGGAGGGCGGGCCGGCGGATCCGGCGCGCATGGCCGCGATCGCCTCGAAGTACGACTTCGCTGCAGTTTAGGCACAATATGTTGTAGTTCGGGCAGGACTTGGCCCCTACGGGTAGTAGAATCCTGTATGTGCGCTGCCCCTACTGCTCCGCGGAGTCGACCCAGGTGATCGACACCCGTCCGGCCGATGACGCCGTCCGCCGCCGCCGCGAGTGCGGCGCGTGCAGTCAGCGCTTCACGACCTACGAGCGTGCCGAGGAGCCGCGCGTGACGGTGGTCAAGCGCGACGGCACACGCGAGCGCTTCGATCGCCAGAAGCTGCTCCGCGGCCTGGCCCGTGCCGCCGGTGGTCGCCCGGTGAGCGACGACCAGCTCGAGGCCGTGGCCGGGTGGATCGCCGCCGAGGCTCGTCGGGAGGGCGGCGAGGCGGACGCCGAGCGCATCGGCGACCTGGCCGAGCGCGGCCTCGCGCGGGTGGATCCGGTCAGCGCAATTCAGTTCGCCTCGGTCTACCGCAACCTCGCCGATCTCGACGAGCTCGAGAGCGTGGTGCGGCGCTTCAAGGAGGACCCCCTGCCGGGCGAGGACCAGCTCGCGATCCCGACGTCGGTTCCGTCCGACGTGGAGAGCAGCATTGGTCGTTCCCGCGAATTCAGTACCAACAGGAGGAAAGGTCATGTCCGACAGCCGTAGCGCCGCCGCCCCGAGCGTCACCGCCAGCGGTGCCGGGGTCAGCGTTCCGCGGCGTTTTACGGAGGCGGGCAAGCACCCCTTCGACTGCGTCGAGTGGGAGATCCGCGACGCCCTGATCGGCGATCCGGCCAAGCCGGCGTTCGAGCAGCGGGGCGTGGAGTTCCCGGTGAGCTGGTCGCAGAACGCCACCAACATCGTCGCCCAGAAGTACTTCCGCGGCCGGCTCGACACGCCCGAGCGCGAGTCGTCCGTCAAGCAGATGATCGGTCGCGTGGCCGGCACGATCGCGAGCTGGGGACGCGAGGGCGGCTACTTCGCGACCGACGACGACGCTCAGGCCTTCGAGGACGAGCTCACCCACATCCTGCTCCACCAGATGGCGGCCTTCAACTCGCCGGTCTGGTTCAACGTGGGCTTCGAGGAGCACCCGCAGTGCTCGGCCTGCTTCATCCTCTCGGTCGAGGACACGATCGAGTCGATCCTCGCCTGGAACACCAAGGAGGGGATGATCTTCCGCGGCGGGTCGGGCTCAGGGATCAACCTCTCGCGCATCCGCAGCTCGCAGGAGCACCTCTCCAAGGGTGGGCTGGCCAGCGGACCGGTCAGCTTCATGCGCGGCGCCGACGCCTGGGCCGGCACGATCAAGTCGGGCGGCAAGACGCGGCGGGCGGCCAAGATGGTCGTGCTCGACGTCGACCACCCCGACATCCTCGACTTCATCTGGTGCAAGGCCCGCGAGGAGGAGAAGGCCGCGGCGCTGCGTGACGCCGGCTTCGACATGCGGCTCGACTCCGAGGCCTTCGCCTCGATCCAGTACCAGAACGCCAACAACTCGGTGCGCGTGACAGACGAGTTCATGGAGCGCGCCGAGCGCGGCGAGGAGTGGGAGCTGACCGCCCGCGTGGACGGCTCCGTGGTCGAGCGCGTGGACGCGCGCGAGCTGCTCGAGCAGCTGTCCGACGCCGCCTGGCGCTGCGCCGACCCGGGCGTCCAGTACGACACGACCATCAACGAGTGGCACACCTGCCCGAACTCGGGCCGGATCAACGCCTCGAACCCGTGCTCCGAATACATGCACGTCGACGACTCGGCCTGCAACCTCGCCTCGCTCAACCTCATGAAGTTCCGTCGCCCTGACGGAAGCTTCGACGTCGAGGCCTTCGAGCACGCGGTCGACGTCGTGATCCTGGCTCAGGAGATCGTCGTCTCGCCGTCGAGCTACCCGACCGAGGAGATCGGGAGGAACGCGCGTGCGTTCCGCCAGCTCGGGCTCGGCTACGCCAACCTGGGGGCGCTCCTGATGGCGAACGGCGTGGCCTACGACTCGGACGAGGGCCGCGCGCTCTGCGGCGCCATCACGGCGCTCATGACCGGACGCGCGTACCGGACCTCCGCCGAGGTGGCCGGCGCGATCGGCCCATACGACCGCTACGAGGAGAACCGCGAGCCGCACAACCACGTGATGCGCAAGCACCGCGCGGCGGCGTACGCGATCGACGACGAGCTGTCCGCCGACGACGACCTGCTGGCGGCGGCTCGGCTGGCGTGGGATGAGGCGGTCGAGGTCGGAGAGCAAGGCGGCTACCGCAACGCGCAGGCCACGGTGCTGGCCCCCACCGGCACGATCTCGTTCCTCATGGACTGCGACACCACCGGCATCGAGCCCGATTTCTCGCTCGTCAAGTTCAAGGAGCTGGTCGGCGGCGGGCAGATGACGATCGTCAACCGCACGGTGCCGCTGGCGCTCGAGACGCTCGGCTACCAGCGCGAGCAGATCGAGGCGATCGAGGCCTACCTGGCCGAGCAGGGCACGATCGTGGGCGCGCCCGGCCTGGGCGACGAGCACCTCCCGGTGTTCGACGTGGCCGTGGGCGAGCGGGCGATCTCGCCCATGGGCCACATCAAGATGATGGCCGCCGCGCAGCCGTTCATCTCGGGTGCGATCTCGAAGACGGTGAACCTGCCGGAGTCCACCTCGGTCGAGGAGATCGCCGGCGTGTACACCGAGGGCTGGAAGCTCGGGCTGAAGGCGCTGGCGATCTACCGCGACGGGTCGAAGACGGCTCAGGCGCTGAAGACGGACGCGGGTGAGAAGAAGGGCGCGGAGGCAGAGGCCGCCGCGGCCGTCGAGGAGCCGGCCCGGCCGGTGCGGCGGCGCATGCCGCGCGAGCGCCAGTCGCTCACGCACAAGTTCTCTGTCGGCGGCCACGAGGGCTACATCACCGCGGGCGAGTACGACGACGGTACGCTCGGCGAGGTCTTCCTGACAGACGTGGGCAAGGAGGGCTCGACGATCAAGGGCCTGATGAACGCGTTCGCCACGGCGATTTCGATCGGCCTCCAGTACGGGGTGCCGCTCGAGACCTTCGCGCGCAAGTTCGCGTACGTGCGCTTCGAGCCCGAGGGCTACACGGGCAACCCGGAGATCCCGTTCGCGAAGTCGATGCCCGACTACATCATGCGCTGGCTGGCGGCCCGCTACGGCGACGCCGACCTGCACGAGGAGCTCGGCATCCTCACGCCGGAGGTGAGGTCACGGAAGGCGGCCGAGGACGCGCTGCTGCGCGGCGACACCGCGGCCCCCGTGGAGCCGGCGAACGGCACGAACGGTCAGGCGAACGGCGGTGGCTCCGAGCCCAAGCCGGCCGCGTCCGCGCTGACGGACGAGCCCCCGGCGATCCCGGCGAAGCTGCAGGGCATGGAGCTGGGCCCGGCCTGCGCCCAGTGCGGCGGGATGATGCAGCGCACGGGGTCGTGCTACACGTGCTCCTCCTGCGGGAACAACACCGGCTGCGGCTGATGGCTGCGAACAGTCGCCTGGCTGCGTCATCGGGTCTCGATGTGCTCAGCACATCTTCGACCCTGCTTCCTTGCCAGGCTCGGTTCTCGCAATCAGCCACCTAATCGGCTAGAACAGCGCTGCGCGATGCAGCTCGTCGACGGCGCTCATCACATCACGTTCCTCACGGAGGACATGGATCGTCTGCTCGCGTTCTACGTGCGCGTATTCGATGCCGAGGTGACGCTCGACATGACCGAGGAGGGGCTGCGCCATGCGTTCCTCAAGGTGGGCCCCACCACGGTCCTGCATCCGTTCCAGCTGATCGAGGGACCGGCACCCCCGCCGCCGTCGCCGATGTTCACCCGCGGCCGTTTGGACCACTTCGCCCTGCTCGCGCCCTCCGAGGAGGCTTTCAGGGAGCTGCGCCGCCGGATCGAGGCGGAGGGCGCGGCCGACGGGGATGTCCGCGACATGAGAAGCGTGTGGATCATGGGGTACTTCGATCCCGACGGAGCGGCGCATGAGGTGATCCTGCAACGGCCGGGCTTCCGCGAGTCGGACACGCTCGAGCGAGCGGCGTGGACGACGGTCACCCTCGACTAGCTTGCATTACCTCTCAGGTAGGTGCCGCGCGCCCGAGTCGCCGTTAACGTCTGCCGCATGGCAAACGCCGCCGCCACCGTACGAGTCGGACCGCTGCTGCGGGACTGGCGCCAGCGGCGCAGGCTGAGCCAGCTCGATCTCGCGCTCGACGCCGGCGTTTCGGCGCGACATCTCAGCTTCGTCGAGACCGGCCGCTCGCGTCCGAGCCCGGAAATGGTGCTCCACCTGGCCGAGCAGCTCGAGGTGCCCCTTCGGGATCGCAACGGGCTGCTTCTCGCCGCCGGCTATGCCCCGGTCTACGGGGAGCGTCCGCTCGACGCGCCCGAGATGCAGCCCGTGCGGGATGCGCTCGACCTCGTCCTCACGGGGCACGAGCCCTATCCGGCGGCGGTGGTGGATCGCGGCTGGAACCTGGTCGCGGGCAACCGCGCCATCGCCCTCCTCACGGAGGGGGTGGCGCCCGAGCTGCTCGAGCCGCCGGTCAACGTGCTGCGCGCCAGCCTGCACCCCGACGGCATGGCGCCCCGCATCATCAACCTCGACGAGTGGCGCAACCACCTTCTGGACCGTCTCGACCGGCAGACGACCCTTACCGGCGACGACGGCCTTGCCGAGCTCCACCGGGAGCTCAGCGAGTACCCAGGGCAGGCCACCGAGGATCCGCCGGGCGAGGATCGGGGGGCCGGGATCGTGGTCCCGCTGCGACTGAGATCGGACGACGGCGAGCTGGCGTTCTTCAGCACCGTCACGACCTTCGGAACGCCCGTGGACATCACCCTCTCGGAACTCGCCATCGAGTCGTTCTTCCCGGCCGACGCGAAGACAGCGGACGCGGTACGGGCTGCTCTGGCGTAGACGGTGCCGCCTACCTCCCTGGAGCCGCGGTCCTCGACTCGTAGCGCCTGAACGACTCCTTTGCGAAGTCTTGGGGCGGGGCTTGGCCGCGCCTTGCCCGGCCGGGGCAATCCTCCGAGAGGTAGACCAACCGGAGGTGATCGAAATGAAGGTAATCGGATCAATTGCAGTCGTCGCGCTCACGCTGGCAGCGGGCTTCGCCAGCGGCGTGGGCGCGGCGCCCGCGGACACGCGGACGGTCGCGGATGCGGCCCTGCGCGAGTTCGAAGGCACGGTGGTGTCGGTCGATCGCGCGGCTCGGACGTTCCGGCTGCGCGACACCGAGCGCGGCACGGCGCGCATCAAGGTCACGCGTGCCACGCGCTTCGAGCGGTTGGCCGGCTTCAGTGCGCTGAAGGTCGGCCTGCGGCGGATCGAGGCGTCCGTGCGGCGCTCGAACGGCGCATGGGTCGCAACCGAGGTCGAGCGCTCGGGTGGCGGCGGCGAGCACGGCGGCGATGACGACGATCGCGGCGGTGACGACGACCGCAATGATGACGACGACCATCGCGGCGGTGACGACGATCGTGGCGGTGACGACCACGGCGGCTCGTCGGGGCCGGGCCGCTAGGCCGGCGGCGCCGAGCGCTTCGCCCCGCCCCCGGCGCGACTCGTCGGGGCGGGGCGGGCGTGACGGTTGTCTTGCGGCCCGACGAGGGCAGTCCACTGGGCGGCGCGCGCTCGGCGTGCGAGTGACGTTGACCATGCTATGGCAGGCAAACGTAAGCCGCGTGCCGCGGATCGGCGTGAAGCCGCTCACCTTCACCCGAACCGCGGCAGCACCTCACGCGAGAACACCTCGAAGAACTCGTCGTGCCGGCCGCCGATCTGCTGCACGAACAGCTCGTCGGCGCCGGCGTCCGCGAACTCCTGGATCGCCCCTATGTGGCGATCCAGGTCCGGGCCGCAGGGGACCGCCTCGCCGATCATCTCCTCTGAGACGAGCGTCGAGGCCTGCTCGAAGTGCTGTGGCGTCGGCAGCACCTGCGCCAACTCTCCCGGGAGCTGCTCGTTCGGCCAGATCCGGTGCGCGGTGCGGCGCGCCTCCGCCTCGTCGGGCCCGTAGCAGACCTTCATCCCGGCCTGGACGGGCTTGCCCTTGCCGCCCGACTCGTGGAACCGGGAGATCAGCTCGGCATCCGGCATCGTGATGCAGTAGCCGTCGCCGATCCGGCCGGCCAGCTCGACCGCCTTCGGCCCGAAGCCGGAGACGAGGATCGGCGGCGGCTCGGCGGGGCGCGTGTAGATGCGGGCGTTCTCAACGCGGTAGTGCTTCCCCTCGTGGCTCACCACCTTGCCGCTCCAGAGGCGGCGGATCACGTCGATCGCCTCCTCGAGCATCTCCAGCCGCTCCTCCGCCTCGGGCCAGCGGTCGCCGAGGATGTGCTCGTTCAGCGCCTCTCCGCTGCCGACGCCGAGCTGAAAGCGACCGGGGAGCATCGCCGCGGCCGTGGCGGCCGCCTGCGCGATCACGGCCGGGTGGGTCCGGATCGTGGGACAGGTCACGGCGGTCGTGACCGGCATCCGCGACGTGGCCTCGGCGAGCGCGCCGATCACAGCCCACACGAATGGCGACTCCCCCTGCTCATCGTTCCAGGGGTGGTAGTGGTCCGAGATCCAGAGCGCGTGGAAGCCCGCCTCCTCGGCGGCGCGGGCCTGGGCGAGGAGCTCGGCGGGCCCCCACTCCTCGCACGACAGGAAGTATCCGATCTTCATGGAGCGGTCGTGCCCGGGACCTGCGGCGCGAAGCGACTCCCCAGCTCGAATGCCTCTGCGATCAGCTCGTACGACCGTCGCCGTGCCGCGTGGTCGTGGGTGATCGTGAGGACGATCACCTCGTCGGCCCGGTATTCGCCCGCGACCTGCTCGAGACCCACCCGCACGGTCGCGGGCGAGCCGATGATCGCCCGCCGACGGTGTCCGCCGGCATCTCCGTCGCGCGACTCGAGGTAGCGCAGCGCCCGCTCCACCGGCGGCACCGGAATCAGCCGCCCCTGGCGCAGGAGCGAGAACATCATCCGCCCCGAGGCGGCGAGGCGCTCGGCCTCCGCGTCGGTGTCGGCGCAGATCGCCACCACCCCGACCGACACGAGCGGCGCGCCCAGTCGCTCCGAGTCGATGGAGCGCCCGCGGTAGTCAGCCGCGATCTCCGCTCCAGCCGGGTTGATGAAGTCGGCGAACGAGTAGGGCAGCCCCAGCTCGGCCGCCCAGACCGCGCTCTGCGGCGACGAGCCGAGCAGCCACGGCTCGGGGCGCTCGGGCAGGCCGGGGAGGGTCTTCGCGTGGCGGGCGAAGGGATGGCTCGGCGGCAGCCGGTCCTCGAGCAGGCCGAGCAGCTCGGTCAGCTGGTCGATGAAGTCGTCAGGGGATGCCTGGCGGCGATCACGCTGGAGCGCGAGCATCGTCATCGGGTCGGTGCCGGGCGCACGGCCGAGGCCGAGGTCGATCCGCTCGGGATGGAGGCCGCTCAGCAGGCTGAACGTCTCCGCCACCTTGAGCGGGCTGTAGTGCGGGAGCATCACCCCGCCGCTGCCCACGCGAATGCGCTCCGTACCGTCAGCGATGGCCCCGATCAGGATCTCCGGCGCGGCGCAGGCGAGCCCCGGCGTCGCGTGATGCTCGGCGACCCAGTAGCGGTGATAGCCGAGCTCGTCGGCCAGCTGCGCCAGGTCGACCGTGTTGCGGAGCGCCTGCGCCGCCGTCGCGCCCTCGGGAATCGGTGACTGGTCCAGCACGCTGAGACGCATGGCGAGCTCCTAGCGGCGCAGGGCCTCGGGTTGGAGCGCCGGGTTGTCGTAGCCCGCGTCGGCTGGGTTGACGTTCACCCCTGGCGGCACGATCTCGTCGATCCGGTCGAGGACCTCGTCGGAGAGCTCGACGTCGGCGGCCGTGAGCTGCGACTCGAGGTGCTCCATCGTCCGCGGTCCGATGATCGCCGCGGTGACCGCGGGATGACGGATCACGAAGGCGAGCGCCAGCTCGATCAGGCTGATCCCGGCCTCGTCGGCCACGCGGGCGAGCGCGTCGGCCGCCTCGAGCTTGCGCTGGTTCGCCGGCAGCGACAGGTCGTAGCGCTTCGGCAGCAGCTCCGCGCGCCGTGAGGTCAGGTCGTCGGCGTCCTTGCGCCACTTACCGGACAGCCAGCCGCCCGCCAGCGGGCTCCAGGGGATCACGCCCATGCCGTGACGGCGGCAGGTTGGCAGCACGTCGGCCTCGACACCGCGCACCAGGAGCGAGTACGGCGGCTGCTCGCAGACGAATCGCTCGCGCCCGCGCCGTTCGGCCGTCCACTGCGCCTCCACGATCTGGCTCGCCGGGAAGGTCGAGGAGCCCACGTACCGGACCTTGCCGGCGTGCACGAGGTCGGAGAGCGCGCCGAGCGTCTCGTCGATGTCCGTGTCGTCCTCGGGTCGGTGGATCTGGTAGAGGTCGATCCAGTCCGTGCGCAGCCGGCGCAGGCTGTTCTCGACCTCGCGCACGATCCATTGGCGCGAGTTGCCGAACTCGTTCGGATCGTCCCCCATCGTCCCGTGGACCTTCGTGGCGAGCACGACGTTGTCCCGTCGTCCGCCGGCGAGCGCCTTGCCCACGATCTCCTCCGACTCGCCGCGGGCGTACACGTCGGCGGTGTCCACGAAGTTGATGCCGGCGTCGAGCGCGCGGTGGATCACCCGGATCGACTCGTCATGGTCGCGCTCCCCCCAGGCCCCGAACATCATCGCGCCCAGGCAGAGCGGGCTGACCTTGACCCCGGTGCGACCCAGCGTGCGGTATTCCATGGCCGCCGACAGTAGCGACGGCTGCGCTCCTGTCGGCGTGCCTCGCTCGGCGGACTTCTAGGCCGCTTGCCGGCGACGAACGTCTTCTCGTGGCGCCACTGTGTTCGAGTCGGTGATCTTCCCGGCTTCGTTCATCACCCAGATCTCGCCACCACCGTCTCGACCGACGAGCTGTCGTGCCCGAGCGATTGCCTTCGCCTTCGTCGTGGGGTGCGCGGTCGGGCGCAGGTGCCCCTCCTTGACGACGTCCCAGCCCCCTTCACCGTCAGGGACCACGTAGCGGTCGTTTGCCATGGGTACACCTCCTCGATCAGTCGAACTCACTGAACCGAGCCTAGGCTAGCGGCCGGATGACGCCGAGGCCTAGGACCGCTCGGCTCGCAGATCGGCGGACCCCAAC
>Ga0126306_10001382_pt1 | contig 12939 bp, 5 predicted proteins | sample Plot27_FD_92592 | JGI IMG/M metagenome (GOLD analysis project Ga0126306, IMG submission 92592) | Serpentine soil microbial communities from UC McLaughlin Reserve, CA, USA - Plot27 | ecosystem: Environmental > Terrestrial > Soil > Grasslands | place: USA: UC McLaughlin Reserve, Lake County...
CGCCTGATGTTGCGGTCGGCGATCGCCTGGAGGCGCTCGATCACATCGGGACGGCCGTCCGGCCCGAACAGGTGGGCGTAGCGGCGCTGCAGCTTGAGGTACTCCTCGACCCGCACCCGGCGGCGGATCTTGGACACCCCGACGACGTCTCCGTGCTCGGCCTCGAAGACCGGGAAGAGCCCGGTCTCCTTCACTAGCCGGGCGATCCGGATCGTGTCGCGCGAGGCCGAGCCCCAGCCCAGCGGGCAGGGCACGAACACGTGCAGGTAGCGCGGGCCGCGGAACTCCATCGCGCGCTCGACCTTGTACTCGAGGTCGCGCAGCTCGGAGACCGTGGCGGTGGCCACGTAGGGGATCTCGTGGGCCATCGCGATCAGCGGCACGCTCTTGCCCTGGCCGAACACGTTGCCCGGCTCGGCGCCGACGGGCTTGGTCGTAGCCGTCCGCGCGGCCGGCGGGGTGGCGCCCGAGCGCTGCACGCCGGTGTTCATGTACGCCTCGTTGTCGTAGCAGATGTAGAGCACGTCGTCGCCGCGCTCGAACATCCCGGACAGGCAGCCGAAGCCGATGTCGACCGTCGCGCCGTCGCCGCCCTGGCCCACCACGCGAACATCGGTGCGACCCTTCGCCTTGAGGGCGGCGGCGATCCCGGTGGCCACGGCCGGCGCGTTGCCGAACAGCGAGTGGATCCAGGGCAGCTGCCAGGATGACTCGGGGAACGGCGTGGAGAAGACCTCGAGGCAGCCGGTGGCGTTGGCGGCGACGAGCCTCCCCTGGGTGGCGCGCATGGCGGCGTCGAGCGCATACCGCGCCCCGAGCGCCTCCCCGCAGCCCTGGCACGCCCGATGCCCGGAGGTGAGCGAGTTCGAGCGCTCGGTGTGCGCCTGGACCGAGCGCTGCTCCGGCGGGAGCAGGCGGTTGCCGACCACGAAGCTGCCCGCTTGGTAGAACTTGATCTGGTGATGGGGCACGGTCGTTCTCTCCTCCTAGTGGGAGCGGGCGGCGACGATCCCGATGTCGCGCAGCATGTTCTCGGCGTGGGGGCCCGACAGGCGCCTCTCGCGCAATCGCAGCAGTTCGCGCTCGACGATCTCCATGTTCAGGTCTAGGAAGGTCTGGCGCTCGAGCCGGTCGTCGAGGGCGTCCGCCAGCAGCCTGCGCAGCGAGGCCTTGGTGATCGGGCGGCCGCCGAGGCCGGCGACGACGTCGTACACCGTCGGCGGGAGCCCGGACAGCGCGAGCCGCACGTTCTGCCCGACGATCCCGCCCACGCCGACAGCGAACGCCTTCTCGACCACCACTACGCGGCGCGCGTGGCGGAGCGCGTCGCGCACCTCGTCGAGCGGATACGGTCGGAAGCACTTGATCCCTACGACGCCGATCTTGACGCCCTCGTCGCGCAGCTCGTCCACCACGTCCTCGATCGTTCCGAGCACCGAGCCGAGCGCGACGATCACGGTCTCGGCGTCGTCCGCGCGGTAGCTCCTGATCAGCCCGCCCGAGTCGCGCCCGAAAGCCTGCTTGAAGTCGGCGGCGATCTCGGGGACGAGGTCGAGCGCCTGCATCTGCTTGGCATGCATGAGGTACCGGACCTCGAAGAACGCCTCCGGACCCACCATCGCGCCGATCGTCAGCGGCTCGTCCGGGTCGAGCACCTGGCGCGGCTCGTACGGAGGCAGGAAGCCGTCGACCTGCTCCTGGGTCGGCACGTCGACGCGCTCATAGGCGTGCGTGAGGATGAAGCCGTCCATGCACACCATGACCGGGAGCGAGAGCTCCTCGGCGAGCTTGTAGGCCTGGATGTGCAGGTCCAGCGCCTCCTGGTTGGTCTCGGCGTAGAGCTGGATCCAGCCTGAGTCGCGCTGCGACATCGAGTCGCTGTGGTCGTTCCAGATGTTGATCGGGGCGCCGATGGCGCGGTTGGCCAGCGTCATCACGATCGGCAGCCCGAGCCCGGACGCGTTGTAGAGCGCCTCGCACATGTACAGGAGGCCCTGGCTGGCGGTGGCGGTGTAGGTGCGCGCGCCCGTCGCGGACGCGCCGATCGCGACCGACATGGCCGCGAACTCCGACTCGACGCTGACGTACTCGCACGGCGCGAGCTCGCCGGTCCGCACCTTGTCGGACAGCGCCTCGACGATGTGGGTCTGAGGCGAGATCGGGTAGGCGCAGATTACCTCGGGACGGCACAGCGCGACCGCGTCGGCGACCGCGTGCGAGCCCTCCTTCTGCTCAAGCATGAGTCAGCTCCTTCATCTCTCGCTGCACGAGCTCGAACGCGGCCGACGCGGCGGCGGCGTTGCCGTCGCCCAGCTTTCCCGGGAACTTCGCGCGGATGGCCGCCGCGACCGATTCGAGCGAGATCAGCCCGCTGAGCGCGGCGAACCCGCCGACGAGCACGGCGTTGGGAACCGGACGGCCCAGGTGCATGCGGGCGAGGTCGGTGGCGGGCACCGTCAGCAGGCGCTCGCGGCGGAACCGCCTTGCGAACTCGAGCAACCCCAGCTCGTCGAAGCTTCGGGTCGAGTTGATCAGGATGAACGCGTCGGCGCCCAGCCCGCTGAACACGTCGACCTGGTGCAGCAGAGTGGGATCCTGGACGATCAGCGCGTCGGGCTCCGCGATCGGCTCGCGTACCCGGATCTCCTTGTCGTCAATGCGGCAGAACGCGACGACCGGGGCCCCGGTGCGCTCGGAGCCGAAGCTTGGAAAGGCCTGCGCGTGGCGGCCCTCGATGAAGGCCGCGATCGACAGCATCTCGGCCGCGGTCACTACCCCCTGGCCGCCGCGCCCGTGGATGCGCACCTGGAACATTCGGCGATTTTCGCTTCCCGGGCCTGTCCCGGGCATCCGTGGAAGACGCCCCTTGGCTCGCGGGATAGCCGCAGATCGTGACAACCTACCCATTCGCCTCTGCGGCCCGCCCGCCTGCCAGCTCGCCCGCGACGAGCCGGTCGAGGTCAACGTCGTCGAGCGTCGCGACGACCAGGTCGGCGTGGGCTGCGGTCAGCAGCTCGACGTCGTCGGCTCGCGCCACGCCGAGCGCCGCGATGCCGCCCGCCTTGGCCGCCTCGATGCCCGCGACGGCGTCCTCGACGACGAAGCACTCGCGCGGAAGCAGGCCGAGCTCTCTCGCGGCGGTCACGAAGATCTCCGGGTCGGGCTTGCCGTGAGCCAGATCCCGACCCGAGATGTCCACCTCGAACAGGTCGAGCAGGCTCAGATCCGGGCGGAGGAAGTCGTATTCGAGCCCCTGCTCCTCGGCGAAGGTGTCGAGCGGGATGCGTGCGAGCATCATCCCGGCGTTCTTCGATGACGACGCCGCCGCCGGCCGGATCCCGGCGTCTCGCACTGCGAGAACGAACCGCAGCGCGTCGGGGAAGGCGGTGAACTCGCCGTCCTCGATCAGCTCGACGACCATCTGCTGCTTGCGCTCGGCGTAGACGTCGGCGCGGATCTCGGCTTCAGGCACATGGAAGTAGTCGAGCGCGGCCCGGGCCCCGCTGATGCGCGGCTTGCCCGAGATGAGCTGCTGGTACAGCTCCGGCGTGAAGCCCTCGGGCGTATAGGTGCTATCGGCGCGCACGTCACTCCAGCGCGTCTCCATCAGCTCTCGCAGCGTGTCGCGCCAGGCCAGCGCGTGCGGCGAGTCGACGAGCACGCCGTCCACATCGAAGATCGCGCCGCGAAAGCCCACTAGATCGCGCCCGCCCGCGCGGCGACGGTGAACGTGCAGCGATCGCCGGAGGCGAGCTCCCGCACCTCGTCGCCGACACCGACCCTGACGGACGCACTGAGGCCGTCGGAAAGGGCGACGACCGTGAGCTCGCTTCCCTCGAGCGTGACCGTGAGCGGCGTGCCACGGAACTGCAGCGGCAGCGACAGTCCGTCGAGCCGGTCGGGCAGCCGGGGCTCGAAGTAGAGCACCCCGTCGCGGATCTCCGTTCCGAGGTAGATCCGCTGGATGACGTCGAGCGTCCCGGACATCACCCCCATGTGGATGCCCTCCGGGGTCGTGCCGCCCTGGATGTCGCCGATGTCGCTCTCCAGCGCGACAAGGAACCGCTCCCATGAGCTCTCGGGATCGATGCCGGCCAGCACGCCGGCGTGGACGACGAAGCTCAGCGTCGACCCGTGGGAGGTCCGCCGGTCGTAGTAGTCGATGGTCTTGCGGGCGGTGTCGGGCGTGTAGTCGTAGCCAAGCCGCTCGAAGAGCCGCCGCAGCTCGTAGTCCGGGAAGAGGAAGAAGAGCATCACGGTGTCGGCCTGCTTCGCGAGCTTGTAGCGGTTGGGATCGTCGCCCTCCGCCCGCAGGATCCGGTCGAGCCGCTGGATGTTCCCGTACTTGGCCCGGTAGGCGTCCCAGTCGAGTTCCTCGAGATCCTCGTAGCCCTCGAACTGGCTGATGATGCCGTCGCCGTGGAAGGGCACGAACATCTTGCGACTCATCTCTTCCCATCTGCCCAGCTCCTCGTCGGTCAGGCCGATCCTCGCCCGCAGGGCGCGCCGGCGGCTCGCCGGGAGGAGGTCGAGGCCCTTCTGCGCGGTCTCGCAGATCCAGGCCACCATCACGTTCGTATAGGCGTTGTTGCGCAGGCCGCCCTCGGCCGCGCCGGGATACTTCTCATGGAACTCGTCCGGGCCCATGACCCCGTGGATCTCCCACCGATCGCGCTCGCGGTTGAAGTGGGCGATGGAGGACCAGAAGCGCGCGATCTCGAGCATCATCTCGGCGCCGCAGTCCCGCAGGAAGTCGAGGTCGTTCGTGGCCTGGTGGTAGCGCCAGACGGTGTAGAAGATCGCCGCGTTGACGTGTCGCTGGTTGCGGCTGAGATCCGGCTCCCACCGCCCCGACAGCGGATTGAGGTGGACGACCTGGGCCTCCTCCTGGCCGTCGCTCCCTGCCTGCCACGGGTACATCGCCCCCTGGTAGCCGGCTTCGCGCGCCGCGGCGCGCGCCTCGGCGATCCGCCGATAGCGGTACAGGATCAGCCCCCGCGTGATCAGGGGCAGCCGGAGGTTGAGGAACGGGTAGACGTAGAGCTCGTCCCAGAAGACGTGCCCGCGATACGCCTCGCCGTTGAGGCCGCGCGCCGGAACGCCGGCGTCGTGGTGGGCGGTGAGCCGCGAGCAGACCTGGAGGACATGCGAGATGTGGAGGCGCAGCCGGAACTGCACGCGCTCCTCCCGCGGAAGACGCACGTCGCATACCTCCCACAGCTCGTCCCACGCCCGCGCGTGACCGACGTAGGCCTCGTCGAACGTGCGGTAGCGAGCGACGCTCTTGGCCGCGTTCTGCAGCGGCTCGCTGATCGCGCGGTCGCGCGAGGTGTAGAGCGCCGCGATCTTCTCGACGCGCACGGGCGCGCCCGCGTGCACGTCGAACGCCAGCACCTGCTGGATGTAGTCCTCCGTCTGGTAGGTGCTGCGAGCCACGGCGAGCTCCTCGTCGCCGCGATACACGCGCGTGCGCGCGGCCTCGGCCACCTCGATTCGGGACTGACGGGTACGCGTCTTCAGCGCGATCACGTCGGCGCCGTAGATCCGCGGCCCCTGCGGATCGAGGTGACGGCCCTCCAGCTGCCGGTACCGGGCGACGCCCCGGTTCAGGACCCGCCCGTCGAGCGCGGACACCACCTCGACCCTGCCCGACCAGTTCTCGGGCTCCAGCTGCCAGACGATCGCCGCCTGGTGCATGCGGTCCATGCTCGCGAACCGGCGGCTGCTCAGCCGCGTTTCGCGACCCGCACGATCGCGAAAGCGCAGCTCGCGGATGACCAGCGCGCTGCGGGCGTCGTACTCGTGCCGATACGCGAGAAGCTCGACGTTGCCGAGCCTGAACGGCTCCTCGCCCTCGATGCGGAGCTTGAGCGCGAGCCAGTTGGGCAGGTTCACCAGATCCTCGTTGGGGACCGGGCGCCCTCCCATGATCGTCGTCTCCCGGTTGTAGACACCGTGCGCGTAGGTGCCCGGGTAGTGGGTGTCGTCCGCGTCCTCCCACTCGGCGGTCCCGCGCGTGCAGAAGTACCCGTTGCCGGTCGAGGTCAGCGCTTCCCGCAGGCCCTCCTCGGCAGGATCGAAGCCGTCGTAGACGAGCAGGAAGTCGTTCACGGACAAGTCCCGACTCTAACCGCAGGCGACCGGTTGTCACCACCCGCTCGCGTCCAGCCCGTGCGAGCTTCTTGCGGAGCCTCCGCACGAGAGTCCGTAATGCTCCGCGGCTGGCCGCGTAGGGCCTGCGGATGAACGCGGCTCGGCGCGGTCTTACGCTCGCACACGATGGAGGCACACGTGCACGCCGGCCTCGACGCGGAGACGCTTGACTTCACGCTCGAGTCGATCAGCGAGTTCGCTCGTCGAGAGCTGCCCGACTCGCTGCTGATCGAGCTCGACGAGCGCGACGAGTTCCCCGAGCAGCTGGTTCGCCGGATGTGCGGCGAGGAGCTCGGCGTCCAGCTCCTGTTCATACCGGAGGAGTTCGGCGGCATGGGGGGCGGCGCCGTCGACGTCTACCGCGTGTGCGAGCGGATGGCCACGATCGACCTCGGCATCGCCACATCGGTACTCGCGACGTTCCTCGGCTCGGATCCGATCACCGTCGGCGGAACGGCCGAGCAGAAGCAGCGCTGGATGACCCGGATCGCCGACGAGGGAATCCTCATGGCCTACGGGGCCACCGAGCCCGAGGCGGGAAGCGACCTGGCGGCGCTGAAGACGACCGCAAAGCCGGTGGCGGACAACGGGCGCGTGTCCGGGTACCGGATCACCGGCGCCAAGCAGTGGATCTCGAACGGCGGCGTGGCCGAGCTGGCGACCGTGCTCGCCCTCGCCCCCGGAGGCCCGAGCTGGTTCGTCGTCGAGTCCGGCACCGAAGGGTTCACGCACGGCCAGCCCGAGGACAAGCACGGCATCCGGCTGAGCAACACCGCGGCACTCTTCCTCGAGGACGTCTACGTCGACGCCGATGCCCTCGTCGGCGGAGCGGAGGGCCAGGGCCTGACCCAGGCGCAGCAGGTCTTCGGCTTCACCCGCCTGATGGTCGCCGCCTTCGGTCTCGGCGCGGGCTGGGCCGCCCTCGACAGGGCCGTCCCCTACTCGCAGGAGCGCATCCAGGCCGGCGGGCCGCTCGCGCAGAAGCAGGGCTACACGCACAAGCTGATCGTGCCGCACGCGATCCGGCTGGAGGCCGCGCGCGCCGCCATCGAGGAGACCGCCGTTCGGATCGACGCCGGCGAGGGCGCCCTGAACACCGAGGGCGCCGTCGCCAAGTACCTCGCCACCGAGGCGGGGAACGCCGCGGCCGAGGCCGCCATCCAGGCGCACGGCGGCTACGGCTACACGCACGAGTACCTGGTCGAGAAGATCAAGCGCGACGTGCGCATCACGACGATCTACGAGGGCACCTCGGAGATCATGGAGATGACGATCGCCCGTGACCGCTGGCAGCAGCACCTGAAGACCCGCGGCGACCACTTCCACGCGCTGGGGCGCGAGCTCGAGGCGCTCGACGAGGCGCAACCCACGGTCGGCGCAGGCGCGGCGGCGCTCGCCCACCATGCGTTGGCCGAGGTGCTCGAGGCGTGTCGCGTGGGCCGGCTCACGCGCCACCAGCACGTGCTGCTGCGCCTCGGCGAGCTGATCGCGCTGGTGGAGGGTGCGGCCGCGCTGGCGCGGCGCGCGGCGCGCGCGGTCACCGGCGACCTCGGCGAGAAGTCCGACCTGCGCTTCGGGGCCGAAGCTCTGGGCGCCATCAGCCGGGTGAACGCGCGCGAGGTCGCCCAGCGGGTCGCCGAGGAGGGCCTGCGCTGGGTCGTCGGCGCGGGAGGCGGCGACGTACCCGCGCTCGGCGAGCGGATCGGCCTCCCCACCATCCAGGCCGCGCAGGAGGGCCTCGTCGCGGACATGGACGAGGTCGCCGACCACCTCTATCACCGCCGATGAACGCGAGCAGGCCATGACCGAGCACACACCCGGCGTCGCGATCGTCGGCGTCGGCGCGATCCTCCCCGACGCCCCCGACGCAGAGTCCTTCTGGCGCAACGTCAAGGAGGGCCGCTACTCGATCAGCGAGGTGGAGTCCGGCCGCTGGGACCCCGAGCTCTACTTCGATCCCGACCCGAAGGCACCGGAGCGCACCTACTCCAAGATCGGCGGCTGGGTGCGCGACTGGCACTGGAACCCGCTGGGCTGGCGCCTTCCGATCCCGCCCAAGGTGAGCGATGCGATGGACGACGCCCACAAGTGGGCGCTCGCCTGCAGTCGCATGGCGCTGGCGGACGCGGGCTGGCCCGAGCGCGAGCTCGACCTGGAGCGCACGGCGGTCGTGATCGGCAACGCGATGTCGGGCGAGCACCACTACCTCACGTCGATGCGAATCGCGTGGCCCGAGATCGCGCGCGAGCTGGAGCGAGCGCAGAGCTATTCGCAGCTGCCGGAGAACGTGCGCGCCGCGATCGCGAGCGAGATGCACGCCAACGTCGAGGCGTGGCTCCCGTCGGTGACCGAGGACACGATGCCGGGCGAGCTCGGCAACTGCATGGCCGGGCGCGTGGCGAACATCTTCAACCTGCGCGGGCCCAACTACGTCGTGGACGCCGCCTGCGCCTCCGCCATGGCCGCGATCGACTCCTCGATCGACGGGCTGCTCGGGCACGAGTACGACGCCGTGCTGACCGGCGGGATCGACCGCAACATGGGTCCCCACACGTTCGTCAAGTTCTGCGCGATCGGTGCGCTCTCCGCCACCGGCACGCGCCCCTACGCCGACGGGGCCGACGGCTTCGTGATGGGCGAGGGCGGCGCGATGTTCGTGCTGAAGCGCCTCGAGGACGCCGAGCGCGACGGCGACCGGATCTACGCCGTCATCCGCGGGATCGCCGGCTCGAGCGACGGCAAGGGCAAGGGCATGACGGCGCCCAATCCGATCGGCCAGACGCTGGCCGTGGAGCGCGCCTGGCGCAAGTCGGGCCTCGATCGATCGGCCTGCTCGCTGGTCGAGGGGCACGGCACCTCGACCCGGGTGGGCGACGTCGTGGAGGTCACGAGCCTCGGCGCGGCGTTCGCCGGTGCCGACCTCGCGCCCGGCTCGGTCGCGCTCGGCTCCGTCAAGTCGAACATCGGGCACCTCAAGGGAGCCGCGGGCGCGGCCGGCATCCTCAAGACGGCGCTCGCGCTGCACGAGAAGGTGCTGCCGCCGTCGCTCAACTTCGAGCGTCCGAACCCGAACGTGGATTGGTCGTCCACGCCCTTCGCGGTCAACACGGACCTGCGCGAGTGGGACGCCCGGAGCGGCGAGACGCGCGTGGCCGGGGTGAGCGCCTTCGGGTTCGGCGGAACCAACTTCCACGCGGTCATGGAGGAATTCGTCCCTGGACGAAACGGCGGACACCGACGTGCCCAGCTCTCGGTTCCCGCGGACCTTCCGGCCGTGGGAGCGCCGACGCCGCCGGTGCGCGGCGCGCACGTGATCGGCGCCGCCGACACGGCCGGCCTCGAGGCCGGGCTGCGCGACGTGCAGGCCGCGGCCGCCGCCGGCGACGCGCCGGTCCCCGCGCCGCCGGAGGAGTCCGCGCTGCGGGCGGCCGAGCGGATCGCGATCGACTACGGCGACGCGGCCGAGCTGGCGGAGAAGGCCGGCCAGGCACTCAAGGCGCTCGCCACCGCGAACCCGGCCGCCTGGAAGGCACTGCGCGGCCGCGGCATCTTCCGCGGCACGGGTCCCGCCCCCAAGGTCGCCTTCCTCTACACGGGCCAGGGCTCCCAGTACGCCAGCATGCTGGCCGAGCTGCGGCGGATCGAGCCGATCGTCGCGGAGACGTTCGACGAGGCGGACCGCATCATGCGCCCGCTGCTCGACGGCCGCAACCTGAGCGACATCATCTTCGTCGACCTTGCCGACGCGGCCGCGGTCGCCACGGCGAACGCCGAGCTGATGCGGACCGAGATCACCCAGCCGGCCGTGCTGACCGTGGACACCGCGCTCACGCGCCTGTTGGCCGCCTACGGGATCCGGCCGGACTTCGTGATGGGTCACAGCCTGGGCGAGTACGGCGCGCTGATCGCCGCCGGCTCGCTCACGTTCGCAGAGGCCCTCGAGGCGGTCAGCGCTCGCGGCCGCGAGATGGCGGACCTCAAACCGGAGGACCCGGGCGCGATGGCCGCCGTCATGGCCCCGCTCGACGAGGTCGAGGAGATCATGGCGCAGGTCGACGGCTACGCCGTGATCGCGAACGTCAACTCCACGAGCCAGGTCGTGATCGGCGGAGCCACCGAGCCGGTCAAGCAGGCGGCCGCCCGCTTGAAGGAGCGCGGCCACGACGCGGTGCTGCTGCCGGTCAGCCACGCCTTCCACACCGAGATCGTCGCCGGCGCCTCCGAGCCGCTGCGGGCGGTGCTGCGACGGCTCGATCTGGCTCCGCCGGAGATCCCGATCGTGGCCAACGTGAGCGGCGAGTTCTATCCGATGGCGCCCGGCGTCGAGGAGGAGATGATCGACATCCTCGGGCGCCAGGTCGCCTCGCCGGTGCAGTTCGTGAAGGGCCTGCACACGCTGTTCGAGGCGGGAGCGCGGGTGTTCGTCGAGACCGGGCCGAAGCGGGCGCTGCAGGGCTTCGCCTCCGATGTGCTGGGAGACGACGACGCGCTCAACCTGTTCGCCAACCACCCGAAGAACGGCGACCTGCCCTCCTTCAACCAGGCGCTGTGCGGGCTGTATGCGAGCGGCCTCGGGCTCGGGCGCGAGCCTGAGCGTGCCGCGGCGGCTCCGCCTGCGCCCGCGGTCGCGGCTGCCCCGGCGCCGCGGACGCCCGCTGCTTCGCCCGCCGGCGACGACACCTTGAAGGAGCTCGGGCGCATGTTCGTCGACTTCCTCGAGCGCGGCCGCGCGCTCGTCGGGGACGACGGGCGCGGCGGGCTCGTCGACACGGACCCGGTCGTGATCACCGGCTCCGCGCTCGGCCTGCCCGGCACCGAGCGCATCTTCGACGACGCCAACGTCGCCCGAATCCTGCATGGCGAGCAGCTGATCGACGTGATCCCGACGCATCTGCGGCACGAGATGCTCGACAAGCACATCACGCGGCTGGTCAAAGGCGACGACGGCGGCGCCAGCTTCGAGACGATCGACAGCCCGGCCGACGTGATCAAGCTGGCCGCGCGCGGGGGCGCGCTCGACATCGCCGAGGAGTTCGGGGTCGATGCCGACCGCGTGCCGGCGCTCGGCCGCGAGACCCAGCTTGCGATCGGGGCGGGCATCGACGCCCTCCGCGACGCCGGCATCCCGCTGGTCCTTCACTACAAGCAGACGACCACCGGATCGCACCTGCCCGATCGCTGGACGCTGCCGACGGAGATGCGCGACGACACCGGCGTCATCTTCGCCTCGGCCTTCCCCGGCCTGGACGACTTCGCCGGCGAGATGAACCGCTACTGGTCGGACCGCGTGCGTCACGAACGCGTCGATGCGCTCGAGACGCTGCGCTCGCGCATAGCGGCGAGCGAGGGCGATCACTCCGTCGCGCTGGCCGAGATCGACCACCGCCTCCACGACCTCCGCCTGGAGCGCGAGCGGGAGCCCTACGCGTTCGACCGCCGCTTCCTGTTCCGCGTGCTCTCCATGGGCCACTCCCAGCTCGCCGAGCTGATCGGCGCCCGCGGGCCGAACACCCAGGTGAACGCGGCCTGCGCCAGCACCACCCAGGCGGTCGCACTGGCCGAGGACTGGATCCGCACCGGGCGCTGCCGCCGCGTCGTCGTCGTAGCGGCGGACGACGCCACCTCCGACGACATGCTGCCGTGGGTCGGCTCAGGCTTCCTCGCCTCCGGCGCCGCCGCGACCGACGACGACGTGGAGCAGGCGGCGACCCCGTTCGATCGCCGGCGGCACGGCATGATCGTGGGTATGGGCGCCGCCGCGATCGTCGTGGAGAGCGCGGCCGCGGCGCGCGAGCGCGGGATCCAGCCGATCTGCGAGGTGCTGGGCGCGGTCACGGCGAACAGCGCCTTCCACGGCACGCGCCTCGACGTGAGCCACATCGGGCGGGTCATGGAGCAGGTCGTGCGCCAGGCCGAGGCGCGCGGCGTCTCGCGCCGCGAGATCGCGCCGGAGACCGTCTTCGTCTCCCATGAGACCTACACGCCCGCGCGTGGAGGCAGCGCAGCCGCCGAGATCCACGCCCTGCGCGAGGTCTTCGGGGAGGCCGCCGACCGCGTGACGATCGCCAACACCAAGGGCTTCACCGGCCATCCGATGGGGGTCGGCATCGAGGACGTGGTGGCGATCAAGTCGCTCGAGACCGGCATCGTGCCGCCCGTGCCGAACTTCCGCGAGGTCGACCCACAGCTGGGGTCGCTCAACCTCTCCAGGGGCGGCGTGTATCCGGTCCGCTACGCCCTGCGGCTCGCCGCCGGGTTCGGCTCGCAGATCAGCATGATGCTGCTGCGCTGGACTCCGGTTCGCGACGGCCGCCACCGGAACCCCGAGGAGCTCGGCTTCCGCTACCGGGTGGCCGATCCCGAGACGTGGAAGGGCTGGCTGCGCCAGATCAGCGGCCAGGACGACCCCGAGCTCGAGATCGACAGGCGGCGTCTTCGCGTCGTCGATCGTGGCCCGGCCGCGGCGCCCCCGGCACCGGCGGAGCAGCGCACGACCGCGGTGCCGCTCGGCGCGCCCGAGACGGTGATCGCCGAGCCGGCGGCCCCCGCCGCCCGGCCGTCCGGCCCCGCCGGCGCCGTGCCGGCAGCCGCCGAGCCGGCCGCCGCGGCCGAGCCCCCGGCCCCGGCGCCGGTCGAGGCCGCCGCGAGCAACGAGGCGATCGACGAGCGGGTGCTCGAGATCGTCGCCGCGCAGACGGGCTATCCCGCGGACCTGCTCGACACCGACCTCGATCTCGAGGCCGACCTCGGGATCGACACGGTCAAGCAGGCCGAGATGTTCGCCAG
>Ga0126306_10001383_pt1 | contig 12936 bp, 15 predicted proteins | sample Plot27_FD_92592 | JGI IMG/M metagenome (GOLD analysis project Ga0126306, IMG submission 92592) | Serpentine soil microbial communities from UC McLaughlin Reserve, CA, USA - Plot27 | ecosystem: Environmental > Terrestrial > Soil > Grasslands | place: USA: UC McLaughlin Reserve, Lake County...
CCAACCCGCTGCTCCAGAACCACCCGCTGATGGCGGTCCACCCGCCGATGCTCTACCTGGGCGTGGTGGGCTTCACCGTGCCGTTCGCCTTCGCGGTGGCGGCCCTGGTCACGGGACGCCTCGGCGAGGGCTGGCTGCTGGAGACCCGCCGGTGGACGCTGTTCGCCTGGGGCTTCCTCACCTTCGGCGTCGTGCTGGGCGCCTGGTGGAGCTACGAGGTGCTCGGCTGGGGCGGCTACTGGGGCTGGGACCCGGTCGAGAACGCCTCGCTGCTGCCCTGGCTGACCGGCACCGCGTACATCCACTCGGTGATGGTCCAGGAGCGGCGGGGGATGCTCCGCGTCTGGAACCTGTCGCTGCTGTGCGCCACGTTCTCGCTGACGATCCTGGGCACGTTCCTGACCCGGTCCGGCGTCATCGATTCGGTCCACGCCTTCACCGAGTCGCAGATCGGGCCGTGGCTGCTCACGTTCTTCGGGCTCACGGTGGCCGTCACGCTCGGCCTGATCGGGTGGCGGGGCGACCGCCTGCGGGCACCGGGGCGCATCGACTCGCCGGTGTCACGCGAGGGCGCGTTCCTGGCCAACAACGTGCTGTTCGCGGCGTTCGCCTTCGTGGTGCTGCTCGGCACGGTGTTCCCGCTGGTGGTCGAGGCCCTGAACGACGACCGCCTCACGATCGGGCGCCCGTACTTCGACCGCATGGCGATCCCGCTCGGCCTGGCTCTGCTGTCGCTGATGGCCATCGCCCCGGTCCTGCCGTGGCGCAAGGCGTCCGGCGAGCTGCTGTCCCAGCGGCTGTTCTGGCCCGCCTGGGCCGGGACCGGCGGCGTCGTGCTCGCCGTCGTCCTCGGGGCCCGGGGCCTGGCCCCGCTGGTCGCCTTCGGCCTGGGCGGGTTCGCCGCCGGCGCCGCCGTCCGCCAGGTCGTCCTCGCCACCCGACGCCAGGGCTGGCGGGGGCTGGTCGGGCGGACCAACGGCGGCATGGTCGTCCACCTCGGCGTGGTCATGATCGCCGTGGCACTGGCCGCCTCCGGGTCCTACGACACCGAGCGCGAGCTGACGCTGGCCCCGGGCGAGGGCGCCACCGTGGCCGGCCACGAGATCGTCTACCAGGGCCTCCGCGAGTCCGAGGAGGACCGGGGCTCGTCGGTCACCGCCGACGTGGCGATCGACGGCACCACCTACGCCCCCTCCATCACCACGTTCACCGGCGGCAGCCAGGCCATCGGCACCCCGTCGGTCCGGACGGGCCTCACGCGCGACGTGTACCTGGCCCTGCTGCGGGTCCCCGACGAGGACCTGGAGGCCACCGCCCCCGAGGGGTCGTCCGCCGAAGACGTCCAGGGGGCCGGGGCCGACGGCGAGGCGGCCGACGACGGGTCCGGCGAGGTGGCGGGCCAGCCGGGGCCGGGTGAGGTCGTGATCCGGGTCATCGTGCAGCCGCTCGTGCTGTGGCTGTGGGTCGGCGGTGTGGTGATGGCGATCGGAACCGCACTCGCCGCCTTCCCGGGCCGGCGCCGCCGCCCGATCGACCCGGTGTCCGCCCCGGTCGACGGGACGTCGGGGCGGCGCACCCGCCGCCGGCCCGCCGAGGGCAAGGACGCCGACGAGGTGACCGGCGAGGACGAGCCCCGCCCGGTCGAGGTGGGGGTCTGATGGGACGACTCGACGCCGACCCGGTCGACGAGGAGCCGTCGGCGCCGGCCGAATCGGGTGACGACGACCTCGACCTGCCCCGCCGGGGGCGGACCGGGCTGATCGTGTCGGCGATCGTCGCCGTCGTGGTCATCGCCTTCGTGTGGGTGCTCGCCACCCGCGAGCCGGGCACCGACCGGGCCGCCGACAGCCCGCTCATCGGCCGGGCGGCCCCGGCGCTGGCCGGCCCCACGCTCGACGACGCCACGTTCGACCTGGCCGACGAACAGGGCCGCTGGACGGTCGTCAACGTGTTCGCCACGTGGTGCGGCCCGTGCATCCAGGAGCACCCCGAGCTGCTGGCCTTCGACGAGGCCCACCGCGAGGCGGGCGACGCCACGCTGGTCAGCGTCCTGTTCGACGACCGGCCGGGCACGGCGCGCGAGTTCTTCGAGGAGAACGGCGGCGAATGGCCCGTCGTGATCGACGGCACCGGCACGATCGCCGCCAGCTGGGGCGTGGCCGGGGTCCCCGAGACCTACGTCGTCGCCCCCAACGGCCGGGTCGTGGCCAAGCTCATCGGCGGCGTCACGCAGGACGGGCTCGACCAGGTCATCGACCGGGCCGAGGCCGCGGCCTCGCCGGGACGGGACGAGGCCGACGTCGGCACGGGCGCCGGCGCCGAGGGCGGGGAGGGCGCCCCGTGAGCACGGCGACGACGGCGTCCCGGGGCCGGCTGGTCGGCTGGCTGGCATTGGCCGTGGTCCTGCTGACCGCGCTGGCCATCGGCGTGACCGACGACGGCGGGCCCCGCACGCCCGGCGAGCGCGCCCGCGACATCGCCTCCTCCGTGGCCTGCCCCCAGTGCGACGGGCAGTCGGCGGCCGACTCCGACGCCAGCGCCGCCCGTGGCGTCCGGTCCTACATCGAGGAGCGCCTCGCCGCCGGGGCGTCCGACGACCAGATCCGCGACGAGCTGGCCGGCAGCTACGGCGAGCAGATCCTGCTGACGCCCGAGCGCTCCGGCATCGAGGGGCTCGTGTGGGTGCTACCCGTCGTGGCGCTGGTCCTGGCGTTCGTCGGGCTGGCCGTGGCGTTCCGGCGGTGGAAGGGGCGCAGCGTCGTCCGGGCCTCCGCCGCCGACCGCGCGCTGGTCGACGAGGCCCTGGCGGGGACGCACCCGCCGGAGGGCTCGTGAGCACCGACTCGCCGGCCCGCGTGGCGGCCGACGCCGACACCACGGCGGCGCTCGAGGAGCAGCGCGACTTCCTCCTCCGTTCGCTCGACGACCTGCGCCGCGAGCACGACGCCGGCGACGTCGACGACACCGATTTCCGGGCGCTGCAGGACGACTACACGGCCCGCGCCGCCCGCGTCATCCGGGCGATCGAGGCGCGCCGGTCCGCCTCGCCCTCCGAGGCGGCCGCCGCCGATCGGGCCGCGGGCCGCCGTGCATCCGGCCGGGGTCGCCGCGAGCTGTCGTCGCGCCGACGTGTGGCGATCGCCGCCGGCGTGGCCGCCTTCGCCGTGCTCGCCGGCGTGCTCGTGGCGCAGGCCGCCGGCCGCCGGGGCGGCGACGACACGATCACCGGTGACGTGCGCGACACCACGCGGACCGAGCTGGACGAGGCCGTCCAGCTCGCCGCCCAGCAGGACTACGACGGCGCCATCGCCATCTACGACGAGGTCCTGGCCGAGGAGCCCGACAACGTCGAAGCGCTCACGTTCAAGGGCTGGTTCCAGTTCCTGTCCGGCGACGAGAGCGGTGTGGTCACGCTGATCGACGCCGTCGAGACGGATTCCGAGTATCCGGCGGCCCACGCCTTCCTGGCCGTCGTGTTCCAGCGATTGGGCCGGCCCGAGACGGCCCTGCTCGAGCTCGACCGGCTCGACGCCCTGAACCCGCCGGAGGACATCCTCGCCCTGGTCGAGGGCCTCCGCGAGGAGCTGGAGGCCGAGGTCGCCGACGGCGACGCGGGCGCCGGGGCCACGACGCCGACCACGCCCGCCCCGGCCGGGTAGCGGGTTCCTCAGTGGCGGGCGGGTTTGTGGGGGCCGACGGCCGGGGGGGCGAGGTACGAGCACGAGGCCCAGGCGTCGCCGTCGGCGCCGAGGACCCACGTCGACGCCTTGGGGCAGGCGAGCGGGTCGTCGATGCGGGCGCCGCGGTCGCGCAGCGCCCGCAGCAGTTCGGGGATCAGGTCGCCGTGGCTGCACAGCGCCACCGCCCCGTGGCCCGCCGCGGCGGCCTCCGCCCGCAGCTCGCCGGCGAGCGCCAGGGCGTCGTGCACCCAGCTGCCCTCCGCCAGGCGGGACTCGCCCTCGACGGTCAGCGCCAGGCGCTCGGCCAGCGGCTCCAGCGTCTGTAGGCAGCGACGCGAGGGGCTGCTGAGCAGCCGGACGATCCCGGCGCCCGCCAACTGCTCGGCGATCCCCTCCGCCTGGCGCCGCCCCTTGCGGGACAGCGGTCGTTCGCGGTCGGCACCGTCCCAGGCGCCGCGGTCGCCGGCGTGGGCGTGCCGCACGACGTACAGCTTCATGGCCGCATCCCCATCCGTTCTAGCCGAGCGCACCGGCGCGGACAGATGTGCCGTGTTACGCACGTGTGGCGAGGGCACGGAGCTCGGCGAGGACGCGCGGCAGGGCCGCCAGCAGGTGGTCGACGTCGGCGTCGGTGCTGGACCAGCCCAGCGAGACCCGCAGGCTGTGGTGGGCGTCGACGCCCATCGCCGCCAGGACGGGGGAGGGCTCGAGCGCCTCGGACGAGCACGCGCTGCCCGAGTGGGCCGACACCCCGGCCCGGTCGAGCCCGAGCAGGACGGCCTGGGGCTCGATCCCGGCGACCCCGAGGCACACGATGTGCGGCAGCCGGCGGTCACCGGTCGGCCCGCCGCCGCCGGACGAGCCGGGCGACGAGGGCGAGCCCGGCGAGCCGGCCGGCGGCGGGCCGTAGAGCGTGAGGCCGCCGAGGCCCGCCACGCCGGCGATCACCCGGTCCGCCAGGCGCCGCTGATCGGCGGCCTCGGCCGCCAGCCGCCCGCCCGTCGCCAGCTCGGCGCAGGCCGCCCCGAACGCCACGACGCCGGCCACGTTCTCCAGCCCGGCGCGGCGGGCGCGCTCCTGGTCGCCCCCGACGAGCAGCGGGTCGAGCCGCACGCCCCGGCGGACGAGCAGGGCGCCGACGCCGGCGGGCCCGCCCAGCTTGTGGGCGCTGACCGAGAGCACGTCGGCGCCGAGGTCGCGGAAGCCGATCGGGACGCGCCCGGCGGCCTGGGCGGCGTCGACGTGGACCAGGACGCCGCGGTCCCGGCAGCCGGCCACGACGGTGGCCACCGGCTGCACGGTGCCCACCTCGTGGTTGCCCCACTGGACGTGGACGAGCGCGGTGTCCGGCCGGACCGCCGCCAGCACGGCGTCGGCGTCGACCCGCCCGGCGCCGTCCACCGGCACGACCGTCACCTCGCCGGAGCGCTCGGCCGCCCGCCGCACGGCGGAGTGCTCGACGGCGGTCACGACCTGGTGCCCGCCGCCCGGCACGCGGGCGGCGGCCCCGAACGCGGCCGACGCGATCGCCTCCGTCGCCCCGCTCGTGAAGACGACCTCGCGGTTGCGGGCCCCGAACAGCGCCGCCACCTCGTCGCGGGCCGACTCCACCGCCACCCGGGCGGCCATCCCGTCGGCGTGCATCCGGCCGGGGTCGCCGACGAGGCCCGTGACGGGGTCCAGCGCCGCCAGCAGGGCGGCGCCGGCCACCGGCCTCAGCGGGGAGGTGGAGGCGTGGTCGAGGTAGGCCCGCCGGGCCGGCGGGGCCCCGGCCCCGTCAGTCACCCTGGACGGCGGTGACGCAGCGCTCGCCGCCGGTGGGCAGCGTCAGCTCGGTCTCGGTGACGAGCCCGTCGCCGTAGAGCGTGTGGAGCATGCCGCGCACCATGCCGCGGTCGACGGCGCAGATCACCGGGTGCTCGATGGCAGCCCCGCCGAACGGGCAGTGCTCGGCCACGATGCGCAGGCCGTCGCCGTGGCGCTCGGCGTGGGCGGCGAACCCGTGGGCGGTGAGGGCGTCGGCCACCGCGTGCAGGGCGGCCTGGAACGAGCGGTGCCGCTCGGAGCCCGGCGACATCGACGCCGCCATGGCGTGGCCGTAGGTGGTTCCCACGTCCTCGGCCAGGCGCTCGGCCCGCTCGGGGCCCAGCTCGGCGAGAGCCCGGCCCAGCAGCGTGACGAGCACGTCGTCGTGGCGCAGGGGCAGCTCGAAGGCGATGTCGGAGCCCGCCACGCGGTAACGCTTGGACGGCCGCCCGGCGCCCCCGCCGGCGAGGCGGGCGGTATCGACCACGACGTACCCGCCGGCCACCAGCTTGTCGAGGTGGTGGCGGGCGACGTTGGCATGGAGCTCGAACTGCTCGGCCACGGCCGAGGCGGTCACCCCGTCCTCGTGGCCGTGGACGAAGAGGTAGATCTCGCGCCGCGTCGGATCGCCGAAGGCGGACGTGATGGCGGTGACGGCCGACGCGAAGTCGGTCGGCGATACCCGGGACGAGGATGGGGTCGCCTGCGTCACGGCCGGTATTCTACCTATCGGCGTAGTGCTAATCCCCCCGTCCCTGCCGACCTCCGCCGTAGGAGCGAACGCATGACCGTCACCGAAGACCAGGTCCTCGACGCGCTCCGGCCCGTCCAAGACCCCGAGCTGCACCGCAGCATCGTCGACCTCGGCATGGTCCGGTCCATCCAGATCACCGGCCGCCGGGTGGCGGTCCTGGTCGCGCTGACGGTCCCGGGCTGCCCGCTGAAGGGCGAGATCACGCGCCGGGTCGACAGCGCGGTCACCGCCCTCGACGGCATCGACGCCCTCGACCTCGACTTCACGTCGATGACCGACGAGGAGCGCGAGGAGCTGCGCATCCGCCTCCACGGCGACCCCGCCTCCACGGCCGGGTCGCAGCAGGCCCACGGCCACGCCGAGGGCCGGGCCATCCCGTTCGCCGACCCGTCCTCCAAGACCCGGGTGCTGCTCATCGCCTCGGGCAAGGGCGGCGTGGGCAAGTCGTCGGTCACGGCCAACCTCTCGGTCGCGCTGGCCCAGCGCGGCAAGGACGTGGCGGTCGTCGACGCCGACGTGTGGGGCTTCTCGATCCCCCGCATGCTGGGCGTCCAGCACCCCCCGACGGTCATCGACCAGATGCTGGTGCCGCCCGAGTCGCACGGCGTGCGCTGCATCTCGATGGGCTTCTTCGCCCAGGAGGACCAGCCGGTCATCTGGCGGGGCCCGATGCTGCACAAGGCGCTCGAGCAGTTCCTCACCGACGTGTACTGGGACGACCCCGACTTCCTGGTCGTCGACCTGCCGCCGGGCACCGGCGACATCTCGATCAGCCTCGCCCAGTTCCTGCCCCGGGCCGAGGTCTACGTCGTGACGACGCCGCAGCCGGCCGCCCAGCGGGTGGCGCAGCGGGCCGCCTTCATGGCCGAGAAGGTCAACCTCGACGTCAAGGGCGTCATCGAGAACATGTCGTGGTTCACGGGCGACGACGGCAAGCGCTACGAGCTGTTCGGCGAGGGCGGCGGCGCCGCGCTGTCGCAGCGCCTCGGGGTGCCGCTCATCGGCCAGGTCCCCCTCGTCACCGAGCTCCGCGCCGGCGCCGACTCGGGGCAGCCGATCGTGGCGACCGACCCGACCGGCGAGGCCTCGCAGGTCTTCGCCCAGATCGCGGCGACGATCGACGTCGAGCTCGCTCCCACCCGGCGTTACCACGCCGAGCTCCGCATCAGCTGACGGAAGACCCCGTCAAATTGCGCACCTGAGGCCGCCATAGGCGGGCTGAAGTGCGCAATTTGGCCGGGGGCGTCGTCAGGGGCGGGCGATCCCGTCCAGGAACGAGACGACGGCGTCGTTGAAGGCGTCGTTACGGTCGCCGGCCACCATGTGGCCGGCTCCGCTGACGTCCACCGCCACGGCGTGGGGGACGAGCGCCTGCAGTTGGCGCACGCCGTCCTCGGTCAGCATGTCGCTCGACTTGCCGCGCACGATGAGCGTCGGGATGGTCAGCGTCCGGGCGGCTCTCTCCAGGCGCTCCTCGTTGCGGTACGAGCGGGGCTCGTCAGCACCGCCCAGCAGGAAGTTCGGGTCCCAGTGCCAGTACCAGCGGCCGTCCTCGCGGAGGCGCACGTTCTTGCGGAGGCCCGACAGGTCCGTCGGGCGGGGGCGGTGCGGGTTGTAGGCGGCGACGGCGTCGGCCACCTCCTCGAGGGAGGCGAAGCCGTCGAGGTGGCCGAGCATGAAGGCGGCGATGCGCTCCACGCCGGCCGTCTCGACGCGGGGCGCGATGTCGACCAGCACGAGCCCCGCCGCCAGCGGGCCCTGGCCGGGCCGTGGGGCGTCCTCGCCGATCGCCACAAGCGAGGAGATGCCCCCCAGCGAGGCACCGATCAGCACGGGCGGGGCCGACTGGGCCCGGGCCGCGGCCCGGACGTCGGCGGCGAACGCGTCGACGTCGTACGTCCCGTCGGGCGACCACTCGCTGTCGCCGTGGCCCCGGAGGTCGACCGTCGTCGCCCGCCACCCCTTGTCACCGAGCAGGCGGGCCGTCCCGCCCCAGGCGTGGCGGGTCTGGCCGCCGCCGTGGAAGAACAGGACGGGCGGCCCGTCCGCCGGCCCGTAGGCGTCGGCGGCCAGGTCGACCCCGTCACCCCGGATGGTCTCGGTGGCGTCCATCCCGCCAGTCTGGCGGCCGTTTCGCCCCACTAACTAACCAGCGCTCATCTAGCTGGCGACTTTCTCCTGCTTCTCACCGTTCGTGGGGAGGTGGAAGCCGGCGATCGGCCGGGGCTTGCGCTCGGTGAGGACCTGGTCGACGACGCCGTACTGGATGGCGGCGTCACCCCGCAGGATGAAGTCGCGGTCCATGTCCCGCTCCACCGTGGCCCGCTCCTGGTTGGTGCGCTCGACCAGGATGTCGGTCATCCGCCGGCGCAGCTCGACCATCTCGCGCACCGCGATCTCCATGTCCACCGACTGGCCCTGCGCCCCGCCGTGGGGCTGGTGGATGAGGACGCGGGCGTTGGGCAGCAGCGACCGCTGGCCCGGCGCCCCGGCGGCCAGCAGGACCGACGCCGCCGAGGCCGCCTGGCCGACGCACACCGTGTGGATCGGCGGGCCGAGGAACTGCATGGCGTCGTAGATGGCGAACAGGGCGATCATGTCGCCGCCGGGCGAGTTGATGTACAGGTTGATCGGCTTGTCCATGTCCTCGCCCTCGAGGTGGAGCATCTGGGCGATGATCAGGTTGGCGACCGTGTCGTCGATGGCGGTGCCGAGGAAGATGATCCGCTCCCGCAGCAGGCGGGAGTAGATGTCGTAGGCGCGCTCGCCACGGTTGGTGGACTCGACGACGGTGGGGACCAGCATGTCCGTGTCTCCTCGTGCAACTGTTTGGTTGCAGGTGAGGCTACGGGTGCCGTCACGGATCCGCAACTGTAGGGTTGCACCATGACTCCCGAGAGCGTCACGCGTGAGGTCGACATCGACGCCGCCGCCGAGGCGGTCTGGTCGGCGGTGACCGACCCCGACCTGCGGTCCACCTGGCTCGACGACGACGACGCCACCGAGCGGTCGGTCCGGGTCGACGAGGTCGACGCGGGCCACCGGCTGGTGTGGACGTGGTGGCGGCCCGACGACGAGCCCGGCGCCTCCACGGTCGAGATCGCCCTGCGCCCGCTCGACGGCGGCGGCACCCGCGTGGTCGTCACCGAGACGCTGGCCATGCCGCTCCCGATGGCGAAGGCGCAGGCGGGGGCGTCCGCCTCCCTGAAGTGGGACCGCCGGCTCCTCGGGCTCGAGCTCATGTTCGTCGGCGTGCTGGCCGGCGTGCGCTGACCCCTCCCGGCCGACCCGAGGTGCGCGCCGTGCGCGAGCCACCCGACGCCCTCTTCGCCGCGCTCGCCGACCCGACCCGTCGGTCGATCCTGCGCGCCGTGGCCGAGGACGGCCCGGTCACCGCCACCGGCCTGTCCGAGCGCCTGCCGATCTCGCGGCAGGCCGTGGCCAAGCACCTCGGCCTCCTGCGCGCGGCGGGGCTGGTGACGGCCGACCGGGCGGGGCGCGAGACGCACTTCGTCGCCGTCACCGAGCCGCTCGACGAGCTGGCGGTGTGGGCAGAGCAGGCCGGACGTCGGTGGGACTCGCGCCTCGCCCGCCTCCGCCGCACGGTCGAGGGCCGGCCGCACGCGTCGCCGCACACGTAATCGCCCCGTAAGGACTCTTCGTCCCCGACGGGTTTAGCCTCGGGAGGCGATGAGGACCATCGGCGACCGCCGCTACGAGGCCCAGGACGTCGGCCCGGCGGACCGCGTCCCCGATGGCGAGGGCTCGCCCGTCGGCCGGCGGATCGTGCTCGGCATGCTGGGCCTCGGCGCCCTCGGCGTCGCCGTCGGAAGCCGGGTCCAGAGCGGCATCGAGACCGCCCTGCGGCCGGTCACGCAGAACGACCCGACCGGCCTGAGCTCGTTCCTCCCCACGGGCGGCGGCTTCCGCATCTACTCGGTCACGCCGACGATGCCGTCGGTGACCACGGCCGACTGGTCCCTCACGGTCGACGGCATGGTGGACACGCCGCTCGACGTCTCCTATAGGGCCCTGCTGGAGCGCCCGCAGGCCGAGGTCACCCACGACTTCCAGTGCGTCACGGGCTGGCGGGTCCCCGACGTGCCGTGGGTGGGCGTGCGCGTCGCCGACCTGCTCGACGAGGCCGGCGTGCGGGAGGGTGCCACCCACCTGCGCCTGTACTCCTTCGACGGCGTCTACACCGAGAGCCTCACCCTGGATCAGGCCGGGCGCGAGGACGTGCTCGTCGCCCACCGCATGCTGGGCGCCCCGGTCACCCGCGAGCACGGCGGCCCGGTCCGCCTCTTCGTGGCCCCCATGTACGGCTACAAGTCGCTCAAGTGGCTGGACCGGATCGAGGTGGTGGACCAGCTCGTCCCCGGCTACTGGGAGGAACGGGGCTACGACATCGACGCCTGGGTCGGCGGATCCAACGGCCGCCAGGGCGACGAACCCACGTCGTGAGCGACGTCACCGCTAGCCCCTCCGCCGGTGAGGCCGGGGCGACGGCCGCCGGCGCCGCTGCGGGCCTGCCCCGCTTCACCGCCGCCGAGCGAGCCCTGCACTGGTCGGTCGCCGTCCTCCTGGGGACGGCCGCCATCACGGGCTTCGTCCTCTACTACGGGCCGGTGGCCGAGCTGGTGGGCCGCCGCATCCTCGTGCGCGACGTGCACGTGTGGACGGGCATCGCCTCGCCGGTGCCGGTGGTCCTGGCCTACGCCGGTCGCTGGCGGGACGAGGTCCGCCGCGACGTCCGCCGCCTGGCCCGCTGGAGCCGGGCCGACCGCCGATGGGTGCTGTCGCGGGGCCGGGAGGCGACCGCCGAGGTCGGCAAGTTCAACGGAGGCCAGAAGGCGAACGCGGCCTTTATCGCCGGGGTGATCCCGATCATGATCGTGACCGGCTCGATCATGCGCTGGTACGAGCCGTTCCCGCTGGACTGGCGGACGGGGGCCACGTTCGTGCACGACTGGACCGCCGTCGCGACCTGGCTCGTCGTGGTCGGCCACGTCCTGTTCGCCCTGTCCCGCCCCCCGGCGCTGCGCAGCATGCTCACGGGCCGCATGTCCCGGGCCTACGCCAAGGACCACCATCCGCAGTGGGACGAGGTCACGGTCTCGGAGTCCTAGCCCGTAGGCTGCGGTCCTCGCGTTTGGTCTCCCAGGAGGAAGCGACACGGTGGACATCCGCATCGGGGTGCAGTACTCGCCCAAGGAGATCGAGGTGATCCTGCCCGACGACACCGATGCCGACTCCGTGCGCAAGCACGTCGAGAAGGCCATCGAGTCGTCCGGCACGCTCTGGTTCACCGATCGGCGGGGGCGGCAGTACGGCATCCCGGCAGAGAAGCTGAGCTACATCGAGATCGGCTCGTCCGAGGGCAACCGGCGCATCGGCTTCGGCTGATCGCCGGCGGGAAGGCTCTCACCCTGACCGCACTCCTCGACCGACGGCTCCTTTTCGTCACCGGCAAGGGTGGCGTGGGCAAGACGACGGTCGCCGCAGCGCTCGGGCAGCTCGCCTCGTCGCAGGGTCGGCGGACCCTGATGTGCGAGGTCGACGCCAAGGGGAACCTGGCCGACATGTTCGAGACCGGTCCCACCCAGTTCCGGGAGCGCGAGATCGCCCCGAACCTCTGGGCCATGTCGATGAGCACCGAGGAGTCCCTCAAGGAGTACCTCAAGCTCCAGCTACGGATGCCGCTCCTCGGGCGGATCGGCCCGCTGGCCCGCACCTTCGACTTCGTCGCCAACGCCGCCCCGGGTGTCAAGGAGATCCTCACGGTGGGCAAGGTGTGCTGGGAGGTGCGCGAGGAGCACTACGACCTCGTGGTCGTCGACGCCTCGGCGTCCGGGCACGTCGTCGGCCAGCTCGCCGCCCCAGAGGCCATCCGTGACCTGGTGAAGGTGGGGCGGGTGCGCGACCAGACGCAGTGGATGCTCGACATCCTCGGCGACGCCGGCACCACGGGGGTGGTGATCGTGGCGACGCCGGAGGAGATGCCGGTCAACGAGACGATCGACTTGGCCGAGCGCCTCGGCACCGAGACCGTCACCGACCTCGGCGCCGTCGTCGTGAACCGGGTGCTCCCCGAGCTGTTCACCCGCGGCGAGGAGGAGCTGTTCCGGGCGGTGCGCGCTCCCGAGCGCGCCAAGGCGCTGGAGGCGGCGGTGGGCGGCCCCGTCGAGCCGGTCCTCGACGGCGCCGAGCTGGCCGTCACCCTGCGCCGCACCCGCGCCGAGCACCTGGCGGGCCTGCGGGCCGGCGTCCCGGACGGGACGGAGCTGCTGTACCTGCCCGAGCTGTTCCAGCGCAGCCACGGGGTGCGCGCCACCCACCAGATCGCCGAACACCTCGGCGCCGAGCTGGGGTACTGAGGGAGCACCTGCGCATGGCCGCCGCCCGCGAGGCCCGCTCCGCCGACGCCACCCGGTCGTCCCTGCCGTCGCTCCTGGCGGCGAAGGAGATCGTCATCTGCTGTGGCTCGGGCGGCGTGGGGAAGACCACCACGGCGGCGGCGGCCGCCGCCCAGGCCGCGACCCACCTCGGCGGCAAGATCCTGGTCATCACCGTCGACCCGGCGAGGCGCCTGGCCAACGCGCTGGGCCTGGAGCGCTTCGGCAACGTCGAGACGCGGGTCCCGCCGGAGCTGTTCGCCGACGCCGGCGTCCGGCCCCGGGGCGAGCTGTGGGCGGC
>Ga0126306_10001384_pt1 | contig 12924 bp, 13 predicted proteins | sample Plot27_FD_92592 | JGI IMG/M metagenome (GOLD analysis project Ga0126306, IMG submission 92592) | Serpentine soil microbial communities from UC McLaughlin Reserve, CA, USA - Plot27 | ecosystem: Environmental > Terrestrial > Soil > Grasslands | place: USA: UC McLaughlin Reserve, Lake County...
CCATGCCCTCTCTACGTTCGAACGGCGGCTGGAGTTCCCGGTCATGTACGCCGCGCGATCGCCGCGATCGCCTCGACGCCGCGGCTCACGTCGTCGGAGCGGTTCGCCACGCTCGGCCCGAGTGGAAGCCTCCGGGCGTCATCAGCGCACTCGGCGGCGCGTCCCTCGGCGGATGGTCCTCGGTCCACGCGCTGTAGACGCGCGGGTCGAAGGACGGGATGGTGGGGGCGAGCCGGCGCCATGCGTGAGGCGCGGCCCAGACGAGCCCGGTGCCGCGCGGTCCGAACAGCCACTTGTGGCAGCCCGAGGCGAGCACGTCGATGCCCAGGTCGGCCGGCGACGCGTCCTCGACCCCGAGGCCGTGCACCCCGTCGACGCACAGGAGAATGCGCTCACGCTCGCGGCGCCCGCGGTTGGCCTCGGCCACGACGGCCGCGATCTCGCGCAGCGGCAGCTTGACGCCGCTCGAGGAGTGCACCCAGGTGAGCGCCAGCGCACGCGTCCGCGGGCTGAGCGCACGCGACGCAGCGGAGACGATTTGGCCCATGGACGCCGATTCGGGATCGTCGTGCAGGCGCACGCGCCGGACCGTCACGCCGTCGAGCCGCTCGCGCAGCCGAAGCGACTCATGGGTCGCGAAGAAGTCGTGCTCGGAGGTGACCACCTCGTCGCCCGGATCGAGCCTCAGGCGCGCGTAGACCAGGGCGATCCCCATCGTCGTGGAGTCCGTGAGCGCCACCCCGTCCGGCCGCACGCCGAGGTAGCCGGCGAGCGCGGAACGCGATGCCTCCTCGAGCGCGACCTCCGCCTCCCGCAGGTAGAGGGCCGTGTTCTCGTCGAGCTTCCTGCGGTGCCGCTCGATCGCGTCGTGCACCGGCCGCGGATGAGTCGCGAGGACGAACGTCGTGAGGTTCACGTACCGGGGATCGAGCTCGAACAGCGGCGCGTCGCCGCGATCCGACGCGGCGGCCGCGGTGTGGCGGTCGCCGTCGTCGTCGCCGGCGATCTCGCGCGCGGCGATGTAGCCGCCCGCGGCGGCGAGCGCGGACGCGCCCGCGATGCCGCCGCCCGCGAGCAGCCGTCGCCGCGTGAGGCCGCGATCCTCGCCGTTCATCGGCTCGGCACCCAGTCCACGCCGTTTGCGGATCGCTCGAACGGGATCTGCCGCACGTGCGCGCCGTCGGGGGCCATCGTGAGGATCTTCCCGCACGAGCCTGAGCCCGGTCGTCAGCGAGCCCCGGTCATCATCAGACGCGAAGTGGGCGAGCGAGCCTCCGAACGCCAGGACGAAGGCCAGCGCCGGCACGGCCGCCACGCGAGCATGCCGTCGTTACACCGGCGATTCCGGTCCGGTTCCGCTTCCTGCCAATGATTGCATCATGCATGTATTCTGAGGTGGAGTGCAAGGGGAAGTGAACGATCGCTATGAGCCCCTGCCGGGCTTCTTCGAGCTGCCGGCTTGGCTGTGGCGGAAGCTCCCGCGATGGGGAAAGGTCGCGGTCGCGGCCGTCGGCGCCGGGCTCGTCGTGCTCGCGATCGCCCTCAGCCCCGTGATCCAGCGCTCCAAGGAGCGGCACGCCCGGGAGGAGGCGGCGGTCAGCGCTCGCATCGAGCGTCAGCAGATCGCAGCGATCCGCCGCGAGCAGCGGCCGCGGTTCGCGCGCGGCACGCCCGCGGGACAGAAGGTGGCCGCCAGGGAGCGGCTCGTGGCGTCCGTGGCGGCGTCGATCAAGGCGGACGCGAACAAGCGCGCCGCGGCCGGCGAATTCCACGGCCCGATCCTCCGAGTCCAGTGTGGCCCGTTCCCTCGGAGTGGATCGACCGTGCCGGCGGACCAGATGCCCTCGAAGGCCATCGGCCGTTACAGCTGCCTCGCGGTGACCAGCGAAATCCCGGCCACGGCCGGCAACCGCGCCGGCCTGGTGGGCCACCCGTACCGCACCAAGATCGACTTCCGGAACGGCCGCTACGCGTTCTGCAAGATCCGCGGCCGGCCCGGGGAGCTCGCCATCCGGTCCGACCCGCGGATCCGCGTGCCGCCCGTCTGCGGCGGCTAGGTGCGTAGGCCGCGCTCGTCGATCCCGCGCGTGACCGGGCAGCGGCCGTCGTAGTGGCCGCAGGCGTGGACGTCGCAATACCGGCACACGCGCCGCGCGCCGGGGACGCCGTCGGGCAGGTTGGCGAGCAGCTTCTCGTTCAGGCGCGTCAGCTCCCGCTGCTCGGCCGCCGACAGCACCCCGAGCACGCCGGCCAGCTCACGCTCCCGCCGCGCCAGGATCGCCTTCGCCCGCCGGTCGCCCTTCGCCGTGAGCCGCACGGACACGCGGCGGCCGTCCGGTCCCGGGCGCCTCTCTGCGAGGCCCTCGGTCTCCAGCCGGTCCACCAGCCGCACCACCGCCGAGGCAGTGATCCCGAACGCGTCCGCGATCTCCTCGAGCGGCCTGTCGGCGAGGTAGGTGGACAGCGCCACGATGGCCACCGGCGCGGACCCGCCGAGACCGAGCTCCTCCTCACCGGCGGCGCGAATCCTGTCGGACACGGCCAACCCGACGGTTCCGAGCAGATTGGCGCTTCGCGCCCCTGGTTGGCTCATAGCTTCGAAAGCGCTGAAGCGCCGGGCGGTCCCCCGGCGCTTCGGCACAGGTCGGAGGAGTTGATTGGACAGTGGCGGCGGATGCCGCCGCGGACGACCGTACCACACCTTTGACTGAGTCAGTTATCGGTTAGGCTCGGGCGCATGGACCGCGTCGCGTTGCTGGTCGTGGATGTTCAGAAGGGGTTCGCCGACCCCGTGTGGGGTGAGCGGAACAACCCCGCCGCCGAGGACAACATCTCCGCTCTCATCGAGGCCTGGCGCGCCCAGCAACAGCCGGTGGTGTTTGTCAGGCACGACTCCACAGAGCCCGACTCGCCATTCACTCCCGGCCAGCCCGGCAACGACCTCCACGAGCTCATCACCGGCGAGCCCGACCTATTCGTCGCGAAGAGCGTGAACTCGTCATTTCACGGCGAGCCGGACCTCGCGGAGTGGCTGCGCGGGGAGGGAATCGAACGCGTCGCGGTGTGCGGCATCCAGACGAACATGTGCTGCGAGACGACGGCGCGCGTGGCGGCGAACCTGGGATTCGAGACCGACTTCATTCTCGATGCCACCTACACCTTCGGGCTGCCGTCCCGCGACGGCGGCACGATCAGCGCCGACGAGCTGTCACGCGTGACGGCAGCCAACCTCGACCCGGAGTTCGGGCGGGTGATGAGCACGCGTGAGGCCGTGGCTGCTCTGAAGGGCTAGGCGGGCGCCTTCGCCTGCTCGAACGACTCGGCCACACCCTTGGCGTTGGCGCCGGCGCCGACCTCGAGCACGAACGGAGTGCCGCGCACGGTGACCGTCACCGTCTTGCCGACCGCCAGCCGCTTCAGCTCGATCGAGTCCACGTCGCTCAGCGGCGCGGAGCTAACGAGCTCCTTGACGTCGCCGCCGATGCCGAGGCCGACCGGGCTGCTGATCTTCAGGGAGAGCACCCGCTGGTTCGTCACAGCGAGCGCCATCGGGCTGGCGATCTCGAAGCCCGAATCCTGGGCCGCGGCGATGTTGCCCTGCTGCTTCTTGCGGCCGAGCGCCCCGCCGATGGCGCCGGCCACGGCGCCGCCGCCGGCAGACGCGTTCGACCGGGTCCACCCGCGCGGCCGCGCGACCATAGCGGCGAGCACCTCCTCACCTGGCTGGAGGTAGGGGGCTGCGCCGTCCTTGATCTTCGCTTCCGCTCGGGCCATGAGCTCTCCTGGGTAAGTGACGAGGCGATCCTACGATGCGTCCGCCCTTTCGGCCACCGGACGAGGCGCGACCGGGAATCAGCGTCGCGGCCGCGAACGCGACGGCCACCGAGACCGCGCCCAGCACGAAGGCGGCCGTGAACCCGCCCTCGGCCGGGAAGTCGGTGCCCGGCTCCAGATGGTTGGTGATGATCGCGGCTGCGATCTGAGCGCCGAACGCGCCGCCCACCGTGCGCATGATCGTGTTCATGCCCGTGGCCTCGCCGGTCTGGCTCTGCGGAACGGCATCCACGATCAAGTTCGCCATCGAGGCGAAGGAGAGCCCGATGCCGAGGCCGAGGATCCCCACCGCGAGGACGATCTGCCACGCGTCCGAGTGCGCCGCGGCCAGCAGGACGAAGCTGACGCTCGCGCACGCCGTGCCGATCAGGAGCGGCACCTTCGACCCGACCCGCCCGGCGAGCGTCCCGGCCAGCGGGCCGGCCACGAGCATGATCGCGGTGGAGGGCAGCATGAAGAGCCCGGCGCCGGTAACACCCACGCCGAAGCCGTAGCCCGAGGCGTCCGGCATCTGCACGAACTGCGGGACGAGGATGAACGAGCCGAACATGCCGAAGCCGATGAGGAAGCCGGTGAGGTTGGTCGTCCACACGCCGCGCAGGCGCAGCAGGTCGATGTCCACGAGCGGCTCCGCCACGCGCTGCTCGTAGCGGACCCAGATCACGAGCAGCACCGCGGCCGCCACGAACAGCCCGATGATCCGCGCCGAGCCCCAGCCCCAGCGGTTACCCTCGCTCACGGCGAGCAAGAAGGCGGTGAGGCCGGCGGACAGCAGGACCGCGCCGCCGAGATCCACGCGTGCGGGCGACTTCACGGGCGACTCGGGCACCCAGAGGTGCGTGGCGACGGTGGCGATCAGCACCACCACGAGCCCGAACCAGAAGATCCAGCGGTACGAGAGGTGGTCCACGATCAGCCCGCTGAGGATCAGCCCGGCGCCCCCGCCGATGCCGAAGGTCGCCGAGATGAGGCCGATCCCGGTGGCCACGCGGTCGCGCGGGAACTCGTCGCGGATGATCCCGAAGGCGAGCGGGAACACGGCGCCGGCGGCTCCCTGGACGGCACGGCCCGCGATCAGCAGCTCGAGGCTGCTGGACAGCGCGGAGATCAGCGACCCGACCGCGAACAGCCCGAGCACGACGACGAGCATGTGCTCCTTGCCGAACATGTCGCCGAGCCGGCCGAGGATCGGCGTGGCGATCGACGCGCTGAGCAGGTAGACGGTGAGCACCCAGGTGACCTGCGTGGGTGTCGCGCCAAGCTCGTGCTGGATCTCCGGCAGCGCCGGGGCCACCATCGTCTGGAGCAGCGCGTACGACAGCGCGGCCAGCGCCAGGACCGCGAGCGTGACGTTGTAGTGCTGCCGCGCCGGGGCCGTGGTCACGCCGCCACCGGGGTTGCCTCGGGTTCGCGCACGTGCCGGCGCAGCGGCTGCTCGGGAATCAGGAGGACCAGCGCGAGCGCGACCACCATGAGCGGAACGCCGAGCATGAAGACCGGGTGGATCGCGGCCGCGAGCTGGTGAGGCGAAGCGGACTCCGCGTCGGAGGGCAGACCGGAGGTCATCAGCGCGCCCATGACGCTCACGCCGATGGTGCCCCCCGTGGTCCGGAAGAACTGGGTGGCGCTCGTGGCGATGCCGAGCTCGCGGCTCGGAACCGAGTTCTGGACGACGAGCACCAGGTTCTGCAGCACGAGGCCGAGCCCTATGCCGAGCACGACCATCGCGATCGTGGCCCCGCCACGGGACGAGTGCGTGTCGAGCGCGCTGAGCAGCGCGAAGCCGGCGCCCATGACGACCGGCGCGGAGACGATCGCCCACCGGTAGCGCCCGGTGCGCGCGATCAGCTGCCCGCTGCCGACGCTGGCGCTCACCAGCCCCAGCATCAGCGGCGTGAGCACGAGGCCTGCGTTGGTGGCCGACTGGCCGAGCACGCCCTGCACGAACAGCGGCACAAGCATGATCGCGCCGAACATGCCCACGCCGACCGCGAACGAGGCGGCGGCCGCCGCGCTGAAGGTGCGCAACCGGAACAGCGAGACCGGCACGATCGGGCTCTCGGCACGGCGCTCGTGCCATGCGAGCAGCGCCAGCACGGCGATGCCAACGGCGAACAGCGCGATCACCTCACCCGACCCGCCGGGCGCCTGCTCGCCCGCGCGGACCGTTCCGAGCAGCACGCACGAGACGCCGGCCGCGAGCAGCCCCGCGCCGGTGTAGTCGATGCCGCCGGCGCGATTGGGGTGCGGGGGGATGCGAAGGTTCGACAGCACCACGACGAGCGCCAGCACGCCGACCGGCAGCGACACGAAGAACACCCATCGCCAGTCGGTGTTGTCCGCGATCCAACCCCCGGTGAGCGGTCCGAGGATGGAGGCGAGCCCGAATACCGCGCCGGTGAGGCCCTGCCAGCGGCCGCGATCCGATGGCGGAATCAGGTCACCGATCACCGCCATCGCGAGCGGGATCAGAGCGCCGGCGCCGAGCCCCTGAATGGCGCGCGCCACGATCAGCTGCGTCATTGAGCCGGCGGTGCCGCCCACGACCGCGCCCGCCATGAAGACGACGATCCCGATCGCGAAGAACGGTCGCCGCCCGTGGATGTCGGACAGCCGGCCGTAGATCGGCACGGTCACCGTCGAGGCGAGCATGTACGCCGAGAACACCCAGGAGTAGTGGGCGAGCCCGCCGAGGTCCTCGGTGATGCGGGGAAGCGCCGTGGCGACGATCGTCTGGTTCAGCGCCGCGAGCAGCATGCCGAGGAGCACGCCCGACAGGGCGAGGATCGTCGCCTTCGGCGACAGGAGATAGCCCGGCCGGGGCTCGCTCACAGCTCCTCGATCACCGCCGCCAGCCGCCGCAACAGGTCGGTGGCCACCGTCTGCTCATGGGCGTCGAGCGCATCTGCGATCATGCGCCGCCGCGCCGCGTACTCGCGCTGCTTCCGAGTGAGCGCCGTGCGTCCGTCTTCGGTGAGCGAGATCACCACGGCGCGCCTGTCGATCGGATCGTCGATCCGAGTGACGAGCCCGCGCTGGAGGAGTCCGTCCACCATGCGCGTCGCCGTCGGGGGGGAGATGCCCGCCTGCTCGGCGAGCTCCCGGTTCGTGCGCGGCCCAGCCGAGAGTGGCTCCAGCAGGTGGTACTGGGCGAGCGACAGTCCGGCGGGGGAGGGGTCGCGAGCGGCGCGTCCGCGTGCTCGGCGAGCGGCCTTGAAGAAGTCGTACAGCGCGTCCGTCAGTTCCCGCTGGGCAGACGGCGCGTCGGTGCTGCGGCGTGCCCCCACCGCCACAACGTTAGCAAGCTAACTAAGTGGGAGCTCCTCCTCGAGCGTCTCCAGCACGTGGTCCGCTCCGGCCTCGCGGAGCGCGTGGGCGTCGTGGTGACCGGTGGCGACCGCGATGGCGGTGCAGTCCACGGCGTGCGCGGCCTCGATGTCGCGGGGCGTGTCGCCGATCACGAAGATCTCCGAGTTCGGGACGTTCCTGCCGAGCGTTGCCTCGCCGCGCTCGACCGCGCGGCGCACGATTCCCGCCCGGTCAACTCCCGCCGTGGCGTACGCGCCGAACGAGAACCAGCGCATGAGGTCGCCGCGTGACAGCTTCACGAAGGCGGCGCCGTCGCCGTTCCCCGTGATGAGGCCGAGCAGGTGCCCGTCGCGGCTCAGCTGACGCAGCCGTTCCGGGACCCCGGGCAGCACGCGGTAGCCCTCGCTCTGCGCGATCGCCTCCGGTAGGTGCTCGAGCCGCCGCTGGATCAGCTGAGCGAGCTCGCGAGGCGTCGGCTCCCGGTGCATCACGGCCTCGAACGTCTTCGCGCCCACGTCCGGGTCGGTCATGCCGGCATCCGTGAACTGGCCGATGTCCGCCGGGATGCCGTACAGCTCCTCGAAGGCCTGCTTCCAGGCGACGGCCCCCGCACCCCCCGTCGAGACGAGCGTTCCGTCGATGTCGAACAGGAGGATGCGGGGGGAGTCGTCCATCGGGTCAGGATATGCGTCGCCAAAGCTCGCATCGCGCCGCGCGAGCCGCGATCATTGGGGCAGATGGCGACGCTTCCACGGACGGAGCATCGGGTGGCGCGCAGCCTGGCGGAGACGTTGGATCCGCAGGAGGCGCTCGAGCGCGCGCTCGCCGCGATCGGCGAGGGCCTCGGCTGGCGGCTCGGGGCGGCGTGGGAGCCGCTGCCGGGAGAGCCCGACGTGCTCGTCTGCGTGGAGACCTGGTGCGAGCCCGGTGTGGACGACTCGGAGTTCATGAGCGCGTCGCGCGGCATCAGGCTCGCGCCCGGGGAGGGATTGCCCGGCCGCGTATGGGCCACCGGCGAGGCGGCCTGGATAGCCGACGTGCAGGACGACGCCAACTTCCCGCGCGCGTCCGCCGCGCGCCGGGCAGGGCTGCACGCCGCGTTCTGCTTCCCGCTGCGCAGCGCGCGCGGCGTGCTGGGAGTCGTCGAGTTCTACACCAGCGAGGCGCGCGAGCTCGACACCGAGCTGCTCGAGATGATGGCCACGCTCGGCGACCAGATCGGGCAGGCGGTCGAGCGGCGCCGGGACGCCGAGCACCTCCGCGCCGCCCGGACGCGCCACGAGGCGATGCTCGAGGTCGCGCTGGACGCGGTGATCAGCATGGACGACAACGGGCGCGTGCTCGAGTTCAATCCGGCCGCCGAACGGATCTTCGGCTACCCGGCCGCCGAGGCGGTCGGACAGGAATTGGCGGAGCTGATCGTGCCGCCCGAGTTGCGCGAGCGCCACCGCTCCGGGCTGAGGCGGTACCTCGAGACGAAGGAGCCCGTGGTGCTGGACAGGCGGCTCGAGCTGACGGGCATGCGGGTGGATGGCTCGACGTTGCCCGTCGAGCTCACGATCACCAGGATCGAGCTGCCCGACCAGGCGGGTTTCGCGGGGTACGTGCGCGACATCACCGAGCGCAAGGAGGCGGAGGCCGAGATGCGGGCCTCGCGCGCGCGGATCGTGGAGGCGGGAGACGAGGCGCGCCGCAAGCTCGAGCGCGACCTGCACGACGGGGCGCAGCAGCGGCTCGTGGAGCTGGGCCTCCAGCTGCGGATGGCGCGGGCGAAGATCGACGCGAATCCCATGGAGGCGGCGGAATTCCTGGACGCAGCCGTGGAAGCGCTCACCGAGGCGACCGCCGAGCTGCGTGAGCTGGCGCGCGGAATCCATCCCGTGGTGCTCACCGAGGGCGGGCTCCAGCCGGCGCTCCGGGCGCTGGTCGAGCGCAGCAGCATCCCGGCCAAGCTCACCGAGGCGCCGGACCAGCGCTTTCCGCCCGCGGTCGAGGCGGCCGCGTACTTCATGGTCGCCGAGGCGCTCACGAACGCCGCACGCTACTCGGATGCCACCGCCGTGGAGGTGAGCGCCACGCAGGCCGACGGCCGGCTCCGCGTGGTGATCACGGATGACGGCCGCGGCGAGGCCGATCTGCTCGGGTCGGGCGTGCGCGGCATCGCCGATAGGGTTGCGGCCGTGGACGGGGCGCTCAGCGTTCGGAGCCCGGCGGGGCGCGGCACGGTCGTGAGGGCAGACATCCCGTGCGAATAGTGATCGCCGACGACGCGGTGCTCCTGCGCGAGGGCGCTGCGCGGCTGCTCGAGGAGGCCGGGTTCGAGGTCGTGGGGCAGGCCGGCGACGCGGACGACCTGATGCGGAAGGTGCGCGCGCACAAGCCCGACGTGGCCGTCATCGACGTCCGCATGCCGCCGGACAACTCGGACGACGGCCTGCGCGCGGCGCTGTCGATCCGCCAGGAGCTGCCGGAGGTGGGGATCCTCCTGCTGTCGCAGTACGTGGAGGACCGCTACATCGGCGAGCTGCTCGCCGGTGGCACGGAGGGGGTCGGCTACCTGCTGAAGGACCGGGTCGGCGAGGTGGAGCGCTTCACCGAGGCGGTGCAGCGCATCGGGCGCGGCGGCTCGGTGCTCGACCCCGAGGTGGTGGCTCAGATGGTGGGGCGCAGGGAGGAGCCGCTCAGCGAGCTCACCGACCGCGAGCGCGAGGTGCTCGCGCTCATGGCCGAGGGCTACTCCAACCGGGCGATCGCCGAGACCATCTTTGTCTCAGAGCGCGCGGTGGAGCGCCATGTGACGAGTATCTTCTCGAAGCTCGGTCTGGAGGCGACTGGGCAGGAGCATCGGCGGGTGCTGGCTGTTCTGCGGTACCTGCAGTCGTAGCCTCGCGAGGGAGGCTGAGCGGCTGGAGCTGTCTGACGGTCGGATACATGCCGTCGATGGTGCCGGGCCGCGGGGCCCGCTACCACGGGGCTGGCCGCCATGTGGGTGGCGGCTAACCGTCAGGGCTTGCTCAGGATCTCGGCGCCGCGCGCGTTCGTGAGGACCGCGATGCGCCGCTCGGCACCGCCGGGGTAGTGGACCCGGCAGCGTCTCACCGAGTGCGCCGGCTTCGGGATGCGGCCCGAGCACGTGACGTCGGCCTCGTCGTCGTCCGGGATCGGGAGGTAGCGCTCCTCGAGCAGCCGCTCCAGGGGTCTCCGCGACAGCGGGTGCTGGGACAGGATCGTCAGGTGTTCCCGAGGGGTGGCGCTCGCCGTCTCGTCGCTCCCGTCGCCGCCGCTCACCAGCACGACGATGGCGACGATCAGCGCCACGAACGCTGCCACGCCACTCCCGACGGTCAGCGTCGTCCGATCGGGCCGGGGCAGATGGTCCTCCGGCCCGCCGTCCTCGAAGAAGCGGTAGCCGCACCGGGCGCAGGCCCGCGCCCGCGCCGGAGCGGGCGCGTCACAGCTCGGGCAGGTGGTGTCGGTCATGGGTGCGCGTCCCACGCACCGAGGCTACTCAGCGTGGCACGAACCGAGTGTGTGCTGCCACCCCGCCCGCCGAGCCCTTGGCGGCGGCCACAAAGCGGACCTTCAACGTCTTGGTCGACGCCTGCGATGAGCCCTTGGGCTTGAACCTGATCTTCAGCTTGTAGATGCCGGGCTTGAGCTTGGCTGGCAGCTTGAGCTTGAATCCGACGCGGCCGGCGCGCGTGAACGTCGCTGCGCCCCTGGCCACCGCCTTCCCACGGCGAGCCAGCGTCACGCCGACAGTCCCTGGGCCACTGCTGGTGAACGCCATCGGCAGCTTCCGGTGACCCCTCCGAAGCTTGAAGCGCTTGGGAGCCACGACCTGGAGTCCGGAGATCGTGGTCGTCTGGGTGCCGCCCCCACCCGCTTCGTTCGAGATGTTGTTGTTGGTGGGCGGCGGGGTGATCGTTCCGCCTTCGCCTCCGGTCCCACCGCCGCTCCGCGGGGGATTGACCGTGATCACCTGCTTTGCCTCGCCTCCGTTCCCCGCCCCGTCCGCGGTAGTCAGCTTGACCTCGTAGGTCCCCGACTGCGTGTAGGTGTGGGATGTGGTCGCGCCGGCGCCGTTCGCGGTGTTGTCCCCGAACACCCACGTGTACTGCCCGGTCGTGCCCGAGGTTGCGTCGCTGGACTGCGCGCTGAGGTTGACGAGATCGCCGACCTTCACGCTCGTCCCGCTGGCGGTGATCGAGACGTTCGGCGGCGTGCGGTCGAGGATGATGCTGCCGCATTGCGGGTCCGAGATGTTTGCGCTGGTGGCGTTCCCACCCTGGTTCGTGCTCGACGGGTTGTCCGGAATCGCCGCATCGGCCGCCCGCGCGCAGAAGGCGACGACGCCGTCGGGTGTGCCGCCGTCGAGGGTGGTCTGGCAGTCGAACGAGTTGTTCTTCGCGAACGACCCGAAGTTGGGAACGCTGCAGCCGGCGATGTACTGCGTGTTCACGTCGACGGTACAGCCACCGCCGAGCGCGAGGCAGCCGAAGTTCGCGGGGAAGGGCGGAGCGACCGCGTCCGCGTAGTCGATGTGCATGTTGATTGTGAGGTTGTTCGTGTAGGTGTCGCTGCCGTTCACGAAGGTGTTGATGCCTGGCTTGGTGTTGTCGATCGTGGTGGTCTGACAGGCACTGCTGGCGGACTGGTAGATCACGGCGCTCGACCGGTAGTCGGTAGCGCACATCTCGTAGGCCGCGCCCACGGTCATCGGGAGGTCCCCCGGATCGGGCTGAATCGGGCCGATGTCGCCGCTCGCCCCGCTGGCATAGATGTTGCTGGTGCAGTTCTGGCTGCCGGGCCCGTTGGTGCCGTTGCTTGGCTCGATGACGATCCCGTTCTTGCGCAGCGTGAAGCAGATGAAGTACTCGTTCGTCGTTCCCTGGACCCTGGTCCAGTGGAAGAACCAGCTGTTCGTGGTGCTCTTCGTGAACGGCGGCTCGTTGTATGCCAACACCTCGGCCTGGGCCGGCGCGGCGATGCCGAGGAGAACCGCCGTAACAGCCACTAGGGCGGGCGATGAGCGGATCGATCTCAGCATGCGACGATCAGGTGGAAGCCGAGCGCTACCAGCTCGGGCGTGTCGTTCGTGAAGTTCCTCCTCGACGTGGTGACGAGGACGGAGTTCGCGCCGGCCTGGGTCGACGGGTAGACCTGGATCTGATGTGCGTCCGAGATCCCTGCGCTCACGACTCCTGTGTCGCCGCCCTCGGTGACGACGTACGCGCATTGCGACACGTCGCGATCGAAGGTGACTACGTAAGCGCCGGTGACTGGAGGGTTCATGCCGATCTGGAGCTTCTGCGATGAGACCGCGTGCTTGCCGCGCGCCAGCGTCGCATCCTGCCTCACCACCGCCCACAGGATCGTGGTGTCGACCCCGCCAGTGTCGCCCTTGTCCCCCTTCTCACCAGTGTCGCCCTTGGATCCCTGAGGAAGGTCACCGATGAGGAAGTCCCTTGAGCGCAGTGACTGGTCGCGAATCTCCCTCGACGTCAGCGAGTTCCGCTTGATGTCGCGTGCGGTGAGCGAGCGATTCTTGATGTCACCTCCGTCGAGCTGCGTCGCGGCGTAGGAGGTGCCGCCCAGTGCGACAAAGAGGGCGAGGTACGCGACAGCGTTGTTCGAGACGTGCCGGGCGAGCGCCCGGCATCTCCGGAGGGCCTCCACGAACCGAGAGTAACCCGGAAAGGGCACGCCGCGAACGATTGGGGGCTTCTGTGCAGGATCGCGGCCGGTTTCTACGGCCGGGGGTCCCCGATCCAGTACCGC
>Ga0126306_10001385_pt1 | contig 12923 bp, 13 predicted proteins | sample Plot27_FD_92592 | JGI IMG/M metagenome (GOLD analysis project Ga0126306, IMG submission 92592) | Serpentine soil microbial communities from UC McLaughlin Reserve, CA, USA - Plot27 | ecosystem: Environmental > Terrestrial > Soil > Grasslands | place: USA: UC McLaughlin Reserve, Lake County...
CGAACGAGAACGCGCTCTGGTCGCTCGGCGTCCACGACCTCTCCGTGATCCTGTACCTGCTCGACGAGGAGCCGAGCGAGGCGTGGGCTCACGGGAACTCGTTCCTGACGCCGGGCGTCGAGGACGTCGTCTTCTGCTACCTGCGCTTTCCGAGCGGACGAATCGCGCACATGCACCTGTCGTGGCTCGACCCGCACAAGATGCGCCGGATCACCGTCGTCGGCCGCGACAAGATGGTCGTCTTCGACGACATGGAGCTCGAGCGCAAGATCACCGTCTACGAGAAAGGGCCTTGGCAACCCGCGCAGACCTACGGCGAGTGGCAGACACGTACCGGTGACATCTACAGCCCGAAGATCCCGAACGATGAGCCGCTCAAGCTCGAGTGTCAGCACTTCCTCTCGCTCGTCGGCGGAGAGGGCGATCGGCGCAAGGTCGCGCGCGACGGGCTCGCCGTCGTGCGCACGCTCGAACGGCTGCAGCGGTCCCTCACGAACGGATCTGTGTGAGCTACGACGTCGGCGAGAACGTCGTCGTCTATCCCGGCACCGTGATCGCCGACGGCTGCAAGATCGGCGACAACGCCGTGCTCGGCAAGCAGCCGTCGCTCTCGCCCCGCTCGACCGCTAAGCGCGAGCCGCTCGCACCGCTCGAGCTCGGCCCGGGGACGATCGTCTCCACCGGCGCGATCGTCTTCGCCGGGACGAAGCTCGGCGCCCGCGTGATCGTCGGCGACGGCGCACGCGTCCGCGAGCGCTGCGTGATCGGCGACGACGTCGTGATCGGGAGCGGCTCGCTGATCGAGAACGACACGACTGTCGGAGCGCTGACCAAGATCCAGGCGGAGGCGTACATCACCGCGTACTCGACGCTCGAGGACGAGGTGTTCATCGCACCTTGCGTCGTCACGACGAACGACAACTTCATGGGGCGAACCGAGAAGCGGCACGAGCTGATCAAGGGTCCGACGATCCGGCGCCGTGCGCGGATCGGGGGCGGAGCCGTCCTCTGTCCGGGCGTGGAGATCGGCGAGGAGGCGTTCGTCGGGGCGGGCGCGGTCGTGACGAAGGACGTGCCGCCGCGCGTCGTCGTGATCGGGAACCCGGCGCGCGTGCTGCGCGACGTGCCCGCCGAAGAGCTGCTTTAGGAGGGCTTGGTGGAACGGGCCTCGTTGCCGGGGTGCGCTGGGCGGTGCGAGGCAAGGACGCAGGGAGCGTTCGTATCCGATGGATACGGGCGCGACTGAGGACGCCGCATCGCGCCGCCCAGCGCGGCGGCACAGCGCCTGTTTCGCCAAGCCCTCCTAACGCTTCGTGTAGCGCAGCCGGTACGACCCCTCGCCGGGCTGGACGATCTTCGCTTCGATGTAGTACCAGCCCGTGCTCTTCGCCCGGTGCGAGATCTGCTCGCGGGTCCCGGGCTTGGCCGAGAGCGCCACGCGCTGGCGCAGCAGCGCGAGCGACAGCCCCTGCACCCGCTGGGTGCCCGGCTTCCAGAGCAGGAGGTCGGTGTTGACGCCGCGCGGGCCGTCGAGCGTGATGACCACCCGCTGCTTGGCACGCAGGTGCACCTTGTAGACGTCCACGTTGTCGTCCCAGAAGTCGAGCGTCGCCGAGAAGTCGGCGCGCGCGCGGCGCATCGGCGTCGCCTGCGTGCCTGCGTCGTCGTTCGACTCGAAGCGGTCGGCGAGGGGAATCGGGCCCGCGAGCCCCGCCAGCGACTTCGCGACGTTGAGCCTCCCCCAGCCGCTGTACGCGTCCCGCAGAAGCGGGCAAGGCTTACAGCCGGTCGCCGCACTGACGTCCTCGGCCGAGCGTGTGAGGACGTGCCCGACCTGATCCGGCTGGAGCAGAGGTCGTACGGCCAGCACGAGCGCCGCAGCGGCGGCGACTTGCGGCGCGGCGAACGACGTGCCCTCCGCGTTGCGATAGTCGTCCGGCCCGCAGATCGAATACCCCTGCTCTGCGCACGTCGCCCGCTGCGAGGTCAACTGGCGGGGGAACGTGGAGATGAGCTCCTGGCCGGGGGCGGAGAGGTCGTTGTAGATCGGGTCGCGGTTCGAGAAGAGCGGGACGGACCCCTCCTTCCCGAGCGCGCTCACGCCGATCACGTGCGGGAGCGCTGCCGGATAGCTCGCATACGGCCACGGCGACCTCGGCGCCTGGTCAGCGTTCCCCACCGCGGCGACGACGACGACGCCGCGCGTGTAGGCGTAGCGAACCGCCGCGGCCTCGAGCGGCGAGTACGTGTCGCGTCCGGCGTCCTGCGGATCGCGGACTCCCCCGAGCGAGAGGTTGATCACTCGAGCGCCGTTGTCGACCGCCCAGCGGATCGCCTCGGCCTCCGCCTCGAGCGGGACCTGCCGGTTCGCGCGCACGACCTTGGCAACCAGGAGCTGGGACGGGAATGCGATCCCGGCCACGCCCACGGCGTTGTTCGCCTGCGCGGCAATCAGCCCCGCGACGAAGGTGCCGTGCCCTTGCTGGTCGGTCAGCGCATTGCCGCCGACGAAGCTCCGAAAACCTGCGATGCGCCCGGCGAAATCCGGGTGACCGCCGTCGAGCCCCGAGTCGATCACTGCGACGCGTGGTCCCGCAAGCGCGGGGAGCTCGGGCCAGAAGTCGAACGCGTGGTCCTGCTCGAGGTGCCATTGCTTCGGCGCAAGGGGGTCGTTGGGGACGAACGCGAGCCGCCGGGAGATGTCGAGCTGCTCCACGTACTCGACGCCTTCGAGCGCGCGCAAGCCGCGTGCGGAACGCGCGACGACTACGACCGCCCGAAGGGGCGCGAGCTTCCGCTCGGCGCGTGACCCCGTCGTGCGCTCGATCGCCGCAGCAACCGCCTCGATCGACGCCCCCGCTTCCACGCCGACGGCGTAGCGTCCTGCGTGCGCGGGCGCCGGCAGGAGCAGCGCCGCCGCAGCGGCGAACACGAGGCGGCTCACCCCGCGACGACCTGCAGCGACGGCGAAACCCCCGCGACGAGGCCGCGGCCCGGCGCCACGCGGGCGCGATAGGTGCCCGGCGCCAGGGCGAGCCGCGCCTCGAACGCTCCAGCTTCGTCGACCGACGTGCTCGCCGCCGCCCGCCAACTCGAGCCGACGAGCCTCTGGATGTCGACACGAGCGCCCGGAACCACCGGGCGAACGAGCCCCCGGAGCGCCGTCGCGTCCGTCGCGGCCGCCAACCTGATGCGAGGCGCGACGGAGACGCGAACCGGGGCGCCGAAGAGCGTCGTGGAGACGGAAAGCCGGTAGTTGGTCGAGACGAGCGGCTTGATCGTCGCGGCAACCGAGCCGTCGGCGCCGGGCTTGAGCCGCGCGGCGGGCTCCCAGAGCTGGCCGGAAACGCGCTGCTCGAGCGTGACCTGCGGGCCAGTGCTGCGGGCGACGCCCTTGAGCTTCAGCCGCGCGCCGTACTCGACAGGCGTGGTCGGCGGCTCGAGCGCGAGCACGCCGACGCGGAACCACGTGGAACGCAGCTTCAGCTTCGTACGGACGACGTCGCCCGGGACGACGACTTCGCCCTTCGTGCTCACGAGGGTCAGCTGGTCGACCCGCTGCGACGGGTTGATCGTCACGCGCACGTCGAGCAGCTCGCCGGGGACCTTGAAGGTCGAGGTCAGTTTCGCACGCGTGAACCCGAACGGCCCCCACGTATGGTGCGGCGAGGCGGTGTCATACGGGTCGGGCACTCCGACGAGGTACGGAATCGCCTCGCCGTTCGCCCACACGTCGGCGATGGATGCAGTCCGTCCTCCCGAGGTCGAGAAGAAGTACGTCGTCGCGACCTTGCCCGCGTAGAGGAGCACCTGGCCCGCCGTGGCATCGACCGCCGCGCTCGTCGTCGGCTTCTCGGCGGCAACCCCGCCGTACACCTGGCTGCGCGTGTCCGCGTACAAGTCGTAGGCGCCGTTCTTCCGAACCGCGAGCGCGTACGAGCGTGCGACGACGGCCTGCGCCTTCAGCGCCTCGACCGGCCAGTGGAACGGCACCTCGCGCGGGACGACGCCGTAGAGGTACGACTCGAGCCCGACCGAGTTGACGAGCTGAAGCGAGGTCCTCGCCGCATTGACCTGGAGCTGCCCGCGGTACTGCTTGCCGCCGTACTTGAGCGGCGTCGCGCCGGGAAGAAAGACGAGCGGCCCAGCGAGCGCCTTAGCCGGCTGTGCCGGGTCGACCTTGACCTTCAGGCCGGGGCCGAACGAGTAGGGGCCGGGCTGGAGTTGGTAGACGGTTCCAGAGCCGTCGCGAACCGAGAAGGGCGAGTCCGAGGCGACGGCGAGCGCCTTCTTTCCCTCGCCGAGTAGCACGCGGACCCGCGCGACAGGCGCCCGGCCCAGAGTGGTCGAGCGGTAGTAGTGCGCGAGGATCGCCTCGTACCGGGTGCCGCGCTGTGCGAAACCGTACGCGCCCCACTGGCTCATCCCGATCCCGTGGCCCCAGCCGCGGCCGCTGATGAAGAAGCTCGGCGCCGGCGGAGCCGCGCCGCGCTGGGCCGGTGTCCCCGTCCGGGCGCCCGCCAGGCTGGTCGTGGCGAGAGCGAGGCAGGTGATGAGGAGGAGCGCTCGGCGAAGCATCGGCGAAAGGGAGGGCGCGACGAAGGCGTGACCGAGGCTAGCGCAGAAGTTCGGCCGTGGGCGGGGCCATTCACGGAATCATCATCTTTCGGCAGCCGCGGAGTTTTCCACCTCTGCGGCGCGGTAACTCCCCCGTCGTGCTGTTCCCGCCGCGCTACCGAGACCCCCAACGAATCGGCCGCGGCGGCATGGGAGAGATCTACCGCGCCACGGACGAGGTGCTCGGCCGGACCGTCGCCGTGAAGGTGCTCGCCGAGGGCTACGCGGAGGATCCGGGTGTCCGCGAGCGCTTCACGCGCGAGGCACTCGCGGCGGCACGCCTCTCCGGCCGCCCCAACGTCGTCACGATCTTCGACGTCGGTGAATTGTCAGGCCGCCCGTTCATCGTCATGGAGTACCTGGGAGGCGGCTCGCTCGACGACCGCGTCCGCGCGGGACGGATCCGAACCCGTCAGGCACTCGAGTGGCTCGAGCAGGCCGCCGCCGCACTCGACGCCGCGCATGCCGAGGGTGTCATCCACCGCGACGTGAAGCCCGCGAATCTGCTCCTGGACGAGGACGGCAACGCGCACGTCGCCGATTTCGGGATTGCAAGCGCCGCGGGGATGGACTCACTGACCAAGACCGGGACCGTGATCGGCACGGCGGAGTACCTCTCACCGGAACAGGCGCAGGGCGAGCGAGCGACGCCGGCGAGTGACCGCTACGCGTTCGGCGTCGTCGCGTGGGAGCTGCTCACCGGGCGCCGGCCGTTCGGCGGCGACACGCCGGCTGCCGAGGCGGCGCACACGTTCACGCAGAGGTGCCCCCGATCACGTCACACGGCACTGACCTGCCGCGGGAGCTCGACTCGGTGTTCGCGCGCGCGCTCGCAAAGGAACCGGCGAACCGATACGCGACTGCGGCCGACCTCGTCGCCGACCTCCGCGACGCGATACACGCCGGTTCGCCGCGCACCGCCCTGCTCGGGACGACGGCACCGCCCCGCGCGCAGAGCCGGAGGCTCGCGCTCGGCGTCGTGTTGGTCGCGCTGCTCGGAACCGGGCTCCTCGTCGCGGCGTTGATCGCCTCGATCGGCAACCGCGGAAATGATGCCGCGGGCGAGTCGACGACTGTTGTCCGCACGGTGACCGCGCAAGGCGAGACGCAGCGCGTCACGGTCACGGCCGCTCCCGCAACGCAGGCGACGCGGCCGGCGCAGCCGCGGCCCGCAGCGCGCACCGGGCTCTCGGTCGGGCAAGCTCGCGCGCTCCAGCACGATTCGACCTCCGCGCTCGGCCGAGGCGACTGGGAGCGCGCGCTCTCGCTCGCACAGCGGGCCCTGAGCGCGCTGCGGAACCGCGACCGAACCTACGAGGCGTACGCGAACTACAACATCGGCAAGTCACTCTCCGAGCTCGGCCGCTGCGAGGAGGCGCTGCCGTACCTCGAGCGACGAGAGCAGATGCTCGGCCCGCACGCAGACGTAACCGCGGCGAAGCAGACCTGCGGCGCCTAGCTACGCCAGGCGGTCTCTTCGACCGGTGCGCGCTCCTTCAGCGGCTCCCACCAGTCGCGGTGTGCGGTGTACCAGCGCACCGTGTCGGCGAGCCCGGCCGCGAACTCCCAGCGCGGCTCCCAGCCGAGCTCACGCCGCAGCTTGTTCGAGTCGAGCAAGTACCGGCGGTCGTGGCCCGGGCGATCGGCGACGATCGTCCGCAAGTCGCGGGGCTTGCCGGTGAGATCGAGGATCGCGTCCGCGAGCTCCTCGATCGACGCTTCCAGCCCCGACCCGACGTTGTACGTCTCGCCGATCCGCCCTTGCTCGAGGACGAGCTCGATCGCGCGGCAGTGGTCATCGACGTGTAACCACTCGCGCTTGTTCTGTGTCGCTTCGTACAGCGGGAGCGCCTTGTCGTCGAGCGCGTTCGTCACGAAGAGCGGGATCACCTTCTCCGGAAACTGATACGGCCCGTAGTTGTTCGAGCAGTTGGTGATCGTGACCGGGAGGCCGTAGGTCTCGTGGTACGCACGCACGGCGTGGTCGGCGGCTGCCTTCGAGGCGTTGTACGGCGTGCGAGGGCGATACGGATGGTCCTCGGTGAACGCGTCGTCGGAGTCCAGCGCGAGGTCGCCGTACACCTCGCAGGTCGAAACGTGGTGGAACCGGGCGAGATCGGTCACGCGTGCCACGTCGAGCAGCGTCTGCGTGCCGAGGACGTTCGTCCGGAAGAAACGCGTCGGGTCGATCACCGCGAGGCTGTTGTGCGACTCCGCAGCGAAGTTGACGACCGTGTCCACGCGCTCGTCGCGAACGACGCGCTCGGCGAGGTCGCCGTCGGCGATGTCGCCCTGCACGAAGACGATGTCGTCCTCGACGTCCGCAAGGCTGGACCGGTTGCCCGCGTACGTGAGCAAGTCGTACGCGACGACGTGGTCGTCGGGGTGGCGATCGAGCCAGTAACGGACGAAGTTGGAGCCGATGAAGCCGGCAGACCCTGTGACGAGCAGACGCATCGGGGAAGTACCCTAGTGCCTCTTCAGGGAATGTCGCCCGACGACTGCGCGACGAGCTCAGTGCCGAGCACGCGCGCGAGCCCGACGCCGCCGTGCTTCATTACCGCGTGGTGGTTCCACGCAAAGAGCGGCCGCCCGATCGGGGCGACGACGTTCATCCACGCCTTCGTGGTGGCGACAGCCCAGTCGTACGTGACGGCCGTCCCGAGCAGCGCGTCGAAGAGACGGAACGTGCCCGTGCCTTCGAGCCCTCCCACGGCCTCCGCGACGATCAGGTTGGGCTTGCGAACCTTCGCGACGGTGACATCGAAGCGCACCGCGTAGGGGATCTTCGAGCGCCAGACCTGCCGGTAGACGGTACCTTCGCCGTCACCGTCGCCGTGGAAAAGCTCGGTGACGCTCTGAACGCCCGGCCTCCACTCCGGCCAGCGCTCGATCGTGTAGATCACGTCCCAGACACGCTCGGTCGGGGCGTCGACGAGCCAGATGGTCAGGAACCGGTAGTGAGCGTGTCCAGGCATGCGCGCAGCCCCTCGCGCCAATTCGGCAGAACGGGGGTCTCCGGTTTCTCCGAGCGAAGCACCGAGTAGGCGGGTCGGGGCGCCGGACGGCCGAGCTCCTCGGTCGAGATCCGCCGCACTCTCGTGTCGAGACCCGCTTCCTCGAAGATCGCCTCGGCGAACTCCGCCCACGTGCACTCCCCGGGCGCCGCGACGTGATAGACGCCGAACGGAAGCGCGACGAGCTCGCTCGTGGCCTCCGCCAGGTGCCCGACGTATGTCGGCGAGCCGCGCTGGTCGTCGACCACCGCGACCTCTTCTCGCTCCGCGCCCAACCGGAGCATCGTACGAAGGAAGTTGTGACCCGTCGGGCCGAAGAGCCATGACGAGCGGACGACCCACGCTCGCTCGCCTGCCGCAGCCTCGCCGTGGAGCTTCGTTCGCCCGTATGCAGACAGGGGGCCAGGCCCGTCGGACTCGACGTACGGCTCGCGCTTGCGACCGTCGAAGACGTAGTCGGTCGAGTAGTAGACGAGCGGCGCCCCAAGCGACGCGACGTTCTGCGTCCCGCCGACGTTCACCGCCGCGGCTTCCTGCGGGTCGGACTCAGCGCCGTCGACGCTGGTCCACGCGGCCGTGTGCAGCACCAGATCAGGGGCCAACATCGGCGGCGGCGGCAGCGTGACGTCCCAGTCCGCGTGACTCAAAGCCACGAGCTCGTCCTCCCGAAACGTCTCGGCGAGCGCGCGGCCGAGCTGGCCGCCGGCGCCCGTCAGGACGACGCGTCGCTTCGCTCCCGTGGGGGAAACCATGTTTCCCCCACGAGCCCCCTTCTCATCCTGCGAGGGAACCTCCCGGTCCCCCCGCCCCCCCTCCCACGCGTCGTCCGTCACTCCGTGCCGGACGACGCGTCGAGATCCCGTTGCGACAGGATCGGTGACGACGTGCTCCAGAGGTGCGCGACGCGCGGGTCGTTCCACGCGATCGCGTTCTCGTCGGGCTCGGACGGGTCGTATTCCTTGGTCACGTGGTAGCAGAAGAGAAGATCCGTCAGCGCCTCGAAGCCGTGCGCATAGTGGCCGGGGATGTACACCGCGACCGGGTTCTCATCGCCGATGTCGTCTGCGAACGTCTCGCCCGTCTCGCGGTCGAGCACGACGACTCGCGCGGTCCCCTGCAAGCACGCAAACAGGTCGTCCTGGCCGCGCTCGTGGTAGTGCAGGCCGCGGATCACGCCTTTGCACGAGAACGACAGGTTCGTCTGCCCCCAGGGCTTCGGCAGTCGAGACGCGCGTGCGAGCTCGACGAACCAGCCGCGCTCGTCCTCGAACCGCCGGAGCGGGATCACCTCGAGGCCCTTCATAGGGGCTTGTTCGCCCCGGTCTCCTCGACGAGCGCGCCGAGCTCGGAGAGCGCGTCGTGCGTGCCGGCGTCGTGCCACCAGCCCTGGACTCGGCGGACGTCGAGGCGGCCCTGCTCCGCGTACGCGCGGTTGACGTCCGTGATCTCGAGCTCACCGCGGCTCGACGGAAGAAGCGCGCGGATGAGCTCATAGACACCAGCGTCGTAGCAGTAGAGGCCCACGACGGCGTCTGACGTCGGCGGCGTGTCATAGCGCAGGTCAACGACACCGGCCTTCTCGACGACGTCGCTCACGCGGCCGTCTTCCCCGTAGACCACGACGCCGAAGCGCTCGGGGTCGGGCACCTCCTTGACGAAGATCTGGGCGCCGTCTCCGCCCTGCACCCAGTCGCGGATCGCGCCGACCTCGGCGAACTCGAACAGGTTGTCCCCGAGGCAAACGACGAGCCTGCCCGCACCCGCAAAGCCCTCGGCCATCCCGACGACCTGAGCGATCCCGCCGGGCTCTGTCTGCACCTTGTAGGTGAGATCGAGGTCGAACATCGGCTGCTCCGAACCGCGGGCCGGCATGCGGCCGTCGCCGAGCAGGTCGATCAGCTGCCCAGCGTGGCCCTGCCCCGTCACGATCAGCACCTCGCGGATCCCGGCGAGCTGGAGCAGCTGAAGCGGGTAGTAGATCATCGGCCACCGCCCGACAGGCAGCAGGTGCTTGTTCGCGACGCGCGTCAACTCGCCGAGCCGCGTCGCCTCGCCGCCGGCCGCGATCAGTCCTCTCGCCTCCACGGGACGCGATGGTACTTTCCTGCCGGTGGACGAGGAACGCGAGCACATCGTCGACCCCGAGGCAGGCGTGATCGAGGGCGACGACGAGATCCCGCGCCAACCCGCGCCGGAGCTCGATCCGTACACGCCCGAGCCTGGCCCGGGGCCTGGTGAGGGACGTGCGTTCTCGGTACTGCGCTTGGCATGGCTGCCGGTCGTGTTCGTGATCGGCGCGATCGTGCTCTACGCGATCTTCAACTAGCTCAGCCGCAGCGGCACGCCGAGCGCTCCGCGCGACCACAGCTGGACGCTGGTCCCGCGTGGCAGCCGCACCTTCAGCGTGAACAAGCCGCGGGCCGTCGTCGCGCGCGTCCCACAGAGCCAACGCCACGCGCCTCCGCGGGAGTAGCGCACGCGGTATGCCTGCGTCCCCGTGCCTGGCCGTACCTGACCCCAGAGCGTCGCGACCGCTCCGCGGCGCGAAAGCTGCGCGAGCGGTAGAGCGAACGCCGCAGCGGAGAGCTTCGGCGCGTTCCCGAACGTGAACAGCCCGCTCTGCCAGCGACCGACGAGTGCCTCGTCGCGGACGAGGAAGTGGATCAGCATGTCGACGCGCGGGGCGCGATAGGCGCGGAGCGACGCCTCGGCGAGATAGCGCGCCTGCGCCGCCTGCGAAACGCCGAGCATCCGATCGGGCGGGTTCGTCTGGTAGCCGTACTCGGTCAGCCAGATGCGCTTCGGGCCGAACGCTCGCGAGACGTTCGAGAGCAGGCGCTCGAGGTTCGCCATCGTGATGGTCTCGCAGGACCGGCAGCCGCCGGCGGTCGGCGTCTCACGGCGGCTGACCGGATACGGATGGTGGGCGTACGCGTCGAGGCGCGCGTGAGCGACGTCCATCCCGCGGATCCACGCGACCGGGGAGACGCTGCCCGAGCCGCCGCGTGGCGCGGTTACACCGCCGGCGACAAGGTTCGCGCGGTTGGAGCGTTTCAACGCGTCGTACGCCGGGTTGAGCAGGAGACGCACGTATGTGCTCGGGCTCGTCGGCCGCAGCTGCCAGTACTTGTTCGGCTCGTTCCAGATCACCCAGTGCCGCACGTACGGGTAACGGTGGGCGGCAGCGAAGGCGAAGTTCGCGAACGAGCTCGGGCTCGTCGGCGCCCAGTTCGCCGCGCGGCCGCCGTTCGCCCAGCGCGGCGTGCCGACGAGCGTGACGACCGGCGCGATGCCTCGCGCCCTCAACCCGCCGAGCAGGACGTCCGCCGCGGCCCAGCGGTACGCGGGGTCGCGGTCCGACGTCGGCTTCGCCGGACGCTTCGCGGCGATTTCGTCCCAGCGCAGGTTGATGCGCACGACATCGACGCCCAGACGGTTGACTTGGTCCAGGCGCTCGTCGAATGTCCCGGTCCCCCTAGCAACCACGCGTCGTCCTGGATTCCGTACTGGACGTAGGGGGAGGCATCCGCGCGCATGGCGTTCACGAGGAACGCGCCGAGCGCGACGATCACGGCGAGCATCATCCGAAGCATGCGGCCAACGTAACCGCCCCCTGTTTTCAACTCGTAAGCCTGAGCTCAGGACTTCGGGAGGCCTCGTGCCCGGCGCCGTGTGGCCTTGCGGCGCTTCACCTCAGGCGCGTGCAGGACCGCATCGAACCAGACCGCGATTGCTCCGAGGAGCAGCGCGGCGGCCAGTTTCAGGACGCGCATCGGACCAGGCACGACGGGGCACTCTACGCTGTGGCGGATGGCACGACGGCGCGACATCGACAGGTTGACCGAGCTCGAGGAGCTTTTTGCGGACCTCTGGCAGGTACCGCGGTTCGCAGCGGGCATGCGGCTCGTCTACAGGCCGCAGATCGACGTCGTCCGCACGGAGGACCCCGCCGAACTCACCGTCGTCGTCGAGATCCCCGGAGCTGACGCCGACTCGATCCGCCTCGTCCTCGACGGGCGCCGGCTCGCCATCGCCGGCGAGCGGCCGCGGCCTCGCGCCGCGGACCAGGTCTGGTACCGCAGCGAGATCGAGTATGGGCCGTTCGAGCGCGAGGTGTCGCTCGCGGTCGACGTCGATGCGGACGGCGCCGCCGCGACATACGAGCGCGGGTTGCTGCGAATCGAGCTGCCCATTGCCGAGCGCGCGCCTGCGCCTGCGCGTTTGACGATCGCAATCAGGCGGGTGGGATGAGCGAGCTCGACACCCAGCTCGAGAGGCCGCCCCTCGAGCCCGAAACGGTCGCGATCCCACGAGAGCTCCCGGTGCTTCCGCTGCGCGACACGGTCGTCTTCCCGGAGTCGATGACCCCGCTCGCGATCGGCCAGGAGCGCTCGATCGAGCTCGTCGACCACGTCGTGGGCGAGGACCGGATGCTCGCGTTGTTGACCACGCGCGACCCCGAGAACGAGCAACCCGGCTTCAAGGACCTCTACGAGGTCGGCACCGCGGCCGTGATCCACAAGATGATCCGCGTTCCCGACGGGACGCTTCGCATCCTCATCCAGGGCCTCCGTCGGATCCGGCTCGAAGAGCCCGTGCAGGTCGAGCCCTACCTCGTGGGCCGCTTCGTCGAGGTGGCAGACGTGCTCGAGGAGACACGCGAGGTCGAGGCTCTGACCCGCAACGTCCAGGCGCTGTTCGCCCGCATCATCGCGCTCGTTCCGTACTTACCCGAAGAGCTCGAGCTCGCGGCCGCCAACGTCGACGACCCGAGCGCACTCTGCCATCTCGTCGCGTCAACGCTGCGCCTCAAGACCGAAGAGAAGCAGGTGCTGCTCGAAGAGGTGAGCGTCGAGCAGCGACTGCGGCACGTCTCGCGCATCCTCAACCGCGAGCTCGAGGTCTTCGAGCTCGGAACGCGGATCCAGTCGCAAGTCCAGTCGGAGATGGAGAAGGGCCAGCGCGAGTTCTTCCTGCGTCAGCAGCTGAAGGCGATCCAGGACGAGCTCGGCGAGAGCGACCCCGAGCGCGCCGAGATCGAAGAGCTCCGCGAGCGGCTGCACTCGATCACGCTCCCGGAGGACGTGCACAAGGCGGCGGAGCGGGAGCTGGCGCGGCTCGAGCGGCTGCCTCCCGCCGCAGCAGAACATGGCGTGATCCGCACGTACCTCGAGTGGATTATCACGCTCCCGTGGGAACAAGCGACGCCCGACAACCTCGACCTGGAGCACGCGCGGAGCGTCCTCGACCAGGACCACTACGACCTGGAGAAGGTGAAGGAGCGGATCA
>Ga0126306_10001386_pt1 | contig 12923 bp, 8 predicted proteins | sample Plot27_FD_92592 | JGI IMG/M metagenome (GOLD analysis project Ga0126306, IMG submission 92592) | Serpentine soil microbial communities from UC McLaughlin Reserve, CA, USA - Plot27 | ecosystem: Environmental > Terrestrial > Soil > Grasslands | place: USA: UC McLaughlin Reserve, Lake County...
GAAGGGCAAGGGTGAGCTCGAGACGTGGCGCCTCGTCGGCCCTAACGAAGGTCCGTCTGACGGCGGCGCAGAGATAGACTCGCGCGCTCGTGTTCACAGTTGAGCAGCGGGATGCTCTCCGCGAGCGTCTGTTACAGCTCGCGGAGGAGGATGAGCACGTGGTTTCCGCAGCCGCTGTCGGCTCGCTCGCCGTGGACGGCGGCGACCGCTTCTCCGATTTCGATCTCACCTTCGGCATCGCCGACCACGTGCCGATCGCTGACGTGCTCAATGAAGGGGTCAGTCCGGGTATTCGTCCTTCCGCCAAGCGCGGGGCTCGGGCGATTGGGGTTTCGGCGTTCGCTCGAGCAGGAAGCTGTAGTACGGCCTGACGAACGGGTCGGGCGCCATCACCGTGTAGGAGTGGTAGACGGTCCCGTTCTCGCGCGCGAAGGCGATCCAGCTCGGAGCCTCGCGCAGCCCGTCCTTGGGCTCGGCCCCGATCTGCTCCGACCACTCCTGGAGCCACTCGGACGGGTTGTCGATCATCTCCTTGACCTCGGGGTTCTGCTGCGCCTGCTCCTCGGTCAGCACGAGACCGAAGTCGAGGGCGAAGTCGCTGTTGTAGGTAGAGACGTAGGGAAACTCCCACCCCATCCGCCGCTTGTAGGCGGTCAGCCTCTCGATCGGCGCCCGCGAGAAGCAGAGCAGCGTCACGTCGCGGTGGTTTAGGTGGACGAGCGAGCCGTCGAGCCCGTCGCCCAGGTTGGTGCAGCCCGGGCAGGCGCCGACCGTGTAGTCGGGCCCGAACATGATGTTGTAGGCGAGCAGCTGTGAGCGCCCGTCGAAGAGCTCGGCGAGGGTCTTCTTGCCGTCCTCGGTGTCGAACTCGTACTCCTTCTCGACCGGGACCCAGGGGAGATCGAGGCGCTTTCTCTTGATCTCCTCGTCTCGCTCTGCCTGCTCGGCCTCGAGCTTGGCGAGCTCGTCCCGGGCCGCCTGCCATTCCTCGCGGGTTCCGATCTTGTGTTCAGACATCTCATCTCCCTCCAGTCAGACTCGAGCGTCCCGCGCGAGCCGAATCCATCGTCGGATCGGACGCTACCGGGATCAGACGTCGAAACGTCGCAAGGCAGTGTTCGCCGCTTAGAGCCGTCCGCAACGGCTCGCTCAGGCGGCTCGACGTGGGCGTGCGCCGGGGGACGTCAGCGTCCAACTGGACCGCATCAGGGTCTCGTACCGGTTGGTCGCACGCCGCGGCGTACGAAGAGCGTGGGCGCGCCCGCGCCGGCAGCGACCGCGAGGCGGACGCGGCCGATGCCTTCGGCCTGCCAGCGCTCGGAGAGGCCGATGACGAGCAGTCGTGCGTCAAGGGCGTGACCACAGGCCCCGACTGCGGCGTCCCGCTGCCCGTGAGGACTCCGACGTCACACGGCGCGTGCGCGAGAATCGTCGCAAGGTCGTCGTCGACTCGGCTGTCGTCCACCAGCGCCCGTGCACGCTCGCGGAACCAACGCCGAGCGGCTGAACGTGCACAGCAAGGCGGGCGTGAAGCTGAAGACGAAGTCGTCGGTCGACTTTGTCACGCAGCAGCTCGTGATCGCGCCGGGCGGGACGACAGGCTGGCACAGCCACCCGGCCCGGTGCTGGTGACAATCAAGTCGGGCGAAATGACCCTCGTCTATGCGAACGATCGCAGCTGCCAGGGGCGGATCTACCGCGCGGGCGAGAGCTTCGTCGATCGCGGTGACGAGTTCGTGCACACCGCGCTCAACCGCGGCGCGACGAACCTCGAGTTCTGGGCGACGTACCTCGTGCCCGGCGAGCCGGGGACACCGCAGCGGATCGACGCGCCCAGCCCCGGAACCTGCCCGTTCTGAGGCGGCCTGCGGAACCACCGGCGGCGTGCACCGCGACGCCGGTGGTCGCCCGGATCTCAAAGCGCGTAAAACCCGGGCTCACTGAGCAACGGCGATTACGAGCTCAGCGACGGCGGCGGATCCCGGCGGTGATCGCCAGGGCCGCGGCGGCCGCGAGCAGCAATCCGCCGACCAGCAGTCCGACTCCGATCCAGATCAGCGGATCGAGCTCGCCGCCGATGCTGAGTTCAGCAGCGACACCCCGCGAGCCGTCGGCATTCATAACCACGACGTTCCAGCTCCCGTCCTCGGGATCCCAATCGAGCGTCTGTTCGCCGGATCCGGTGGCCGAAGCAGCCCAGAACGTCTGATCTGCCGGCCCCCCTTCTGGCGCGCCGCCCGGTCGCTCCGAGTACTCGGGTTCCTCGCCGATCTCCGTGACAACAGCGTGCTCGACTCCGTCAAGGTACTCGGCGACATCCGCCGCGCGGGCGATGCCGACGAACACCGGACGGTCGCTCTCGCTTCGGATGCGAACCGTCCCCAAAAAGTCCGTCGTCGCCCAGTCGGGTCCGTCAAAGTCGACGTCGGCGTTCTCGGAGACGATCGCGTACGTCGCCGTCGAGAAGTCCTCGGTGGGCGACATGAGGAAGCCGTCGTCGTCGCGTTGCGTACGGTCGACGACCACAGCGCCGCATCCACCCACAAGCATGGCGAACGCCAGCAGCGCTGCGATGCTGCCCACGACGAGGAGCGCCACGCCCCCCGCGCCTCTCCCGGCGCGCGGCGCGGTCTCGACGGCCTCGCTCGGAGGCACCGGGGCAGTCGGCACCTCGGCCTCTTCGGCTTGCGGCCCCTTCTCCTCGCCGCCCTGGTCGAGACGGAACGGCGGGTACGCGTCGGTCATCAACCCCGCGTAGGCGACGACCCTCGCGACCCAGCGATCGAGGCCGAGCACGAAATCGAAGATCCCCCGCGGGTACCGCGTCGTAAAGAGCAGCGCTACCCCGGCGAAGAGCACCAGCAGCCCGATGAGGCCTGGGCCGCCGCCCCGCCCCCAGTCGTCCCCGCCACGGTCCCAACCACCTTCCCAGGCGAACCATCCTCCCCCCAGGAAAACGCCGAGAAGGAGGTAGTGCGGGATAGCGAGCAGCCACCACTTCACCAGCACGAGCCCGCGCGAGAGCTGGCCTGGGTAGGCCACGTCGAGCGTCGCGGGATAGTCGGGTGCGGCGCCAAGGGTGAAGGGTGGGTAACGGTCGGTGCCGAGCGCACCGTACGAGTAGTAGGCGACGCGCCACGTCCAGCGCAGCACACCGAGGTTGAACTCGAATATCCCCCTCGGGTAACGAGCCGTGAACAGGATCGCGAAGAACGCGACGACGCTGAGCACGACGAAGGCGATCCACAGGAAGGCAAGCACGATGAAGTGCGGGATCGCGAGCAGCCACTTCACAAGCCACAGCCAGCGGCTCAGCCCGGGATCGAGTCGGCCCTCAAGGCGGACGGGGTGGATCGGCGGGGCGGCCATCGACGCTCCTCCTCAGTCGCTCTTCCCCGCAGTCTTACAGGTGGGAGGCCGACCGCCTCGGCTCTGCGCTAAACCGGCCCTTGCGCCAGTCCCCGTGACGGTCGGGATGTTCTGCAATCCCGTCCTTCGACAATGGACCGTTCGCTCGGGCGAGCGGAGGCATCCCCGGCCGCCGGACAGGCGGCGCTAGCCTGGCCGAACGTCGCGCAAGGTTCGATCGTGAAGCAACTCCTCTCCTCGTTCGGTTCATCGCCCGAGCACGACGCGGCGCTGCAGCACCGTCACCCGAGCCGCTGCGACCCGTAAGCGGCAGCCCACCTGCCGTCCGCCTTCGCGGCCCCGACCTCGGCCAGCCCGGACGGTCGCATCCTGCCGGCCGCGGTCAGCTGCTCGACCTTGGCCACGTTGATCTGCGACCAGCGGCTGCGTGGCGCCGCGGCACATATTTCTGCAGGTAGTAGACCTCGTCGTAGGACTTGCGTTGGCCGGAGATCCAGCCGTAACACAGGCCGACGTCGACCGCCTCGTCAGCGGTCAACGACGGGATGCCCGATCCCTTTTTGCGATCTTCAGCCACACACCGACTTGTAGATCGACATGCGCGTCCAGCCAAGCCTCGAAACGCCGCGACGGCAACGGTTGGCAAACGCCCGGCCGCAAGAGACGGCTAACCTATTTGCGAGCCGTTGCCCACGGTTGCCACCAGTTGCGACTACCTCTGCGTCACGACTTGGTTGGGGAAACTCCCTGCTAAGAGGGAACCTCCGTTGCCAAGGGGCGAGATTGACTCTTCTCACCAGAGAAGAGGTCACGGTGCGCCATCTACGGGGCTGAGGCCGCCACTCATCGAGCCGAGGCGGTCGAGCAGCGACGCCGAGCCGGCCTAGCCGCTCTGGCGCACCCAGAGCTGGCTGATGAGCGTCCCGAAGACCGGGTGCCGCTGATAGTTGCCGACGCGCTTCGAGACGAAGACGACCTCCTTCGGGTTCACGAGCGGAATCGCGACCGCGCGCTCGACGAGCTCTCGCTCGAGGCGCGCCCACTGCTCGGTCGCCGCCTGCGGGTCGCGAGCCTGCAAGGCGACCACGCGCCGCGATCGTCTCTCGAAGGCGCGATCGCAGAAGTAGGGGTTGCACTCGAACACGCCTCTGATGAAGTTCGAGGCGGCCGGGTAGTCCTGAATCCAGCCGTTGAAAGCGACTTCGACGGAGCCTGCGAGGGTGCTGTACGCGCCGAAGTACGTCCCGAAGTCCGGGTACATCCTCAGCGAGACGCGATATCCGAGCCGCCGGAGGGCGTCGGCGACAACCTCTGCTGCACTCGAGAACAAAGCATCCCCACGCACGGTGATCATGTCGACGCGCATCCCTTGTGTGCCCGAACGGCGGACGAGCTCGCGGGCGCGGTCGATGTCGGGCGCCGTCGAGTCGCCGCCGTTAGGCCTGGACGTGTGCGGACAGTACGGCCGATAGCCGGGGGAGCTAGGCGGGAGGACCTGGCATGTCGGCTGGACGACGTCACTGCCGCCGGCAAGCTCGACCAGCCGAGCACGATCGACCGCGAACGCGACGGCAGTCCGCGCGGCGCGGCTGTCGAACGGCGGGCGAGTCGTGTTGGGCTGCACGAGCATCGTGGCAGCCCGCGGCGTGATGTGGACCTGTGCCGGGTACCGCGTCCGAACGTCGTCGAGCCGGTGGTCCGGGACGTCGGAGACGTCTGCCTGCGAAGCCTGCACGGCGGCCAGCCGCCCCCGAGCGTCAGGGCGGCCATGCAGCTCGATCACATCGGGGATGCCTTGCGGCTGGGCGGCGCTCGACCAGGTGCGGAAGTGCCGGTTGCGGACGAATCGGATCAGCCGCCCTCGTTCGTAGCGCTCGATCCGGTACGGGCCTGTACCGCGGACGGGGCGCGCACTGGGCAACGGTGTGCCGCTGGGAACGACGAACGCCAACGGGAGCGCGAGCTTGTGGAGGAACTCGGGGTCGGGATCACGGAGGCGGAAGGTGACGATCCGGTCGACGTCGTCGGCGATGACGCCGCCTGAGAGGTCGCACCGGCGCGGCTTCCGTGCACACGCCCGACCGCCCACGATGCCCGCGTAGAAGTCCAGCCCCGGCGAAGATGCCTTGAAGAGCCGCTCGATCGTGAAGCGCACGTCGGAGGCCTTCACGATGTGCCCGTTCGAGAACCGCACGCCCTCGCGAAGCCGGAACGTGTAGGCACGGCCGCCGTCCGTCGCCATCGGTAGCGCCGCCGCGAGGTCGGGGACGAGCGTGGTGCCCTCCACGCCGCCGACGCGCTTGAAGCCGACGAGCCCGTCGCTCGTGAGGCTCAACAGACTCCAGGAGAGGTCCTCGTAGTTGCGCGCCGGGTCCGGCACGTCGAACCCAAGTTCCCCCGTGAGTAGGCGCAGGGTGCCGCCGCGGTGGCCGGCGTCACCCGGTTGCATCGCCACCCAGAGTGATCCGTCCGCATACACGAGCCCCTTCGGCCGGCCGCCGAGCGGTCGGCGCGTCGCGGCGCCGGAGCGCGGGTCGATGCGGATCAGGGTTCCTGCAACCTCGTCCGTCACCCAGACGGCATCGCCGGCGACGGTGATCCCGTTGGGGGCAATGCCCACGGGCACGGTGTCGACCACGACTGCCCGCTCGGCGTCGATGCGAGACACGGTGCCGTCGAGGTTGTTCGCCACCCACACAGCGCCGGCACGGAACGCGATCGCTGTCGGGCCGCTGCCGACGCTCACGCGACCCGTCACAGCGTTCGTCCGCGGGTCGAGGCGGACGACGGCGTTGCCCACCGGATCGCTCAGCCAGAGAGCGCCGCCGCCCACCGCGAGCCCGCGAGCCGGGACGTCGACCGGGATCGTCTCGTCGACGTGCCCGCTCGTCGGATTCAGCTTCGACACCGTGCGGTCGTCCGCATTGGCCACCCAGACGGCGCCCTCGCCGAAGGCGACCGCGGTCGGGCTGTTCCCGACCGGGATCGTCTGCACTACCTCGCTCGTCGTCGCGTCGATGCGGGAGACCGTGCCGGCGAGGCCGTTCGCAACCCAGACCGCCCCTGCGCCGAACGCGATCCCGCTCGGCCCGTCTCCGACCCTCACCGTCTGGCGCACGGTGCCGGTGTCGAGGTCGATGCGCGCCACGGTCTGGTCGGCCGTGTTCGTCACCCAGACCGCGGCGTCCCCGACAGCGATGGACGTCGGGCCCGTGCCGACTGGGATGTCGGCCACGAGCCGAGTCGCCGTCGGATCGATCACGGCGACGGAGTTCGGTGCGGCTGTGCGGCGTTCGGCCGCGCCCCCGCCCGTTAACGCGGCTACGGAGGCTCCGATCGCCGTCGCGAGCAGAAGCGCCGCCCCAATCGCGGCCAGCAGGCGTCTCCGACGTCGGATTCCGGGCGACGCTGTGTCACCCCGGGCCACTCGTTCCGCTTCGTGCTCGACGGCGGCAGGACCAGTCTCGGGACGCGCAGCTCGGGCCCCCGACGTCGGTGCTCGAAGCAAGTCGCGGTAGATCGACTCGGTGTCGGGCGAGGGATAGGCACCGAGCTCGTCGGCGAGCAGACGGCGACAGCGCTCGTAGACGCGGAGAGCCTCCGCGCTGTCCCCTGCGGCCGCATGCGCCTGCATGAGCCGGCGGTAGCCACCCTCCCTGTAGGGCTCGAGCGCCGTGAGCTCCTCCGCATGCCGGACCGCCTCCCGCGCATCACCCGCCGCCAAACAGGCATCGGCAAGGCACTCCAGCGCCCGGACGAGGAGCTCGCTCAGCTCCCGGCGCTTCTCCTCGATCCAGGCTCCATCCTCTCCCGGGAGGAAGCTGCGGCGCGCGAGGGCGGCCGCTTCCCCTGCAGCCTCGCGCGCTGCACTGACGTCACCCGCGTCCAGCGCCGCCTCGGCCATCTCGGCCGCCTCGCGTGCGGCAGCGACGTCGATCCAGGCGCCCGGCGGGAGCACGAGCTGGTAACAGCCGAACGCGCTCCGCAGCGCCGCCTGGCCGTCGACGCCGCAGTCCTCGAGCAGGGCACGCAGCTTGCTGACGAGCACCGAGAGCGCCTTCTCCCACCTCGCCGGCGGCGCGTCACCCCAAAGCACTTCGGCGAGCTCGTCCCGCGGCACCGGCCGACCCTCCTCCGCGAGCAGATACGCGAACACCAGCCGCCCCTGGCGACCGGGAAACGACTGCTCGTCCAGCCTCGCCCCGTCTGCCTCGATCGAGACGCGACCCGTCAGAGAGATTCTCACGCCCACATTTCGCCCCTTGCCGCAGCCTTGCCGTCCGCTTGCCGCCCGCTAGACGGTCGCTCCCAGTATCGGCCGTGACATGGCCGACGACAAGATCTTCCGCTGCGACTGCGGCTACCGCCTTCGAGCGCGGACTGAGCAACGCCAGGTCGCCGAGGTGCGTCGTCACGCCTGGGAGACACACGGCATTTCCTTCTCGACCGAAGAGGCGCTCGCAGTTCTCCTGCGCCTGGAGCTCGACGGAGGCGCGCCACCCGACTTGGCCATGGTCGAAGACACGACAAGCGGAAAGGGGAAGAAATGAGCACTCTCAAGCGCGTATTGGCACTGACCCTGGTCGCCGGCGTTGCCTCAGCTGCAGCGTTCGCTGCTTCCGGCGGCTACGGAGCGTGGTCCACCGCTGTACGGGTGGAGTCGCTTCCAGGGACGCATCCGGCTTTCAACGGCGCATTCCTGGACGGCTGCCCCTTCATCTCGCGGGACGGCAAGACGTTCTACATGGCCCGCGGGCCGCAGTACGGGGGCAGCGGCGGGATCGACATCTGGGTCTCGACGCGCGCAAGCGCGGATGCCCCGTGGGGCGCTCCGGCCAACGTGGGCCCGCCGGTGAACTCGTCCGCGAACGACTTCTGCCCGACGATCTCCCGGGACGGGCACCTCTTCTACTTCGTGTCGAACCGCGGCGGTGGCTGTGGAGGCGACGACATCTACACCACGCGCCTGCGGCCTGACGGGTGGGACCCGGTGGCGAACCTCGGCTGCGCTACGGACGGCGGTCCGAACAGCGCCGGCAACGAAGCAAGCCCGTTCCCGCTTCCCGAGTCAGGGGCAGGTCCGGTGCTCTACCTCTCGAGCACGCGCGCCGGCACGATGGACCTCTACCGAACCGAGTCGCACGGAGGCGCCTTCGGGTTGGCCGAGGCCATCGCCGAGCTGAACACGAGCTTCGCGGACGGCCACCCGAACGTCCGTCGCGACGGGCTCGAGATCTTCTTCTTCAGCAACCGGACGGGCGCCCAGGGCAACGACATCTACTCGGCCACGCGCGCGAGCACGTCCCATCCCTGGTCGACCCCAGTCAACCTCGGCTCGAACGTGAACAGCCCGGCGGCGGAGACGAGGCCGTCCCTCTCCTGGGACGGGACGACGCTCTACTTCGGCTCGACCCGAACCGGAGGCGACGCAGAAGGCGATTCGGACCACTATGTGACCACGCGCGACAAGATCACCAGATCTGACCGGTAAGCGCCGCGGAGGCGCACGAATCATGAGGAGGGCCCGGTCCGGGCCCTCCTTACCTTCATCGTAGGTTCGCGCTGCCAAGCCGTCACCGCGGTTGAGCGTGGCCGTTCGTCATGCGTAGGCTGCGGGCGGTTTAACATCCTTCCGCTTTCGTTTCCGATCGCACAAGGGAGGACCTGTGTCTGCCTTCACCTCACGTAGGAGACGCGGCGCCGCGCTCGTCTCCGCCCTCGTCGTCGCGCTTGCCGGCGCAGCGCTGGCGGGGGCCGCCACGCGCGGCGAGAGCGCCACACCGAATCCCCCGCTCGCGAAGTTGATCGCCCAGTCGAAGCGCGAGTCGGGCCTCATCGTCTACGGCAACGCTCCGTCGGCGAACTGGAAGGTCGTCACCGACGCCTTCCGCAAGAAGTACCCCTGGATCAACGTGACGTCTTACGACCTGGACAACAACGTCATCTTCTCGAAGTACGCCTCCGAGGCGGCGCAGCGGTCGCGCACCGCCGACTTGCTCGTCTCGAGCGCGCCGAACCTCTGGATCTACGCGCGTGAGCAGCGGTACGTCCAGGACTTCGTCCCGGGCGGGCTCGACAAATACCCGAAGTACGTCAAGCAGTACAAGGGCGTCTTCGTCCTCTCGCCCGATCCGGCCATCATCGTCTACAACCGCCGGCTGCTCGGGAACAAGGTACCGACCAGGCTCTCGACGGTCGCGAGCGACGCCGGCACCTATGACAAGCTGACCGGCTACACAGTCGACAACCTCTTCGGCTACACGGCCCTCTGGGGCTACGTCCAGAAGCGCGGCTGGGGGAACCTTCAGCGGATCGGCAAGGATCGCCTGCGGGCGGTCACGGGCGTCGCGCAGCAGCTCCAGCTGCTCGCCCAAGGGGCCGCGAAGGTCGCTTACCTGACCTCGCCGACGGCCCGCTTCACCATCGAGCAGAACCCGCAGTACAAGGAGCTGCTCGCGTGGACATACATGCGTGACGCGACCTCGCTGGTGCCGCGCGGTATCGGCGTCACGCGGCGAGCCGCCAGTCCGGCTTCGGCGAAGCTGTTCCTGAACTACGTCTACAGCGTGCAGGGCCAGCAGACGATGTGCGAGGCCGGCTTCACGGCCTTCCGGCTGAAGTTCAAGCCGGCCCGCGGCTGCAAGAACACGCTTGCCGAGGTGTATGCGAAGGTCGGCGCCAAGAACGTGGTCTTCGTCCCGTTCAGCCAGAAGTTCGTGAACGACCGTCCGAGGTTCCAGACCCGCTGGCACTCGATCTTCGGCTAGGAAGGCCGCGCTAGGAGAACGGGCCCAGGATGCCGACGACGAGCTACTCGTACGAGGCGCTGCCGCGTCCCCGGCGGAGCGTCGTCCCCGCGAGCCTGTTGCAGTGGCTCACGTGGGGCCTCGTCGTCACCCTCGTCCTGGGCCCATTCCTCCCCCTCCTCTACGCGTCCCTCCGCGACCGCCCGCTCTACGAAGCGGGCGGTGTCTTTACGACGGAGCCGTACAGCGAGCTCCTCGGCGACCGGCTCTTCTGGGAGGCGTGGTGGAACACGGCTCAGTTCGCGGTGCTGACGACTGCGATGGCGGTCGCGCTCGGGGCGGCTGTCGCGATCCTCTGCGCCCGCACGAACCTCCCGGGCCGGCAGGCGTTCAGCAGGCTCGTCCTGCTCCCGCTGCTGCTGCCGTCGCTCGGGATGGTGCTCGGCTGGATCGCCGTTTGGGGGGAAGGCGGCTACGTCACGAGCTTCTTCAATCAGCGTCTGCACATCGGCGTTCCCGCCATCGACACGATCTTTGGCATGGCCCTCGTCGAGGCGACGCGGCTGATGCCGATCGCATTCCTCACGTGCCAGGCGGCGCTCGTGCGTGCGGACTCGTCGCTGGAGGACGCGGCCCGGAGCGCGGGCGCCACGCCGTTGAGAGTCCTCCGAAGCATCACGATCCCGATGCTGCGGCCCGCGCTGCTGAACTCGGCGACGCTGATCTTCACCCTCTCGATAGCGGTACTGGGCCTACCGCTCCTCCTCGGCGTGCCGAACAACATCCAGTTCGTCTCGAGCTACCTCTACACCGTCTGGACGAACGCGTCCTCACCCGACCCCGGCTCGGTCAGCGCCGGGGCGATGCTCCTGCTCGTCGTCGCGACGCTGCTGCTCGTGATCCGCAACCGCCTCCTGGGCGCGGAGGCGCGGTTCGTCTCAGTGGGCGGGAAGGCGAGCAGGATCGCGCTGCTCTCGCTCCGGAGGTGGCGCTGGCCGCTGGCGGGCGCGATCACGCTCTACCTGCTCTTGACAACGCTGCTTCCGGTCCTCGGGCTCGCGCTGATGTCCTTCGTCGTCTTCCTCACGCCCCTGATCGCGCCCTGGGAGCTCTTCACGTGGAGCCACTGGCAGATGCTCGACGACGGCATCTTCCGGAACTCGATCCAGAACAGCCTGATCATCGCGGTCGTGGGCGCGGTGCTCGCGACGGCGTTCGTCACGCTCGCGACGCTCGTGGCGCACCGCTCGACCTTCCCGCTCCGGCGAACGCTGCCGTTCGCGATGCTCTACCCGCGCGCGACGCCTGGGATCATCATCGGGATCGGCTTCTTCTGGGCGTACCTGCTCACCGGCGCCCTCGGCGACTGGTTCCGGAACAGCATCTGGGGGATCATGCTCGCGTTCTGCATCCGGAACCTGCCGCTCGCCTACATCGTCATGTACCCGACGCTGGCGAGGATCGGCGAGGAGCTCGATCGCGCCGGACGCGCTGCGGGCGCGGGCTGGTGGACGACGAGCCGGCGGATCGTGCTGCCCCTGCTGCGGCCGGCGATGTTCGCCGCCTTCATCCTGCTCTTCGTCGAACTGCTGAACGACTACGACCCGGCAGTCTTCCTCGTCAAGCCCGGCACGGAGGTGATGGGCGCGACGATGCTCTCCCAGTTCATCCAGGGGGCCGTCGGCCCCGTCGCCGCGCTCGCAATGGTGCAGGTCGCCGTGACGGTGGTCGTGCTCGCGATCGGCAGCAAGGTGTTCAGGATCTCGACGACTGGAGGACACGATGCCTGAGATCACCGTCGAGGGCCTGGTCAAGACCTTCGGCGACCAGCGCGCGCTCGATCACGTCGACTTCACGGTCAGGGACGGCGAGCTGTTCACCCTCCTCGGCCCGAGCGGCTGCGGGAAGTCGACGACGCTCATGTCGGTCGCGGGCTTCCAGCAGCCCGAGGAGGGCCGGATCCGGGTGGGCGAGCAGGCGGTCTTCGACGCGGAGCATCGGATCTCGCTTCCGGCCGAGCACCGCAACCTCGGGATCGTCTTCCAGTCCTACGCGGTCTGGCCGCACATGACGGTGTACGAGAACCTCGCCTTCCCCCTCAAGGTCCGCAGGTTGAAGCGGGCCGAGATCAGGGCGCGGATTATGCAGACGCTCGAGCTCGTCGAGATGACGCCGTACGAGAAGCGCTACCCGCACGAGCTCTCCGGCGGCCAGCAGCAGCGCGTAGCCCTGGCGCGGGCGCTCGTCTACTCCCCCGCGGTACTTCTCCTCGACGAGCCGTTCTCGAACCTCGACGCGAAGCTCCGGATCCGCGCCCGCTCCTGGGTGAAGGACCTCCAGCACAAGCTCGGCCTGACGACGATCTTCGTCACGCACGACCAGGACGAGGCGCTATCGATGAGCGACCGCGTCGCGGTCATGAGCGCGGGCGAGATCCAGCAGATCGGAACGCCGGAGGACGTCTACCACCGGCCCGCGAACCGGTTCGTCGCCGAGTTCGTCGGCCGAGTGAACCTGATCGAGGGCGTCATCGCGGGAGTCGATGGCGGCCAGGCGGTGCTCGACGTCGACGGCTCGCGGCGGCTGACCGTGCGCGCGACCAAGGGCGCGCGTCTCTCGGACCGCGTCACAGTCGTCATCCGCCCGGAGGCGATGACGCTGCTTTCGAACGGCGATCAGTCCGTGAACGGGACGAACACCTGGAACGCCGACGTCCACTCGACCGCGTTCCTCGGCGACCACTACGAATACGAGCTGCAGGCGGGGTCGGTGCGGCTGATCGCGCAGACGTCGCGGCCGGTGGACGGC
>Ga0126306_10001387_pt1 | contig 12922 bp, 15 predicted proteins | sample Plot27_FD_92592 | JGI IMG/M metagenome (GOLD analysis project Ga0126306, IMG submission 92592) | Serpentine soil microbial communities from UC McLaughlin Reserve, CA, USA - Plot27 | ecosystem: Environmental > Terrestrial > Soil > Grasslands | place: USA: UC McLaughlin Reserve, Lake County...
GCGGAGTCGGCGAAGGTGAGGGCGCCGGCGTCGATCTCGATCGTCGTCACGCCCTCGGACAGCAGGTCGCCCACGACCGAGGTGAGCTTGGGGGAGGCGTACAGGTCGAGCTCGCCGTCGAGACGGACGACGGCCTTGGACCCCTTCCGATCGGTCGAGATGACAAGCGATTCCCGTGGGTCGCCCATGGTCCTCCTCGGATGCGGCGTCGAGCGGCCTAGTTCATTCCCAGCAGCGGGAGACCGCATACATCGTTCTCTGCCGGTCGATGCTACGGAACCGGCGGCCCCGGGTCACGTCCGTGGTCAGGACGCCCCGCGCTCCTCGCGGACCTCCCGGACGACGTCGAGGGCGGACAGGGTCACGACCGTCGCCTGGGCCCCTTCGTCGCGGCCGCGGACCTGCGCCACGACCACCGTGCGGTCTTCGTCGTCCCGCTCGATCTCGAGCAGGCACAGCTCCACGTCGTCCTGGGAATCGATGGTCTCGACGACCCGGCTCACCGCGTCCCGGTCGGACAGGGTGATGTGGACGTCGTGCGTCTCCTCCCCGAAGCGGCGCCGGACGAACGTCCGCACCGGCCGGAGGAGGACCAGGCTGACCAGCAACACAGCGGTCGCCAGCGCTGCCATCGTCATGTCACCCACGCCGGCGGCCAGCCCGATGGCGGCGACGGTCCACAGGCTGGCGCCGGTGGTCAGGTTCTTGATCACGTTGCCACGACGGAAGATGACGCCGGCGCCGAGGAAGCCGATGCCGACGGCCACGTTGGAGGCCACGCGGGACACGTCGGCCTGGATTGTCGACGCGGCGCGGGGCCGGTCGAACTCCTGGAAGCCGAGCGTGGACACGGCCCCGAACAGAGCGGCGCCCAGCGCCACGGCGATGTGGGTCCGCAACCCGGCCTGCTGCTCGGACGCCTCGCGCTCGAGGCCCACCAGCCCACCCAGCAGCGCCGCCCCGAGGAGGCGGACCACCAGGCTCCACTCCAGTTCCCAACTATTGGTCACGTCGATCACCGTCGCTCTTTACCCGCCCGGTCCACCCGACGAGACACCCCGCGTGACCCGCGCCATGGTTGCGTCCCGGCGTACGGGGAAGACCAGGGCAGACGCCCGACGAGGAGGATCCATGGACAAGCCGAACGCCGTCCGGCGAGCCGAGCACGAGATCGACGAGCACACCGAGCCGGACGGTGGCCGCAAGTACACGGGCGAGCCGGACACGCGCGACGTCCAGGCGCTGCGCCGCGAGCAGCAGGACGAGGCCGCGGAGTCGTGGGTCGGGCCGGGCGTGCCCACCATGACCGACGGCCAGTGGAAAGGCCTGGTGTGGGGCTCACTCATCGGCGGGGCGATCGGCGCGCTGCTGTTCCTACCGCTGGCGCTGATCGACTTCATGGACCCCGCCTGGCTCCGGGTGCTGGTCGTCGTCATCGCCGGCGCCCTGGCCGGCGGCACCGCCGGTGCGCTGTACCAGGGCGGGCGCCAGCCGGAGCTCGAGGGTGAGACGCTCGACACCGACGGCCGCCCGTCGGTCGGCACCACGCTGCGCGACCCGACCACCGACGCCCGGGGTCGCTGAAGCACCCCGCTCCACCCTTCGGACGCAGCCACGCGGAAGGGCCCGCCGGTCACCGACCGGCGGGCCCCTCCGCGTGTGTGAGGCGGGGTGGCGTCAGCTGGCGGCGCGGCCCTTGGAGCCCTTGGAGGACACGGCTGCCCCGTTGTCGTTGGCCGCGGTCGTCCCGGCCACGGCTTGGGCGACCTGGTCGCCCGGCGTGACGTCGGGTGCGGACTCGCCGCCGGCCTCGTCGGGGGCGGCGGCCGACCGGACGGTCTTGAGCACCCACGCGGCGGCGGCCGCCACCGCGCCGATGGCGACGAGCAGGAGGGCCTTGGGGGGGCGCCTGCGTGCGGGCGTCGGGTCGACGGCCGCGGCTGCGGCGTCGAGGCCGACCCGTGCCAGGCCCGTGGCGGTCGTCCTTCGGGTCTCCTCGGCAGCCGTCTCGAGGGCGTGACGCGTGCTGCGTCCCGCCCGGCGCAACTGCTTGGTGGCGTCAGACTTCCTGAATGGCATGGCACCTCCCGGGGTGGGGTTCAGGGGGTGTTCTTCCCCGTATCCCTTGGCCGAGACGCGAAAGTGGCAGGGCCTCGGCCCTGCCACTCGTGCGATGTGCCGGCGGTCGGCGACGGGCGTGCTCAGAAGGGCGGGGCGGTCAGGTGGCCGCGACGGCGGCGCCGGGCCCACCAGTTGTAGACGACCAGGGCGATCACGGCCCCGACGACCGAGCCCAGCAGGCCCGCCGGCTGCAGGGCCCCCTCGTCGGGGTCGGTGTCGAAAACCAGGTACCCCAGGAGCCCGCCGAGGAATGACCCGGCGATGCCGAGGAGGACGGTCTGCAGGAAGCTCATGGGGTCGGGGCCGGGGACGAGGAGCCGGGCCATGTAGCCGGCGATGATGCCCATCACGACGAGGGCGATGATGAACATGAGCATGGGCTCAGCGTCCCGCGGCTCAGACCTGAACGTCCAGCACCAACTGTTCGTCCTCGCGGGTGAACACGTAGCGGAGGCCGCCTATCTCGGCGGCGACCTCGATGCCCACGTCGAGCATGCCGTCCTCGTCGAGCCAGCGGTCGAACAGCGCCACCATCTCGTCGTGGGCGTCACGGTCGTCGTTGGGGAGGAACGTGACGGTGAGCGGCATGCCCTGCGGCACGACGGCCCGGTTCACCTCGATCGGCTCGAGCGGGACGAGGTCGAGAAGGACCCGATCGACGCTGTGCTCGAGGAAGACGAGTTGGCAGGTGGACATGGGGTGCCTCAGCTCGGGCTTGGGCCGGCCGCTCCGACCAGCGTGCGGTTCATCTTGGCCAGGCTGGCCCGGAGGAGCCGTGAGACCTGGACCTGACTGACACCTACCCGCTCTGCGATCTGCGATTGCGTCATTCCACCCATGAATCGGAGTTCGATGATCTTGCGCTCGCGCTCCGGCAGCACGTCCATGAGTCCGGCGACCGTCATGCGGGCCTCGGCGGCCTCCAGCGAGCGGTCGACCTCGCCCAAGTTGGGCTCGTCGTCCGACTCGTCGTTGCTCGGCGGCGCCAGGGGGACCCGGCTGTACGAGCGGCCGGCCTCGAGCGTCTCGAGGACCTCCTCCACCGGCACGCCGGCCCGCTCGGCGATCTCCTCGACGGTGGGGGACCGCCCCAGCGTCTGGCCCAGCTCGGTGACGGCGACGTTGACCGTGTGGTGCAGGTCCTTCAGCCGGCGCGGTACGTGCACGGCCCACGTCGTGTCGCGGAAGTGGCGCCGCAGCTCGCCCACGATTGTCGGCACGGCGAACGTGCTGAACACGACGCCGTACTCCGGGTCGAAGCGCTCGACCGCCTTCAGCACGCCCAACATGGCCACCTGGACCAGGTCGTCGAGCGGCTCGCCCTTGTGCGCGAAGCGCTGGGCGCAGTGCACCGCCAGCCAGCGGTGCTCCTCGATGAGCTGATTCCGCAGGTCGCGGTCGCCGGTCGTGCGGAACGTCCGGAAACGCTCGTCGACCCGGGCGTCGCGCTCGGTGTTGTCCCCACCCTTGGTGCGCCCTCGCGGCGCGGCGGCGGCGGAACGACGGGCCAGACGGGCGGCTCGCGTGGCGGAACTCTGCACGTTGTCCTCGTTTCGGGTGCCCACGGCGACCCCACTACCCGACCGCCATGGGCGTACACGGGAAGGTGGGAAAAAAGTACGCGTCCCATGGGAAGCGACGTCTACCCCCGTCGGGTGGGGCCCGTCCGACCGGGGCCCGGCGGTACCGTGCCGCCCATGGACCTCGGGATCGCCGGTCGCCGCGCCGCCGTGGCGGCCTCCTCCTCGGGCCTCGGCCTGGGGGTCGCCCGGGCGCTCGTGGCCGAGGGTGTGCAGGTGGCGCTGTGCGGGCGCACACGGGCCAAGGTCGAGGAGGCGGCGTCGACGCTGAGCAACCCCGACGGCCCGGATGTCCTGGTCGTGCCCCTCGTCGCCGACGTGAGCACCGCCGATGGCGCCACCGGCTTCGTCGAGGCGGCCATCGATGCCTTGGGCGGCGTCGACATCCTCGTGGCCAACGCGGGCGGCCCGCCGGCCGGCACGTTCGCCTCGACGCCCTACGACGCCTACCTGCCCGCGCTCCAGCTCAACCTGTTGTCGACCGTCGCCATGTGCCGGGCGGCCGTCCCGGCGATGGCCGAGCGGGGCTGGGGCCGGGTCGTCGGCATCACCTCGTCGTCGGTGCGCCAGCCGTCGGCGACGCTGATCCTGTCCAACACCGCCCGCGCCGGGGTGACAGCGTTCCTCAAGACGCTCGCGACCGAGGTGGCGGGCGCTGGGGTCACGGTCAACACGGTGCAGCCGGGGCTGCACGCCACGCCGCGTCTCGCCGAGCTGTATGGCGACCGCATCGAGCAGGCCGCCGCGGCCGTTCCCGCCGGCCACCTCGGCGACCCCGACGACTTCGGGGCGGCCGTGGCGTTCCTGTGCTCGGAGCACGCGCGGTTCCTCACCGGGGCCAGCGTCCCCATCGACGGGGGAGCGACCGGCTCCCTCCAATGAGGTCGGGCGGGGAGCGCCGGTGCCGGGGCGGGCCCGTGGGCCACACCCCGGCACGTCGGCGTCAGTCGACCCGCAACAGGCTGGTCAGCTCGGCTCGCTTCTCCTCGAAGTCGTCGAGCTCGATGCGTCCGTCGTCGTAGGCCTCGTGGAGCCGGGCCAGTTGGTCGAGGACCTTGGCCTGGTCGACCTCCGGTGCGACGTCTTCCTCGAGGGCCTCGTCGCCCTGGTCCGTCTTCTGCTGCTGCCGCTTCTCGACCTTGGCTCGCGCCTTGGCCTGCTTGTCACGGTCTCGCTGCAGTTTTCCGAAGGTCGTTCGGCGCCGCGACACGTCAGCTCAGCACCCGCACGTTCTGCGCCTCGTCACCCTTGCGCCCAGGGCCAATCTCGAACTCGACCTGCTGGCCCTGCTCGAGCGTCCGGTAGCCGGCGCCTTGGATGTTGGAGAAGTGGACGAAGACGTCGTCGCCGTCGTCCCGCGAGATGAAGCCGTAGCCCTTCTCGGCGTTGAAGAACTTGACCGTGCCGATTGCCATGGTGCCTCTGCCTATCTGTGTTCTGGTCGTGCAGACGTTACGACCGTGCGCCGGAAGGCTACGCCGTGGTCGGCCGAAGGTGACGGGTGGGCGACAGAAGACGTCGCTCCGCCCCCGTCTCGGCACGATGCGTGGTCGGGGCGGCGGATGGCGCCGGGCGTCCCGGCATGTACGCAGCGTGGCGGTACCGTGAGCCGATGGCGCCCCAGATCGATCGGGAGACCACGGCGCTGGCCCGGCGGATCGCCGAGCTGGGCAGCGGTGAGCGCTCGCGGGTCTTCCACATGTCCTGGTGGAGCGAGCGGGTCATGGACTGGGCGATGGCGCGCCCCGAGTTCAAGACCCAGCTGTTCCGCTTCGTCGACGTCTTCCCGGCGATGGTGGACGACGCTGACGTCGCCCGACATCTCGGCGAGTACTTCGACGGCGTCGACGTCCCCAAGGCCCTCGACCTGGGTATCGACATCGCCCACCGGGTGCCGCTGGGCGCTCGTGTCGAGGCCCGCGTGGCTCGCCGCAACATCTCCCGCATGGCCGAGCAGTTCATCGTCGGGGCCGACGCCGCGGCGGCCGCCGCGGGGCTCGAGCGCCTGTGGCGGCAGGGCAGCGCGGCCACGGTCGACCTCCTCGGGGAGAAGACCGTCGTGTCCGCCGAGGCCGACGCCTATGCCGCCCGCGTGCACGAGCTGCTGGCCACCCTGAGTGCCGCCGCGGTCGGGTGGGCACCCGACGACCACCTCGAGCGGGACGACCTCGGCCCCCTGCCGCGCGTGAACGTCAGCGTGAAGCCGACGGCGCTCGCGACGCACTACGAGCCGCTGTCCGCCGACGAGGGCGTCGCCGCGGCCAAGGAGCGACTCGGCCCCATCCTCGAGGACGCCCGCCGGCGTGGGGCCTTCGTCAACGTCGACATGGAGCACTACGACGCCAAGGACCTGACGCTGCGGGTCTTCCGCGAGCTGCTGTCCGAGGACCGCTTCGCCGACCTGACCGCCGGCATCGTGATCCAGGCCTACCTACGCGACAGCCGCGACGACCTGGCCGACCTCATCGCCTGGTCGTCGGGCCGGAAGGTGCCGATCACCGTGCGCCTGGTCAAGGGCGCCTACTGGGACGCCGAGACCGTTCACGCCCGGGCCGAGGGCTGGCCGGTGCCGGTGTTCGAGAACAAGGCCGAGACCGACGCCAACTACGAGCGGTGCGTCCGCCTGCTGCACGACCACCACGGCTCGGTCCGGGCCGCCTTCGCCTCGCACAACCTGCGCTCGCTGGCGTACGCCATCACCTACGCCCGCGCCCAGGGCATCCCGGACTCCGGCTTCGAGGTCCAGATGCTCTACGGCATGGCCGAGCCGATGCACGCGGCCATCCGGCGGATGGGGTTGCGGCTCCGGGTGTACGCGCCGGTCGGCGAGCTGGTCCCCGGCATGGCGTACCTGGTCCGCCGGCTGCTGGAGAACACGTCCAACGAGTCCTTCGTGCGCCACCGCTTCGCCGAGGGCCGCGACCTCGAGGACCTCCTGGCCGCCCCGGCCGTCGACGTCCTGCCGCCGGCCACGTTCACCACGCCCCGCCCGGCAACCGACCCGACGGCGCCGTCGCCTTATTCCCCCGAGCCCGTGTCCGAGTGGCGGCGCCCGTCGACCCGCACCGAGTTCACGGTGGCGCTGGAACGGGCCGAGTCGTCGCTGGGCGGGCGCGTGCCCGGCCTGGTCGACGGGCAGCACGTCACCCGGCCGAACGTGCTGGCGTCCGTGGACCCGGCCCGGCCGTCCCGCCTGGTCGCCTCCGCCACCGCCTGCACGGCCGCCGACGCGGACGCCGCCGTCGCCGCCGCCACGCGGGTGGCGGCGTCCTGGCGCCACACGCCGGTCGTCGAGCGGGCCGGCCTGCTGTTCCGGGCGGCCGACTGGCTGCGTCGCCGCCGCCACGAGGTGGCGGCCCTCGAGTGCTTCGAGGCCGGCAAGCCCTGGGACCAGGCCGACGGCGACGTGTGCGAGGCCATCGACTTCTGCGAGTACTACGGCCGCGAGGCGCTGCGGCTGGAGGCGCAGGCGGCCGAGCGGGTCCAGTCGCCGCCCGGCGAGACGAACCGGCTGACCTACCAGGGCAAGGGCGTGACCGCCGTCATCGCCCCGTGGAACTTCCCGCTGGCCATCCCCACCGGCATGGTCGTGGCGGCGCTGGCGGCCGGGAACCCCGTCATCCTCAAGCCGGCCGAGCAGTCGCCGCTCGTTGCCTGGCAGCTCATCGAGGCCCTGGTGGCGGCCGGGGCGCCGCCCGGGGTCGTCCAGTTCCTGCCCGGCGACGGCGAGGTGGTCGGCGCCCGGCTGGTCGAGCACCCCGAGGTGGCCGTCGTCGCCTTCACCGGGTCCAAGGCCGTGGGGCTCGCCATCAACCAGCGGGCCGCCGTCACCGCGCCGGACCAGCGCATGGTCAAGCGGGTGATCGCCGAGATGGGCGGCAAGAACGCCCTGATCGTCGACGCCGACGCCGATCCCGATCAGGCGGTCCCCGGGGTGGTCCTCTCCGCGTTCGGGTACGCCGGCCAGAAGTGCTCGGCCGCCAGCCGGCTCATCGTGGTCGAGCCCGCCTACGACGCCGTGGTCCGCCGCTTGGTGGCGGCGACCCGCGAGCTGATCGTCGGCCACCCGGCCTCGCCCTCGTCCCAGGTCGGCCCGGTGATCGACGAGGACGCCCACAAGCGCGTCCTGCGCTACGTCGAGGAGGCCCCCGAGCAGGGCCGGGTCCTGATCACCCACGATCGCGTGCCGGACGAGGGCTTCTTCGTGGGCCCAACCGTCGTCGAGGTCGACGACCCCCACGTGCCGGTGGCGACCGACGAGATCTTCGGGCCGGTGCTCACCGTGATGCGGGCCACGTCGCTCGGCCACGCCATCGCGCTCGCCAACGACAGCGCCTACGCCCTGACGGCCGGCGTCTACTCCCGCTCGCCGGCGGCCATCCGGCAGGCGTCCGAGGAGCTCCGGGCCGGAAACGTGTACGTCAACCGGCACATCACCGGTGCGATCGTGGGTCGCCAGCCGTTCGGGGGCTACGGCTTGTCCGGTGTCGGGTCCAAGGCCGGCGGGCCGGACTACCTGCTGCAATTCGCCGACCCACGGGTCGTCACCGAGAACACGCTGCGCCAGGGCTTCGCCCCGGACTCGGGCTCCTGAGCCCGGCCGGGGCGTCAGCTGGCCTCGGCGTCGTCCTCGGGGCGGACCGTCCCGTCGTCGGTGGCGATCACCTGCTCGACCAGTGGGAGGACACGATGGCGGAGCTGCTCGGTGAGCACGATCTGGGTCGACGTGCGGCCGATGCCGGGGATCTCGAGGACCCGCACGATCACGTGCTGCAGGTGGTCGTTGGTGCGGGCGACGACCCGGCACAGCAGGTCGCCGGGCCCGGTCACCGAGTGGATCTCGAGCACCTCGGGGATCTCGCCCAGCTGCGACGCCACGTCGAACAGCCGGCCCTGGGCGATCTCGAGGCTGACGAACGCCAGCACCTCGTAGCCCATCGCCCGCAGGTCGAGGTCGGGGTCGAAGCCGCTGATGATGCCCCGCTGTTGGAGCTTGTCGAGCCGGGCCTGCACGGTGCCGCGGGCGACGCCGAGTTGGCGGGCGAGCTCCATGACGCCGGCGCGCGGAACGTCGCACAGCGCCCGGATCAGGCGCGCGTCGAGGGCGTCGATCCCTGTGGGCAACATGAACAGGTTGTTTAGCACAGGGTGGTTGTTACTGGGCCGATTGCCCAGCCGGACCCCGTTCTGTTGACCTGATGGGCACGACCTCGTTTCCTTGAGTGGCCAGACGACCACCCGGGGGCGCGGCCCCGGGCGGTGTCGCGACCCGGGAGGTCCTGCTCGCATGACGGTGACGCACGACGCAGCGGTCGAGGGGACCGGCGTCGCCCCGCCGACCCTCCGTGGCATCGACCACGTCGAGTGGTGGGTGGGCAACGCCCGCGCCTTCGCCGGCTTCCTGTCGGCCGCCTTCGGCTTCCAGGTCGTCGGCTACGCCGGCCCGGAGACCGGCCGGCGCGACCGAGTGTCGCACCTGCTCCAGCAAGGTTCGATCCGGTTCGTGGTCACCGGCGCCCTGGGGCCCGACTCGCCGATCGCCGCCCACGTGCGCGCCCACGGCGACGGCGTCCACGACGTGTGCCTGGCGGTGGACGACGCCGAGGCCGCCTACTCGGCCGCCGTGGCCCGTGGCGCCCGCCCGGTGCAGCCGCCGGTCCCGTCCTCCGACGACTCGGGGACGGTGGTGCGGGCCGTCGTCGGCTCCTACGGCGAGACGATCCACACGCTGCTCGACCGGTCCGCCTACGGCGGGCTCTTCGCCCCCGGCTTCGCCGACCCGATGGTGGCCACCGCGCCGGGCCCGGCCGTCGGCCTCGAGGCCGTCGACCACATCGTCGGAAACGTCGAGGAGGGTCGGCTCGACGAGTGGGTCGACTACTACACGCGGGCGTTCGGCTTCGACCAGCTCGTCCACTTCTCCGACGAGGCCATCTCGACCGAGTATTCGGCGCTCCGCTCGACCGTGGTGTGGGACCACGGCGGCGTGGTCCTGCCGATCAACGAGCCGGCCGAGGGGCGGCGCAAGAGCCAGATCGAGGAGTACCTCGACTTCTACCGGTCGCCCGGCGTCCAGCACCTGGCGCTGCGGACCGACGACATCGTGGCCAGCGTGTCGGCCCTGCGGGAGCGGGGTGTCCGCTTCCTGACCGTGCCGCCGTCGTACTACGACGACGCTCGCCGGCGGATGGACGGCATCGACCTGCCGTGGGCCGAGCTGGAGCGACTCGGCATCCTCGTCGACCGCGACCGCGGCGGCCACCTGCTGCAGGTGTTCACCGAGACGGTGTGCGACCGGCCGACCGTGTTCGTCGAGGTCATCCAGCGCGAGGGCGCGCAGGGCTTCGGCGAGGGCAACTTCAAGGCGCTGTTCGAGGCGATCGAGCGCGAGCAGGACGCCCGCGGCAACCTCTAGGGGCTCCGGCTAGGGCCGATCGTCGATCTGCTGGATGACGACGACCGGGGTGTTCCCGGTGTCGCTCAGTACGCCGGCGTCGCCGAGCACGTCGGCCGGCGGGAAGCGGAAGCCGAGGCGGGAGGCCTCGACCTCGGCCCGGACCATCGCCGCCTCGAGGTGGGCGATCGTGGCGTCGGCGTCGAGGCCCTCGGTGGCCTGCTCGAGGCGCGCTTGCTCGGCGGCGACGAACGGGGCCAGCTCGGGCGGGAGCGGGTCGGGGATGGGATCGGGCAGAGTGCTTCCTCCGGCACGCATCGGTCCCCCGAGGCTATCGGTCGTTCTGCCCGCACGGCACCTGCGGGTCTCTGCGGGCGACGAGTCGTCACGTTCGTGGTCGGTGGGCGGTGTGCTACCTTGCGTGACCCGTCGGGCCGTTAGCTCAGTTGGTTAGAGCACCTGCATGACGCGCAGGGGGTCAGGGGTTCGAATCCCTTACGGCCCACCGGACGTGACCAGGCCGTCAAGCCTGGTCACCTTCGCGTCCACCCGGCACTCCTGCGCCTGAGGAGCCGAAGGGGGAGCCATACACGTTCTGCGGCTCCCCAGGAGCCGTTCCATCGGGACAGCGGGGGCGCGTCCACCGTCGGCGCCACGGCGTGCGGGTACACCTGCGCCACCATGCGAGCCCCGTCGTGGCCCAGCACGCCTGCGACCCGTTGGAGCGGTTCGCCGTCTGCGGAGGCATGTCTGTTGGCGCAGACTGTCGGGCGTGCCGTGAGGGAGGATGCGTGGGCGATACTAGCGACGCGAACCGGCGTTGGGCGGAGGCACTGGCGCGTTGGGCCATCCCCGACGCCTTGGTGGCGGCGGCGCCAGAGTCGCCGTACTTCTTCGACTCGAAGGTGTTCGCGGGGGCGGCCGACGAGGCGCTCGCTCGCGAGGAGGACACGCCGTCGGATCGCGTGGCCCGCGACGCGCTCCCTCCTGGGGGCACGGTCCTCGATGTGGGCGTCGGGGCGGGCGCAGCGAGTCTCCGGTTGGGCGCTGCCCGCGTGGTCGGGGTCGATGTCAGCCGCGAGCTTCTAGATGCGTTCGCGGAACGTGCGGCGCGTCTGGGGATCGAGGCCGAGTGTGTCGAGGGCCGTTGGCCCGATGTGGTCTCGACCACACCACGCGCTGACGTGGTCGTTTGCCATCATGTGGCCTACAACGTGGCCGATCTGGCCTCGTTCGTCGAGGCCTGCTCCGACCGGGCGGGCCGGCGGGTCGTGGTCGAGGTCACGTCGGTTCACCCGATGAGTTGGATGCGCCCCTACTGGGAGGCGCTGCATGGCCTGGCCCAGCCCGATGGGCCCACCGTCGACGATGTCATCGACGTGCTCACCGGCCGAGGGCTCGAGGTGCAGCAGCATCGGTGGCAGCGGTCGATGCAGATGCTCGGGGAGGACGACGAGGACAGAGTGGCGCGCATCGGTCGGCGCCTGTGCCTGCCGGCCGCTCGCTATGACGAGCTGCGAGCGGCCCTCGAAGCGGTCCCGCCCCCCGTGCAGCGCGAGGTCACCACGCTGTGGTGGGAGGCGTGGGGCTGGTGATCCGGGACTCTCGCAGATCGGCGAAACCCGAGGGTGCCTCGGGTGACGTCGGGGCGCGCTGTCCGGCGACGCCGGCGTCGGAGGGTGGTTCGCGGGCGCGCAGCGGGGCGACCCGGTTGCGATGGACGGGCTGTTGCGTGCCGTGTGCCGCCACGGTCCTGCTCAGCGTCGTGGCGCACGCCTTGACCGCCAAGCCGCTGGCCGGTCGCTACGCGGCGTACGTCGAGCGGTCGGGCGGGTCCGCCGACGTCCGGCCCACCCCCGAGCCGGCGACTCGGCCCCGGCTGAGCCAGCGACACCCGGCGGCCGCCGGTGATCGCACCGACGACCCCGAGGGCGACACGAGCGCCGAGACGCTCGGCGCAGGGACCTGAGCGGAGGGGTCACTTGCCGATCCGGGACGGCGGGCCCTCCCTGGCCGCCGGCTCGTCGCCGGCCCGGTCGAGGTCGACGAAGCGGGCGACGGTGGGTCGCGTGGCGAGGCGTCCCAGGCCGGGGCCCGAAACGAGGCTCGGACGAGAGCTGGCGCCCGCCCCCACTCGGCGCAGCGACGGACCACGTGGGCTGCGGGCGGTCGTCGCCGGGCATCAGCGCAACATGTGCTGCACGGTCGGCTCGGCCCGTTCGGCCACGCGTTCGAGGACGCCCTGCGACCGGAGGCGGCGGACGGCGTCGCCGGCGATGACGGCCGTAGGGACGGCCAGCATGAGCCCGACGATCCCGCCGACGATGCCGCCCAGGGCGGTCACGAGGAGCACCGTGAGGGGATGGATGTCGAGGGTGCGCCCCATGACCTTCGGCTCGACGAAGTTCTCGAGGAGCAGGTTCGAGGCCAGCACGACCACGAGCATGACGGCGGCCCCGTCGAGCCCGATCTCGCCGAGGGCGACGATCACGGCGAGCCCGCCGCCGAGGAAGGCGCCGATGTAGGGGATGTAGCCGCCGATGAAGTTGACGACCATGATCGTGAAGACGAGGGGGAGGCCGAGCAGCAGGCTGGCCAGCCCGACGACCACCGACACGACCGCGGACATGACGGTGCGACCCCGCCCATAGTCGCGCAGGGCCCGGCAGGAGTCGCCGATGAAGCCGTCGACCTCACCACGACGGGCGGGGCCCACCTGCGCCACCACGGAACGCCGGAGGCGGGTGCCGTCCTTGAGCAGGTAGTACATGATGAGCGCGCCGAGGATCAGGCCACTGGCCACCCCGACCAGGGTCCCGACACCGGA
>Ga0126306_10001388_pt1 | contig 12916 bp, 11 predicted proteins | sample Plot27_FD_92592 | JGI IMG/M metagenome (GOLD analysis project Ga0126306, IMG submission 92592) | Serpentine soil microbial communities from UC McLaughlin Reserve, CA, USA - Plot27 | ecosystem: Environmental > Terrestrial > Soil > Grasslands | place: USA: UC McLaughlin Reserve, Lake County...
AAGAAGCTCGTCCCCGCGAACCCCGCGCTGTCAGCGGACCCTCCCCGCCTGAAGCCGGCGAAGCTCCACATCCCGTCGATGGACGATGTGCGCGCGGCTCAGGCGGTGGCGCCCGCTGCCTTTGCCGCGTACGTGCAACTGGCCGCAACCGTCGGCGCGCGACGGGGCACGCTCGTTGCCCTCCGCTGGGGTGACCTCGATCTCGAGGCGGGGAGCGCGACGTTCACACGGGCGATCGCCGAATCAGGCGACGGGGTTGTGGAGAAGGGCACGAAGGCGGACCGGCCGTACGTGTCGTCGCTCGGCCCATCGACGGTGTCGGCACTGCAGGCACACCAGCAGCGCGCGATCGAGCAGGCACTGCGCATCGGTGTGCCCTTCGGGGCTGAGTCGTTCGTGTTCTCCGATGACGGAGGCCTGACACATTGGAACCTCTCGTGGCCGTCACACGCCTGGAAGCGCTACTCCGCCAAGGCGGGTGTGAAACCAACGCGGCTGCACGACCTCCGCCACACCGCGGCGAGCCAGATGCTCATGGCTGGTGTCGCGATCTCGATTGTCGCTGAACGGCTCGGCTGTACCGAGGGCAACGTCCTGCGCACGTATCGCCACTTCATTCCGGGTTCTGACCGCGAGGCCGCTCTCCTTATGGACCAGATGCTGAGCGGAGCGGACTGACGTTCTCTGTGCGGGCGAAGCTCGCGTCTCTTGCCGTCGACGGCACACCAGCGACTAGCTCGTCGACGGCGGCCCGCGGGATCAGCACCTTTCCTCCGACATGGGGGACCCGATGCAGAACGCCGCGGCGCACGAGCCGAGCGACGGTGTCCTCAGAGAGCTGTAGCACCACTGCGGTCTGAGCCACCGTGTACACGGCAGGCTCCGGCTCGCAAATACGGCGCAGGTAGGGTCCGAGGAACCGCTCGACGGCTCGCTCGACCGCGTCTTCGATGCACACTTCGATGGACGAGACAGGACCGCCCGTCTCCTCCGACCGAAACCGCTGCTGCGCGTTCATCACCCGAGATATGCCCAATCCAGACCTGGAAAACGACGATGGTCGGCCAGAGTTGACGCCATGCCGCCAGCACGGTTCTCCAGTTGTGTTCGGTGGGGAGGTTGGCGACGCCGCTGATGGGTGGACCGCCGATGGCGGTGTGCAGCGGTAATGGTTGTAGCGGTGGAGCCAGCGGGCAACGGCTCGGGTGCGGTCGGCCCCGCGGGGGTAGGGCCAGACATACGCCCCCTCGTCGAGCAGTCCGCGTAGGAGGGTGTCCCAGAACGACGCTCCCTCGCAAGGCGTGCGCGCGCCCTACATCGCCGGGATGGTGTCACGGCGGTGTTGGTCGGCGGTTCACGGAGAGGTTGGTTGGGCGGCCGACGAGGGCCCCGGTGATCCCGGCTCGAGGCTTGGGGCTGAATCCCTCCGCGAGCCTCTCGCCACCATGGCACCGACCCCGAACTTGGAGCGGAACTGACCAGGGCCGGTCACCGACGTCCCACGACAGCATCTCAGCTTGCGGCGTCGCGGTTGAGGTCGTAGCGAAGGATGAGCGCATCGGTGACGAGTTCTGACAGATTGACGTCCAGTCGGTCGGCGACCCGGACGAGTGCTTCACACTCGTCCGGCCAGAGCGTGTAGGTCGTGGGGACCCGGTGACGAACTGCTCGCCGGCGTCGAACTCGCCGCTCGGGTGGGAACGGGCCGTTGACTTTGCCTGGTCGTGTGCTCCGGGGTGAGAGGTTGTGGTGCTAGTCGCGCAGGGCCCTCATGATGACGATGCCCTTGGTGGTGCGGAGCCGCTCGATTTCCGCATCGAGTGCGTCGCGGACCCTGGCGGGCAGGTGTGCGACGAGCGAGCGCTTGTTGCCGACAAGCCGGCCCGGCAGGTTGTCGCGCGATGATGCAGTCGAGCGAGCTCGGCGTCGTCGGCTGGCCGGCTCCGCGTGCGTGGACGGTGCTGCCGGGTCGTCGCCGGTGTTGTCGCTGGGCCCGCTGTCTCCGCGGTCGGCGTCGGCCAGGCCAGCCCGGGCGGACGTCGCTTGCGGGTTCGTGGTCCGCGTGGCCCGGGGGGCGGAGGCGCCGACAGGCCGCGTAGGCCCGAGGTGATGCGGGTTCGGGGATCAGCCATCGCTGGTGATCCCGGCTCGTGCAGTGAGGTGCTCGATGACATCGTGCATCACGGCGTCGGTCAGGTCCTGGTAGTCCTGGGCAAGTCCTCCGGCTGCCTTGGAGACAGGCTCGGCCTCGTCGGCATCGGTGCGTAGCCGCTTCCACCAGGGCGACGCGTTGGCGGCGACCGCTTCGTACTCATGGGCCAGGCGGCCCATGTTGCGGGTCCCCTCGATGCCGGCGATGACGGACTCACGGATGACCGGGTCATAGACCTTGACCCCCGTGTCGCCGAGCAGGCCCGCAAGGCGTTCACGGGCTCGGCGGATCACACGTACATGGCGTGAGCCCACCAGCGTGAGGACAACCCCGAGCACGGTGACGTCAGGGTTGTACTGCTCTCGGATCATGGTGAGCTCGTCTGCTACTTCGGCCAGACCATCGACGGAGGCGTCATCAACCTTCGTGGGGACAAGGACGAAGCCGGCGACTGCCGCGGCCGCATCCTGGAGCTGCCAGATCCCTGGCGGTGAGTCGATCACGACGAGGTCGTAGTCGTCGGAGAGGGGATTCAGCGCTCGGTCGAGCCAGGTGAGGTCGTCCCGTGGTAGGAGCTCGACTGCTTCCCTGAGCTTGCGTCCTCCGGGGATGAAGTCGAGGTGGGGACGGATGGCCATTATCGGTGTGAGTGCTGCATCGCTGATTGCCGCTCTGAGGATGCCTTCGCCATCGTCGCTCGCGTTCATGCAGCCAAAGTCGCGGGCGAGATTGCCTTGCTTGTCGAGGTCTACGACAAGAACCCTCCAACCGCCGAGGGCAACTAGGCCGGCGAGGTTTGCCGCGATACTGCTCTTCCCTACACCGCCCTTGCCATTGAACAGCATTATTTATCGATCGACGGGCATTTGACCCCCTTAGCGCGCCGCGGCGCGGCTGGTTATGTACCGCGGGTGGAAAAGTCCGCGTCCGGGCGCCGCTCGCGCCGAGTCCGCCGGTCGAGGAATCGTGGATTTGGCCACTGACTGTCGTTCGACAGTCGAGTGGGGCCAACACGCGCACCGGCCTCGACAAGTCGTACCAAGTCGTTGAAACGGCTGTCAACGACCGCTGCTACGACCCTCAGTCAGTGCGTAGAGGGTCGTGGAAGTGTTGTACGAGTGTTGTATACGCGATGGATGGCGATTCGCGAACACTTGTAATTGTGGCGTCCGTCAGTGCTGAGCGTGGCGCCCCCGGACGGCAACAGGGATGGGCGATGGGTCCTGCCCGGCCGTGGGTGCGTGACGCTCCGGCGCCGAGCTGTTACCGTTCGAGCTAGCGCAAGTTCGTCCGGATCGTCGAGCCCGACGAACGTGAGGTTTGACCCGCAAGGATCGAAGCTCACCCCGCCCAACGACGCTCGACCGCAGAAGTTCCGTTGCCAACCGGAGGCACAGGTTCTGTGGTCGCGTCCATCACATCCAGCGCTGTTGTCGAACGGTCCGCTCCCTGGCAGGCGAACCCGCCGGGCGGAGCGCGTGGGCAGTCGGGGGCGACTGACCTGAGCGATCTGGTGGCCCCGTGCGGAGTCGCGGCCGCGCTCCCGTCGGGAGGTCCTCAGATGCGTCACACCCATCCGAATGCAAGAAATGTGGTGACGCCACTACAATCCGTGCTCGTAATGGGGTAAGAGTGGGGACGGTGCTGGGAACGACGGCAACCCCGATGTCACTGCTGGCCGGCGCACTGTTCGGCATCGCCGGCACGAGCCTCGCGGCACTGCTGCGTAGCCCGATCGCCGCCGTCGTGGCGGTGGCGGCATGGGTTGCCATCGGCGAAGGCGTCCTCACCCTCATCCTCGGACCCGACGTGGCCCGCTGGCTGCCCGGCGGGGTGGCCAGCGCCCTCGCCGCATCCGGAACCCACGCCCTCCCACTGTGGGCTGCGGCCTTGCTGCTTACCGGCTACTGCGCCGCCGGCGTGGCCGCCGCCACCCGCCTGACCCTCCGCCGGGACGTCGCGTAACCGCCCCCGCGCGACGCCGCTCACCAGCGCTCAGATGGTGGTCGGAGCCGCCGGCCGTCCCGGCCTACTCATCACCGCTCCGTCTGGCGTGGCAGCGCCTACCGTAGTGGGGGAGATGCCGGCCAATCTCACGCCCGAGTACAAGGCCGCCGAGGCGGAGTTCCGCCAGGCCCGCACTCCCGAGGACCGGCTCAGCTTGTTGCGGGAGATGCTCCGCACGATCCCCAAGCACAAGGGCACCGAGCATCTCCGGGGCGACATCAAGACCCGCATCAAAGACCTCACCCACGAGCTCGCCGCGCCCCGCAAGGGCGGTGCCAGGACGGGGCCACCCACCGTGGTGCGCCGGGAGGGTGCCGGCCAGGTGGCGCTGCTCGGTCCCCCGAATTCCGGGAAGTCGGCCCTGCACGCCCGGCTCACCGGCTCGCACGCCGACGTGGAGCCATACCCGTTCACCACCCAGTCCCCCCAGCCGGGCATGCTGTGCTTCGAGGACATCGCCTTCCAGTTGATCGACCTGCCTCCGGTCTCGGCGCAGCACCCCGTGCCGTGGCTGGCCAACGCGCTGCACCCGGCCGATGGGTGTCTCCTGGTGGTCGACCTCGGCGAACCCGCCTGCGTCGAGCAGACCGCCGAGCTGCACGAGCTGCTGGCCGCCCGACAGGTGACGCTTGTCGGCTCGTGGGACGCAGTGCTCGACGAGGACGAGGACCCCCTCGCGTTGCGCCTGCCGACGCTGGTGGTGGTCACCAAGGCAGACCAGATCCCAGAGGTGGACGACGAGCTCGCCGCCTTCCGAGAGTTGACCGGTTGCGGGTACCCGGCCGTCGTCGTCTCGGTCGCGACCGGGGATGGTCTCGACCAGATCGGAGCGTTCCTGTTCCGGCACCTCGGCGTGGTCCGGGTTTACACCAAGGTGCCCGGCCGCCCGCCCGACCGGACCCGGCCGTTCACCGTCCGGCGAGGACAGACGGTGCACGACGTCGCCGAGCTCGTTCACAAAGAGCTCGCAACCGGGCTTCGCTACGCCCGCCTGTGGCGTGACGGCATCGAAGGACGGCAGATCGGCCCGGACTACACCGTCGAGGACGGCGACATCCTCGAGCTCCACGGCTGAATCGCGCCGTCCGGCGCGCGCCAAACGAGCAGCCAGAGGTGTCACTCGGTTCCCGGGCGAGCATCGCTCTGGCCGCCGCGCGGGGACCGCGCGAAACCGCTCCGCCGCCGACCGGCCGTGCACGTGGTCAGGCAATGCGCACCTCGGGGAGGAGGCCGACCTCGCGGGCGTGCTCGACGATGGCTCGTCGCCGAGCTCGGGATGGAACGCCGCGGGTCGGGCCACCACCGCTCGAGTCCCAGATCGGAGCAGATGGCTCGCGCTGCTTTGTAGCCGCCGCCGAGGCTGCCGGGGATCCCGGGATGAACGCCCCCGCCGCCGAGGTACAGGCCATCGATCGGGCGGCAATCGTCATTCCGCTTCGCCCGGGTCGAGGTGGAGTCGCCCGTTCGAGCGGTGGTCGAGTGCCTGTTGGAGTGCGTGGCGGGTCGTGAAGCCGATGGCCGATGCCGCCCGATCGATGAGCGATGTAGAGATCGACCGATCTCGCGCATGTCGCTGACGCTGTCTCGACAAGACATTACCGCTGATGGATGCGGCGCCCAGGCCGGAGCCGGACACGGCAGAGGTGCCTCACCGTGTCGGCGTTTCGTGACACCCGGCAAGGATCGCGAGCGGGGTCGTTGGTGATGGCCGCCGGCAGCCCCAGCGCGCCCACCGATCTACGTCGAAGACGCCCAGCCCTTCGGCGCCCCCGCCTCAGAGCGCTCCAGCCAGCCGAGCATCAACCGGGGTGCTCCTGATCGCTATCCGGTCGGCCGGTCTCGTCGTGGGCCGGACCTCCTCGAGGAAGGCGCGGCCCGGTACGGAAAGCTGGCGCCGGTGCCAGATCAGGACCGTCCGGCGATGAAGACTGGGCTTGCGCAGCACGAGCATCGCCAGGCGCTCCGGTGCCCGTTCGGCGGTCGATCGGGGGATGAGAGCGACGCCCAGTCCGTGGGCGACGAGATCGGCGAGGACCATGAGGTCGTCGGTTTCGGTCTGGATCTTTGGGGTGAATCCCGCTTCGGCGCAGGCGAAGTCCAGCACTGCCCTCAATCCTGTGCCGTGGATGAGCGTCACGAGGGGTTCGTCACGCAGGTCCCACAGCGACGTCCCGCGGGGTTCGTAGCGGAGTCGAGCTGCGTCGGCGACATCGGCGGTTGCCACGACCTCGCCGGGTTGGGCGGCCTCACGGCGCAGTTGGCCGGGCCGCAACGGCCCGCACTACCCGACGCTCTCCGTGAGACTCGGTTGCACGCGAGTGAAGCAACGAGATCACCGATTCGGCGCGCCGGGCGCGTCGGCTGTCCCCCCGTTATGTCACGGTTAGGTCACGCCGCTCGGTGCCGGTGACGGCTGATGCCGGCTCGTGTCGCACGGTCCGCCTCGAACTCAGTCCGGGTCGGCATCGGTCGGTTGCTCGTGGTGAACCCACCACCACGCGGTCGGTCGGGTCCACGCGACTGAGGCAACCGATGCCATCGTGGCCTCGTACGCGGCGAAGGACGCCAGCCGCTTCATCGCCGTCTAGCACTTACGTCTTGGCCGCCTCGTAGTACGGGTTGGTGCCCGCCGCGTGGTCGGTGACGTCGATCACTCGAGTGATCTCGGGGACCGAATCGCGGATGGCCACTTCGATGCCCTGGCTCAAGGTCACCGTCGCCATCCCGCAGCCCGCGCAGCCTCCGCTCAAGCGGAGATAGGCGGCGTCGTCCTCCACCGCGACGAGGTCGGCACGGCCGCCGTGCGCGGCAATGGACGGGTTGATCTGCTGTTCCAGGACCTGCAGGACTCGCTGGGCCACGTCGCCACTGAGGTCGACCGGCGGCCCGGCCATGGCCGGGCTGGCGCCGGCCGGGGCCGCGGGCTGGTTCGGGTTCTGCATGACCATGCCGCCCTGGAGCAGATCGCGGCTGAGGTCGAGGGTGGCCCCGCGCATCTTGGCGACGCTGTCGGCGGGGACCACGAGTGCCAGTCCGCCACGCTCGTCGGACCAGTCTTGGGGCCGGGCTTCGCTGGTCGCCTGGAAGTACATGTCGTAGGTGTAGGCGCCACCGCTCGAACCGCTGACCTCGACCCAGAGGGCGAGTGACCCCCCGCCCTCCTCGCCAGCCCGCAGCCCCAGCACCTTGGCCAGCGCTGCATCGGTCACTCGCAGGACTGGCACGTCCTTGGAATCGATGCCGGTCATGGTGCCTCGCCTCAGCGTTGGTTGCCATCATAGGGCGGTGCCCCGGATCCTCCTGCTGCTGCCGACTGCCACCTACCGGGCCGCGGACTTCGTGACCGCGGCCGCTCGCCTGGGTGTCGACGTCGTGGTCGGGTCCGAGCATCGTCAGGCCTTGGCCGGCCCCATGGGCGACCGGGCCGTGGTCGTGCCTCTGGCTGGAGGCGACGCCGCGTTGGACGCCATCGCGGCCCTTCATGATCGGACACCGCTCGACGCCGTCCTGGCCGTCGACGACCACGGGGTGGTGGTCGCGGCCGCGGCGGCCCAGCGTCTCGGGTTGCGCCACAATCCGCCCAACGCGGTCGCCGCCACCAGGGACAAGGCCGCCATGCGGGAGCGCCTGGCCGCTGCCTCGCTCCCCCAGCCCGCCTACCGAATCGTCGCTCATGGCGCCGACATCGCCTCGGCGGCGACCCAGGTCGGGTATCCGTGCGTGGTCAAGCCCGTCTCACGGTCGGCCAGCCAGGGCGTCATCCGCGTCGACGACGCGATCCAGGCCGCGGCGGCCGGCATCCGCATTCGCGCCATCGTCGGGGACGGCCCGGAGCCGCTGCTGGTCGAGCGCTTCGTGCCAGGAGCCGAGGTGGCGGTCGAGGGCCTGCTCCTGGGAGGGCGATTGGAAGTGCTGGCCGTGTTCGACAAGCCCGACCCCATGGACGGCCCCTTCTTCGAGGAGACCATCTACGTCACGCCGTCGCGGCAACCCGCCTCGGTCCTCGCCGACCTCGAGGCCACCGTCGCCCGGGCCGCCGCAGCATTGGGGTTGCGGGAAGGACCGGTGCACGCAGAGCTGCGGATCGGCACTGCAGGTGCGCTCATGATTCTCGAGCTCGCCGCTCGCTCCATCGGCGGCTTGTGCGCGCGGGCCTTGCGGTTCGGGGCTGGGGTGAGCCTCGAGGAGGTCATCATCCGTCACGCCCTCGGTCTGGGGCTGGACGGCCTCGCCCGGGAAACGCAGGCGTCGGGCGTGATGATGCTCCCGATCCGGTCGGCCGGGGTGCTGGACCGGGTGTCGGGCCAGGAGCGGGCCCTCGCCATCGACGGGGTCGTCGGTGTCGAGATCAGCATCGCGTCGGGGCGGCCGGTGGTGCCGCTGCCCGAGGGTGATCGCTACCTGGGGTTCGTCTTTGCCCGTGGACCGACGGCGCAGGACCTCGAGGACGCCCTCCGTCGGGCGGAGGCGTGCCTTGAGGTGCGTCTGCGCTGATACCCGGCCCGGTAGGGCTGCTACCCGCCGTAGGCTCGGGGTCGTGCGGGTCCTGCTGGTCGTTGCTGTAGACGTCGATGCAGTTGTCGCCGGGAAAGGCGAAGCCGATCTTGAACTTCGGGGGCAGGTAGGTGGTGCCGTAGAGCGGCTCCTCGCCGGGCGCCTCGGCCGTCACCGCCCGCTCACCGTCGAGCCACAGCTGGTAGTAGGCCTGGGTGCGAGGCCGGAAGCGGCGGGCCGTCTCCTGGGCGTAGGCCCCCACGTCGGCCCGCGGCCGGTCGGCGAGCGGCGCCGGGTAGCACGTGATGTTGCGGACCACGTCGCCGCAGGCGCCGAGGGCGGTCACCAGGTGGTGGTTGAGGGTGGCGAGCAGGGAGTGGAGGTCGCCCTTGGGCACGAAGTGGTACTGGATGCCTTGCCGGGAGATGACGCGCAAGGGTGCCGTTGCCCACCGCATCGCACGGCTTGTCCATGATGAGGTACTGCTCTGCGGTCAGGGTCCCGCCGGGGATGCTGACCCGCATGCAGAGGTGGTCGACGTCGAGTCGCTGCCGAGCCCGCTCCGCGCGCACGTCGCGGTCGTCCTGCTGGTAGATGCCGTGGAACCTGAGCAGTTGTTGGCTCTCAGGCGAGAACGCTGGCGCAGCGTCGGACAGCTCCTGGCCGATGGTGCCCCGCAGCTGGTTACTGGCGGCCTTGATTCCCTCGACCTTGGAGCCGGCGGCGTCGGCTATGGCTCTTCCTTCCCAGCGGGTCACGAGTCAGCCACCGAGGTAGCTCATCTCGACCTTCTGGAGCCCGGCGGTCTGTGACGACCTGGTCTCGGAGTACCGGTCAGCACGCTTCGTCCAAAGCCCGGACACCACTGCGTCGAGCCGCTCGTCGCTCGCACCCGCCCGCAGCACCTCGCGCAGGTCGGTCCCGCGAGTAGCGAACAGGCACGTGTAGACCACGCCCTCGGCCGAGAGGCGAGCCCGGGTGCAGTCACCACAGAAAGGCTGGGTGACCGAGGCGACCACGCCCACCTCCCCAGTCCCGTCTCGATAACGCCAGCGCTGCGCCACTTCGCCCCGGTAGGAAGGACCCACCGGCTCGATCCCGAACTCCCGGTCCAGCATCTCGACGATGTCCCGGGCCGGGACCACATCGTCGAGCCGCCACCCGTTGGTGGTGCCGACGTCCATGTACTCGATGAACCGGACGGTGTGGTCCGAGCCTTTGAAATACCGGGCCATGTCGAGGATGGAGCCGTCGTTGACCCCCCGTTTCACCACCATGTTGATCTTGATGGGGGTGAGCCCGGCTTCGGCGGCGGCGGCGATCCCCTCGAGCACTCCCCGCACACCGAAGCCGACATCGTTCATGGCCATGAACACGGCGTCGTCCATCGAGTCGAGGCTGACCGTGACCCGGCGGAGCCCGGCCGCGGCCAGGTCCCGGGCTTTGCGGCCCAGCAAGGCGCCGTTGGTGGTGAGGGTGAGGTCCTCGACATTGGGGATGAGGGCCAGCTTGGCGATGAGGCCCTCGATCCCCCTACGTAGCAGTGGCTCCCCACCCGTGAGGCGCAACTTGCGGACCCCGTGGCGCACGAACGAACGGGCCACCCGGTCGATCTCCTCGAAGCTGAGCAGTGCTTCCCGGGCCAGGAACTCGTACTCGCGGTTGAAGATCTCCTTGGGCATGCAGTAGGTGCAGCGGAAGTTGCACCGATCGGTGACCGAGATGCGTAGGTCCCGGGGGTGCCGGCCCAACGTGTCTGAGACGCCCATCTTCATGGCCGCTACGCGAAGGACTGCCCGCAGCCACAGGAGCGCTGGGCGTTGGGGTTCTCGATGTGGAACCCGGCGCCCTGGAGGCCGTCCCTGTAGTCGAGGGTTGCGCCGGCGATGTGCTGGGCGCTGGCCGGGTCGACCCTCACCTTGACCGTGCCGAACACGGCCTGGTGGTCCTCAGGGTCGGACTCGGCGTCGAAGAACATCTCGTAGGAGAACCCTGAGCACCCGCCGGGCCGGACGGCCACCCGGAGGGTCAGCAGGTCGTCGCTCTCCTGGGCGATCAGCTCGGCGACTTTGGCCGCGGCGTTGTCGGTGAGGGTGATGACGGGTGTGGTCGTGACGTCGGCGGTGCTCATTGCCGAACGGCTCCTTGTCGTTGTCAATCTGGTCGGATCTAGGTAGTCGCCATGGGGATGGGCTCCGGCATGGGGGTGGGCACACCGCATAGATCATCCCAGCTTCGGCGTGGTGCGACTGCATCCGTGGCGATCGCTGGTCAGGCCGCGCGCACCGTGAGCTGACGCGGTGTGGGCGAGGCGTGCAGGTTCGAGGGCGGGTGAAGTCGCGGTGCGGCGGTTCACCCGGTCCTGGCAGCGGCGAGCCGGGTGACTAGGGCATCGACGTCGCCGTCGGTGGTGCGGTGGCTGCAGATGCAGGCCCGCAGGCAGGGCTCACCGCCGATGACCGTGGTCGACAGCCAGGCTGCGGCCGACTCGACCACGTCGGCCGCGATCCGGCGGTGGTGCTCGTCGTCACCGAGGCGGTAGGGGTCTGCGAAGCAGACGACCGGGAGCGGGGTGTGGTTGCGCACGGACCAGCCCGTCGCGACGAGGCCCTCTCGGAGCCGGTCTCCGAGGCGGGTGTCGTGCTCGAGCTGGACGGAGTAGCCCTCGCGGCCCACCGTCGCGAGGGTGAGGAAGACCTTGAGGCCGGCGAACCGGCGCGACCACTGGATGGAGTGTGTGTACGGGTCGACGGTCGCCTCCACCCGGTCCGGCATGTAGCTGGTCTCGACCCGGTAGCTCTCCGCCAGCAGCCCCGGATGCGCGGTGATGAACGCGCCGGCGCCCATTGGCACCGACATCCATTTGTGGGGATCGATGGTCACAGAGTCGGCGCGCTCTATCCCAGCGAGATGCGGCCGCAACCGGTCGGAGAGGACAGCGGCGCCCGCCCATGCGGCGTCGACGTGGAAGAGGCAGCCGTAGTCGGCAGCGATGCCTGCGAGCTCGGTCAGCGGATCGACCACACCGGCCGACGTTGTGCCGGCCGTGCCAACGATGAGCACCGGTCGATGACCGGCCGCGGTGTCCTCGGCCATGAGACGCCGCAGGGCATCCGGGTCCATGCGCAGCCGGGCGTCTGTCGGCACCAGCCGCACCGCATCGCGCCCCACGCCGGAGACGTGCGCGATCTTCAGCCAGGCGAGGTGGCTCTCCGAGGAGGCGTAGAGCGTCGGCCGCACGCCGGGGGCGGCCAGGCCGGCGGTGGCCATGTCGGGGATCGCACGGGTCAGGGCGAGGTGGAGCGCGCTCGCGTTGGCCTCCGCCCCTCCAGAGGTGAACGACCCCCCGACGGGGCCGTCGAGCCCGCACCGGTCCGCCAGGTAGTCGATGGTCCATGCCTCCATCTCGACCGCGGCGGGCGCATGGCTCCACGCCGCAAGCTGCGGGTTGAAGGCGGCGACGATGAGCTCGGCCACGATCCCCATGAACGAGGGCGCCGGATTGAACAGCCCGAAGTACCGGGGATGTCCCGTGTGGACCATCCCGTCGGTCAGGAGCGCGACCACCCGGTCGATCACCGCGCCTGCGTCCGTCGCCGTCTCCACGCCGACGGCGTCGAGCTGGCGGCGGATGGCGTCGCGGTCCGCGCGGACAGCGACCGGCAGACGAGCGATCCCCGCCGCGTGGTCCACGATGAAGCCGGCGACGCACTCGAGGATCCGGCGCTGCTCCTCGGGGCTGGGCTCCAAGATGCTCATCGCCTCATCACACCACGTTGCGGTCCCAGCTCCGCGCTTCGGCCCCCGCCCAGCGCCGGCGACGACCGTGCAGCGAGGATCCGGCCACCAGGTCCTGAGACGCTACGGTCAACCCCGCAGCACCCGCCCAGACCCTCCATTGGGTTGCCGATCCGCGACGTCCCGTCGATGCGATCGCGCGGCCCGAAGGCGCGCACATATCCACGCCGCCAGATCGTTCGATTCCTAGCGTACAGAACGCCCGGCGCGCACATGGAGAACTCACGGGTATCGGCGATCTTGTCTTGGGTCGACCGCCGAGCCGAGCGCTCCAGAATCGGTGATCTCGTTGCTGCTGCGCCGTCGATCGACCTCACAGAGCGTGCTGACAGCCGAAGAGCGTCCCGTTGCCGGCCGAAGTGCCAGACCGGTCGTTCGGTGCGCCCCCGATGGCGTGTCGGATCAGCGCAGCGGCGCCGATATGCACGGTTCGCCGCGGGTCGCCGATCGACGTTATGGGTGCCC
>Ga0126306_10001389_pt1 | contig 12915 bp, 15 predicted proteins | sample Plot27_FD_92592 | JGI IMG/M metagenome (GOLD analysis project Ga0126306, IMG submission 92592) | Serpentine soil microbial communities from UC McLaughlin Reserve, CA, USA - Plot27 | ecosystem: Environmental > Terrestrial > Soil > Grasslands | place: USA: UC McLaughlin Reserve, Lake County...
TACCGCCTCTACGACATCGACATCGTCATAAATCGCACCCTCGTCTATGGTGCTCTGACGGCTGCACTGGTCGCGGTGTACTTCGGAGGCGTGGCCACGTTGCAGGCACTCTTCCGCGCCCTCACTGGCCAAGAGCAGCAACCCCAACTGGCCATCGTCGTCTCTACTCTTGCGATCGCGGCCCTGTTCAATCCCTTGAGGCGTCGTATCCAGTCCTTCATCGACCGCCGCTTCTACAGGAGCAAGTACGACGCGAGAAAGACACTAGGAGCCTTCTCAGCCAAGCTTAGGGACGAGACAGACCTGGAAGCATTGAGCGACGACCTGATAAATGTGGTGAGGGAGACTATGCAACCGGCTCACGTCTCACTCTGGCTGCGCCCTGACCCCTCGCTAAGGATTACTGAAAGGTCAGAGTAGGTCGCCTAGCCCAACGCTTCGTCTATCCCTTCGGCGGTATTGCGATCCATGCTCGGCATCCAGTGGGAGTAGCGGTCGAGGGTTAGCTGCACGGACGCGTGTCCCAAAGACTTTTGCACGTAGGTGGGGTGGGTGCCGCGAGCCAAGAGCAGGGTTGCGTAGGTGTGCCTGAGATCATGCCACCTTATGTTGGGCAACGCCGCTCGCTTGAGCAGGGGCTTGAAGAACCTGTTGACTATGTTCTGGGAGTCGTGGGGAGTGCCCTTGCCCGTGGCGAACACGAGTCCTGAGTCCCCGTAGGCTGTCACCCTTAGTTTCTCTTCGGCCTGCTCCTTCCGGTGGCTTCTGAGGGCTTCTACGGCCCTGTGAGGAAGCTCCAGGGTCCTTCTGCTGGCGTTCTTCGGCTCGCTGAACACGAGGCCGCCTCCTCCCCTCATGCGCTGCACCTGACGGTTTACCCGTAAGGTTCCCGCGTCGAGGTCTACGTCCGACCAGCGCAAACCCAACGCTTCCCCCATGCGTAGCCCCGTAGTGAGGGACAGGACGTACTACGCCTCAAACCTGTCCCCGCGTGCGACATGCAGGAACCTACGTGCTTGCTCAGCATCGAGCGGCATGATCTCTTCCTGCCGTATCTTCGGCGGGTCCACCCTCGACGCGGGGTTGAACGGGATGAGGTTGAACCTCACGGCCTGCTCTAGCGCACGGTGCAACACCGCGTGGATGTACCGGACGCTAGAGGGCTTGAGGCTGTCCCGTAGCTTCGCGGCGTAGAGGGACTGGATGTGCGCTGCCGTGAGCTTCGAGAGCTTGAACCTGCCGAACGCAGGGGAGATGTGCCGCCTGATCTGCAACTTGTAGTTATGGTATGCGCGGTGTCCGAGGTCGCCGCGTGCGGAGTCCTCTAGCCACCGGTCCATGTACTGCGCCACGGTCTGGTTCTCATCGTCGAAGTAGATTCCTTTGGCCGTGTCGCCCATCGCCTCGGCCAGCCTGCGCTCAACGTCCTTGTACTTCCTGCCGTAGATGTATTTCCTCTTCGGTCCGTCCGGGGTTTGGGCGGTGTACATCCCCTGAAAGAGGCCATCCTTACGCTTCGTGATCCTGTCGCCTGTTGCGGGCATCTCTACTCCTCTCGCTTACGTGCCAACTCAATAAGTCGGGATACCTCATCTCCGTTCAGAACCTTACGCACCTGCAAGGCTTCTGCTACCGCCGTAATCTCCGGCCACAGGCGGCGAACCTCGGCTACCGTGTCCCGAAGTAGCTCTCCGTACACTTCTTCTGGCTCGCTGCCCAAGAATGGGTCATCGGCCATCTGGTTCACGCTGTACACGACATTGCAGAAGTCCTCATAAGAGCCGAACAACTCTTCGTTGCCCACTTCGGTTATCTCCAGTGCCGTCCCCCACTCGACATGCTCGATTTCGTCTGCTCGTCCGGTGAGCGCGGCGATCTGTAGGTCTGTGGCGATGTCGCCCGCGAGCGAACGCATGGCATTGCGCATGTGGTTAGCGTAACCGTCGCCCGGCGGGATGGATGACGAGCACTCGCCGCACTCGTCGTCCTTTTTGACACACCAGACCTTACCACCGCACACCTTCACGGCGAACACCGCATGGGCAGCCTCGTGGTAGCTGTGTGCGTGGTCCAGGATTTCGTCTTCGCGGCTAAACGTCGGCATCGTCTATTCCTCTTCCTTCATCAGTTCGCGGGGTTCTACCCTAAGTGCATCAGCCAGCTTGCGTAGCGTCGAGGGCAGCGCGTCCCGCCGTCCCGTCTCAATCCTGTTCACCGCATCCAGCCCGACGCTAGCGGCACGGGCGAGATCGCGCTGCGATAGCGCCCGCTCCCGCCTAAGTCGCCTCAATCTCTCCGTGTCCACCTTTATCGTCCCTCTCACACGTTCATTATAACATGAACGATACATGAACATACCATGAACATATGAGAAGTGACCGTGACACGCTCTGGGTTGCGATCTACTGACGCTCAGGAATGATTCTCGGCTCTGCCCCGGTCCAGTGGGGCGGGCTCTTGAGGGCTTCGAGTATGGCGTGGGCTTCGGCCCGTGTCGTCTTCACCTCGCTCTGTTGGAGGGGGTCCCCTCCTTGTAGTCGATGACCAGGCGGTAGGTCCTTATCGCTACCTCGTCCTTGCTCTCGGACACGATCTTCTGGACCTCGGCATCGTCGCTGCGGGAGGCGATGTCTCTCAGCCTCCGCTCCGAGTCCTCGCGCACCATCGCCCCCAGGTGCGCCACGCACGAGATTTTTTGAGAAAATTTCCGGAGGGCATTCGCTCAACCATTCGCTCAACCATTTGTACAAAATCGAAGCCTTGCAAAAGCTTACCTATCACCTGCCACGATCTAATTCACTCAACTAGTTGAATGAATTGCCCCAAATATTTGCGCAAAGTCCAGAATAGACCTGAAGTACAAGGTTAGCTGCTCCGCATTGCAAAGCAGCAGTCGAATGGCTTACATATAGGAAAAGCGGGAGGTCCGCTCGCCAGCTTACTCCCGCTCATGGTCAACGACGCAACCTAGGAGGTGCGCCTCATCGACGAGTATATACCGCTCGCCAGTCAGGTTCCAAATCTCCCATACACTAAAGCTCTGCAACCAGCGGCGCACACTCCGAGAGCACCGGGCGGTGAGTGGCACGACCTTGCGACGCATCTGCATGCTACCGCTGCGAAGGCCAAGGCCCGTGCGGACAAGTTCGGAGCGGGTGACCTGGCGTACGTGGCCGGGCTGTGGCACGACTTGGGGAAGTACAATCCAGCCTTCCAGCAGTATCTGATCGACGCGCACGAGGGCCGTGAGGCGACTAGCACGCCGCACGCTATTTACGGTGCGCTGTTGGCTGCCAGACAGGGAGTCCCAGAGCTTGAACAGGTTATCGCTGGCCACCACACTGGCATGCCGAGCCTGGCAGGCATTAAAAACGCTTTCAGCGATCCGGCGATCCGTCTCGCATACGAGAACATTAGGGCCGTAGCGCCCGAGGTCGAGGACGTGACTTCGACCCCCAAGGTGAGTCGAGACCTTCAAGGTGAAATGCTGCTACGGATGGTCTTCTCTTGTTTGGTGGATGCCGACTACGTTGATACCGAGCGCCACTTCGACCCGGAGCGGGCGGCGATGCGCGTCCCTCCGTCCAGACCGGAGGATCTGTTGCCACTGCTCCTGGCCGATCAGGAGCGGATCATGCTCGGTAAGGTGGGAGCGGTCAACGACGTTCGCAGGGAGGTCTACGGCCACTGCCTATCGACGGCCACCGGGAGCCCGGGAGTCTATCGGCTGGTGGCACCCACGGGGGCAGGCAAGACGCGCTCGGCCCTGGCCTTCGGGTTGCGCCACGCTGTAGAGCACCACCTGGAGCGCGTGATCTTCGCCGTGCCCTATCTGTCGATCACCGACCAGGTCTCCCACGTTGCCCGCTCCATCTTCGGTGCTGAGAATGTTCTCGAGCACCACTCTGGCATCCTGACCCGTGAGCCGAGCTTCGAGAGCAAGCTGGCCGTCCAGAACTGGTCTGCGGCGTTGATAGTCACCACGACGGTGCAATTGCTCGAAAGCCTGCTCTCTAACAGACCATCCAGGTGTCGCAAGCTGCACAACATCGCAAACAGCGTGATCATCTTAGACGAGGTCCAGACCCTGCCGATCATGCTCTTGCAGCCCATCGTGAGCGTCCTACAGGAGTTGGTCGATCGCTATGGATGCTCTGTAATCATCTCCACGGCCACTCAGCCCGCCCTGACGGGGCAGTCTAGGTACCTCCAGGGCTTCGGGACGGTGCGGGACTTCGTGGAACCTGAGAAGGCCAGAGAGCACTTCCAGAAGCTGCGAAGGGTATCCTACGAGGTCAGGTTGGACGGGTGGTCCTGGCAGCGTGTAGCTCATGAGATGAGCAGCGAGCAACGCACCATGGCCGTGGTGAACACCCGGGCCGATGCGGCAGACCTGTACGACACGGTTGGAGACGATGCGCTCCACCTCAGCGCGTCGATGTGTCCGGCGCATCGCACCGATGTGCTAACCGAGGTACGCCGCAGGCTCGATCAGGATCAGAAATGTCTGCTGATCTCCACCCAGGTGGTCGAGGCCGGGGTCGATCTGGACTTCGACACGGTATTCAGAGCCGTCGGCCCGCTGGACCGGATCGTGCAGGCCGGAGGGCGCTGCAACAGGGAAGGTCGGCTAACTGAGGGACGGGTGGTGGTCTTCGCCGCCTCCGATGGCTCGCTGCCGCCGGGGGAGTACCGGACATCTACTCACCTGGCCCGCAATACGCTGCGAAGGGGGATAGATCTCCACGATCCGAGGGTCTGGGATCGTTACTTCAGGAGGCTCTATCAGGGGGTAGACACCGACGCTAATCACGTCCAGGCGATGCGCCTCCAGTTCGACTATCCCGAAGTGGCCCAGCGCTTCAGGTTGATCGACGACGGCCAGCAGGACGTGATCGTCGCCTACGACAATGGGGCTCGGACCCTAATAGCTCGGATCAGGGCTGAGGGTGAGCTAGGACGTGGGGACCTAAAGCGGCTCCAGCCTTATGCGGTCGGGCTCTACACACGGGACTTCGACAAGAGCGTCGCTGACAGAGAGGAGATAGCGGAAGGTGTGTGGGTGTGGAACGGGCAATACGACGACAAGAAGGGAGTGATCATTGATCAGTGAGGTAGTGCAGGTAAAGGTTTTCGGGGATCTGGCGTGCTTCACCAGGCCAGAGTTCTCGACCGAGCGAGTGTCTTATGAGGTGATGACCCCGAGCGCAGCAAGGGGGATCCTGGAAGCCATCTTCTGGAAGCCCGAAATCAAGTGGTGCGTGCGGGAGATTCAGGTCCTCAGCCCTGTTCGTCGCGTAGGGATCGTGCGCAACGAGGTATCGGACTCCCAGCGTCCGGGCCAACGATACGTGGCCGATCGGGGCCGGGAAGATGGCGGCAAGAGGATGCAGCGGCACACTCTGTTTCTGAGGGATGTCAGCTACATCATTAAGGCTCAAATCACAACCGACCAGCCGAACATAGTCAAGTACCTCGACCAGTTCCGCCGGCGCGTTCGCAAGGGGCAATGCTTCAGACAGCCCAGCTTGGGCATGAGGGAGTGCGTGGCGTACTTCGAGCCGCCCGATGGCAGCGAGATGCCGCTAGAAGATCTCTCGACAGACCTGGGGCTGATGTTCGGCGGCTACGACTACGACCAGTGCCCGCCCGAGCCTCGCTTCTTCAGGGCCCGGTTGCACGGCGGGGTCCTACACATCCCTCGGGAGGTTGCGGCGTGATCCTCCAGCGTCTCTACGAGCACCGAACGGATCTAGATCTGCCACCTATCGGTTACGCCTTAGTCACCGTTCACTGGCTGATCGACCTGGATGCCGAGGGTAACTTCGAAGGCTTTGTCGGGCTGCCGAAGGGACGTACTATGGAAGTCCCGACGCTCGGGCGGGGTTCGGATGTCAAGCCGATCCTTTTGGCCGACAACGCTGAGCACGTCTTCGGCATCGCTCGCGACGGCGCTACGGAGAAGCAGCGGGAGAAGGTCCCCGAGAAGCACGAGGCCTTCGTCGAACTCGTAAGGGAATGCGCCGAAGCCACGAAGGAGCCATCGGTGGAAGCCGTACTCTCCTTCCTCACCTCAGGGCGTGTCCCAGACGACCATTACACCGGGGATTTCAAGCACGGTGATAGATTCGTCTTCAGGGTCGTGGATACGATCCCCACAGAGCTATCGAGAGTCCAGGGCTTCTGGGCTCGCAAGCTCGAAGAGCAAGCCACGGCGGGCGCTCCCGTGATGCAGTGCCTGGTCACCGGGGAAACGAGGCCGATACCTCGCGTCCTACCGGGGTCCATCAAGGGGCTCAAGGCTATCGGCGGGGAAGCCGCGGGCTGTTCGCTGCTCTCCGCAAAGAACGCCTCAACCCACCACTACGGGCGAGAGGGGGCGCATAACTTCCCCGTCAGTTGGGAAGCCTCGGAGCGCATCTACAGCGTCCTGAACGCCCTCGTAGCCGCGCACAAGAAGAACTCCATCAGGGTTGGGGACATGATCTTCGTCTTCTGGGCGAAGGAGGCGGACACGTCGTTCTTCGTTACGCTGGATTCCCCACCCCGGCCCGAGCAGCTAGCAGACCTTCTCCGATCGCCCTTCACGGGCCGGGAGATCCACGGCATAGAGGGCGACGAGTTCTACGTCGTGGCCCTGGGCGCGGTTAAGAAGCGGGCCAACATCCGAGACTACTTCGAGGCTCCCGTGGTGCGAGCGAAAGCCAACCTGTGGCGGTGGTTCGATGCCCAACGCCGAGTGGGAGAGAGGCTGCTGAGCGTCCGGGATCTGGCCCGTACCTGCTACTCCGACGAAGACAAGATGTTCTCTTCGGTCGTTCTGGAGCTTATGCATACCGCCGTGATGAGAGAAAGATTATCCGCTGGTCTGCTTGCCAAGGTCGTGGCGCGTAACAGGGCGGAGCGCTCTGTGAGATACGAGCGCGCGGTGCTCTTGGAGTTGTACTTCGAGTACGCGAGAGGAGGTGAGATGGACGCACACAAAGAAGCAGTGAAGACGTGCGGGCGGCTTCTTGCCGAGTACGAGGCGGTCAAGAGGGCCGCAAACCCTGATGCAAATGACGCACAGGGACAGTACTACGCCGTGGTGGTGAATAACCCAGCACGTGGCCTGGCAATGGTCGAGAAGCGCACCAAGCCGTACATGGCTCGGTTGCGCAGAGAGAAGCCAGGACTGGCGCACATCCTTGCCGACCGCATCGACAACCTCATGATGCAAGTAGGCGAGCAGTTCCCTACGAACCTCGGCTTAGAGGATCAGGGGATGTTCGCGCTTGGATATCACCAGCAGCGGGCCGAGGATGCACAGGAGATCGCGGCGCGGGTGGCTGCGAGAAACACACAAACACTGGAGGTTAGTTAGTGATGGCTGTTCACACCGACCCGAATAGGAGGCACCATGCGGTGCTCCTATTCGATGTAACTAACGGCAACGTAAATGGCGACCCGGACATGGAGAACCTTCCGCGCACGGACCCGGAAAGCGAGCACGGCTGCGTTAGCGACGTGTGCCTGAAGCGCAAGGTTAGGAACTTCGTCCAGGCCACGACCGACCACGATATCTTTATCGAGCACGGCGGCGCACCGCTCAATACCAAGAATCGGGATGCGCTCGAGGCCATTGGGGCGGAGCCGAAGAAAGCCACGACCGAAGATCGCGCGAGCGCCCGCGACTGGATGTGTCAGAACTATTGGGATGTGCGGGTCTTCGGCGCGATGCTGGCCACGGGCCAGAAGGAGGGCACCGACATACCGGCGCTCACCGGCCCCGTACAGCTTGAGGCGATGTCTGCCTCAGTAGATAGGATACTGCCCGTCGATGTCTCGATCATACGCGGTGTGGTCACCAAGGAGGAGGATATAGCGAAGGAGCGGACAATGGGCCGCAAGACACTGCTCCCGTATGGCCTGTTCGTATCTCACTGGTTCTTTTGATCCTTATCGCGCCGCGGAAACTGGTGTCACCGAGGACGATCTAGAGCTGTTGTGGCAGGCGTTGGAGTGGCGGATGTGGGAGATAGACCGCTCAGCCGCCCGTGGGCTTGTAGCCACCCGTGGTCTGTATGTGTTCAGCCACGACAACAAACTTGGGAACGCGCCTGCCCACAGACTCTTTGATCTGATTCAGGTCAGGCGGAATAATGGGGTTGAGATACCACGTTCGTTCAGAGATTACACTGTGACGGTGGACTGGGATGAGCTGCCGAACGGTGTGTCGTTGACACCGTTGGTTGAGGCTAGGCAAGCAGCAGTCGCGTAGACGACTGAGGATTGAAACGAGGGCATAGAGCTGATGTCGCTAGTCGGGACACGGGCGGGGTTGGTAGCTTAGAGAACTTCTTTTCGCAAGCCACCGATCTGCTCCCGTGGGCGGCAGGCTTGCGAGATTCGCGGTGGTGTGGGGGATTAGCGCGGTCGAGAGACAACGCGCATGGGAATTGACAAACGCATAATAGCTGCAAATGGTCGGTTGCAGACACCTATGGGGGTGTCTGGGGATTGAAACCAGGACAAGCAGATAGAGGTCATCGCCAATATCTAGTTGCAGACACCTATCAAGGTGTCTGTGGATTGAAACTTCATTACCCTCTTCGGAGGCATCCGGCCAGCGATGCTGTTGCAGACACCTATCAGAGTGCCTGAGGATTGAAACTGGACAGAGATCGACTGGCTGCGTAAGGCTATGACGATTGCAGACATTAATCAGGGTGTCTGAGCATTGAAGCTTATTGGCCAGGGACACCCTCATGGCCCGCTACCTGGTGCAGATGTCGATCACGGGGGCCAGGGTGTAGCAGCATCGGTCCGTTCCTTATTCACCGAAGTGTCTAGAAAAGGTGCATTCACAGGCGAAGTTCACGCCTAGAGCTTATTCGTTCGGTCGTACAAGCCTAGCTCCCTAGCCCAAGCAGAATACGTTCGCGACGTACCATGCGCCAGCAGAGCTAGGGTTAGGCGGTCGAGAGGACGTAGAGAGTTGGACCGGGCTATACGGCCAATGTGTTCCCTACTCAGACGGGGTACCGGGGGTCCGGTGCTACCGCGCGCCGCTCTTCGAGGATGCGCCCTAGCCCCCCGGCAATCTCTTCGGCCTTCTCGAAAGGCATATCGGGGTCCTGTGCGAGGTATTCGGCGAACGCCTCAACGTCGCCCTCATGAACGTAGGCCAACAGGATCAGGGCGATCTCGACAATCTCCTCGTCCGTGTACTCCCGGCGTTCCGGTAAGCTGGCTTCTCTGGCTTCCAGGACTTCCAGGCGACGCTCCAGGTTCGCGAGCCGGTCCCCGACGTTCCTACCCCGTGGCACGATGCAACCTGCTCTCCATCGCAGCGATGCGCTCGTCGATTTCGTCTACCTCCCTGACCTTGCGCTCGACCTCGACGGCGCGTAGCAGGGTGTTGTATCCCTGGAAGACCACTGCCCCTACGCCGCGGTCGAGCTTCCCCCTTTGCACTAACCCGATTACGGACCTGATCTCCGACTTGATCGCGGCAAGCTCGCCCGCCCCACGAGCCTTACCACCCCGGCGCGCGCCAGCCCTTCGGCGCTCCTGGTAGTCTGGATGATGCGCAGCGCAAAGGTCGGAACCACGCACGGGCACGCCCCTACAACGCTCCCCACCCGCCCGTATGTAGCTGCATTGGCGACTCAAGTACGGGGGTCCCCCGGGTGCGGCACCGCACCAACCGTTGATTGAGAGCGACCGAGAACCTCGGCGCGCGCTTGCTTGGCTGGCATGCCTTCCGCAATCAGGTGTTGGACTGTACGAACCTCTTCGTCGGTTAGACGGCGGTTCCCTGTCACAGTCTCCCCGCCCCCCGGATTATCCGGAACATGTCGAACACGTGGAACATCGCCCTTCCCAAGCGGGTTTTCTTGTTCCGTATCCGCAGCGTGGTCAGGAACATCGCGGTTACGCGGAACACTAGATACCGCTCGATTAGCGGAAAGTTCCAGGTGTTCCGGATATTCCGCTTCTTCGGGGTATCGGGAGTGTAGCGGGACCAAGCGTCCTCGAAGTTCGACCGTCGATAGCCCCGGAAGGTATCCTTCCCTTCGCGCAGCTTCTCAGGCCGAACACCATAGGGCTTGAGGAGGCGGGCAAGTCCTCTTGCGTCCAGCGGTTCGCCGCGCAGCGACCCCCACGGAGCATCTTCCGCTGCGCGCAACTTCCTAAGGAGAACGTCGGTGGAGAGCCGCTCGGCCTTCTTTCCATCGAAGATGTTCCTCAGGTCGCGCAGGACTCTCACCCCCAGGCTCTCCGTATCCTCCCTGTCCTCCCCGGTGAGGAGCGTCACGTCTCTTACGTCCTCTATTACCCGCTTGATATCCGTCTTGATCTGCCCAATCTCCCGGCTAGCGGGCTTCGACCTACCGGCCCGGCTCGCGTTGCGGCGGCAAGCACCACGACCGCGGGGGCATAGGTGCTCCAGCCGGCCGGATCGATCTGCCAGAGGCTGAGTACAGCCCAGGCGAGGTACTGCAAACTCACTGTGCCTCCTTCATCGCCCGTAAACCCGCCTCGATATACTCCCTCAGAGCCATCCTGAACTCCTCGAACGTCCCGCCTGGTTTCGCCCACGCTTCGTTAAGACCTTCGATCACGTCCTGCCTGCACAGAGCGGCCGTGACCCTCTTGTTGGCTTCCTCCGGGGTCCTTTCGTCGAGCCACAGGAGGGCCTGCTTGTAGAGTACACGCCTGCCCTCCCAGCCGGCTCCAGAGAGGGGATCTCCGGTGAGCATCTCGAGGAGCTTCTCTTTGTTGGCCTTCAGTGCCTCTTCCATGCCGGGCCCCAAATCGCCAACCACCCCCACGCGCTTGCCGTCGTCGGAGAGAGCGAGCTGCACTCCGGCGGAGTAGAGGCCCGCAACAAGAGCGCCCAAGTTCCTAGCCTCAACTAGTCGATCCATTTGATTTCCTTAGGGTTGGCGTCATTGGTGTCACTGGTGTCACTCCCTGCCTCTCGACGTGTGACACCAATGACACCAGTGTCACCATTTTTCAGGCTTAGCTTTAAGAACCTCTTCCTTCCGGTCCGCTTCTTTTCGACCGTGAGCAGTTCCGAGCGGTCTCCGATAGAGAGCGCCACGCGGGTCAGCCAGTCGGCGTTTTCGGGCAACCCCTGCACCTCTCGCTTCGCTAACGCTTCGTAAAGCTCGGTGGCACTCCCCGACCACTGGCCGCCGTGATCGCGTAGAAATTTGCTGATCTCCCCTGCGAGGAGATCCTCCGGCGTGGTCACCCGGAGCTCGCCGTACACCCTTCTTGCGTGAGCCTTGAAGTACGCAATGATCCTAGCCGCCTTCTTCACGTCCTCTTCTTCGACCTGCTCCGGTTGCTCATCCTGAACGCTCCGGCAAAGGGCCAGGATTAAGGAGATCCGGGCCAAGTAGCCCCGCATCTTTGCCCACACGCCCTGCAGCCTCAGTGGGAAGCCCGGCTCTAAGGTCTCCCTGCCTATCTCGTCGTGGATCTTCTTGAAGAGTCTTCTGGCCTCCCGAGACATAGGTACGATGTTCGGAGCCTCCTGACCGATCTCGTCTTCGGCCATCCGCAAGGAAGACAGCTTCGCGTACAGGCCGGCATATTCGGCCTCTGTGTCTGGTCCTATCTCCACGTCCGAGAGATCGGTATGCGAGTGCTTCGGGTAGCAGAAGAGGAAGCGGTCCAGGAGCCCGTCATCCATCGACCCGCCCAGCTCGGGGAGCATCGCAGGTTGTATCCCCCCACGAGGCTCACCCACGGCCTCTCCACGTAAGTGGGGTCCCCCTGGCGGCCCTTGCGGTCCACCACGATCGCTTGGTTGGACCACATCGAGAGCCAGTGCTGCCTGTCAGCTCCTTTGCCTCCGGCCTTATACTGGTCCATGCCCCTAACCCATCCCGTGAGCTCGTCCTTGTAGATAAGCACGCCCCGCGGATTGTCTTCGAGGATGCCGACCAGACTCTCAACGGTGGTGTCGTCGGCGTAGGTGCGTTCCATCGTGGGCTCCGGTGGCGGAGGAGGCTCGGTCTCACCGGCGTTCCTGGCGTCGCGGCAGTGAGCCTTCCACTCGCGCACCTCGCGCTCGTGCTCTTCTTTGTTGGCCTTAAACTGTTGCCTCTTCTCGGCCTGACGCTTGAGAACCGGCCGACGAGCAGCGTTAGCCGCCGGGGTCTTCTTCTCCCCTGGAGAAGTCACAACCGCCAGAAAGAGCGTGGCGCCTTCCCTCCAGCTCCTCTTGATCTCCACGACCCTGCTTGCCCCGATCCCAGCAGACTGCACGGCGAGGACCGGCAGCGCCAGAAGATCCGGAGCGCACCCTATGGCTTCCATTCCTTCTTCTACGAACCTACGAGCCGTTTCCGGCAGCGCAGCGGTCGGGAAGGGTGGTGCTTCGGGAAGCGGTGATGGGGAACTGGGGAAAACCACACCGCTCCCTGAGCGGTCACCGTTCTTACTGACAACTAGGGTCGCCCCTGTTGCCTGGTCGTAGAACTCTGTCATACCGTCGAGAGCCTTACCCACGGTGTCACGACGGTAGCGCGACCTCTCGCGCCACTTAGAACGCTGAGAGAGCCTCGACTCGGAGAACATCCGCTCTATCCGCTGGCGGTCCGGGCCAGTCCAGAACGCGAGCATCGCACACAGGGCGAGATCCGCTTCCGAGTGGCTTTCGTAGTCCGAGGCATCCCCGTTCCAGAGCTTTATGAACTTGTCGCCGTTGGCAGCCCTGTAGGCCCTAGACAGGATGTCCTCATCGGAGAGGTCGTGATTCACAGCAAAGCCAGCAGCCTCGCTGAAGCCACCGTTCGGAGTTGGGCCAGGCCCTTCCTCCTTTGGAAAGAGCCACGAGTAGAAGGCCTCGAGCTCCTTCTGGCGAGGCTCTATGATCTTCGGGGTTCCGGGCAGATGATGGCCGGTGACCACGAA
>Ga0126306_10001390_pt1 | contig 12913 bp, 17 predicted proteins | sample Plot27_FD_92592 | JGI IMG/M metagenome (GOLD analysis project Ga0126306, IMG submission 92592) | Serpentine soil microbial communities from UC McLaughlin Reserve, CA, USA - Plot27 | ecosystem: Environmental > Terrestrial > Soil > Grasslands | place: USA: UC McLaughlin Reserve, Lake County...
TAGCGCACGAACCGGCGGATGTTGTCGTAGATCCGCCGGCCCTCCTGGACGGCGGCGACGATGGTGGCGAAGTTGTCGTCGGCCAGGATCATGTCGGCCGCTTCCTTGCTGACGTCGGTGCCGGTCACGCCCATGGCCACGCCGATGTCGGCCTGGCGCAGGGCCGGGGCGTCGTTGACGCCGTCGCCGGTCATGGCCACCACCGCACCCCGGTCCTTCCAGGCGGCGATGATGCGCAGCTTCTGCTCGGGGCTGGTGCGGGCGAACACGCGGGTGCCGGCGACCCGCTCGGCCAGCCCTTCCTCGTCCAGGCGGGCCAGCTCGGCGCCGGTGAGGACGCCGCCGCCGTCCAGGATGCCGACCCGCCCGGCGATGGCGGCGGCCGTGCGGGCGTCGTCGCCGGTGATCATCACCGGGGTGACGCCGGCTCGGCGGCAGGCGGCGACGGCGGCGGCGGATTCGGCCCGCGGCGGGTCGGCCATGGCGACCAGGCCGAGCAGGCGAAGATCCGTCTCGGCGTGCTCCGGTGGGTCGGGCGCCGCCGGCAGCTGCCGGTCGGCCAGGGCGAGGATCCGGTAGCCGTCGGACGCCCAGCGGGCCGCCACCGCCCGAGCCTCCTCGCCGAGGGCGGCGTCGGCTGGGTCCACCAGCGGGACCAGTGTGTCCACGGCCCCTTTGACCGCTGCCCACACGCCGTCTGGTCGCTGGTGCAGCGTGGTCATGCGCCGCCGGGTGGCGTCGAAGGCGACCTCGGCCACTCTCGGCAGGTCGCGGTCCAGGGTGTCGCGGTCCACGCCGAGCTTGCCGGCCAGGGCGAGCAGCGCCGCTTCGGTCGGGTCGCCGGTCTCGGCCCAGTGCCCGCCGGCTTCGGCGGGTGGCCGCAGCGACGCGTCGTTGCAGGCCGCCGCCACCCTGGCCAGGCGGTCAAGGTGCGGGTCGTGGGCCGGGCCCTCGCCGGTGTCGGGTGCGACGGTGCCGACGGGCGCGTACCCGTCGCCGGTGACCCGAAACGATCCCGCCGGGGTCCAGACCCGCTCCACCTGCATACGGTTTTGGGTGAGGGTGCCGGTCTTGTCCGAGCAGATCACCGTGGTCGACCCGAGCGTCTCCACCGCCGGCAGCTTGCGGACCAGCGCCTGGCGGGCGGCCATGCGCCTGGCCCCCAGCGCCAGGGCGATGGTGACCACCGCCGGCAGCCCCTCGGGGATGGCCGCCACGGCCAGGCTCACCGCCGTCAGGAACATCCGCTCGACCGGCTGGCCCCTGGCCACGCCGACGGCGAACACCACCGCGCAGACCACCAGCGCCGCCATGGCCATGCGCCGGCCCAGGACGGCCAGCCGCCGCTGCAGCGGTGTCGGCTCGGCGGGCTGGCGCTGCAGCAGCTCGGCCAGCCGTCCCAGCTCGGTGGCCATCCCGGTGGCGACCACCACCCCGGCGCCCCGGCCGCCGGTGACGGCCGTGCCCCGGAACGCCATGTTCCGCCGTTCCGCCGGCAGCAAGTCGTCAATCGCGGGCAGGGGCTCGACCTGCTTGGTCGCCGGCCTGGATTCGCCGGTGAGGGCGGCCTCGTTGATCCGCAGCGCCCACGACTCGGTCAGGCGCAGGTCGGCGGCGACCAGGTCGCCCGGACCGAGCAGCACGAGATCGCCGGGCACCAGCTCGGCCGCGGGCCGGTCCTGTGTCCTTCCGCCGCGCCGGACGCGCACAACCGGAGCGGTCATCGCCTTGAGCGCCGCCATCGCCCGCTCGGCCCGGTATTCCTGGACGAAGCCGAGCAGGCCGTTGAGCACCAGGATGGCCAGGATCACCACGGTGTCCTTGAGGTCGCCGAGCGCCGCGGCGACCCCGGCGGCCACCAGCAGCACGACGATCACGGTGTTGGCGAACTGCTCGGCCAGCAGCCGCCAGGTGGGCTTGCGAGCCAGCTCGACCAGCACGTTCCCGCCGAACCGGGCCAGCCGGCTGGCCGCCTCCCCTTCCGGGAGGCCGGCGACCGGGTCGGTTCCCAGGTCCGCGGCGACCCGCTCGGGAGGCAGGGCCCAGGGACGGTCGATGCCGAGCCGGCGTGGCACGGTCGGCTGGCCGGTGGTTGATCGCATCAGCTCACCCTCGTGGCGTATTGCGGCAGGACCGGCCGGGACCGGTCCTTTCCCAGTCTTGTCCACGCGACATCTGCCCAGTAGGGCCGACCGGCCCGGCCGTTACCGCCGCATGGGGCCAACGGCCACATCTGGGCCGGACCGGTCGGCCCTACTGAACGCCCCGGGTTTGCGAGAGCGTTGACAGGAGGGAGCCAGCCCGACGGAAGAGGTGTTCCCATGGGCGTCTACGAGCACATCCTGGTGGGGGTCGACGGGTCGGACGCGAGCGCGGAGGCGGCCACGATGGCAGGCAGGCTGGCCGTCGACCTGGACGCCAAGGTGACCGCGGTCTACGTGCGACAGCTCCCGGCCGTGGCGTCGTCGCCGTTCGGTATGACCATGAGTCTGGGCAGCTACTGGGAGGAGCTGGAGCGGGCTGGCCGCCGAGCGGGCCGCAGAGGCGCTCGACCGGACCGGCGCTTCCTGGCGGTTCGAGGTGCGCACCGGCGACCCCGCGGTCCAGCTGGAGCTGTCCGCCGACGAGCACGGCGCGGACCTTGTCGTCGTCGGCGCCCGCGGGCACTCGGTCGCCCACCGGCTGCTGCTCGGGTCGGTCTCGACCCGGCTGGCGCGTCACGCCCGCCGGCCGGTCCTGCTTGTCCGCTGAGCCCCGGCCGAAGGTGACCCGCGACCTGACCGGGCGCCGGCGACCTCCGTGCCCAGTGACAGGTCAGCGGACGATCAGGACGGGACAGTCGGCCAGGTGGACGACCTTGTGGGCCACGCTGCCAAGCAGCAACGCCACCAGGTCACCGCGGCCATGGGAGCCCATGACGATCACGCCAGCCTGGTAGGCCCGGGCGGTCTCCACGATGATCGGCGCCACCCGCCCGGCCAGGGTGCGGACCAGCTCGACCTTGACCGGCACACCGGCCCGCTCGAGCTCCCTGCCGTGGCGCTTGGCGGCTTCCATGCCTCCGCGATCCTGGTTCAGCTCCACGCTGACCCCGCCGCGCATCGGCATGACCTCGGTGATGTGCAGCACGACGACCTCGTCGCCGCCGTCGCCGGCCAGCCGGCGGACAAGCTCGGCGGCCCGGTCGGCGTGCGGCGACCCGTCGACGGCCAGCAGAATGGTTCCAAACATCTGACGGTCACCTCCAAACGACGTAGCTGGGTCGAGCATGCGCTCCCGGCGGGCCGCCCGGGGAGGGCCGAAGGTCCTGTCCCCCGCAGGCACCTCAGCCCATGGTCGTGGGACAGCAGGCGCTCCGCGGCATCCGATCGCCTATCGCGAGGACCGCGCCGGCCGCCTGGCAGGGGCGCTCGCCCTGGACCCGCTCCCGAACACGATGCTCAGCCCGAACACGAAGCCGAAGTTGTACCAGTTGCCGTTGTTGTGCACCTCGTAGATGTTCACGTTGTCGTTGAACAGCGAAATGACGAACGTGACCGGGGTGATGATCCCGTGCCACAGCCCCAGCCAGAAACCGGCCAGCTCCTGGGTGCCGGCCTCGGCGACGTCGTTCGCACCGGGTGCACAGGCCGACAGCACAAGCCCACCAACCATCACCGCGACTGCGAGCAGCGCGGCTCTCGACCACCTCATGATGCCTCCTTCCAGCTTCCACCTTTCAGTCTGAGCGGCGTGGCGGTCCCGGCGTAGAGGCTTCGGCCACTCGAGCTACGGGACCGACAGCCCGGACCGGCACCGCGAGTCAGCGGGCATGGTGGCCAGATACCCTGGCCGCCGGCTCCGAGCCTCGCGGCTCCTGGCCCGTGCCGCCACCGGCCGGCCGCCGCTTGTTCCGGTGGCCTGCGACGAGCGGCCCCGGCCCGACGAACCACAGCGCGCCGGCCGCGAGCACCACCAACTCCGGACCCAGGTACGGGGACTCGCCGAGCACGAGCGTCACCCCAACAAGCATGGCGGCCCAGACCACCGCTGAGTCGAGCAACCGGATGCGTCCGGGCAGGCCGTCCGCGGCCACGCCGATCAGGTTGCCCGCCACAAGGATCGGCAGCACCTTCCCGAACTGGCCGCTGCCACGCAGCGCCACCCCGGTCCCGAGCCAGACCGCGATCCAGACCACCACCGACCCGATCCAGTAGGCCCTCACGCCATCCACCGGTGGCGAACCATCCGACGTCGCCATGCTCCTCACCTCCTCCCACGATCCGCCCGGCGACCGACGCAAGGTAGGGTCGAACGGCCACCATGGCGTGGGCGGCGAGGAGGCGGACACTCCATGTCTCGCGCCCGCGTCCTGCTCGCAAGCGTGGTCTTGCTGGTGGGCGGCGTGGTGGCCGCCGACTACGCCCGCACCGACCGGCCGAGCACGGAGATGGTCCTGGCGGAAGCGGGACGTTCGGACCTGCCCGGGCGAGCCGCGACCGCGCACGATTGCGTGAGGAGGCTGGTCGAGGAGGTACGGCGTGATGTTGGAGCGAGGGACGCTCGCGGTGGTGGACGACGAGCGCGGCGTCTTCCGGGTCGTCGAGGAGGCGCCGGGTCCGGCGCCGACGCTCTGGCTTCTCGACGGCAACCGCCACTGGCGGGCGGTCCGCGCCAGTCGTGTGCATCCGGTCGGAGACGGTTGCCCACGGCACCCACAGGCGGCGGCCGAGGCGCCGCGCCGACGCTGTCCGGTGTGCGTGGCGATCTGGCGCCGTGACCATCCCCAAAGAGCGGTCGGTTGAGCCGACCGCTCAATGTTCGCCTGATCGAGTTAGCCTTTCATGGCGTCGGCCATGGCGCCTACCGGGGCGGTCGTATGCTCGGCCAGCTCCCGTTCGAAGATCAGCTCGTAGTACTTCGCGGCGCCGAACGCGGCGACGCCTGGGGCGAAGATCTGCACCAGCCGCCAGCCGTCCCGCGCGTGCTCCTGCACCACGTCCTCGTAGGCGCCCCGCGCCTTGTCGCTGACGCCGAACCACGCCGAACCCCGATATTCCCCGAGCCGCACAAACTTGTACTCGTAACTCTTGCCCATCAGATGCCCTTCCCTCTGTTCACTCCAAGTCTGATGATCGGCCACGGTCGCCGGGACCAGTAGGGCTGTTGGACCCCTCTTCCGGGGTGCGTCCGACACGACTCGACGCACTCCACCAGCCCTGCGAACGGCGGCGACCCCATCGCCGGTGACGGCCTACTTCCAGTGCAGGTACCGGAAACGCAGAAGGGTGCCTCTGCGATGACCTGGGTCCGCTCGTAGGTCACCACCTCCAGGTGTCAGGCAACGGTGAAGGAACGGGATCCGGAAGCTCCTTACGCCGCCGCTGATCGTCCCTGTCCGGCCGTGACCTCTGGCCCTTCTGGGTGCTGGTTGCCGGGCCCATGCTGAAGCGGGAGGTGAGATCGGGCGCCCCGCTGCCGCGCCCGTGTCATGCCACAGAAACTCGAGCAACCCATCCCCAACCAGCTCTCCCAGCCCAACCCCTATCACGAGACCGTGATCGTGTCGGCCGGGGCGCCGATCGTGCTGTCGGTGTGGCCTGGTGACCCGGGGGCGCCGACGGTGGTGTTCCTGCCCGGCACCATGACCCACCCGCTCTTCTACGCCGACTTCCTCGACGGGCTCAACCAGCGGGGGCTGTCGGTGGTAGGCGTCCACTACCAGGGCCACGGCAAGAGCCCCCGCTCTGGGTCCCGGCTGGGTTGGGCCAACCTGGTGGTCAATGCCACCGATGCGGTCGGCTGGGCCGCCGACCACCTGGACGGCCCGGTGGTGCTGCTGGGCTCCAGCCAGGGTGGGGTCCTGGCCATGGCGGTCGCCGCCCGCAACCGCCAGCTGGCCCTGGTGGCCGCCCACAACGTGCTCGACCCCTCCCTGCCGGAGTCGCTGATGATCAGCCGCCTGCCTGGTTGGCTGGTCGGCGGCTACCGGCCGCTGCTAGCTGCGTTGCGGCTGGCCGCCCGGATCGCTCCTGGGCTGCCGGTGCCGTTGTGGGCATACCTGGACCTGGACCGGACCTGCGGCCAGCCCGAGACCCGCCGGCGGTTCCTGATCGATCCGCTGGGGCTGCGCTGCTACCCGCTGGGGTTCCTGGCCGAGCTGTGCACCACGGACCTGTCGGGGATGTGCGATGGCAGCATCGGCTGTCCGGTGCTGGTCATCGCGGCCACCGGGGATCCGCTGTTCAGCTTCGGCTACACCCGGCGGGTGTTCGACCGGATCGTGGCCCCGGCCAAGGAGTTGCTGGTGTTCGACGTGGACCGGCATCTGCTGTTCAACGAGTGCGTGCAGCTGGTCACCGATCCCCTGGTGGACCGCATCCACCGCCTGGCCGTCATGCCGGGAACCGCACAAGGAGGGATGTGATGGCGCATCGGGAGCTGCATCGCTCCGGCCGGGCCGGCTGGCTGCGGGCCGCGGTGCTGGGCGCCGACGACGGCATCGTGTCCACCGCCAGCCTGGTCATCGGGGTCGCCGCGGCCGCGGCGTCGCGGAACGCGGTGTTGCTGGCTGGGGTGGCAGGGCTGGTCGCCGGGGCGACCTCGATGGCGGCCGGGGAGTATGTGTCGGTCAGCTCCCAGCGTGACGCCGAGCAGGCCGACATCGGCCGGGAGCGGCAGGAGCTGGCCGCCGACCCCGAGCTCGAGCAGGCTGAGCTGACCGACATCTATGTGCGGCGGGGGCTGGACCAGCCTCTGGCGGCAACGGTGGCGGAGCGGCTGATGGCCGTCGATGCGCTGGGCAGCCATGTCCGCGACGAGCTTGGCTTACAGCCGGGTGGGTTGGCGCGGCCGTTGCAGGCGGCGGTGGTGTCGGCGGTGAGCTTCGCGGTTGGGGCGGCGCTGCCGCTGGTGCTGATCGTGGGGGCCCCGATCGGTGTCCGGGTCCCGGTGACGGCGCTGGCCGCGCTGGGGTTGCTGGCGCTGTTGGGGGCGGTCGGCGCGCGGCTTGGTGGTGCCCCGGCCGGACGGGCGGCGCTGCGGGTGACGGTGGGAGGGGGCTTGGCGATGGGCCTGACGGCGCTGATCGGGCAGGTAGTAGGCACGTTTGCCTGTGAGCTGGAGGCTTCTGGAGCCAGCGGCGGCGGTGCCGAGCTGCACCCCAACCAGGCCATCCTATGGGTCGACCGACCTGCCGGATGCGGGCGCCGTGGCACATGACAGGTCAACCCGGCACGCGCATGCTCGATCCGAGAACGGCTCTCGTAGCCTACCTGCACTGAACAGGAGCGTGTCATGCCTCCCCACTGCGATTCGATGGACGGGCCAGTGGTGACCGCCGCCCGCCGGGCGCTCGCCGAAGGCGACCTCGCCATCGTCCTGCCATATGTTCCCGCCGAAGCAGAGCCCGAGGTCGCCACCGCCTTCGAGCAGGTCCTGCCCATCCATGGGATCGGCGGCTCGGTCGGCGAGCTCGCCGACCGGTGGTTCTTCGAGACGGTGGTGCGGCTGCACCGCGCCGGCGAAGGGGCGCCGTACACCGGCCTCAAGGCAGCCGGACAAGGCGAGGGGCCGGTGATCGCGGTGGCCGAGCGGGCAATCCGCACCGGCTCGGCCGATGAGCTCGTCCGCGTCCTGACCGAGGTGGTCGCCGACCAGATCAAGACCCGGTTGGACCGGGTGATGGCGCTCAAGCAGCAGGAGCATGGATCGGTTGCTGCGGCGCGGGAGTACGTCGAGGCGATGTTGGGCCTGCAGGTGTGGGCGCACAAGCTGTACCTGGCGGCAACCAACGGCCCACACCATCGTCGCTAGCCAGGAGGGTGAGTACGGGTCACGCGTTCGGCTAAGAGGTTGGATCGGAGACACCGAACTCGTGCCCGGTCCAGGAGCCGCAGATCAGGAGTGATCAGCCCGAAGCCGCTTGCCTTGGCATCCGACGTTCTGTCGGATGGCCTTGATCATCCCAGGTTCATCCAGACGCAGGGGCGCTCATGACCACGCCAGAGGTTGCTGGGTTCGACCAGGCGCCGTTCATCCACCAGGGGCGCACCCATCAGGTGTACCGCGCCGGCGCCGGCCCGGCGGTGATCGTCATCCACGAGATCCCCGGCATCCACCCCGGCATGGTCAGCTTCGCCCAGCGGCTCCTCACGGCCGGCTACACCGTGTACCTGCCCTCGCTGTTCGGCCGGGCCGGCCAGCCCGTCAGCACCGGGGCGGTGCTGCGGTCGATCCTGCAGGTGTGCATCACCCGCGAGTTCGCCATCCTGGCCGACCGCACCAGCCCGGTGGTGACCTGGCTGCGAGCCCTGGCGGCCACCGCCCACCGTGAATGCGGTGGTCCCGGGGTGGGCGCGATCGGCATGTGCCTCACCGGCGGGTTCGCCCTGGCCATGGCGGTGGACCCGGCGGTGCTGGCCCCGGTCCTCAGCCAGCCGGGCCTCCCGGCCCCGGTGACCACCCGCAAGCGGGCCGCGGTCGGCCTGGACGCCAGCGACCTCGCCCCGGTCAAGGCGCGCACTCGCCGCGGGCTGTGCGTGCTCGGGCTGCGGTTCTCCGCCGACCGGGGCTGCCCGGCCGAACGGTTCCAGCGGCTGCGGCGCGAGCTGGGCGACGGCTTCGAGGCCATCGAGGTCGACTCCTCACCCGCCAACCCCTACGGCATCCCCAGCCGGGCGCATGCGGTGTTAACCGTCGACCTGGTCGATGAGCCCGGCCACCCGACCCGGGTTCGCCCTGGACCGTGTCCTTGCGTTCCTCGACCAACGCCTGCACCCCTGACCACCCCGCGCCCTCACCGGCCCACACAGGGGCTACCTGGCCAGCTCAACAGGGGATCGGCACCTCTACCGCGCTCCGCCGCGTGGTTGGCGTCCTGCCTTCAGGTGCGCATCGAAGGCAACGATGCGGCGGCGGGCGTCCTGGGCCGAGGGCTCGTGATACCGGGTCCCCGACAGCTTGCTCAACAGCACCGTCAGCGGGGTCATGTCCGCTGGCGGGTGGTTGTTGAGGAACCCATGGCCGGCGTCGGGATACACCTTGATGTCATGGGCCACCCGGTTGGCGATGAGGGCCCGCTCCAGCCGGGCGGCGGCCCGTAGCCCATCGGGGAGCGGTCCTTGCCGCCTAGCTGGCCACGATCGGACACGCCCCGGCCAACAGTTGCTCGGCATCGGTGGGGCAGCCGCCATAGTTGCTGCTGGAGGCGGCAAACCCGCGACCAGGGGCCAGCGCCAGGGCATAGCCCCCGCCCATGCAGAACCCGAGCACCCCGATCCGGCCGGTGCACCGGTCCTGGCCGGCCAGCCAGGCCCGGGCGGCCTCGGTGTCGTCGAAGGTGCGGCCCTGGCGGGTGCCCAGCTCCCGGGCGATGGTGCGCAGGCAGCGCAGCATGCCACCCCACCAGTACTGGTCGGGGGCGGCGGCCAGGTAGCCCTGGCCGGCCAGCCACTCGGCCTGGTGGCGGGTATCCCGGCTCATCCCGCCGAAGTCGTGCAGCACCACCACCCCCGGCCAGGGTCCCGAGCCCGATGGGGTGGCGAGGTAGGCCGGCATCTCCCCCCGCGGGGTGCGGATCTTGACCTCGGCCATGGCAACCTCCCGCGTTCCATCCGCGCCATGCCGCACGGCTGCCGCGAACCGTAATCCGTGCAGGCGCCCAGCGTCACCGCGTCACCCAGCGACTTCACCAGCAGCGCGTCGACCACCACGGCGACGGCATAGCCGACCCGGCGGGTCGCGACCGACGGGCGGCGGGCCGGCTTGGTCTGGGTCGTGGTGAGCTCTCCAGTCGAGGTCTCAGAGACGCAGAGCCACTGTGCCCTACCGGGGAGTCCCGCCGGATGCATGCTGCCGGGAGAGGAGAGTTCACACGGGGAGCCGTACGGAGCGAGCAAGAGGTGAGTGAGCATGCTGGTGTGGGGCGGGCGGACGTGCGACGCCGGTTCCTGGACGGCTCCGGCCCACAGGCTGGCTACGACCGGGCCAGCGACCGCTGGTCGCCGCTTCCCAAGTCGCCGCTGCGCGGCCGGGCCGGCCACGTCGCGGTGTGGACCGGCAGCCACCTGCTCGTCTGGGGCGGCACCCCGGCAAGAGCGTCCGACCCGCGGAAGCCGTTCGCCGACGGCGCCGCCTACACCCCCTACCCGCTGTAGTCGCTCATCGAGGAAGCGGGTTGGATCGATGATGGCAAGACGGCTGCTCGTGCTTGTTCTGACGCTTCTCGTGGGGCCGATCGTCGTGGCCCGGACGCCAGCGGCCGTGGCGGTGGAGCCGGCCACGCGGCCGGTGGTGGTGCGCGGCAGCGACTGGTACGTGCGCGACACCCTGACGAGCGGGACCGCCGACCAGCCGGTGGCCGGCGACTGGGACGGGAACGGGACGACGACCATCGGGGTCAAGCGCGGCGGCGCCTGGCTGCTGCGCAACCACAACAGCGCCGGCAGGGTCGACCTCTCCATCAATTACGGCCTCGGCTGCGACCTCGCGGACGCCGGCGCGGTGACCGCGCTGTATGGCTCGGCGGGCGGGCTGACCAGTGGCGGCAGCCAGGCGTTCTAGCAGGGGACGGGGGGTGCGGCCGGCACCGCCGAGGCCGGCGACCTCCTCGGGTCGGGCTTCGTCGGCGGCGACCCGTCAGCGGGGTCCTCTACCGCCGGCACCGTTCATGGCCGGAGGCGGGCGAACGCGTCGGGCATCACGGGGGACAGGTCGTCGACGTCGTAGCCGAGCCGGTTCTCGACCCGGACGACGCCTTCCACGGCCGCCACCGCCCGCACCACCGTCGGGATGAGGCTGCGCCGCTCGCAGCGGCCCTGCAGGGCCACCACCCCATCTCGGACATGGACGTCGAACCGGTTTGGGGCCATGAAGAGGTCGCCGAAGATGACGTCCTCGACGATCTCCTGGTGCAGTTCCTCGTCGGATTGCAAGAACGTCTTCAGGAGATCCACCCGGCTGACGATCCCGACCAGGCGGCCAACGGCGTCGATCACCGGCAGCCGTTTGATCCCTTCGGCATGCAGCCGCCTGGCCGCCTCGGTCAGGGTCGTCTGGGTGCCGATCGTGATCGCCGGCTGGCTCATCAGCTCGGCTGCGACCGTTGCCTGGGCCTTGGCCCGTTCGAGTCGCCGGCGTCGAGCCGACAGCGCGCGAGCGAGCGGCCGGGCCGGCTTCTCCTGCTTGAGCAGCAGGTCGGCCTCGGACAAGACCCCGAGGACATGGTGGCGGTCGTCGACCACCGGCACGGCGCTCACCCGCTGGGTAGCCAGCAGCTCGACCAGCTCCTTGTATGGGGTGTCCTCGTGGGCGCAGACCACGTCCCTGGTCATGACGTTCTCAACTGTGCGGTGGCGCATCCCATCCTCCCTGGTGGCGGCAGCGCGGGGAGTCGAACCCCGCCTAGACGCCTGTGGCGGCGCCGGGCCGATTGCCGCGCCCCTGCCCGGGGTGTTCACCGGAACGCTGCCACCACTACCGTAGCCGCTGCCGGCGGTCCTACGAAGGGCACATCGGCCCCCCATCGCCCTGCCATTCGGCCCGGCACGGGAGGGTGGGCTGCCAGGAGGGCGACGGGCTCACCGGGTCGTCACGGCCGGCCGGTGATGCCGCCGGGCGGGTCCGCGCAGCCGGTCGGGCACATCCAGCCCCCTGGTCCGACGGTGGTCTTGGCGTAGGTGCCAGAGCACCTCGCCCCTGGTCGAGAAGCGCAGCTGGCACTTGGGGCATTGCATGATCATCGTGTCTCACCTCCCGGTGAGCCTGAACCCCACACCTGCAACTGTGGCGGATGCGAGATCGCACCGGCAGGGCCGACAGACCCGCGATCTCCGGGCCCGTCAGGTGCTGGTGGCCGGGTGGTAGGCGGCCCCGTAGCGGTACGGCGGCACCGCCGCGGCCGTGCTCCAGCCGCTCCAGATCACCACCTCGCGGCCGGTCCAGACCATCGCCGCGCCGGACGGAGCGGGCACCACGGGCGAGCGGCCTGGCCGGCAGGGTGGACCAGCTGTTGGCCGCCGGGGTGTAGGCGATGCCGGTCGTCCCCGCCCCGCCGTTCCAGGCCACCAGCTGGGTGCCCGTCCACACCGGTCCCGAGTGGTTGGCGTTGAGGACCGGATCACGCGCGATCGGGCTCCAGTGGTTGCGCGCCCGGGTCGTACAGGGCGCCGCTGGTGCCGCCGGTGCCCCAGGGCCTGTCCCAGATCAGCATCCGGGTCCGGTCCAGGCGGCGGCGTGGTCCAGCCGGGCGCCGATCGGCGCGGCCGCCAGGACCCGCCAGCGGGCGCTGGCCGGATCGTAGGCGGCGCCGTCGCGCAGCGGCTGGAGGCCCTCGGGGACGCGGCCGTGGCCGCCCCACACCAGCATCTGGCGGTCGGTCCACACCGCGGCGGCGCCGTCGCGGCCGGCGATCGCGGCCGAGGCGGTAGTGGGGGGTCGGCGCGGCAGCGCCACGACCACGGCGACGACCGTGGGGCGGCGCGTGTGCCTGTTCATGCTCTGCCCCCCCTTCGGGACAGCGATCCACGGCTGTCTCCGGAGGCGGCGCGGGCGGCGCCTCCCCGGAGGGAAACAGCCACTCCTACATCTCAGGCTATCGAGTCGTCGGTGGTGGCCCCAGAGGACGGCGATCCACGAACCTGGGGCCGTTCAGCCTTGTGGCCGACCAGGATCCGTCAGCGGCTGGGCGTCGGGTGGGAGGCGAGGGTCTTGAGGTAGTTGGCCCGCTCGAAGGCGGCCGGGTCAGGGATGGAGCGCTGGCTGAGGAGGCCGCGGAGCTGGTCGACCGTCTCATACCCGTGGCCGTCCATCCAGTCACGCAGCCCCACCTCGACCGTGCGCAGGTGGTCGGGGCCGTGGCGCAGCAGGGCCGAGGTCATCATGGCCACATCCGCCCCCGCCAACAGCACCTTGACCACGTCGGTGGCGCTGTGGA
>Ga0126306_10001391_pt1 | contig 12909 bp, 8 predicted proteins | sample Plot27_FD_92592 | JGI IMG/M metagenome (GOLD analysis project Ga0126306, IMG submission 92592) | Serpentine soil microbial communities from UC McLaughlin Reserve, CA, USA - Plot27 | ecosystem: Environmental > Terrestrial > Soil > Grasslands | place: USA: UC McLaughlin Reserve, Lake County...
CCGGAGATGATCCAGAACCGGATCACCACGTTGACCTGTTCCCAGCCGAGCATCTCGAAGTGGTGCTGCAGGGGCGCCATCCGGAACAGCCGTTTGCCCACGCCGGAGGTGTGCTTGGTGATCTTGAACCACCCGACCTGCAGGATGACCGAGGCGGTGATGATGACGAACAGGCCGCCGAGGAGCAGCACCAGCAACTCGGTCCTGGTCATCACACCGAAGCCGGCCACCGCGCCGCCCAGCGACAGCGAACCCGTGTCGCCCATGAAGATCTTGGCCGGCGAGGCGTTCCACCACAGGAAGCCGAACAGCGCGCCGGTCAGCGCCGCCGCGACGACGGCCAGGTCGTGTGGATCCCGTACTTCGTAACACTTGGAGCCCGGGGCGGTCGCGCAGCTCTGGTTGAACTGCCAGATGCAGATCAGCGTGTAGGCGCCGAACACCATCATCGACGCGCCGCTGGCCAGACCGTCCAGACCGTCGGCCAGGTTGACGCCGTTCGACATACCGGCGATCAGCAGCAGGATCCAGATCACCACGAGCACCGGTGCCAGATGCAGCCACGGGATGTCGCGGATGAACGAGATGAACGGCGAGGCCGGACGCTGACCCCGATCGTCGGGGAACTGCAGCGCCAGTACCGCGAACGCGACCGCGACCACCGTCTGGCCGGCCAGCTTGGCCTTGCTGCGCAGCCCGAGACTGCGCTGCCGGACGATCTTGATGAAGTCGTCCAGGAAGCCCACCGCGCCCATCCCGGCGAACAGGAACAGCACCAGCAGCGCCGAGGCGCTCGGCGACGTCATGGTGAACTGCTTCGCCGCGAAGTATCCGACGACGGTCGCGATGATGAACACCGTGCCACCCATCGTGGGCGTGCCGCGCTTGGTGTGGTGCGAGGTCGGGCCGTCGTCGCGGATCAGCTGGCCGTAGCCGCGCCGGGACAGCAGGTTGATCGCCAGCCGGGTGCCGAGCAGCGTGAGCGCCATCGAAACAGCGCCCGCGAGCAGGATGGAGATCACTGCGAAGCCTCCTCGAGCAGGGCCGCGACCAGTCTCTCCAGACCGGCCGCGCGAGAGGCCTTCACCAGCACCACGTCACCCGGTTGCAGTTCCTTGCGGAGCAGGTCGACCGCTCCGTCGATGTCGTCGACGTACGCCGACTCGTTGCCCCACGATCCTTCCAGGCACGCCCCGAGGTGGATCGGGCGGGCCGGTTCGGTGACCGCCACCAGCCGGTTCACGTCCAGCCGGACGGCCAGCCGGCCGATCGCGTCGTGCTCCTCGGTGGCGGCGTCGCCGAGCTCGCGCATCTCGCCGAGCACGGCCCAGGTGCGCGCTCCCCTGGTCCGCCCGATCGCCACCAGCGCCTTGAGCGCGGCTCGCACCGAATCGGGGTTCGCGTTGTAGGCGTCGTTGATCACCGTCACGCCGTCTGCGCGCTCGGTGACCTCCATCCGCCACCTGGAGACAGTGGTCGCCGCGTTCAGCCCCTCGGCGATCTGCGCAGGCTCCAACCCGACCGCCTGTACTGCGGCCGCGGCGGCCAGGGCGTTCGACACCTGGTGCTCTCCCACCAGCTGGAGCTGGATGCTGAAGGCGTCTTCGCCCAAGTGCAGGGTGAATCCCGGCCGGCCGCCCGGATCGAGCTTGACGTCACTGGCCCGGACATCCGCGGCCGGGTCCTCGCCGAACGTGCGGACGGTCTGCCGGGTCCGGCTCGCCATCGCGGCGACGCGGGGGTCGTCGGCGTTCAGGACCGCGGTCCCACCGGGCCGCACGGCCTCGATCAGCTCGCCCTTGGCGACGGCGATCGCGTCCTGGCTGCCGAACTCGCCGAGGTGCGAGTAACCCACGTTGAGCACCAGGCCGACCCGCGGCGGGGTGATCCGGCACAGGTAGCTGATGTCGCCGACGTGCCGGGCGCCCATCTCCGCGACCAGGTACCGGGTGTTCTCGTCGGCCTGCAGCGCGGTCAGCGGATGGCCGAGCTCGTTGTTGAACGAGCCGACCGGCGCGACCGTCGGCCCGAACGGCTGGAGCAGCTGGGCGATCAGGTCCTTGGTGCTGGTCTTGCCCTGCGATCCGGTCAGTCCTATCACCGTCAGGTCCGGCAGCCTGCCGACCACGTATTTCGCGAGCTCGCCGAGCGCGGTCTGCACGTCGTTCACGACGATGCACGGGCTGCCGTCGATCGGCCGGGCGGTGATCGAAGCGGTCGCACCGGCCGCGGCCACGGCCGCGACATAGTCGTGCCCGTCGACGTGCTCGCCCGGGAGCGCGACGAACAGGCCGCCTGGCTCGATCTTGCGGGAATCGATCACGACCGCGGCGTCGACGACGGCCGCCGGACCGACACCGGCGAGCTCACCGCCCACCGCTTCGGCGATCTGGCCGCAACTGAGTGGGATCACAGTGATTTCTCCTGGCTCGCCATCAACTCACGGACGGTCTGGCGGTCGTCGAACGGGTGGATGACGCCGCCGACCTCCTGTCCGGTCTCGTGGCCCTTGCCGAGCACCACCACGGTGTCGCCCGGGCCGGCCAGCTCGATCGCGGTGGCGATCGCCTGCCGGCGATCCCCCACCTCGCGCAGGTCCACTTCGGGCACAGCAGCCCGCGCGCCGTCGATCGCCGCGGCACGGATCGCCGCCGGGTCTTCGCTGCGCGGGTTGTCGTCGGTCACGATCACCACGTCCGCCGCCCGGGCCGCCGCCGCGCCCATTCCGGGCCGCTTACCCGGGTCGCGATCCCCACCGCAGCCGACCACCGCGAACAACCGGCCCTTGGTGGCCGTCCGCGCCGCGACGAGCGCCAGCTCGACGGCATCCGGAGTGTGGGCGTAGTCGACGATGACCGCCGGCCCGTCGGCGCGGGAGAAGGTCTCCATCCGCCCCGGCACCGCCGCGTGTCGCAGCCCCGCAGCGATCGCCTCGGCCGGTACCTCGAGCTGCCGCAGCATCGCCACCGCCAGCAGCGCGTTCGCCACGTTGAAGTCGCCGGGCAGCCCGATCTCGACAGTCAGCGACTCCGACGGCCCCTGGAAGTCGAGGACAGTGGTGCCGTGCTCAGACTGATGGGTTCCGCTGACGGTCCAGTCGGCGTCACCGACGGTCGACACCGTGACGAGCGGAACCACCGTCCGGGTGGCGAGGCGCCGGCCGTACTCGTCGTCGACGTTCACGACGGCCAGGTCGCAGCGCTCGGGCGTGAAGAGCGACGCCTTCGCGGCGAAGTACTCCTCGAAGGTCTTGTGGAAGTCCAGGTGGTCCTGGGTCAGGTTGGTGAACCCGGCGACCGCGAACCGCGCGCCGTCCACCCGGCCCATCGCGAGTGCGTGGCTGGACACCTCCATCGTGCAGGTGGCGACCGCCTGCTCCCGCATCACCGCGAACAACGCCTGCAGATCGGTGGCCTCCGGGGTGGTCCGGACGCTCTTCACCACCTCGTCGCCGATCCGCGTCTCGATCGTGCCGATCAACGCGGTCCGGCCGACGTTGCGCAGTACCGAGTCGAGGAGGTAGCTGGTGGTGGTCTTGCCGTTGGTGCCGGTGACGCCCAGCAGGCGCAGTTCCTTCGTCGGCTCGCCGTAGACCTTCGAGGCGACCGCACCGAGCACGTCGCGCGGCCTGGCGACGACCAGCACGGGCAGACCCGTGGCTCGCGCCCGCTCCTCGCCCGTCGGGTCGGTGAGGATGGCGACCGCTCCGGCGGCGTGGGCGTTGGCGGAGAAGCCAACTCCGTGGGTCAGCGCGCCCGGCAGAGCGGCGTACAGGTCGCCGGGCAGGACCGAACGGGAATCGAGCGACACGCCGGTCACCGAGACGTCAGAGATGGCCGTCGGAGCTTGCGCTCCGGCGGCTCGGGCTAGCTCGGCAAGGCCGACAGGGATGGTCCGTCGAGGCCTGATCGCCGCAACGGCTCCGCCTGCGGCGGTTGGGGTGGACACGGGCCCAGAGGCTACCGCTCCGGGCCTCGTCACACCTACCTGACCCGGCGTCACCAGGTCAGCGGCACGACGGGCTGCTTCGCACCGGTCGGCGGGACGACGTACTTCTGCAGGGCGTAACTCATCACATCGCGGAACACCGGACCTCCCTGACCACCACCACTGCGCCCGTTCGTCGGGTTCTGCAGTACGACGTACGTAACGAAGCGCGGGTTGTCGGCCGGCGCGAATCCGGCGAAAGAAGTCGCCCACTTGCGATAGCAACCGCACGCGGAGTCCACCTCCTGCGCCGTACCTGTCTTGCCGGCCACGCGATAGCCGTCGATGGCGGCCTTGGTCGCCGTGCCACCCTTGGCGGTGACGGCCTCCATCATCATCGAGACCTGCTTGGCGGCGGAGTCGCTGACCACCCGGCGCGGCGGTGCGGCCGGATTCGGGATCGTGGTGCCGCCGCCGTCGACGAAGTTCTTCACCAGCCTGGGCGGCATGTACACGCCGCCGTTGGCGACCGCGTTGACCGCGGCGGTCATCTGCACGGCGTTCGCGGACAGGCCCTGGCCGAAGGCGACGTTCGAGCGGGTGAGTTCGGACCACTCGTCGCCCGGAGGCATCAGGCCGCGGCTCTCACCGGGGAAGTTCAGCCCGGTCGGCTCGCCGAAGCCGAAGTCCTTCAGGTAGTGCACGAACTCCGGGATCCGCATCTGCTGCGCGGCGATGATCGTGCCCACGTTGGACGACTTGGCGATCACGCCGGCGATGGTGAGGTTCAGCGTGCCGTGGTCGAAGTGGTCCCGGATCGTCCGCCGCTGCACGGAGATGCCGCCGGGCACCTTGAGCTTGGTGTCCAGCGAGATCTTGCCGGCGTCGGCCAGGGCGGCCATGGTGACGACCTTCTGCACGCTGCCCGGCTCGTAGACCTGCTCCAGCGCCGGGTTCTTCAGTGAGAGGCCCTTGACCGACTTGTTCGGGTCGTAGGTCGGGTAGTTGGCCATCGCGAGCACCTCGCCGGACTTGACGTCCATGGTGACCACGGTGCCGGACGCCGCCTTGTACTGCTTGACCGCCTGCTCGATCCGCTTCTCCGCGAACCACTGCAGGTCGGCGTCCAGGGTGAGCTGGGCGGTGACGCCCGGCTTCGGCTCCTCCACGGTGTGGTCGGCGTTCGGAATCTTGTTGCCCTTGGTATCCACCTCGTACATCGCCTTGCCGTCCTGTCCGGACAGCTTGGCGTTCAGGCCGTACTCGAGCCCGGCCAGGCCCTTGCCCTCGGCACCGACGATGCCGACCACGTTCGCGGCGATGGTGCCGTTCGGGTGGCTCCGGATCGGGTCCGACTCGGTGTAGAGCCCGGCCAGCAGCGGCGCCTTCTGGTCCTTCGGCAGGCCCTTGTTCTGCTCGATGATCTCGAGGTTGCGCGCCTTGAGCTCTGCCTCGATCTGGTTCCATGTCTGCGGGCTGACCTGGTGCGCGAGCAGCACGTAGCGTCCCTTGCGGGTCAGGTCCGCCAGGAACTCGCTGTACGACGTACCGGGGATCTTGCCCGCGAGCAGCGTCGCCAGCTGAGGCGCGACCACGGTCGTCTGGCTCGGGTCGGCGGTGATCGCCACCGCGTCCTCCGACACCGACAGCGGTACTCCGTTGCGGTCCAGGATCGCGCCACGAGACGCGTGCAGCACGAACGGCTTGGTGTTCTCCTTCGTCGCCGCCAGCGCGTACGAGTCGGGATCAACGCCCTGCAGCAGGATCAGCCGGCCGGCGAACAGCGACAGTACGAATGCCATCACGCCGAAGGTCACCCGCAGCCGCAGTGCCGGACGACCAAGCTTCAACGTCCGCGGCGCACGCTTGGGCCTCGGCTCCCGCGGTGGCCGCCTCTTCTGCGGGGGACGCTTCCGCGGCGGCTGCCCACCAGTACGACGTGGCGCCGCGCGGCCGCTGCCGGTTGCCGCGGCAGCTGCGTCCCTGCGTGGGCGTCGCGCCCCAGCCTTCCTCGCTGCCGCGCCCTTCCGCGGATCAGCCGCCGACGGCCGGCGTGCGGGTGCCTTGCGGGCGTCGGCCACCTTGCGGGGCGCGTTGGGGTTGCGGCGAGGTTCGGTTGCGCGGCTGGTGGACTTGCGAGGCTCTCCCGTGGCCTTGCGCGGTCCTTCTGCACGCGGTGCTGTCTTCCCCGGTGGCGGCTTGTTCACCGCCGACTTGCGGGGCACCCGAGGCGCGTCCCCGCGCGACCCTCCGGCACGGGGGTCGCCGCTCCGCGGCTTCCCGGCGCGAGGCCCGCCTGTCCTTGGCTCACCGGCCTGCGGGTCTACCGGGCGACGTAGACGCTGCGCGTTGGAGCGGTCGCTCTCGGTAGCTGCCGGACGGCGGGGCGAGGCCCGGCGGGGCGGGTCGCCCCGCCCCGGTTCACCGCCACGCCTGTGTGGCGGTTCGTTGCCCCGTCGCTCCGTCATCCGATCAGCCCCCGGTCGCTGTGGTGGTGCGTGCCCCTGTCGTGGTTCCCGATGTCGTCGTGCCCGATGTCGTGCCCGGTGTCGCCGGCGGCTTGTTCGCGGGCGGCTTCGTCCCCGTGGCCGGCGGCTTCGTGGTGGTGGACGTCGGCGGCTTGTGCGCGCGGTCGGTGGTCGTCGCGCCCGGCGTGGTGTTCCCCGCCGGCGGGCTCGTCGTACCGGTGGCGGGTGGCTTTGGCGTGACGGCCGGTGGCTTCGGGGCCACCGGTGTGGGCGCGGTCGCCCCGGTCGGCGTCCCCGGGCCGAACATCGCCGTACCGGTGCCGGCCTTGCCCTCGGCGGGCACACCCAGCACCTGGCCGTCGGACAGCCGCAGGAAGACCGGGTTCGGGTTCGGCACCATGCCCATCTTCAGGGCGCGGTCGGCCAGGTTCTGCGGCGACTCGAGCGTGCGAACCTCTCGCTCCAGCTGCTCCTGCTGGTCGCGCAACTGGTCCGCCTGCTGGTTCAGCGACGTCACCTGGAACGTGCCGCGCTGCAACTCGGTGTTGAGCAGCAGCAGGCCGACCAGGCCGGCCGCGAGCAGCGACAGGACGAAGATGACGAACGGCATCCGCGGCGGCCGGAACGGCGCGCCGTAGACCACCCGCAGCTTCGGCTCCGCCTTCGGAGCCGGCGCCGGGGTGACCCGTGCCTTGGACGGGCTGAACACTGTGCTCATCAGGCCACCAAGCCCTTCTCGCGGACGCGTTCGGCCGCCCGGACCCGGACCGAGGCGGAGCGCGGGTTCTGGGCGAGCTCTTCCTCGGTGGGCCGCTCGGCTCCACGCGTCAGCAGCTTGAGATACGGCTCGTGACCGGCCGGGATCACCGGCAGGTCGTCGGGTACGTCGGTCTTGGTGCCGGCCGCCAGCGTCTGCTTGGCGATCCGGTCCTCCAGCGAGTGGTAGCTCATCACCACGATCCGGCCGTGCAGCGCGAGCGCCCCGACGGCCGACGGCAGCGCGCGCCGCAGTACCTCGAGCTCGCCGTTGACCTCGATCCGCAGCGCCTGGAAGGTCCGCTTGGCCGGGTGTCCCCCGGTCCTGCGGGCCGCCTGCGGGATCGCGTCGCGGACCAGTTCGGACAGCCGCGCGCTGGTCGTGAAGGGTTCGGTCTCCCGGGCCTTGACGATCCGGTCGGCGATCCGGCGGGCGAACTTCTCCTCGCCGTACTGGAACAGGATCCGAGCCAGGTCGGCCGCGCTGTAGGTGTTCAGGATGTCCGCGGCCGTGGTCGGCGCGGTGGAGTCCATCCGCATGTCGAGCGGCGCGTCCTGCGCGTACGCGAAGCCCCGGTCCGTCTCGTCCAGCTGCATGGAGGAGACGCCGAGGTCGAAGAGGATCCCGTCGATCGCGGGAGTGCCCAGCCGCTCGAGCACCTGGGGCAGTTCGTCGTACACGGCGTGCACCAAGGTGATGCGCTCGCTGTAAGGGGCGAGACGGTCGCCGGCCAGGCGGAGCGCCTCCGGGTCGCGGTCGAGCCCGATCAGGCGGGCGTCGGGGCAGGTCTGCAGGAACGCCTCGGAGTGGCCGCCCAGGCCGAGCGTGGCGTCGACAAGGACGGCACCGGGGTGTTGGAGGGCGGGTGCGAGGAGGGCGACGACGCGATCGAGCATCACCGGGACGTGGCGTCCCTCCGCTCCGCGCTCAGTACCGTCCATCTCGACCCTTCCCTGCCGCGGGAACGCCCATGCCCTCGCGGATTCTCAGAACTGCGTCCTGCCGTTCGGTACTGCGCGGGGCGGGTGAGTGGAGGAAAGTGGAGCGAATTCGTCCGGTCAGATCACGGGTACGCCTTCCGGGGAAGTACCCCTCGTCTTGGCGCCGGGGAAGTGACGCCAAGGCCGGGGGTCGGAAGTCGGACCCGTGATCTCACCGGACGTTCTCCGGCTCCTTCGCGGGCAGCTTCTAGAAGATGCCGGGCAGTACCTCCTCGGACAGGTCGGCGAAGGCCTGCTCCTGCTCCTCGGAGTACCTGTTCCAGTTCTCCGTGTTCCAGATCTCCACCCGGTTCATCGCCCCGATGACGACACAGTCGCGATCCAGTCCCGCGTAATCGCGCAGCATCGGCGGGATGGTGACCCGGCCCTGCTTGTCCGGAACCTCGTTCGAGGCGCCGGCGAACAGCATCCGCAGGTAGTCCCGCGCACCCTTGTTGGTGATCGGCGCCTGCTTCAACTGCCCGGTCAGTTGGACGAACTCGCTCTCGGGCCACACGAACAGCGACCGCTCCTGCCCACGTGTGATCACCAGACCCTCCGCCAGTTCGTCCCGGAACTTCGCCGGCAGGAACAGCCGGCCCTTGTCGTCGAGCTTGGGGAAGTGAGTTCCGAGGAACACCCTCCACCTCCCCGTTGCGGACCCTCCGACTCAGGTCGAGCTTGTTGTCCACCATTTCAGTACCACTGCGCTCCACCTTACTCCACTTTGCCCCACCGTCAACCAAATACGCCCCGTTTCGCGCCCCCGTACGCTGGAGGTCACAGATCAGCAACAACGGGTGAGGGCCATTTCGATGAACGCCGAAACGACTGGTAACGAAACGCGCGGAGATCTAGGCCGGACCCCGGACCCAGGTGAGAATGAGTCGGCCATCAACCAATGGGGAGGACCAAGGGTGAGCACCACCGCGACCAGCTCGGCCATGGATTTCGACGAGCTGACAGAGGTGGCGGGACGGGTCCGCCGAGCCATCGAGACAGTCATCGAGGGCAAACCCGACGTGGTCGAAGTAGCCGTGACCGTGCTGCTGGCCGAAGGACACCTACTGATCGAGGACGTGCCGGGCGTCGGCAAGACGATGCTGGCCAAGGCGCTGGCCCGGTCGATCGACTGCACGGTCCGCCGGATCCAGTTCACCCCGGACCTGCTGCCGTCGGACATCACCGGCGTGTCGGTCTTCAACCAGGAGGTCCGCGACTTCGAGTTCAAGCCGGGCGCGGTGTTCGCGAACATCGTCGTCGGTGACGAGATCAACCGCGCCTCGCCGAAGACGCAGGCCGCACTGCTGGAGTCGATGGAGGAGCGCCAGGTCACCGTCGACACCACGACGTACCAGCTCCAGGCGCCGTTCATGGTGATCGCGACCCAGAACCCGATCGAGATGGAGGGCACCTATCCCCTCCCCGAGGCCCAGCGCGACCGCTTCATGGCCCGGCTCTCGATGGGCTATCCCGAGCCGGCCGCCGAGCTGCGGATGCTCGACGGGCACGCCGCCAGGGAGCCGCTCGAGACTCTCCAGCCGGTGACCGACGGACAGGAGATCCTGCGGCTGGTGAAGACCGTGCACTCGGTGCACGTGTCGGAATCCGTCAAGGAGTACGCCGTGGCGCTGGTCGGGGCCACCAGGCGTTCGCAGGAGCTGCGGCTGGGCGCCAGCCCACGAGCCACCCTGCACCTGATCCGGGCCGCCCGGGCCGCCGCGGCGCTGGACTCGCGGGAGTTCGTGCTCCCGGACGACATCCAGGAGCTCGCCGTACCGGTGCTGGCTCACCGTGTCCTGCCGGCCGCGGAGGCTCACCTCGGTGGGCGGAGCGCCGCCGACATCATCTCCGGGCTGGTGGCCTCGGTGCCGCTGCCCCGCACTCGTCGGGACTGAGACATGCGGCAGGCACTGCGCGGACTGACCACCCGGGGGCGTGCGTTCGTCGCCGCCGGGATCACTGCTTCCCTGTGTGCGCTCCTGCTCGGCCAGAAGGATCTGCTGCGCGTCGGCATCCTGCTGGTGGCATTGCCGTTCGTCGCGGCCCTGATCGTCGGGCGGACCCGGCTGCAGCTGCAGGTCCGGCGCAGCCTCACTCCTGACCAGGTCTCGGTGGGCAGTCAGGCGACCGTGGAGCTCTCCCTGAGCAACCAGGGCCGGATGCCCGCCGGGCTGTTGCTGCTCGAGGACCGCATTCCTTATGTCCTGGGACACCGGCCACGGTTCGTGGTCGACCGCGTCAGCCCCAACTGGCGGCGTACGGTCACCTACCCGGTGAAGTCCGACGTCCGTGGACTGTTCCAGGTCGGGCCGTTGATGCTCACGGTCGCGGACCCGTTCGGGCTGGTGGAGACCAACCGCACGTTCACCCGCAGCCAGCACCTGCTGGTGACACCCCGCGTGTTCAAGCTGCCAGAAGTACGGCTGGGCGCGGACCGCGCGGGTTCGGGTGAGAACCGGCCGCGGGCGATCGCGTCCGCGGGAGAGGAGGACGCCACCGTTCGCGAGTACCGCGACGGCGACGACCTGCGCCGGGTGCATTGGCGGTCGACGGCCCGGCGTGGCTCGTTGATGGTCCGCCGGGAGGAGCAGCCCTGGCAGAGCCGGTGCTCGATCTTCCTGGACGCGCGGACCATCTCGCACCACGGGCACGGTCCGTCCTCCAGCCTCGAGTGGGCCGTCAGCGCGGCCGCCTCGGTCGGCGCGGACCGGATCCGGCGCGGTTACGTGACCACCCTGCTCGGTGGGCCGACCACCCTCTCCGCGATCGCCCACCGCAGCTCGACCGCTGTCCATCAGCCGCTCACCGCGCAGCAGTTGCTGACCGAGTGCGCGACCGTGGAGGAGCACAAGTACGCCGAGATCGGTCCACTGCTGACGGTCGACCGGCACTTCCAGGAGCCGAGCCTGGTGGTCGCGATCGTCGGCGCCTGCAACTCCGAGGACATCACCTCGCTCAATCGCTGGCGGACCAGCCAGGCGACCGGGGTGGCGCTCTTGCTCGGTGCGGCAAGCTGGGTGGTGGGTGCGGAGGAAACCGAGAAGTCGGCCAGGCTGACCGCTCAGACCGACGCGACCGAGAACGAACTGCGCCGCAACGGCTGGCGGGTCGCCAGAGTGCAGCGCGGTGACCATCTCCCGACCGTGTGGTCCAGTCTCGGACTGCGGAGCGGAAGGATCGCATGACCGGCCACGTCAGGATCTCCCTCGCCGCCTGGGTGGCGACCGTGCTGGGCGCGCTCGTGCTCACCCCGGTCTTCTCCGGCCCGTTCCTGCTGATCAGCGCGGTCCTGTGCGGCGCCGTGACCGGCACCGGGATCCTGCTGCAGAACTGGCGCGCCCCCCGCCTCGTCGTACCGGTCGTGCAGCTGGCCGTGCTGGTCGAGCTGATCTCCTTCTTCTTCCTGCGGGACACGCTGAGGTTCGGGCTGCTGCCGTGGAAGGAGACGGCGCTCGAGTTCAACCAGCAGATGGTCAACGCGATGGACTCGATCAACCGCTTCAGCGCGCCGCTGCCGCCCGACTCACATCTCACCTTGTTCGCCGCCTCCGTGATCGCGGCCGCCGGGCTGCTGATCCACCTGACCGCAGTACAGCTCAAGCAGGCGGCGTGGGCGGGGCTGCTGTTGCTGACCATGTACACGGTGCCTGCCGCGACCGTGCACGGCGGTCTGCCGGCTCTGCTGTTCATCCCGCCCGCCGTCGGCTACATCGTGCTCTTGTCGGCCGAGGGCCGGACGAGGCTCAGCCGCTGGGGCCGCCGGATCTCCGGTGTCTCGCACCTCGACGCGTCCGAGCCCATCGAGGCGTCGGCGCTGGGACAGGCCGGACGCCGGATCGGGCTGAGCGTGGTCGTCCTCGCCACGCTGCTGCCTGCCTTGCTCCCCGCGCTGCCGGAAGGTGTGGTCGGGAACGGCCTGGCCGGCAGTGGAACCGGTGGCGGCGTCGGCGCCTCCATCTCGACGGCCGACCCGATGCTCGACATGGGCAAGAACCTCAAGCGCGGCGACAACGTGACCGCGCTGACCTACACGGGCAAGCCGACGTACCTGCGCCTCACCTCGCTCGACCTCTTCGACGGCCGGACCTGGCGGCTCTCCCCGCGCCAGGAGGGCCAGAAGATCACCAACTCGCCGCTGAGCCCGCCACCGGGGTACTCCGGCGACCTGGGCAAGGTGCCGCAGACGAAGATGAAGATCCAGGTGACCCGGAACTTCCGCTCCCAGTTCGCGCCGGTGCCGTATCCGCTGCGGACGATCTCGCTGAAGAACCGGTGGCGCTTCGACACCGGCTCGCTGGACGTCGTCTCCTCGAACGGGCAGGTCGTCGGCGGGCAGAAGTACGACCTCAGCTACTACGAACTGGCGCCGACTGCCGAGCAGCTGAACAACGCCTCCAACGGCACCCAGCCGGACCAGTACACCAGCACGGTGCCGACGCGGACACCGAAGACCATCAGGGATCTCGCGAGCGAGGTCACCCAGGGTTCGGCCGGCAACCACTTCCAGGAAGCCGCGATGCTGCAGGACTGGTTCCGCACCAGCGGCGGCTTCACCTACAGCACCGCTGCCAGCAGCGAGAGCGGCATGCGCGCGCTGGAAGCCTTCCTGCTGGACAACAAGACCGGGTACTGCGAGCAGTTCGCGACCGGCATGGCCCTGATGGCGCGCATCCTCGGTATCCCGGCCCGGGTCGGCATCGGCTTCCTGCCCGGCCAGCCCGCCAAGGACAACGAGAACGTCGTCAAGATGCACGACATGCACGCGTGGCCCGAG
>Ga0126306_10001392_pt1 | contig 12908 bp, 12 predicted proteins | sample Plot27_FD_92592 | JGI IMG/M metagenome (GOLD analysis project Ga0126306, IMG submission 92592) | Serpentine soil microbial communities from UC McLaughlin Reserve, CA, USA - Plot27 | ecosystem: Environmental > Terrestrial > Soil > Grasslands | place: USA: UC McLaughlin Reserve, Lake County...
CAAACTCCGCCTGCCGGAGATCACCGCGAATCTCACCTTCGGGGGCCGCCAGCGCAATCATCTCTACATCACTGCGACTAGCTCGTTCTACGGGCTGCGGGTCAATTTCCGAGCGGCCTCCTATCCAACGTGATTGTGGCTGCTGCCTGCCACGACGCTGAATCTCATGCCGCGGGTTGTCACGATCGACAAGACCGCAAGCTGTAGAGTCGATAGGCGGCATAGCGCCGAGAGTTTCAGGGGGAAGCTGCTTGTGCTGCAAATGTTCGCTCGCACGGTGAAGCTCGTTGGGCCAGTTACCCCCTCCGAGTTCCGGCTGCTGAGTGTCGTCAGCTTGACCATCGTTGGCCTGATCTTCATCTCGACTGTGGTCAATCCGCCGCAGTGGCTGCAGTTTGTCGCTCTCTTTGTTCATCTGATTTCCCTTGTAGTCGGCTTCGGCTCAGTGCTGGCCGTCGACTGGTACGGACTGCTCTCGCTGTCTCGCAGAGTGACCATCGGCGATGTGCTGCTCACCGCTGAACGGATGACGCCCTTGATCTGGATCGGACTCGCCGGTCTAACCACCAGCGGGGTATTGCTGAAGCCAGATCTGAGTTCATGGCCGGTCGTGATCAAGCTCTGCTGTGTGCTTGGGGTGGGAATCGTCGGAGTACTTGCCCTGGCGACGAGCCGTCTCATGGAACGTCAAATGCCGGCGCCTTCACCGTCGCTGATCCACCGTGGCATGATCCTCGCCGGCGCCTCACAGGCGTTCTGGTGGACCGCTGTCGTCATCGGCTTCCTGACTAATGAGGTGGCATAGCGACCACCAGGTCTCGAGATGCGCCCGATGCCGCAGTTATCGACTTGAGGCGACTGCCACGGCGTCCGGCCGAGCGGATATCGTCGCCACACGCGGCCGCGCGATGATGATCGCACCGGCCAACAACGCGAGGCCGACCAGGGTTGTGATCGACGCAAGCAGGTGTTGCGACCAGCTCCACAGGAGTTCGACATCTGCCCCGTTGGATAGCACCGTGAACGGTGCAACCGCGACCCAGCCGATGAAGAGCCAACCCAAAGCGAGAAACCACAGTGGGAGGCTGCGACGGCTCACGGGTCGCCGCTCGAGAAGACTCATGGCCAGCGGGACTATCCAGACAAAGTGGTGCAACCACGACACCGGCGAGGCCAGCAGCCCAGCTATGCCACAGAGGGTGACCGCCAGTCGGACGTCGCCGAGGTGGTGCCACAACATTGCAGCCCACACACCGGCAACCGCCACGATAACGGACAACACCAGTCCGACGGCCGCCGGTTCTGGTCCGACGCCGAAGATCCTGACGACGTTGGCCATCACCGACTGGTTGGTGTAGTAGATGATGCTGTGGCCAAGGCCAGTGTCGCCGCATGCCAGCCTGGTCCAAAACTCATATGACGCCGCTGGGGCGATGGCCGCGCTGGCCAACGTCAGTACAGCGCCGGTGATGACGGCGACCCAGAAGGCGCGAAACCTCCGCGCAGCCAGCAGATAGACCACAAAGATCGCCGGTGTCAGCTTGATGGCCGCTGCTACAGCGGTCAGTACTCCTTCGGGTAGCAGCCGCCGCGGAAAGACCCGCGGACCAGGTACAAGGTCCAGGACCACGAGTGCCACCAGGAAGATCCCGAGCTGTCCGAAGGCCAGCGTCTGGACGACGGGCTCGATGAAGTAGACCGCGGCGACTCCGGCCAGGCTGAGCACCCAGCCCGTCAGCCCGAAGCGGTGCAGGATCGCCACAAGTGCCATGGCGCCTGCCGCTGTCCAGGCGATTTGCACCACGGTTGTTGGCACTAGCGCCAGTGGCACCGCCAGAACTGCCGCCAACGGCGGGTAGAGGAACTGAAGCTGTCTTGGAAGATCGTAAAAGTTGCCGCCGGTAAGCAACACGTGCCCGGCGCGGCGATAGACGTCCAGATCGACCATGATCGGACGCCATGGGAGGAAAGAGCCGCCGGGGAAGGTGGTCGCACCGACGTACAACGCCACGAGAACCGGCAGCGTACAGACGGCCAACCAACGTGCGAGCTGAGACCAAAGCCCATTCGAAGCTACCGGGGGATAGGCCTCATCCCAGCTCGTCAAGGCTTCCGCGGACTTGATGGAGGTGCTTGGCACTAGAGCCTCGAACGTGGACTTTGGCTTGCTGCTGGTGATCCGGTGGCGGACTCGGTCGGCTCACCGCCCCCCGACTCGGTGCCCGATGGTCCTGGCGAGCCCGAAGACGGGGATCCCGACGGCGCCGGCGATTGTGGCGAACCTGACTGTGGTGGTCCTGACTGCGGCGATCCTGACTGTTGGCCCGAGCTTCCCGTCGGCGGCGGGGGAGACTGTGGTGGTTGATTGCGAAAGATCAAGATCGCGATGAGCACGGCCAGCGCAGCGAGTAGCAGCATGAGCAGCCACGAAACCAGGATCGTTCGCCAGCCGGCACGGTCGAAACGGCCTGGCCAGGGAAGCGGCCAGAGACGCGCCAGACCGGGACGCACCCGGTTGACCCAGTACTGCTGGTAATCGGGGCCCGACGGAGAGCCTTGCGGGGGGAGGGTCGCAATCTGCACCGCGTCGAGGATCTGCATCGCCTGCGCCGCTGCTGCGGGGGAGCCGTCATAAACCAGCGCCGCCCACGGGGCGACAAAGCGGTCATCGGGTGCAACGGGATTATTCTCCGCACTGCGATACTTGCGAGCGAGTCGTCCGGTGTCTTGTCCTTGGCCGCCCCGTGCGAGCACCGTGTCGATGTGCAGGGCATTGATCTCGCCCGCGAAGCGGGACCGCGCTGCCGCATCGGCAGCCGCCCCTTCAGCTAGCAAGATCACTATGGCAGGCGTGTTGGCTGGGTCGTGTGCAGTGAATGCGATGCCCGCTGGTGTCGCACCAATCCGTGCGTCAAGCCAAAATTCACCGACTCTTGGGGGGTCATCCGGCAGCAGCGGCGTTACCGGTACATACGCTGGACCCTCGGCGAGTCCGTCGTCGGAGCCTGGATCGGAGGCGCCGCCAGAGCTGGCCCACGATTCATTCGGCGCTCCGGCCGGTGGCTCAGTGTTCGACATCAGTCTCCATCTCGCGGCCTCGATGCTTGTGGGGCCGACCACCGCGTGGTGCGGGGCACCGAGAGTCTATTCGTCCGTTACGGGGGGTTTGGTCGTGGTGAACATGGCGTGAGCCGGTCGAAGGAAGCCTTTATGAGCGGTTTGTGCCCCGAGAGCGTGTGCTGAAGTACGGCCATTTTGTGGACTTCAGCAGAGCAGCCCACAACAAATTGGCGAATGGGACTAATCGTTTTCACAGCGGGCTATGGGCTCAGACATAGCGTTGGGCTTGTCCAGGCTCATAGCCTGGAGTCCTGCGTCTGCGAGAATGGCTCCGGGTCCGGCGAAAGGGCCGGGCGGTTTACATGTCCGTCGCCATAGATGCTCATTGACGAGAACAGGGAGAGTGAGTGAGTAGTCCGTCGTTTGGTCAGCCTGTCGAGGAGCGCCCGGCTGCTCGGACATCGGGCAAGCTCGGAAATCAGGCAGCCTCGCAGCTACTCGGGGACGCCATCGCTCAGGTTCAGCGGGTAATCGTTGGGCAGGAACACATGGTCGAGCAGCTCATGGTCGCTCTGCTCGCTCAAGGGCACTGCCTACTCGAAGGTGTGCCGGGAGTGGCCAAGACGCTGGCCGTACGCAGTTTCGCCACCGTGGTAGGCGGCGACTTCGCCCGAATCCAGTTCACTCCGGACCTGGTCCCGTCTGACATCATCGGCACCCGCATCTATCGCGCGAGCCAAGAGACCTTCGACGTGGAGCTAGGCCCGATCTTCGTGAACTTCCTGCTCGCCGACGAGATCAACCGCGCCCCAGCCAAGGTCCAGGCCGCAATGCTGGAGGCAATGGCTGAGCGGCAGGTCTCCATCGGCGGCACGACCTACCCGGTGCCTCAGCCATTCATTGTGATCGCGACTCAGAACCCTATTGAGTCCGAGGGCGTTTATCCGCTGCCCGAGGCCCAGCGTGACCGTTTTCTGCTCAAGGTCGACGTCCCATACCCGGCCGGCAACGAGGAGTTCGAAATCCTCCGCCGGATGAGTGTCGATCCGCCGACCTCACAACCTGTCTTGGACCCCCAGATGATTCTCCAGCTGCAGCGTCAGGCCGAGGACGTCTTCGTTCATAACCTCGTTGCCGAGTACATCGTGCGGCTCGTGCTGGCAACCCGTACGCCAGCAGAATTCAACCTGCCTGACCTCACCTCGGTCATCCAGATCGGTTGCAGCCCACGTGCCACGCTCGGCTTGGTGGCTGCTGCCCGTGCCCTCGCGTTGATCCATGGTCGGGACTACGTGCTGCCAACCGATGTTCAGTCGGTCGCCAAAGATGTGATGGCGCACCGCATCGTGCTGGGTTTTGATGCTGTGGCTGACAACATCGCGCCGGCGCAGGTGATCGAGCGGATCGTCGCCATGGTGCCGCCACCGACGCCGGTCTGGAACCAGCAGTCCGGCTCGAATCATCAGACCGCACCTGGCCGCTCGGTGCCGTCGGCCAATACCTACACCGCGCCTTCGACGCCCTACCAGCAGCCCGTGCCGAACATGCCCAACCAGCCGGACTTCAACTAGAGGCTCACGTGTCATACCCGCCGCCAGGCGGTCAACCCGTCGGTTCCTCCAAGTTTCCGTCGCGCCTTGGCCCGCCTGTGAGTTATCCGCCGCCCAGTGGTACTCCCGTGCAGTTTGCCGCACCCGAGGACAGCATGGGGGCGGTTGCATCGGTGGTCGGTGCGCCGACCCGAGCCACGATCCCCTTGAACAAGTTGGCGCCCGAAGCGGCCCTGCGCCGGTTGGAGCTCACCATCGTGCGACGCCTCGAGGGGTTCCTCCATGGAGACCACCTGGGCCTGCTACCAGGACCAGGTTCGGACATCAGCGACGCCCGGATCTACATCCCGGGCGACGACGTGCGCAAGATCGACTGGGCGGTGACCGCTCGCACCACCGTGCCCCATGTGCGGGACACCATCTCCGACCGAGAGCTCGAGGTATGGGCGTTACTCGACGTCACGCCGTCGATGAACTGGGGCACCGAAGGAGTAACCAAGCGGGATCTTGGCATTGCGGCGGTGGCGACCATCGGCTTCCTCAGTCAGAAGATGGGCGATCGATTCGGCGGGTTCATTTTGCGCCCGGAGAGCCTCCGCCGGCTGCCGGCGAGATCCGGACGCTCGGCCTTGTACGGCCTATTGCGCAAGATGCTGACCGAGCCGTTCGTCCCTGATCATGCAACCGGCCCGATGACGCTGGCGGCAAGTGTCGAGAAGCTGTCGCGGCTTCAGCGACGCCGTGGTTTACGGGTGGTGGTGTCGGACTTCCTCACTCCAGGTGATCATGAGCTGGACCCGAATGTGGAACCCGAGTGGGAGCGCTCGATGCGTCGGCTCGGCGTACGCAACCAGGTCCTGGCGGTCGAGGTCGTCGATCGCCGGGAAACCGAGTTCCCCAACGTGGGCGACATGTTGATCCGCGATCCGGAGACTGATTTCGAGAGTTACGTGAACACTGGCGACCCGAATGCACGAGCCAGAATGGATGCGGCAAGCGCGGCACAGCGGGAACGAATACGTATTTCGCTTCGTCGTGCAGGTGTCGGGCACATTCAGTTGCGAACCGACCGGGACTGGGTGCAAGACATCGCCAGGTTCGTATTGGCGTACCGTCGCGTGGCGAGCATGCTGCACGCCCCGCCACAGGGAGTGACGAAGTGATTCCGCAGCTTGCGTTCCTGTCGCCGGAGCGGCTGATGATCTTGCTCATCATCCCGGTGCTGATTCTGGCGTACATCTTCGCCAGCCTCCGCAAGAACCGGCGCGGCATGCGCTTCACCAACACCTCGATGCTCGATGTGGTCGTGCCCAAGCAGTCGCAATGGCGGCGCCACCTCGCCGTCGCGCTCTCACTGCTGAGCCTGATCACCCTCACCGCGGCCTTCGCACGGCCAAAGACCCAGATCGACGTACCGCGCGAGCGCGCCACAGTTGTGGTGGTGCTCGATGTGTCGCTGTCGATGCAGGCGACTGATGTCAAACCGAGCCGGCTCGACGCTGCCAAACAAGCGGCGATCGATTTCGTGGCGGAGCTGCCCGAGAAGTACAACGTCTCGGTGGTGTCGATGGCTGGAGCCTCAGCGATTCTGGTCCCGCCAACCACCGCTCACGGCACGGTGCAGAACGCGATCCTCGGCATCCAGCTGCAGGAGTCGACAGCGATCGGCGAGGGAATTGCTACGGCGCTTCGCGCTCTAGAGCAGGCTCCAAAGGATAAGGACGACCCAAACTCCGTCGCTCCCGGCGCAATTGTGTTGCTTAGTGACGGCTCGAACACCACCGGCCGTGCGCCGCTGCAGGCGGCGGCAGACGCGAGGACGGCCAAGGTGCCGATCTACACCATCGCGTACGGTACTGAGAACGGCTACGTTGATCTTGATGGGAAACGCGAACCCGTACCGGTCGATCATAAAGAAATGGAGGAGATCGCTGCGGCGACCAATGGTGAGTATTTCGCGGCGGCCAGTGCTGATCAGCTGAAGAAGGTCTATCAGAACATCGGATCCGATATCGGCTACGAGAAAGCCGATCGCGAGGTGACAGCGCGCTTCGCTGGCTATGGCCTTGCGCTGGCTGTGCTTGCGGCCTTGGGCGCCATCTCTCTCGGAGCAAAATGGCCGTGATGGATGCTGCAATTCTTTGTCGTTCTCGTCGCGCACGTCGCGCTGAGAGCTGCTGTCTTCCTCACTCGCTCGCAGGCAGAAAAGCGCTGTCTGCTCGACTCGCTCGTCCAGACAGCAGCGGCGCGACTCCGACGCTCGTCGCACGAGTGTGGCGGCCGTGATTCCCCAGCTGTCCTTCCTTGCCCCGTCGCGGCTGTGGTTGCTGCTGCTGATCCCGTTGCTGGTGCTGCTGTACCTGTGGATGGTGCAGCGGAAGCGCAACCGCAACAAGCAGATGAGCCAGACGATGTTCGATCTGGTCATCCCACGGGATCGCACCTGGTTGAGGCATCTAGCGGTCGGTCTATCCATCCTCAGCCTGCTGACATTGACGGTGGCCTTCGCAAAGCCGAAGGATCAGGTCTCGGTACCACGGGAGCGGGCAACCATCGTGATGACCATCGATGTGTCGCTGTCCATGGAAGCCAAAGACGTGGATCCGAACCGGCTGGAGGCCGCAAAATCCGCGGCGGAGCAGTTTGTGCTATCCCTGCCGCCCAAGTTCAACGTCGCACTGGTCACGTTCGCCGGCACAGCGACGACGTTGGTGCCGCCCACCCTCGATCGAGGGTCGGTGACGGCCGCAATCCGGTCCTTACGCCCCCAAGCGTCGACCGCCATCGGTGAGGGCATTTTCACCTCACTTGCAGCGCTGGCACAGGTGCCGCCCGATCCTGACAACCCAAAGACGGTGCCCCCTGCGCGCATCGTCTTGCTGAGTGACGGCAAGACACAAGTTGGACGACCGTCTGATCAGGCTGCGATGGCAGCCAGGGCTCAGTCGGTGCCGATCTACACCATCGCCTACGGAACCCCCGAGGGATACATCGACATCGGTGGCAGGCGAGAGCCCGTACCGGTCGATCGGGCTGAGCTAGCGCGCGTTTCCAAGATCTCTGGCGGCGAGGCGTACACCGCCGAGTCTGCAGGAGAGCTGAAGGAGGTCTACCGGGACATCGGAAGTTCGGTTGGCAAGGAGAAGGTGGACCGAGAAGTCACCTCACGCTATGCCGGCTTCGGATTGGCCTTCGCGATCCTTGCTGCGCTCGGGATGATCTCGCTCGGCGCCCGGTGGCCGTAAGGGCTCGACCTCGAGGAAGTCGGCATCACAGCGCTTTGCAGGACTAAGGTGCAGGCATGGGGAGCGTGGCGGAGAATCTTGCCGCAGTGGAGGCGCGGATCAAGGCGGCGTGCACGCGAGTCGGGCGCGATCCGAGTGAAGTGCGATTGCTACCGGTGAGCAAGGACCAAGGACTGGACCTGATCTCGGACGCGTATGAGGCCGGGGTTCGGCTGCTGGGGGAGAACAAGGTTCAGGAGGCGGCAGAGAAGGCGAAGCGCTTCGCTGATCACCCTGATCTGAGGTGGGCGATCATCGGCCATCTTCAAAGGAACAAGGCTAAGCAAGTGGCTCGCTTGGCATCGGAGTTCCATGCGCTTGACGACATCAGGGTGGCCGCCGCGCTTGATCAGGCTTTGGATTTTGAAGGCCGCAGCCTCGATGTCTTCCTGCAAGTCAACTCATCTGGCGAACCCCAAAAGCACGGGTTGCCACCCGACGAAGTGGAGCCGTTCGCCATTGCACTCAAGGCCTTCGCGACGTTGCGAGTCCGCGGTTTAATGACCTTAGCTGTGCTGTCGGACGATCAGCGAGAGATTCGGGCCTGCTTCGAACGCATGCGTGATCTGCAGCGGCGACTTCATGCGAGTGAGGATGTCGCAGGTACCTACGAAGAGTTGTCCATGGGTATGTCCGGTGATCTGGAGCTCGCGATCGAGTATGGGGCGACAACGGTGAGGGTAGGCCAGGCGATCTTCGGCCCGCGGCCCTCGCCGGACATGGAGTGGTTGCCGACCTAGCGGCACTTCATGTGCTCTGCATCTGTGGCTCATCTGCCGAGCGCTGGTGCATCATGCGCCTGAGCCTCTGGTGGATTTGCCCTGAGCCTGTCGAAGGGCTCCGACAAGCTCAGCGCGTAGGGTCCAAGCATGCAGAGGTCGGCGGCCGGAGTCGCTACCGCCGTCTTCTTCATTGTCGGGCCCGGTCTGGTGGCAGGGCTTGTGCCATGGCTCATCAGCGGGTGGCAGGTGCGTGGACCGATGTCGCCGTTTGCGATCGTCCAGATATCTATAGGTGGCCTACTCCTCGTGCTGGCGATCGTTGTGCTGGTTCGCGCTTTCGCCCGTTTCGTGATGGAGGGGCGGGGGACTCCGGCCCCGATTGCTCCGCCTGAGCGGCTGGTCGTCGGCGGTGAGTACCGCTTTGTGCGCAACCCTATGTATGTTGCCTTGATCATGGCAGTCCTCGGACAGGCGATGATCTTCGGATCGCTCGGCTTGCTGCTCTATGCCCTTGCGATGTGGGCGATTACGGCTGCGTTTGTCCGTTGGTACGAGGAGCCAGTGTTGCTGAAGCGCTACGGGGATGAGTACGAGCGGTACCGTCAGGCGGTGCGAGCCTGGGTGCCGCGGCTCCATCCCTGGGAGACCGATCTTGATCGGCCCAGTTAGACGAGCTGGTCAGCTGTCCCTTCGACAGGCTCGGGGCGCATCAGTGTCCAGATTGTTGATGGGAATCGGTGGTACCCGATCCGCTGGTTCGAAGCCGAGAATCCGGCCGAGGAAGTAAATCTGCGCTTGGATCGCCGCCTTGAGCGTCTCCGCCTTGCGGAAGCCGTGACCTTCGCCTTCAAACATGATCAAGGCAACAGGCAGAGATTTCTGGTGAGCCGCATCGGCGAGCATCTCAGCCTGCTTCGGCGGCACGACTTTGTCCTCGGTCCCCTGAAGCAGCAAGATCGGCGCCGAGAGCTGATCAAGACGGTAGATCGGTGAGCGCTCGAGGTAGATTGCGCGGTCTTCGGGATACCGGCCTATCAAGCTGTCCAGATAGCGCGCCTCAAACTTGTGGGTATCGGTCGCGAGCTGCTCAAGATCGGCAATGCCGTACTGGCTGATGCCTGCGGCGAAAACATCTGTGGTCGTGAGGACTGCCAGCGTCGTAAAGCCGCCCGCGCTGCCGCCCATGATTGCCAGCCGAGCGGGGTCGGCGAGCCGCTGCGCCCCTATCGCCACCGCTCCCGTAATGCAGTCCTGTACATCGACGACACCCCAGCGGCCCCTCAGCCGGTCTCGATACGCGCGGCCGAAACCCGTGCTGCCGCTGTAATTGACATCGAGAATGGCAAAGCCGCGCGATGTCCAGAACTGGTATGCGATCTTGAAATCGGGCGCAGCGAACGCGGTCGGACCTCCATGGGACAGCGTGATCAAGGGCGGCAGGCTACCCTCTGGTGCGCTGCAGTGGGCGTTGCTGGGCGGGTAGAAGTGGCCGTAGACGGCACCCTGCTCAGCAGTCCAACTGATCGGTCGAGCGCGTGACACCGAGGCCCCATCCATGATCATCGAGGCAGCCGATCTGACTTCGGTCCAGCCGCCCTGATCGAGGTTAAGGAGCGCCACTGCCGCCGACCTGTCCGGGTAGTGGTGAATGGCAGCGGCGGTTCGGGCGCCGACGTCCAGCGAGGTGGCGGCCGTACCTGAAGGGACCACCTGATGCAGCCGCCCCTCGGGGATCCGCAGCGTGGCGATGCTCTGCTCACCGCTGCGGTTGATGCTGCACAGCACATGATCAGCGTCGATGATCACGTACGGCCGTTGGCCAAGCGTCCACTGCGGTTCGCAGAACTCCGCCTCCATTGCGCAGAGCGGTCGAACCGCTTCCGCGCTCCACAGGTAAAGGTTCCACCAGTTCGTACGATCTGATATGAAGATCAGTTTGTCGCCCAACCAGCGCGGCTGCAGGGCGGATTCACTCGGCCCGCCCGCAACGGATTGACTGCTCAGGACCGTTGTGCCGTTCAGGGAGCCGACCATGATCGTCGTGGAGTCCCACGGCATATTCGGATGGTTCCACTGGGTCCAGGCCAATCGTCCGTTGGCCGAAAGCTCGGGGGTGGAGTAGAAATCGGCATCGGCGCAAAGCACCGCACCGCCATCGGCGTTCGGGCCGTCAAGATCAAGAGCCACGATGGTGTTAGCCGGTTCGCCGCCGCTGGAATGGTCCTCGCGTACCGCGAGCACGAGTCGGCGCTCGGGATGGACTCGGATGTCGCCGAATCGGAAGGCGCCCTCAGGGGTGATCGGCTGCGGCCTGCCATCGTCGCGAATTGCGCAGAGTCGCCCGTCGGCGTACTCCGAATAGACCACAGTGCCGCTCGAGACGTGATATTCACCGCCCCCATACTCGTGCACTCTGTCGCGTACGTAGGCCGGTGCTGGCGTGACCTCGACCGGCTCACCGCCGGTAATGAGCCGTCGCCACAGGCTGGCTCGGCCTCCTTCGTCAGGCCGGGCCTCCAACCAGTAGACGTACTGACCGTCGATCTGCACCGCCGAAAGTCGGACCGAAGACGCAGTCAGCTGGTCGATGGAGATCGGGGACGCCCATGATCCGTACGGGGCAATCGTCACGGGGTCAACGTATGAGGTTGCCCCGCCGCGAGCGGTGCGTGTCGCTGCGAGCGGAGTTAGCAATTAACACAGCGTTCGCGCGCCGCCGTGGTGAGGAGGAGGGAGCGGACACGTTCTTTGGTCCGCAGACGACGACGAACAAGGCGGCTGCTCGGCGCGAAACGCCGCGAGCGGAGCGAGGAATTAAACACAGCGACTAAAGAGCGCGAGTCGGCTGCTGCCTCTTGGTGCAGCTGTGGCCCATGGTGCAAGATAAGGAGCACACCAGGTTCACCTGCGTGACCGGCTTGAGGCTGTTGGGGAAGGCAGCCCTCAGGTTGTCTTTGGTCTCGCACTTGGAGGATCTGGTCATGAGTACGACCCGTGGAGTTTTGTACATCCACTCCGCGCCGTCAGCACTGTGCCCGCATATCGAGTGGGCAGTGGGCGGCGTTTTTGGCATGCCCATACGCGTGGACTGGATTCCTCAGCCAATCGAGCGTGCCTGCTATCGAACCGAGTACTCCTGGACCGGTCCTTGTGGAACGGCGGCCCGACTGGCGAGCGCACTCAAGGGCTGGCAACGGGTGCGTTTCGAGGTGACCGAGGAGCCCACTTCAAGTACTGAAGGGGAGCGCTACTCCTACACACCGACGCTTGGCATCTTCCATGCGACCACGGGAATCCACGGCGACATCATGATTCCTGAGGATCGAATCAAGCACGCGATTGCGATCTCCGCTCTCGGAGGGAAGAGTCTCAACGACGCGCTGCATGCCCTACTTGGCCGCGCCTGGGACGAAGAGCTGGAGCCCTTCCGCTATGCCGGCGATGGGGCACCAGTCCGGTGGCTGCACGAGGTCGTCTGACTTGGCGTTATGAGCCGAACAACTTCTCACCCGCGACATACCGGTCGTTGACCTCGACCAAGATCTTCTTCAACGTCTCGAGGTTGATCTTGTCGACCTTGGTGAAGCGGATGCAGCTCTTGCCGCAACTGACGTTGCCAAGTTGACTCGCATACCGCTGAGCCACGTACTCACCATCGACCACCGCGGACACGTAAAGGCTCAGATACCGCTTCTGTACAGCCAGTGCGACGACGGGCCACACCGCAGGTTCCTTCATCGACTTGGTCTGGTAGGGCCGCTCCCCGTAGCCGAGCATCTGCGCGCTGCCCATACCATCGGTCAACGCTGGGGTCAGCGCTGGGGCATACTCCCGAATGATCGTGTCCAACTGACGAAGCTCGCCTTCGCGAGGCCCGGCGGCGTCGAAGTATTCCTCTCGCAATGCCGCGTTGATCTGCATTAGCTCAACCTGTTAGAGAGGGATGTTGGTGTGGGCGCCGCGTTCACCAGTGTCGGCCTCTCGAATGGCGGCTGCCAGGGCCGATCGGGTGGCGTCAGGCGGGGCGATCTCGTCCACAACTCCGATCTCGACCGCCTTTTCCACACCACCGGCGATCCGCTCGTGCTCAGCGGCAAGCTCGGCCTCGACCTGGGGACGTACGTCGTCGGCGACCTCGGCGAGCTTGCGTCGGTGGAGGATGCGAACGGCGGCGATCGGGCCCATCACCGCTACCTCCGCTCCCGGCCATGCGAAGACTCGAGTGGCGCCAAGTGAGCGTGCGTTCATAGCGATATAGGCACCGCCGTACGCCTTCCGGGTGACCAGCGTGA
>Ga0126306_10001393_pt1 | contig 12906 bp, 12 predicted proteins | sample Plot27_FD_92592 | JGI IMG/M metagenome (GOLD analysis project Ga0126306, IMG submission 92592) | Serpentine soil microbial communities from UC McLaughlin Reserve, CA, USA - Plot27 | ecosystem: Environmental > Terrestrial > Soil > Grasslands | place: USA: UC McLaughlin Reserve, Lake County...
CACTGGACGTTCGTGATGCATTGGGACTACGGAGCAGGCTGGGGTGGAGCGCCTGACTGGCGAGGACCCTGACCACGGTCCTCTTCTGGGGCGGGCTGGTCATTGTGGACGGTTCCACGTCAAAGAAAGAGTACCTCTCCGGCCAGCTGGACTGAGGCCGCGCGCCGCCCTGGCCGGCCGCCGTCGACGGGTCACGTCAACGGCGGCCGGTGCGCGGAGTCCGGGCGCGGAGGTCAGTGCGCGCGTATCTTCGCGAGCCGCCCCTGCCACTGGTCGAAGAAGACCGCGACGAGGATCAGCAGACCGATGATGATCTGCAGGTAGAAGGCGTTGATAGCGAGTAGGTTGCCGCCGTTGTTCAGGGTGGCGACGATGAGCGCGCCGGCCGCCGCGCCGAACGCTCCGCCCTTGGCGCCGAAGAGGCTGGCGCCGCCGATCACACACGCGGCGATCGCGTTCAGCTCGTAACCGGTACCGGCGGTCGGGATGCCGGCGTCGAGCCGCGACGTGAAGAGCACGCCGCCCACGCCGGCGAGCAGCCCGGCGATCGCGTAGACCGCGACCAGCACCCGCTTGACCGGCACACCGGCCAGCCGGGCCGACTCCGGGTTGGAGCCGATCGCGTAGATGTACCGGCCGAAGACCGTTCGCCGCAGCACGAACGCGGTGGTCACCGCCACCACCGCGAAGATCCACAGTAGGTTCGGGACCCCAAGAAGGGTGCCGTTGGCGATCTCGCTGAAGCCCTCCGGCAGCGGCTGGATCGTGCTGGCGTCAGTGAAGACCAGCACCACGCCACGGGCGATGCCGAGCATGCCCAGGGTGACGATGAACGGTGGCAGGTTCGCGTACGAGACCAGCACCCCGTTGATGACGCCCGCGCTGACCGCGACGAGCAGGCCGGCGAGGATCGCCAGAGGGATCGGGGTACCGCGCACCAGCATCTCCGCGGTCACACATCCGGAGAGGCCGAGCACCGAACCGACCGACAGGTCGATGCCGGCGGTCAGGATCACCAGCAGCTGGCCGATCGCGATGATCCCGAAGATCGCCACCTGACGGGCCAGGTTGGCCAGGTTGTTGCCGGTGAGGAACTGGTCGGAGAGCAGGGTCAGCGCGCCGAACAGGATCAGCAGGACGATGATGCCGCCCGCGTCACGGCCGAACACGTCGCCGAAGGTGAGGATGCGCTCCTCCGGCTGCCCGCTGGGCGCGCCACGCTTGGCCGCGGTGGCCGCGCCGGCGCGATGCGCGCCGCCGGAGCCGGTCCCTTCGAGGTCCGGCGATGGGTCGTAGTTGGGCGTGCCTTGGGCCGGATGGGCCGGCTTGGGCTCTCTATCGGTGCTCATCGGATCCTCCGGATGCGGTGTCAGGTTCGGCGGTCGTGCCGGCTGCGTTCGGGTCGGCGGTTGGGCCGGCGGCGTTCTGGCCGGTGGTTGTGCGGCCGGTGTCGGCGCTGCCGGGCGTGCGTTCGGTGTCGGCCTGGCTCGCGCCGGTGTGGGACGCCGTCGCGCTGCCCGGACTGGCGAGGTGGAGGACGTCTTCCTCAGTGACGCCGGCCGCCGCAAGCTCACCGGCGACAGAGCCCTCCCGCATGACGAGTACGCGGTCGGCTAGCCCGAGCACCTCGGGCAGGTAGGACGAGACCACGATGACCGCCAGCCCCTCCGCGGCGAGGTCTCCCATCACCTGGTAGATCTCGCTCTTCGCACCGACGTCGACGCCCTTGGTCGGCTCGTCGAAGAGCAGCACCTTCGCATGTGTGGCGAGCCATCGAGCGAGCAGCACCTTCTGCTGGTTGCCGCCGGAGAGGGAGGAGACCGGCTGCTCCCAGGATGCGGCGCGCAGGCGCAGACCGCCGAGGTAGCGGTCGACGGTCTTCCGCTCCTTCTTGCGGTCGACCATGAAGATCTGCGAGATCTGCGGCAGCTGGGCGATCGAGGCGTTCTCCCGGATCGTCAGCTCCAGCAGCAACCCGAGCTGCTTGCGGTCCTCGGTGAGCAGGCCGAGCCCCGCCTGCACGGCCTGTCGGGGGCTGCCCGGCGGCACCCGTATGCCGTCGATCTCGATCGAGCCGGCGGTGACCGGGTCGGCGCCGAAGATCGCCCGCAGCAACTCCGTCCGCCCTGAGCCGAGCAGCCCGGCGATGCCGAGGATCTCCCCGGATCGGACGGTGAAGCTGATCGTCCCCTCGACGCCGGCCGGCTGGAGCCCGCGGACGACCAGCCGTGGCTCGCCGATGGTGCGGTTCGAGGCGGGGTAGAGCGACTCGATCTTCCGGCCCACCATCGCGGCGATCAGACTGTCGTGGTCGAACTCGCGCATCGGCGCCGTGGTGGCGAACTTACCGTCGCGGAGCACGGTCACCCGGTCTCCGATGGAGAACATCTCCTCCAGGTGGTGGGTGACGTACATGATCGCGTGGCCGTCGTCGCGGAGCTGCTTGATCCGGCCGAGCAGTGCGGCCGTCTCGCTCTCGGATAGCGCCGTGGTCGGCTCGTCGAAGATCAGCACCTTCGGGTTCTGGCCGAGCACCTTCGCGATCTCGACCAGCTGGCGGACCGCCAGCGAGAGCGTCGCGACCTGCGTGTCCGGGTCGAGGTCGCCGAGGTCAACCCGATCGAGCATCGCCCTGGCCTGCCGCCGCAGCTCCCCCGGCCTGGTGATACCGCGGCGGTTCGGCAACCGCCCCATCAGCAGGTTCTCCGCGACCGAGAGGTCCGGCAGCAGGCTGAGCTCCTGGTAGACCACCCCGATGCCGGCCTCCCGCGCCTGCGCCGGAGTGGGGTCGCCGAGGCTGTGCCCACCTACCCGGTACTCGCCTGCGTCTCGGCGGATCGCCCCGGTGAGGATCTTGATCATCGTGCTCTTGCCGGCCCCGTTCTCCCCGGCCAGGCAATGCACCTCGCCGAGGTGCAGGTCGAGGCGGACGTTGTCGAGCGCCTGGACCGGGCCATACGCCTTGGACGCGCCGGTGAGGGAGACGAACGGCTCCGTGCTGAGCCCGCCGGCCGCTGGCGCGCTCACTTGCCGGCCTTCGCGGTCGGGGGCGTGAGCAGCTCCTTGATCTCAGGCTCGTTCATGTTCTTCTTGTCCGCCACCACGGCGCCGGGGTCGAGGTTGCGCGGCGGGACGGTGCCGACGGCGGCCATGCCGGCCTCTACCACGCCCTGGTAGCCGAAGAAGTACGGGTTCTGCACGACCAGCGCGTCCAGCGAGCCGTCACCGAGCGCGGTGACCTGCTGCGGGTCAGTGTCGAAGGAGACCACCGGGATCTTCTCCGCGGCGTTGTTGTCCTTGATCGCCCGCGCCGCGCCGACGCCCGAGGTGTTGTTGGCGGCGAAGATCGCGACCAGGTTCGGGTTCGCGGTGAGTGTGTCGTTGACCTGGCTGGCCGCGGTGTTGATGTCGTTGTTGTTGTAGCGGGGACCGATGATCCTCAGGTTCGGGCAGCCGCGCAGCCCGGTGCGGAAGCCGGTCTCCCGGTCGGTGAGCACCTGCACGCCGGCGACCGAGGACTCGATCAACACATCACCGGAGGCCTTGTTGGCGGCCTTGGCCAGCTCGCAGACCCGTGCGCCAGCCTGCTCGGCGGCCTTGGTGTTGTCGGTACCGATGAACCCGTCGGACGCGGTGGTGACCTGGGTGTCCGCGATGACCACCTTGATGTCGGCCTCACGGGCCCGCTCGATCGCGTTGTTCAGCGCCGACGAGGAGTTCGGCGCCAGGACGATGCCGTCCACGCCGCGGGAGATCGAGTTCTCCACCAGCTGGACCTGCTGGGCGACGTCCGTCTCCGAGGTGGGGCCGAAGAGGGATACCTCCAAGCCGTAGTCGTTCGCCGCCTGCTTCGCGCCGGCGAGCATCGACTGCCAGAACGACGAGTCGCTCGCCTTGATGATCACGTCGATGCGCTTCCCCGCGACGGCGCCGCCGTCGCCACCGCCCGAACCGCCGCTGCCGCCTGAGGTGGCCCGCCCGGCAACCACCCCGACCACCAGCGCGAGCAGCGCGATGACCGCCACCAACGAGACCGAGAACTTCAGCCTTCGCATCCCTCTGTCCGCCTTCCCGGCTCCCGCCGCTCTCCCGGTTGCTGCCGCCGCAGCTCCTCGGCCGAGACGGCTCGAAACGTTTTCAGTCACTGTACGACCAAGGTTAACGGAGGGCAAGAGGCCGGTTACAGTTGCGTGTCACGGCACTGGTAAAGCATCTCTTGGGTCCGTGGGGTAGGCTCCAGAGCCGGATTGAGAAAACGATTCGAGAGGAGGCGATGTGACCGAGACTGAGGAAGCCGCTGACGCGCCGGAGGTCCCCGGCGCAGGGGTGCGGCGCCCCACCATGAAGGACGTCGCCGCGCTCGCCGGCGTGAGCCTCAGTACTGTCTCGCGGGTCGTGAACGGCGACCCCGGCCGCCCCGACCTCGCCGAGCGGGTGCAGAGGGCCGTCGACCTCCTCGGCTATCAGCGCGACCTCACCGCCAGCATGCTCCGCCGCGCCGACCGCGCGTCGGCAAGCATCGGGCTTCTCGTCGCGGACGTCGGCAACCCGTTCTTCGCCGCCGTCCTGCGCGGCGTTGAGGACGTCGCCCGCGGCCGCCACTCACTCACGATCGCCGGCAGCTCCGATGAGGATCCGCACCGCGAGCGCGAGTTGGGCGCGGCGCTCATCGCCCGCCGAGTGGACGGGCTGATCATCGTGCCCACCGGCGCCGACGACAGCTACCTGCTGGCCGAGCGGCAGGCCGGCGTCCCGCTCGCGTTCGTCGACCGGCCGCCGCGCTACCTCGATGCCGACGTCGTTCTCAGCGACAACGTCGGGGGCGCGGGCGCCGCCGTGCGCCACCTCCTCGACCGGGGCCACACCCGGATCGCCTTCCTCGGCGACCGGCAGCGGATCTTCACCTCGCGCGAGCGGCTCCGCGGCTACCGCGAGGCCCTGCTGGCGGCGGGGACCGGTGTCGACGAGGCGCTGATCCGGCTCGAACTCGACACCAGCGCCGCCGCCGCGGCCGCCACCCGCGAGCTGCTGACCGCCGCCGAGCCCCCGACCGCGGTGCTGGCCAGCCAGAACCTGGTCACGGTCGGCGCCGTGCACGCGCTCTGGAGCCTTGGCTGCCAGCACGAGGTGGCGTTCGTCGGGTTCGACGACGTGCCGCTCGCTGACGTCCTCGACCCAGGCATCACGGTCGTCACCCAGCAACCTGTTGCCCTGGGTCAGCGCGCCGCGGAGCTGCTCTTCGACCGGATCGACGGCTACGCCGGGCCGACCCGCTCGGTGGTCGTGCCCACCGGGCTCGTCGTCCGCGGCTCTGGTGAGCTACCCCCGCGGAGTTCGGGGCGTAGGTAGGGCCCGGATCACGCCGATCCGAGCCGCGTCGTAGGTTGACTCGTCAGTCCTTGATTATGGTCAGGTCGAGCTGGCGGAGTCGCGTGGTGTCAGCGAGTATGTCGATCTGGACGATCTTCCCGCGCGTGATGGTGAAGTCGAATACCACGCGCGGCTCTCCGCCGGGGGCCCATACGGCTCCAGCGGCCCCGTTGACGAGTGCCGGTTCTGCGGCCTGGGCACGCCCGGAGAAGGTATAAGCCACGGCCGGCGCACCGCGGACCTTGTGAGCTCGAGTATTGAGTTCGCGCGCCACAGGTTTGAGCCAGCTGGGCCCGGCGTGTCGCGACGGAAACCCTAGGTTCCTCGGCGGACGTTGTCGATCTCGCGGTCACCCGGTCGACGTAGAGGTGACGGACTTCCACGACGAGAACCGGATGAGCCCATGACCTCGAACTCCCTGACCACCGCCGGCCGCCGCGAGTGGGTCGCGCTGGCCGTGCTCGCGCTGACCAGCCTCCTGCTCTCGCTCGACGTCAGCGTGAAGGGTGCAACTGCAGCGTTACGGCTGTGATCAGGCACGACACCGGCCCGCCAAGATGAGGCCATGGTGGTGCGTCCCTTGGCTTTCATGGTCGTCCGGCAGGTCCTCGCCCTGGTTAGCCTGGGCCCGTCGCCAGACGCCAACGACGTCGAGATCGCGGTACTGCGCCACCAGCTCGCGGTGTTGCGCCGGCAGGTGGGCAGGCCTGCTACACGCCAGGCGACCGGATGGTCCTCGCGGCCTTGGCGAGGCTGCTGCCCCGAGCTTGCTGGCCGTGGCCGGCGTCACCGCCCACCCCACCGGCGCCTGGGTGGACCAGGCAGCCCGGAACCTGTTGATGGACCTCGACGAACACACCCAGCGGTTTCCGGCTTTTCATCCGCGACCGCGACACGAAGTTCAGCGCCGCGTTCGACGCGGTGTTTCGCCGTCAACGGTCGCGACAGTGGTGGCGGACCCGAGAACCATTGCGGCCACGGCCGTCGCGGCGAGGAGTCTTCGCATGGTTGTCACCTTCCTGAGGTCCGGCGGGTGCCGCACCCGACGACCATGTGAGCGCGGCATGCTGCTCGCTCACCGGTCGATCGTGATCCGGTCGAGATCCGGCGCATAGGCGTTGTCGTTGTAGAACTTGACGTTGTTGGTCCCGGCGTTGAGCGGGACGGTGATCGTGGTGGTCGTCGGTATGTCCCAGCTGGTTCCGGTCACCGGGACTTCGCTGCCGGGGAGTTCTGGCACGGTACAGGGATAGCGCACCCGTCTGAACTCGACGCCCACCGGCATCCGGAAATGGAAGCGATTAGGGAGGCCGGGGCTGCCCGGACCGCTGCCGTCCGTCGCGGTCTGCGGGGAACCACGTCCTATCATTGGCCCTTGTTGCCAACCTATGGCGGTTCATCCCCATTGCGCGTGTAAGCAAGGTGACAGACATCCTCTTGTTGATCTATTACGCTTAGGCCGACACTGGGACGGTGGACGACTATGAGCCCTGCGACATTCGAGCCGGCCGCCCCGCCAGCGCGGTCCCACGCGGAAAAGTTTCAAAGATGAGTCATTTACGGGCAATCACCTTCTCTTGTCCATTGGAGAGAAGTGAATACGGTGAACGACTCGCGGTTTTCTGCGGGGGTTTTGCGCCTCATCAAGATCACTCGATTGGCAGGAGGTCGCCATGCCCGTCCCGTTCTCCGGCGAAACGTTCACGTTCTACAATCCTGACGGTTCTGAAGTGCAGGTTCGAGGCTGGGGAAACCAGTTCGAAGCCGTCTTCGAGACCCTCAGCGGATTCACGGTCATTAAGGACCCGCAGACCGACTACTTCTACTACGCGACGCTGTCGCCGGATCTGACCACGCTGGTGCCCACCGAGACCAGGGTAGGCGAGGCGGATCCCGAACAGCTCGGCCTAGCACGTCATCTGCGAGCTCCGCGTGCCACCAGCCGAGTCCGTGCGGCCGAGGCAATGGACGCGATAGGCAACCGCCCCCGCTGGCAGGTGCGTCGCGAGCAGCGCCGCGCGCAGGCCCAGCGTGATGCAGATCCGGGCGCCGAACCGGAGGCCGAATTAGGCGCCGCACCGGAACCGGCCGGCACGGTAGGCGACTACCGCGGCCTTTGCTTGCTCGTGCAGTTCCCGGACGTCCCCGGCACCATCACCCAGGCAGAGGTCAACGACTTCTGCAACACGCCCGGTTACACCGGATTCGGCAACAATGGTTCGGCGTACGACTACTTCCTGTCCGTATCGGACGGGAGGTTGCGTTACACGAACCAGGTCACCGCGTACTACACGACCCAGCACCCTCGCTCGCACTACACCGATCCGAGCATCCCGTTCGGAACCCGGGCCAGGGAACTCATCGTCGAGGCGCTGGACGACCTGCGCACGAACGGCTTCGACTTCTCCGGCCTCAGTGCCGACGGCGGCGGGTTCGTGTACGCCCTCAACGTGTTCTACGCGGGTCCCAGGGTCAACAACTGGTCGGAGGGGTTGTGGCCGCACTCCTGGACGCTCGCCGCCCCGTACGTGGCCTCTCCGACGCGTAAGTTCTCGGACTACCAGATTACGGACATGGGCGCGCAGCTCACGCTGCGGACTTTCTGCCACGAGAACGGCCACATGGTCTGCGACTTCCCCGATCTGTACGACTACGGCGGCGAGGGGAACGGTGTCGGGCATTACTGCCTCATGTGTTTCGGCGCCTCGAACACGAACCCGTCGCAGGTCACCGCCTATCTGAAGGACGTCGCCGGCTGGACATCGAAGCTCACAGTCCTGGGACCGGGAATGACGGCCACGGTGAGCGCAGGCGTCAACGACTTCCTGGTCCATCGCAAGAACGCGAACGAGTACTTCATTCTCGAGAACCGGCAGCAGGGGGGGCGGGATAGCGCGTTGCCCGACGCCGGTCTGGCCATCTGGCACGTCGATCGGCTGGGCAGCAACAACAACGAGCAGATGACGCCGACGCAGCACTACGAAGTCTCGCTCGAGCAGGCGGACGACCGCTTCGACCTCGAACGGCGGGTCAACGCCGGCGACGTCGAGGACCTCTACGGCAGCCCGACCGTCACGCAGTTCGGCCCTGCGACGGCTCCGCCAAGTACATGGTGGGACGGCACGGCCTCGGGTTTAGAGATCGTAAGCATCTCCGCCCCAGGCACAACGATGACGATCAGCACACAAGGTGGGGTGGATGCCATGGCAAGTGTTGTGGGTACGTGGCCGATTGTCGCGGTCGACTGGGGATGCACCGGCTCCGTCCTCAAGGCGAGTGCATTTACGTTCAACGCAGACGGCACCTGGTCGTACGCCTTCGGCGGCGGGCGATGGGTGCAGGTCGGCGCCACCGCCTTCTGGAACTTTAACAATGCTCCGGGGCTCGTCTACACCGCTACCGTCCACGCGGACGCCATGTCGGGGATCATGGGGTACGCCTCAGCCCCGCCCAACCCAGGATCCGGATGCTTCTACGCGCTGCGGGCGCCGTCCCCCGCTCCGGCCCCAGCCGAGCCGGCGACCGCGCCCGCGCCGGCTGACCCGGCGGTGGGCCCGTGATTCGAGGGCCACGGCCGCCCATCGGTCTGGCCGCCTGGCGGCCGTGCAGGACAGACACTTACGGCCGTGCAGCTGAGTAGGTGGATGCTCCGCCATCCCGTCACCTCGACCCGGTTGAGCCGAGCACACCATGACCAGGGCGTGCTCCCCAATGGGCGGCACGACGGTGACGGGATGGCTCAGGAAAGGTATGCGGCAAGACTAAATGTCCCTCCGGACATTGGGTGGAATCCGCACGGCCTCTGAATAGTCCGATACACCGCGAATGGGCACGACGGCGAAGCCACGATATTGAGGCACGTCCGCGAATCCTAGCGAACCAAGGAACCACATAAACGAGTTGATGAATCCAGCGAAACGGCCGCGCACAACCTTGCTGTTCTCGTCACCAACTCGGGGATCTGCGGCGTCGCGCGATCACCAGGATTTGAGTAATGGCCAACAGTTCCAACAACGGTCCAGACCTGCCTGCCTACACCATATCGGGCAAACATGATCTCTGGATCACTGTCAAGAAAATGACGCCCTTCCTGAGGACGCACGCCTATGGTGTATCTGTCATTATCGGTCGGACTGAGGAGTAGATGCACACCGGCTACGCCGGTTCGATTCCCGTCGCCCGCTCTCACACCAAAGGCGCACGGAGATGATGAGGGGCGGCACTGTGGCCGTCCCTCATCACTCCTTGATCCGCCCGAACCAGCGCGGACTGTTACTTGCGCAGGAGGGTTCCCGCATAGTCCGTGCTCGCCGTCGCCGTGGCGGACGCCTTCGACGTTCCGCTCACGGACGAGCTTGTGTCATAGCGAATTGCAAAGTTGCGTCCGCAATTCCGTCGGACATCTGGTTCCAGAGCAGTGCGGTTGAGGTTCGTGATGTCGTCGCACAACTGGTGACAGCACGCATCGTACAGGGCGCGTGCCGTCCCGCCGTAGACGCGGCCACGAACCCGCACGTCGAGGTGAACGTGGTCGACCCCATCCGGCGCAAGGGCTACCGATTTGCCGGGACCGCACGAGTCTTGACCGAGGGTCGCGAGTACGAGGCGATCGTGGCCTGGTTCGCGACGGCGAGGGCACCAGGCGCGTGCGCGTACGCGCCGCCGTGTTGATCGCCGTTACCGCGGTGGAGCCGCTCATCTCTCCCGCGAACGACGACGGGGCCAGCGAACAAGAGGTCAGCGTACGATCAGCCGCCCGGCCGTCTCCCGGCACCTGCGGCAACTCAAGGACGCCGGCGCCCGGTGGAAGATCGGCGCGGCGCTCGGCTGGGACGGCCCGAACGCCGGTCTTGGCTCCAGGGTGACCTCGCTCAGGGCTCGGCTGCCGAGGGATCTGCGTGAAGCACCATCAGGCCCCGACTTCAAAGACCTTCCCTTCACCTCGCTGTACCTGCTCGAGGACGAGTGGGCGGCAGAGATGGCCAACCGGACCGTGCACACGGTCATGCACCCGGTTGGCGTAGGACACCCCGGTGAACGCCACCGGCGGCACATCAACCGCGCCGGCCTTGTGGTTGGAATGCTCCAGGAACAGCGTGAACTGGCCGTCCTTGAACACGAACGTTGGCCAGCGAGTCCGCGCGGTTGTAGGTGAAGAATGACTTCGTCGAGGACTGAGCCACAAGACTCATGGCTAGGCTGAGGCGGCCGGTGGCTGAGGGTCGGCCAGGGGTGGCCAGGCCTGCGCACCGAGTTCGCGGGACACCGCACGGGCCGTGGTCCGCAGCGCGTCCAGCGCGCCCGGTTCCAGCGGCCACTCTCCGCTGGGGACGACGAGCCCGATCGCCCCGGCCACCTCACCGCCGGTACCGACCAGGGGGGCTGCCGCCCCGCACTCCCCTAGCACTGCCTCTTCGACCTCGGTGGCGATGCCGGTGGCCCGCACCTCGTTCAGCTGGTCCTGTAATGCGGACCTTTCGGTGACTGTGTCCCCGGTCATGCTGCGCCGGGGGGCGGCGAGCACCTGCGCGCACGCCTCGGCGTCGTACGCCAGCAGCGCCTTCCCCAGCGCACACGCGTGCGCCGGGATCACGATGCCGACCTCGGGCATCTGCCGCGTCCCGTCCGGGCGGGGCTCGTGATGGACGACGACGACGTCGCCGAGGAGGAGGACGCCGGTACGCACCGCGAAACCGGTGCGGCGGGAGAGTTCCTCGGCCCAGGTGGTGACGCGGGAGCGCAGTTCGAGCGTGTCGAGGTAGACGTTGCCCAGCCGCAGTGTCGCCGGCCCCAGCCGGTAGCGGAGCGAGTCCCGCTCCTGCTGCACCATGCCGTGCGCCAAGAGTGTGCGGATGATGCCGTGCACGGTCGACGGCGGGAGGCCCAGCGCGGCGGCGATCTCACCCAGGCTCATCCGGCGGGCGCCCTGGAGCACCGTCAGGATGCGCAGCGCGCGGTCGACCGACTGGATCATCCGCTTTGCCCCTCTCGCCCGCCACTCGCGGTGGCAGCTTTCGGCATTTTCTCGCACACCACTTGTCGTAGGCAAATCGATGGCGTAGTTTCTCGTGTGAGATTCGACATAGTCGAATGATATTCAGCCGAGAGTGGCACCGCAGGAGGTTTCCATGGACGAGCCCAGGTTGGCCCAGAAGCTCGCGGCCGAGGTCATCGGGACGGCGTTCCTGGTGTTCGTCGGCGTCGGTTCGGTCCCGGCGACGCTCATCGTGAACGGCGACGCGCCGTTCACGATGGCCGACCTGGGCATGATCTCGCTCGCGTTCGGCACGATCGTCGTCGCGACCGTCTACGCCCTCGGCCACATCTCGGGCAACCACATCAATCCGGCGGTCACGCTCGGCCTGGCCGTCACGGGCAAGTTCCCGTGGTCCCGCGTACCGGCCTACCTCGGTGCGCAGCTGGCCGGCGCCGTGATCGGCGCGGCCGCGATCCTCGCGGTGCTGGGCCAGAAGGCGAGCGACGTCGGTCTCGGTGTCGCCACGTACGCCGACCCGGTAGGGCCAGGTCAGGCCTTCGCGGCGGAGTTCGTGGGTACGTTCATCCTCGTGTTCACGGTCTTCGGCGTGATCCACCGCAAGGCAAGCGCCGGTTTCGCCGGCCTAGCGATCGGCCTCGTGGTTTTCGCCGCGATCATCCCCGTCGCGCCGGCCACCGGCGCGTCGATCAACCCCGCGCGGACCTTCGGCCCGATGCTGGTCCAGCAGCTCGCCGGTGGAACCGTGGAGTGGGGGCAACTGCCGGTGTACGTCGCCGCCGAGCTGCTGGCCGGCGCCCTCGCCGCGCTGGCGTACGGCGCCATTTCCCGCACCGCCGCCGACGCCGCTGCTGTCGTGGTGAACAGGACCCCCGTCCGCGCCGAGGCCGCACGACCTGACACCGCGAAGATCTGAGGAGCCACCGATGAAAAAGCTCATCAACGACCCGGCCGACGTGGTCACCGACGCTCTGCGCGGCATCGCGGCCGCGCACCCGGAGCTGCGCGTGGACCACCAGAACAAGATCATCTACCGAGGCGACGCACCTGTCCGTGGCAAGGTCGCCTTGATCTCCGGCGGCGGTTCCGGGCACGAACCGCTGCACGGCGGTTTCGTCGGACTCGGCATGCTGGACGCGGCGTGCGCGGGCGCGGTCTTCACCTCACCCGTGCCCGACCAGATGCTCGAGGCCACCAAGGCCGTCGACGGCGGCGCCGGGGTGCTGCACGTCGTGAAGAACTACACCGGCGACGTGATGAACTTCGACATGGCCGCCGAGCTCGCCGCCGCCGAGACCGGCGTCGAGGTCACGTCGGTCGTCACCGACGACGATGTCGCGGTCCAGGACAGCCTCTACACAGCCGGGCGCCGCGGCGTCGGCGTGACCGTGCTGCTGGAGAAGATCGCGGGCGCGGCGGCGGAGCAGGGCCGCACACTCCCCGAGGTCGCCGGCGTCGCCCGCAAGGTCAACACGCGCGGGCGCAGCATGGGGGTCGCGCTTACATCCTGCACGGTGCCCACAGCTGGCAAGCCGACGTTC
>Ga0126306_10001394_pt1 | contig 12905 bp, 16 predicted proteins | sample Plot27_FD_92592 | JGI IMG/M metagenome (GOLD analysis project Ga0126306, IMG submission 92592) | Serpentine soil microbial communities from UC McLaughlin Reserve, CA, USA - Plot27 | ecosystem: Environmental > Terrestrial > Soil > Grasslands | place: USA: UC McLaughlin Reserve, Lake County...
GGTTAATAAACCTGAATCAGTTATCTCTGAAACTATCATTAGTATAGCTGAAGCCACAGGTTGGATAGCACATTTAAGACGTTCCCCTCACATCCCGTCAATGAGTATAAAAAATATACATACGATTTTAAAGAGCTCTTCCAAAGAGCGTAGTAATTTTCTTCGTGAATTAGGCAATAGAGTTTTTCGTGATCCAATAATTAAGAAAGAAGATGAAACTCACGAAAAGGAAAATATGTCAGAAAAAGCTTTGGTAAATGATAAACAAAATAAAAATTGGAATAACAAGGAAGTTTCTATTTTCTGTCTAGGTGGAGTAAAGCAAGTAGGAAGATCTTGTTTTATTGTCATGACTTCAGAGAGTAAAATAATGTTAGATTGTGGAATCAATCCTGGTGAGAATAATGCTATTGATGCCTATCCCAGGCTAGATTGGTTTGATTTTAAATTAGAGGATTTGGATGCTATAATAATTAGTCACGCCCATATAGACCATCAGGGATTTTTGCCGACATTATTCAAATATGGATACGATGGGCCAGTTTATTGTACTGAACCAACATTACCTTTAATGAATTTACTTCAATTAGATTCAGTTAAAATTTCACAAAATAATGGTGTTTATTGTCCATATGAAATTCGAGATATAAATGAGATAATCAAACATTGTATAACATTACCTTACGGAAAACCGACCGATATTTCACCTGATACTACCATTACACTGAATAATGCTGGACACATAATGGGGAGCGCAACCGTACATCTTAATATTTCAGGAGCACATAATATTCTCTATTCTGGAGATTATAAATATGCTAAAACTCAGCTCTTGGATAGTGCTGTTTCAAATTATCCTAGGGTAGAAACATTGATTACTGAAAGTACATACGGTGCCTCTAGTGATCTAATGCCAGATCAAAGAGTAGTTTATAATAGTTTCACTGAAAACATTAATCAAACATTGACCAATGGTGGCAAAGTTCTCATTCCAGTTCCTGCAGTAGGACGTGCACAAGAGATAATGCTAGTTCTCGATAAAGAGATGAAAGAAGGTAGATTGATTGAAGCACCTATTTATATTGAAGGAATGATTTCGGAAGCGAGTGCTATCCATATGTCGTACGCACATTACCTTGGCCAAGAGGTAAGGAGATCAGTTTCTCAGGGTATTAATCCATTCCAGTCAGAATATTTTACCGTAGTTAATGGATGGGGAAAAAGAGATGAAGTATTAAAAGATCAAAATCCAGCCATTATCATGGCTACCTCAGGTATGTTGGAAGGGGGTCCTTCGGTTGAATATTTTAAAGAAATTGCAACAAAAGAAAATAATAAAATGATTTTTGTCTCATACCAAATCAATGGCACTTTAGGGAGACGTGTTCTTGATGGAAATACAAATGAAGTTAGTATGATGGAGAAAAATGGCAAAGTCAAAGTAATTCCACTAAAATGTAAAACTCTAAAGATTGATGGATTTAGTGGCCATAGTGATTTTAACCAAATATTGAATTTTGTTTCTAGAATAAAACCTAAGCGAGTATTAGTGAATCATGGAGAACGTACAAAGTCAGAAAATACTGCAAGTACAATTTATAATAAATTAGGTATAAGATCATCAGTCCCTGATAATAGAGAAATTCTAAAATTACGGTAATTGTACTTATTTTTTTCATTTTTTTTATCATTTTCATATAAACAATAGACTTTTTAGGGAAGTATGTTTTTAAATACTTCTGAGCTGGATTATGGCTATAAAATACAAATGTTTAGAATGCAATATTGTTCTTTCTGGTGAAGGGGCTTCTCGTCATTATCTTGCGAACCCAACTCATAAATTGGAAAAATTACCTCCTCCTCTTAAACCCATGAAGAATAATAGAGAAGATAATTGAATTTTCTTCGCTATTCACTGTACGAAATTGATAGTTATATCTATCGAGGAATATGTATCTGGAAATATCTTCTAATTAATATAGCTAAATATTCAAAGTCTCAGCAATTATTAGCTATACATTTTTATGTGTTTTATCGCTTAACACTTATGAAATAATTTAGAGAAACCTTAACACCTTAATATTATTTGATAAATTATTTCTAGCAAAGTGACCGATGTTTATATTTTTCCATTTATTTATTTGCAATTTTACTTAGTCATTAGAATAATGCTCTGCCCACTAAGATTAATTAAGCTAGCCTATTATTTTAGATTGGGAATTGTAATAGTAGTAGATGAACTCATTTACCAAAAAAAGTAAAAAAATTTTGCTGATTTAGTGATATATTTAAGAATTAATTATTGTAATATTCATAAAAAAATAAGAGATCATTATTTATTCCGTTTGACTTGCTTATTAAATAGTTCTATCAATTCGCTTGTATTTGTGGAATCCTCTGGCTTTTTATCAAATCGTATTCTTCCAGAATATTTGGGAAACCTTAAAGCTACTCCAAAATTTTTCTTTATTAAACCGTAAGCAGCCGTATGTAATGGACTGATGGTAATTTCAGAGGCTATGATTTCTAGAACTAGTTTAGGTGTAAACCATATATCCATTTTCAAATTACTATTTACATTATAATGCTTCTTTTCAATAACATAATTTTTCAGTTCATTATAAATAAGTTCTAAATCATGGTCCGAAAATCCAGTTCCTACTTTACAAATACTTTGAAAGGTATCAGAATTTTTGTCATACGCAGCTAATAAAAGAGCTCCATAGTAACCTGTACGCTTTCCTTTACCTAATAATGCTCCAATTACTGTAAGGTCAAAACTATCCCTGAATGTGTTATCGTATTCTTTTTTTAACTTCATCCATAAGAATTCCCTTGCACCTGCTCGATATTTGCTATTTAATTGCTTTAACATTAATCCTTCACAACCATCATCTTTGGCTTTACGAAAAAAAATGTCGATTTGGTTTAGTTTTGATGAAACAATTTGCTTGACTAACTCTATAGTATTATTCTTATTTTTCTCAATAGTAGATTTTAAAATTGCTCTTCTTGTTGTATACTCATATTGCGTCAAATTGTTTCCTTCTAAATACAAGATATCAAATAGGAATACCTTAATTGGATAATTTAGGATAACGTCATTGATATGATACTTTCTTTTTCTATGCATTAATTCCTGAAATGGTTGAATCTTTTTAGTCACTAAGTCAAGGGGTACTATTTCTGCTTCTAAAATGCAATTGTGAATGGAAAATTTCTTTATTGCATCCACAATATCAGGATAATGGTTAGTTATTTTCTCAAGGCTTCTAGAAAATAATTGTACTTCTGTATCATCTTTGTGGATTTGGACTCTTTCACCATCAAGTTTATATTCAAAAGCTATCATACCATTGGCTTTTTTCAATCCTTCTGTAGGATCGGTTATTCTTTCGGCTAGCATTGGTCGAATAGGTTTTAGTGGTGTTATTTGTAATTCATTTAAACCTTCTACCTCTTTTTTAAATAATATTTCTGCAATTGTTCCTAGATCAGTATAAATGTTATATGTTTCTTCTATTTTTTTACGGTTGTTTCTATTTCCTGTAAAGGCTATTGCCAAAGCATCAATGATAGAATATTCAGCTATGCCTAATCTCAAATTGCCTAGGAGAAATTTTATGATATATTTACTTTCTAATGGTGTTGCATCATTCAATAAGCTACTAACTAGACGAAGTTTTATAAATTGAGATTGTGATCCTAGTGATTTTGCTATTTTTTCAAAGGTTGAGTATATTCTTTCTATAGTAATTTTTTCGCTAAGGAGAGTCTGTTGATATTTATTTTTTGCAATTTCTTTTGCTGTTTCTCCTAAATCTCCTATTTTGCCATATTTCTCCTCGACTTCTTTCACACTAATTCCTGAAGTTTCTGCTATAGCTCTAATGGTTAATTTTTCTCCTAATCCTAATTCAATTCCTTCAGAGGCTGGAGAAAGTTTTCCTTGAAGGAGATAAATTATTTTTTTGATGGTATTAACTGGAGTGCTTTTAAAAAGAGTTACTAAGTGATCTATTAATACTAGTCTGCTATTAGTTTTGTGCATTTCTTCAAAAATTTCTGCGATAGTTAAAAAATCCAATAAGTATTCTTATAAATTTGATTATTTATAAAATATGATTTGAATTTTGATAAACAAGTATAAAGTATATAACTAAAAAGATATAAAGAAATCAATATGGGTGGAGTAAAGAAAAAGACACTAAGTTCAACTAAAGCTACAGGACAACAACCAAGCGGTGGAACTAATAAACCAAAGAAGGATGAAACCAAACCTCAAATCAAAAGTCAAAAACATAAATCATCTGTATTAATAGAAGATATCAATGATGTAAGCATACTAAGAGGAATGAAGGCAATTACTGTACAATCTATATCAAAAGTCTTAGGAGTAAAAATATCAATCGCAAATAATTATATTAGAAATTTGGAATCAAAAGGAACAGTGAAATTCATTGGAGGTTATAGTGGACATAAGGTTTACTCTTTTAATAATAGTTAACGATTTTCTTTATTGTATTGTCTAACTCTAGTCAATTCGTGTGTTTATAGTTAGTACGTCTACAGGCCTTAAATTAACGAGTTCTTCAATAGTTGAAGTTATTTTACCGATAAGGTTCATAGAATACGAGACAGTGGTATCTTTGAGGAAAAAACAGATTGAGCCATTCGATGTCATGAAACTAATATCTCCCTTTGAAAATTTTTTTCTAGGTTTTTCTTGACCAATATTTATTTGTGTTTGGATGTAACAGAATACATCAAGATAATGATGAACTGTTCCCTGAATAGGAAAAAATCTTAACAATTGAGATAGAGTAAGAGGAGCTAAATGACGTATAAGTTGCCCCGTTAGTACTTCCTTCTTTTCTATGGTTCCTTTTATATCTATTCTAGAGACTGAGGAAAAATGGTTTACGCTTGACATAATATCCACTTAATAAAGGTTGGCCAGCAATTACCTTAAATTCGTAACGTTTAATTATATTTAAATTAGCTTTTGCAGTATTCTTGGTTGAGGAATTAAACAATAAAGATATTGATAAAACACTAGAGGACACTAAATTAGAAAATGAAAGAAAAACTACAGTAAAAAAATCGTCCAAACATAAGAAGAAAGAATCACCTTCAAAATCAGAAACAAAAACACCAAAAAATCGTACCAAACACAAAAAGGTATTGGAAGAACCAGAAGTATTAACACCTCAAGTACCAGAATCTTTACGTCAAGAAGAATTTGTAGAATATGAGGAATTTGAGGTTATATTACAAGAAATCACTAGTCAAGGCCAAGAAATTTTGATTGGTCCAAAAAGGTTAACGAGATTTGAAAAAGCGAGGATAACAGGAGCTCGTTCTTTACAAATATCGTATGGTGCACCTCTTATGATTAAAGGGAATGTGAATGCAAGAAGCTCCATTTCGATAGCTATTGAAGAATTAGAAAAAAAAGCTTTACCTATATCTATTAGAAGAACCTTACCTAATGGAATCTACCAAGATATCCCGATAGAATGGTTAAAATCTTAAACTTTCACTATCTTTTTATAGTTTAAAGTTTGTATTGAAGCCTTATAAATGAGTGAAGAAGGTAATAATAAATCATCTCTAGCAACTCCTCCATTAAATTTACTTTTTAACACCTCTCTATTAGGAAAACGAAATGTATGGGAAATAAATATTTCAACATTATTAGAATTACTCCTGAAAATTATTAATTCTAGTGAAAAAAAAGATCTTAGAATTTGTGGAATTGCTGCATGGTCATCGACTCTCATTTATCGGTTGAAGGTGGAGAGCATTTTTCAACTAGAAAAACTTTCCATGGAAAAAAAAAATTTCGCTACTTCAACTGAAAAGGAAATTCCTCTTCTAAAATTAATTGATTTTCCTTTTAGATTATCATCAACTTATCCAGTCTCTTTGGAAGATTTACTTAATGTACTAGAAAATATAATTTCTTCTTTAAATAATCCCAACTTGAAAAGGAGAAACCTTATAGATTTAGAACCTATAGAGATTTTTGATTTTGATCATTATTTAGTTAAATTTGAGAAAATATTGGAAGAAAAAGAAGAATTTATAATGCACTCACTAAGATCAACCGAAACTATCCTATTTAGTAAGTTTATTGAGAAATTAGATAGGTTAGAGGTTGCAAGAATCTTTATAGCTTTACTGCATCTTGCCATGAAAGGAAAGATAGACATAGTACAAATAGGTGAATCATCCGATATTGAAATAAGAAGATTACCACTATGACCTAATATTAATAAATGTCATTTATAACACTATATTGATTTTGAAAGATAGTCTGCCGGAAAAAGAAATTATAGCAAGGGTTGAGGCAGCACTATATTCCTCTGGGAGACCAATGTCCCTTGACGAATTAGTGAAAGCAACAGGATTGAATTCTAAAGAAAAAGTAAAAAAAATACTTTTGGATTTAAAGAGAAAAATTAATGAAGTGTTCAATGCATTAGAACTAAAAGAGTTAGAAGATGGAAATTATGTTTTTCAACTCAAGTCAGACTACGGTCCCCTCATAAGGAAATTTGCTAAACAACCACTACTCCAATCTTCTGCGTTGAAAACTTTGTCTTATGTAGTATATGAACAGCCAGTTAGTTCTAAGAGATTGGTACAAATAAGGGGGAGTCAAGCATATTCACACGTTAAAGGTTTGGAACAATTAGGCTTTATCGAACACGAATCAGTAGGAAGATTAAAAGTCTACAAAACTACTAAAAAATTCCAAGATTACTTCGGAATATCTGATTTGAATATAATAAAGAATAGTATAACATTAAAGTCTTAGAAAAGTCTTAATTAGAGATTTTATCATTTCTAAGAATGCGAAAATCGATTGAAAATTTGGCTGGTAATAAATTTACGGGTGGTCGGCTTAAACCCGCAAGGATGCGTCGAAAATCTGAAATCGATCGATATCCCAATGAACCTATTCTGGGTAAAGATAGCATCGTTCCAAGACGAGTGAGAGGTGGTAATATTAAATTGGCACTAAAACATATTGAATTTCTTAATGTAAATGATAGGGAAAATAAAAAAACCATCAAAACAAAAATCATTAAAGTACTAAAGAACCCTGCCAACAAAGATTATGAGAGGCGTGGAGTGCTAAGTAAAGGAGCTTTTGTTGAAACTGAATTAGGAATTGCTCGAATAATTTCAAGACCAGGTCAAAATGGTAGTATAAATGCTATATTGACAAAAGAGACTGCTTAAAAATGCCCCGAAATTTCTCTCATGTTTGCTTTAGGGTTTTTAGACACTTATAGTTTTAGAACTGAAAATTAAAATAATGAATATTGGTCATTAAACTTATTGAAAGATTATGATCATATTATAATTTGGCTTGATTACATCAATAAAAACTTATCAAAAAAAAAGGGAAGAAGGGTTAAGAGAGAAAATGCAGTTTTCGATCCCACATTTTCAGAATTATTCGAGGCAGCAAAAGAGGAAGGATTAGATGTAACGTTAGATCATTCAAATGATCATGCCCGTTTTCCTCGCCGATCTTATGTTCGGTCTGGATATATTATGATTTCTAAAACCATTAGTAAAAAAAAATCAGAAATAATATCTTCGCTATCATCTAGAGTATTAATTCAAAGAACAAAGAATAAGAGGGCAAAATAATCTCAAGTATTCATAACCAAATTTTTTTAATTTCTTTTATCAATTTTATTAATATATGTTGACCGAAGGATATGAAAACAAGGAATTTGCAGTATAAGCTCTTGACAGAGGTAGGTAAAATTATTCATAAGGCGAAAAGTGGTCGCCTTATCTTAAAACTTTTTGAGATGACAAAAATAAATGCTGGAGATGCAATTTTAGACTCTCATGGAAAAAAAATTGGAAACGTAAATGAACTTATTGGTCGAGTAGATTCCCCATATGCCTCGGTAATATTATTAGATAAGAATTTAGAACCTAAAGCAGGTGAAAAAGTATTTAGATTTATTTCTAAAAATCCACAACGAAGCTTTACAAAAGGATTTAAAAAAATTCATGGTCAAAAACTGAGGCGGAAAAAGTAATGATTTTTCTCGAATACTGTAGCAATTGTCCCGAGTGTAATTCCGGTCTCATTCATGATTTTAGCAAAGGCGAATTTCTCTGTCAAAATTGTGGATACGTTGTATTAGATGAAGTCAATGATTATGGTCCAGAATCTATTTCTAAAGATTTTGAAGAAAAGAATCGTATTGCTCGAGCTAGTGGAGCAATGAGTTTTTCCCAACATGATTATGGTTTGAGAACAGAAATCGGAAGCGGTTTAAAAGATTATGGAGGAAAAGCAATCAATTCTCAAATGGCAGAACATTTAACAAATTTAAGAAAATGGCATTCAAGAATACGCGTTTCTTCCTCAAAAGATAGACGTCTGTCGAATGTTCTATCCAAAATTACAGAAACCTGTTCTAATCTCAGTTTGCCAAAAATATTAATTGAAACTGCAGCAATGATTTATCGAAACTATGAAAAAAATAAAGATGCAAAAGGAAAATCAGTTTCTTGTATATCAGCTGCTACAATTTATTTAGCATGCAAACGGTGTTCAATAGTCAGGTCTCTGGACGAAATTGTTGAGGCCACAGGTATATCCTCCAATGACAGGTCTACCTTGAAACTAGCTTCAAAATATTATAGGATGATGTCTATGGAATTAGGAATATACAATGGTAATTTTGCTGAACAGGACAATCTGAATAATCTGCCACAAAATAATGATAAATCTAAAACATCTTTTTTCTTATCGAATTATAAATCAATCAAAACAAATGATAAAACTTCTATAGATAAACCAAAAAATTTGTTAAATGGTATTTCTCATTCTCTCTCAATAGATCACTATATAGCCAAATTAATCAATCTTGCTAAACTGGACACTAGAATAGAAAGGCTGGCGATCGATTTAGCACATAAAACTTCTAAAAACTTGCTTGTAGATGGAAAATCTCCTAATGGTATTGCGGCAGCTTACATTTATTTATCATCAGTTCTTCTGGGAATGAATATCCTACAAATTGATGTTTCCGGACTTGCTGGTGTAACAGAAGTAACTATCAGAAACCGGTGTAAAGAAATTCTTTGTAGTTCTAAAATTATTATAACCATTAGACCCAGTTTAAAATAATACACCTTATATTTTGATATAACCTATCTACTAAACCAATCATATGTCTGACTTTTTTGAAATCGAAAGATTGGTTGAAGATTTAGCTAAAATATACTCCACTGCTTGTGCGACATCATGGTATAAAGTAAATAATATTTCTAATCCAACTATTGCTGAATTTAGAAATAAAGTTATTGAATTTATGAAACATTTTGAATATACCCTTTCTTCTTTTCCTCAAAATAATGAAAGTGAAAAATTTAAAAAATATGCATATAGCTTATTAAGTAAAGAAATGGAAAGAGTACAAAATGGTGAAAATAAGGAAGTAGAAAAACGTTATAAATATTTTGTAGATTATATATAGTGACATTCTATATTATAGTTTTTACAAAAAATAATTTATTGATATTAAATTTGCATTCAACATTAACCTTCTATAACCATTTATAACAGTTTCAAAATTTATCTTTTCGATCGGCATATTTACTCTATATCCATCACTTTTTGATTCTATACTATTATATAATTTTTATCAATGATAAAAAAAGATGTACATGATTCAAAAATTTTTTTAGTTTTATTATTTTTGATATTTTTTATTAATATTGACTTAACTATAAATATTGTACTTTTGCAAAACACTTAATTTATGGCGCAAAATGTACCAGATTATGACATTATTATAGCAGGTGGAGGTTTAGCCGGTATGATTGTTGCTACATCAGCTGCTTATTATTCCCAACAATCTTTAAAAATTCTTGTAATTGATAGAAATTCGTTTTTGGATCTTGGCAAGAAGACCTTGAATGGTTGGATTTGTGGCGATGCCGTAGGAAAGAACAGTGTTGATTATATGACAAGTAGAATAGGCATATCTTGGGGTTGGCCTGAAATTGAACATCCTGTTAAAGGAGTAATAGCCTATTCTCCAGATCATAAAACTGGAATTTCTTTTGATGGTGATGGTTATATACTCAATAGAAGACTCTTACCTAAGAAACAACTAGAAGATGCTAGGAAATTAGGAGTTGAAGTGATGGAAAAAGTTGCTCTGCGATGCTTGTTACAAGATAATAATTTTGTCATTGGAGTAGAAGGAGAAGACCTTAATACGAAAAAAGTAATAAAAAAAACTGCAAAAGTAATAATTGATTGTACAGGTGTAACATCTGTCCTTCGATCAAACTTACCAATAAAATCGTATATTGAAAAAAAGATCGACCGAAATGATTTAGAATCTACTGGTCGCTACATTTATAATTTCAAAGTAAATGGTGAAGATAAAACCTACTTTGATCCAGACTATTGTATAATTCATTTAGACCAAAAATTAGCTCCTGGAGGGTATGCATGGGTTTTTCCTAAAGGTCGTGATAAGGTGAATATAGGATTGGGAGTACAACAATTAGCTTTTAATTTGTATAATAAAAATTATGGTACTACTAAGAATATAAAAAATCTCATTGATGAATATGTCCAATTAAACCCAGTTATTTCTGAACCCGAACTTCCTAATACCGAATTAGATAAAGATAATACTTGGGGAACATGGCAAGTCTCTGTAAGAAGACAAAACGATTGTATGGTAGGCAATGGTTATATGCTAGTAGGAGACTCAGCATGGATGCCAAAACCTTTGGATGCAGGTGGAATTGGACCAGCGATAATTGCAGCAACTATTGCTGGAAAAAATGCTGTAGAATCAATTCAAGCATCCGATGTATCAGAGAACGGTCTTTGGAAATACAATACTGATTTTATTAAAGAATATGGGTATAAAACTGCTGGTCTAGAAGTTTTCAGGAGAATGTTACAAAGTTTATCAAACGAGCAAATTGATTATGGCATGAAAAATTTTCTTTCAAAATTTGATGTTGAAAAAATCAGTCAAGGCGAACATCCTGAATTTAGTACACTCGACAAACTGGGAATGTTAATAAGAGGTGCTTTAAATAAAAATTTAGCAGAAGATTTAAAATATACATCACAAATGAACAAAAAGTTAGTAGAACATTATCACAACTATCCACAAAATCCAGAAGGCTTTGCTAATTGGAAATTTAAATTAGATGGATATCTGAAAGAAGCCTACGCACATTTCAAAGAAATAAAAAATTAACATGAGTAGGAGCTGATGTTGAAATGGGAGTTTTTGAGCCTTCTATATTTCTTTCAATCTTTCCTTATCTTTTTATATCATTGTTTCCAATCTTAGGTATTATAATTGTGACAAGATCACTATTAAAAAATAAGTAATTCATCTCCCTTAATGGTAATAGTTCATAAATATTTATAAATCGAAAAAAAATCATATCGAACTTATTTACTTATTTTCTCGATGATACAATAATAGATCCACCCATTAACTTAGTTCTAAAATCAACTTCTGAAAATTGCTTTTTTAGCAATAAATTTAATGTCTTATTTTGAGGCCATTTTAAAAAAGTTCCATATAGTGTTTGAAATTTAAGTCCAGTTTGTCTTGCTATTACATAAGCAAAAAGTTTAATAATATATTTTAAATATATCGAAACTCCCAATCGTATCAGCTTATTATCAGGTTTTCCTAAATCTACTATTAAAAATCTCCCATTTTTTTTTAAAATTCGATGAATTTCAGAAACTGCACTTTCTAAATTAATTGCATCTCTTAAAGAATAACCACACATTACTACATCGAAGGTATTATCTTTAAAAGGCATATGCTCAAAAATACCAGAGGATATGAGTTCTACAACTAATCGTTGTCTTGAACTTTGTAACATTTCAAATATCGGATCGTATATAACTATCCTGACTTCTGCTGCTGTGATTTTAAATGTTGTCAACGACATATTACCAAAACCAGAGCCTGCGTCCAAAACGAGGTCGCCGGAATTTATATTTCCGTTGATACCTTCATAACGATATAACTCATCTTTTCCAAGGGATATTACTCTATTAACTTTATCATATACTGGTATAATATCACGTAAGGTTGAGATAACTTGTTTCCAATATGAAGGTCCTAATCCTACCACATATAGAATTAACCTGTATATATATATAACATAAGAATATTATGTTTGCTTAAGTATTATAGGATTACCGTCAACCAAATATTGATTAATGGCATACTCTAAAATATATTATGGCCCGTGAATTTATCTGTATAGAATGTGGCTCTCTTTTAACTCATTCTAATGAATTAACTTTAGAAAGTATGAAAGAAGTGCATTCCCAGCTTTGTGTTATTAAACGACAGAAACTAATAGCTGCTCAATCTATTCAAGATATTTCTTCGAAGTCTTCTCCTATTCTACAATCTAGTGTGCAAGTTTCACAGGGTGCCGCTAAGGAGCCATCATCTATGGCGCCTTCTACTACTAAGCCGGTTATCGGTGAAACAACTATCTCTCTTACAGGAAGCGGCACAGATCATTCCAAAGTTGATGGTCCAATTGATATCTCTTTTAAATCTAAACGACAAAAAGCTGGCAAATTTAAAGGTATTAGTGTTTGGGGCCCTGTTGATCCTCCAGGACAATTGGGAATATGGGGAGATAGTGTCGCTGTAGATTTTGATATCTGTATAGGTGATGGCGCATGTATTGAAGCATGTCCAGTGAATGTATATGAATGGTTAGAAACACCTGGTCATCCAGGCTCTGAAAAAAAACCTTTTATGGCCAGAGAAAAAGATTGTATATTTTGTTTAGCATGTGAAAATGTGTGTCCACCACAGGCTATCAAAATTTATCAAAAATAA
>Ga0126306_10001395_pt1 | contig 12901 bp, 11 predicted proteins | sample Plot27_FD_92592 | JGI IMG/M metagenome (GOLD analysis project Ga0126306, IMG submission 92592) | Serpentine soil microbial communities from UC McLaughlin Reserve, CA, USA - Plot27 | ecosystem: Environmental > Terrestrial > Soil > Grasslands | place: USA: UC McLaughlin Reserve, Lake County...
TATACACCGATCACGCGAAAGGGTTGCCCTTCGATACGGACTGTTTCACCTGTAACTCCATCTGCATGACCAAAAAGCGTCTCCGCAACCTCGGACCCAAGCAAAACCACGGAGGCGCGTCCAAGCACGTGTTCTTCCGTAATCACTTCACCCTCGGCTACATTCACGTTTCGCACCTGGAAATATTCCGGTGTAACGCCAATCATGGGAGATGATATTTGCTGGCCCCCAAACGTCACTTCTCCACCGATCTCCAAGGTAGGTGCAACAGCGTCAATGGAGGGCGCGGCAAGTTGATCGCGGAGAGCCTCTGCGTCTCTCATCGTAAGGGATCTGAATCTGTCCTGCTCTTTCCCACCGGGAAATACAACCAACAGATTGGTACCAATACTATTAATGGAGCCCGTGATGGATTCCTGCGCGCCTTTTCCCACGGCAAGCATGGCGATCACCGCCGCGACACCGATGACAATTCCCAGCACGGTCAAACCGGACCTGAGCTTGTTCCCACTTAAACTTTCAAGCGCTTCGAGAAAGGCTTGCCAAATCGTCATGCTACACTCTCCAATCGTCCGTCGCGCAAACGGATCGTACGTTGGGTTTGCTCGGCTACCATCGGATCGTGCGTGACAATGATCAGGGTTGTGCCGTGCTCACTATTTAGCGTAAGCAAAAGCGACATGATCTCTTTCCCAACTTTCGAGTCCAGGTTGCCTGTTGGCTCGTCTGCCATGATGATCGCGGGGTTATTGACAATGGCACGCGCAATCGCCACGCGCTGTTGCTGCCCACCTGATAACTCTGTGGGACGATGGGTCATGCGGTCTTCCAAACCGACTGCTTTCAAGGCCTCTATCGCGCGTTCGCGTCGTTTTCCATTCGAATGTTCGGAATAGCGAAGCGGAAGTTCAACATTTGTAATGGCAGTTTGACGGGAAAGTAGATTGAAGCTCTGGAAGACAAAGCCTACTTTGCGATTACGAATATCGGCCAATTGATCATCGGTCAGGGAAGCGACCGGCTCACCATCCAGAATGTATTCGCCGGAGGTGGGTCTATCCAAACATCCGAGTGTATTCATGAGCGTGGATTTGCCTGAACCGGAAGGTCCCATAATAGCGATCACTTCGCCGCGTTTGATGGTGAATGACACACCGCGCAACGCCTCCACCTCCAGTTCGCCCATTTGGTAAACCTTGCGAATGTCGTGGGCTTCAATCGCATTCATCATGGCTCTACCTGCTCTACCTGCTTCTGCTGCCGTGGTCCGACGCCGGGTCCGCCTTGCGATTCAGACGATGGGTTCAGAATAATGATGTCACCCTCCTTCACATCGCCATCGACAAGGACGCTCATCGTATCAGACGAAGTCCCCAGACTGACCTCCGTTGGCACAGGTTGATCATCCACCAGGAGATACACAACCCGAGAGCCATCCACAAGGCGAGTTGCCCGATTCGGGACAAGGAGGACATCCTGTAATTCGTTGATCGTAATCGTGGCCGCTGCTGTCATACTTGGTTTGACATCCTCATCTGCGTCGATCATTTCAACTGTAACTTTGAAGTTGACCACGCCTTGGGCTGACGTGCCGACCTGCGCCACGTTCACAACCTCACCGTGATATTCTTTCCCAAGAATCGCATCAAACGTAAGCGTAACCGGCTGACCAATCTCCACACTGTTGATGTCCACTTCAGAGACCTCCACCTCGACAAGGAGGCTGGTCAGATCATCGAGGCGGAACGCGGTTGCTCCTGCACTAATCTGATCGCCAGGCAATGGATAGGATTCTGTCACCGTGCCGGCAAAGGGTGAAATGACGCGCGCCAGATTAAGAGTCGCCTGAGCCGCATCCACACGTGCCTGCGCGGCCGCAATATCTTCGGTATTCCCATTATTCAGACGGTCGAATTCTTGCTGGGCATCCTCCAGTTGAGACGTTTTCAAAGCCAGGTCATTCTCTGCATCCGAAATCCACTCTTTGGGGGCTGGGCCCTTGAAGGATTTCGTCTTCGTCCTATATTCCCACCCCCATCGCCTTTGCTGCAGAAAGAAACGTACCTCTGTCTGCGGAACCTTCGGGGACAGTTGCAGGTATTTCAAATAGTTTTCCGCTTTCTCATACGCTTCCTGCGCAATTTCCAAATCAATCACCGCCTGGGCAAGCGCTGTGTCGGAATTCATGAGCTCGTCCAGCGCCTTTTGGGCATCGGCGAGATCTGCCTCCGCCGTGATGACGCTTTGCGGCAGGGAGGTTTTTGCCAACGAAGCCAGTACATCATTTGGACTGACACTATCACCAACTTGCACATTGACGCTTTCGACCGTCCCAGCTGCCTGCCAGATCAATGTAGCGCTTTGCTTTGCACGCACCGTACCCGTCGAGCCGATGGTGGCAATTAGATCGCCGCGCTCGATCGTTGTAGTCTGGAACTGGTTGGCGCCATTCGCATTTGACCTACGCACATATACGAAAGCTGATGCCACAAGCACGACAAGCAGCAAACCAATCAAGACATTTCTATATTTCTTCAAGAACTGACGCATTGTTTCCTCCATGAGGGACTGCCCTGCAATTTACTAGACTTCATTTGAGATATTACTTTTCGTTTCAGCAAAAAACATTTGCTTCTTAAAGTAAGTATATAAAATGAATGTAGAGATAGGGTCGGGAAATTATGAAGAAATTGTGTGACCTGAAATGACGAGTAATGGCCCTGGGTGAAAACTGGCAGTAATTGGCAGGCTTTTTCGTGGCAATGGCAGCCTCGGGTGCCTATCATGGAGTCAAATCAAGACCCAAAGCTGCTGTTTATCGATCGTTCTTCTCGGTGCGGGTCTCCTCTGGCACCGCTCCTAATTTGCTCAGCAAATCAGTCAGGTGTGCGTGATGCCCCGCCAAGACACGACCACGGTTCGAAGTGTTGGAGACCTTCGGTAAGCCTCTTGTCTCGGTTGGAAACCTCTGCCGGGCGCATCAAAGTGGAGTTCAATTCTGCAAAATTCTATGAAATCCTATTTAGACCTTGATTCTCAACTATTTTTATCTTACAATAGACCGCAGTTGTACCGGGCAAGAGAGACCAATCGGTGAGGAGAGAGGCTGTGGACGATAAGCAAATTCAGCAGGTACTTAAAATAGAAAAAGAAGCGCAGGGGATTCAGGAAGCCGCCATGAAGGAGGCGCAGCAATTGCCTGTCATCGCTGAACAGGAGGCCCAGGCATTAATTGAGAAAGCACGTGCTGAAGCCCAGGAAAAAGCGCGTCAAATGGTGTCCGAAGTGAAGGCGGATGAAGAGAGCGCCCGTATTTTGGCGGAGATTGAGGAAAAAAATAAGCAGTTCGAAGCACAGGCAATGAGCAACTTGGATCGTGCCGTTGACTATGTGCTTGAACGTGTCATTGGTAGGGGTTAATATATGGCTGGTGGTGTCGCAGACTACGCGGCCATTAGCGCACGCGTGAGGGCGAAGTACGCCGAGTTGCTCACACCGCAAGATACCGTTCGATTAAGTGAGTCCCCAGATTTCATCTCCCTGTTTAACTCCCTTAAAAGCACTGCCTACGGACCGTATCTTGAAGGACTCAAAGACAAAGATATCAACCCAAGACGTACCATTATCCAGGTCAAAAGAAAGTTAGCGGATGCGTTTTACAGCGTCATACAAATGGCGCCTGTTCAGACTCGTCCTTTGGTGAAGCAGTTATATCGCTATTACGAAATCGGCAACCTGAAGGCGGTCCTACGCGGTATTGTGACCGTTTCCACTTGGAACGCTGAAGCAGGACTTTGGGATCGAGTGCGTGACGTGCTTTTTCCCCTGGGGTCGAATTCAGTGTTACCTGCTCAGGCCATGATTGAATCTGGCAGTGTGGCAGCAGCAGTAGATTTGCTGCGCGGGACGCCATATGAAGATGTCCTTTCATTTGCCATGAAACGATACTCAGCAGAGCAAAATCTCTTTCCTCTGGAGGTGGCGTTGGATTTGAGCTTCTGGCGACGGTTATGGGCAGAAGCTCAAAAACTGACAGGGCAGGATCGTGAGCACAGCGTGCGAATTATCGGTTCGTTGCTAGACATGAATAACCTGATGTGGGCGATCCGCTACCGTGTTTATCATAAGCTCTCTGAAGAGGAAGTGATTAACTATACGTTGCCCTTTGGTTATAGGGTTAAAGACTCCGATATCCGAGCCATTGCTGCGGGGGCTGATATTGCCTCGGTCATCTCGCGACTCTACCCTGGGATTCCTGATGTAAACGCCCTGCTGGAGCAACCTCAGACCGGCTTGCCTAAACTGGAAGTTTTGCTCAAGCGCGAGATCATGAAACAATGCCTGGCGGCTTTTGTTGGGAGCCCCTTCCACATTGGTATTCCCCTGGCTTTCCTGGTGCTGCATGATTTCGAAATACAGGATTTGATCGTTTTGATCGAAGCGAAATCCTCCGGATTGTCTGAGGATGAATATCGCCCATTTTTATTGAAAACCCAGCTCGTCACCGAGCAGTAATTGTACAAGTAGTTGTGCCTGCCTGATAGCATCAGCCGATCCGACTTGAAGAATTGGACTGATAAATTTGATGTTACGATGGAGAAGATATGTTTTTTCCGGAACCCATGAGCGAAGTTGAATTGATCGTCCCATCCAAGGACCTTTTGGCAGTCACGAAGGTATTAGGGAAGCACGGAGATTTTCACCAGATCGATAGCACCTATCTGGGCCTGGAAAACCTTGGACCGAATACGTGGCAGGAAAGGGCGGCCAGTTATTCCACCTTGGAGCGTCGTATTCAAGTGATTATGCAGAACTTGAATCTGGAGGAGGAGTATTCAGGCGTTTCCAAGGTAGATTCAATTGCCGAATTGGAACCCCTGCAGTCTGCCGTAGACCGCATCGAAGCGGAGGTGAAGCAGACAAGCGATCAACTGGCCGCAGAAAGGAAGACGCTCGAGCAGCTTGAAAGCCAGTTACATCAATTGGAGCCCATCGCCGAGACCAACGCTGACGTTGGCGCGTTGCGCAAATCCAACTATTTATATTCGGTACTGGGGATTATTCCTGCAGAGAATGTAAGCAGGCTGCAGACAAGCCTTTCCAGAGTCCCACACGCATTCTTTACACTGCGTGAAGATCCCAAAAGACCGGTAGTTTGGTTGTTGGGTCCCCGCAGCAATACTGACGTTATCGACCGCGCGGTGAAAAGTGCGTATCTAAATCCGTTGACCCTGCCTGAGGAATTCGAAGGCACTCCAGCCGAGATCACCGCATCCATTCGCAAAGCGATTGAGACGTCAAAACAAAGAATTTCAGAACTGAACAACAAGCTGGCAAAGCTGGCAGATACCCACAGGAAGGAATTGCGTGAATTGCTCTGGGATGTACATGTGAGCCGGTTGATTGCAGATGCGATTGCCCGATTCGGCCAGCTACGTCATACCTATGTAGTTGTAGGATGGGTTCCAACAGCCGAGTTGGCCGGCTTAACCCAGCGTCTGAAGCAAGCCTCGAAGGAGATCCTGATCGAGGCAAGGGCCATGGAACCCGCGGGAAATTCTTCCAACGTACCGGTTGCATTGCGGAACCCGGGTTTCCTTAACCCATTCGAATTGCTGGTCAATACTTATTCGCGGCCGCGCTACGAGGAAATTGATCCCACGGCCCTCATCGCAGTGACCTTTCCGTTACTCTACGGAGCCATGTTTGGCGATGTCGGTCACGGCCTCGTGTTGGCTGCCCTCGGCTGGTTCCTATCCAGAAGATCGAGCCTGGGCGGGCTCCTCGTTGCCTGCGGTCTAAGCGGTATGATCTTTGGATTTCTGTATGGCAGCATTTTTGGATTCGAAGAAATCCTGCCGCATCACCCGTTTTTTGGGCAGTTTTTCTGGCTTAGCCCTATTCATGACGTGTTAGCTATTCTTAAACTTGCAATTGGGGCGGGCATTGTGCTGTTGATCCTCGCGCACTTGGTGAATCTGTATAACGCAGCTCGTGCGGGTGACTGGGGACGCTTCTTCTTTGACTCAAACGGTCTTGCTGGTTTGATATTGTATCTTTGCTTCCTAGTCATATTGGGAAATGTTGCAGCAGGAATATTTACCGGTGATAGCTTTCTACCCGGATTTCTATTAGCAATCGGTCAAATTGATATTGTTGTAACCATTGCTAAAATTCTTTTCCTTATAGGTCTGTTCTTGGCAGTCATATTTTCTCATCCTTTGCAGCATTGGATGGAAACCGGTCATTTCGAGATTGAAGGTGGTTGGGGAATGTTCGCAGTTCAATCGGCTGCCGAAGTGCTTGAAAAATTTATCAGTATGCTAAGCAATACCTTATCTTATGTGCGGGTGGGTGCGTTTGCAATCGTTCATGCCGGTTTCACGGGAGCCGTATTTGTCATCGCACGCTTATTAAGTGGTGGAGAAGATGGAGGGCTCGCCTACTGGCTGGTCGTCATCTTCGGAAATCTCTTTGTCATTGGACTTGAGGGCTTCATTGTCACCATCCAAACCATGCGTCTCCACTACTACGAGTTTTTCAGCAAGTTCTTCCGGGGTGGCGGCATGTCTTATGAGCCACTGGTTCTGGCACCCACGAAAGAAAAGTAAAAGAATACTACGTGAGCACGATTCCATACTCTTAAAGGAGAAGTAAGATGATCAAAATTGTTATTGTGACACTGGCAACACTCATTCCCTTAGCTCCCTTTGTTATGTACTTTGTGAGCCTGCGCAGTAATAATCCGTTGAAAGCCACAAAGGATTTGGTGTTTGCCTTCAAGAGCTACAATGCGTTTCTTGTTTTGATGGCGTTGGGCATCGGCGCGGTTTGGCTGATTTCACCGCAGACTGTTCTGGCAGCCAGCATCCTCGCACAGGAAACGGCGGCGGATCCATATGCTTCACTGGCAGCAGGGATTTCCACCGGCCTGGCAGCCCTCGGTGCTGGTGTAGCGGTAAGCGGCACAGGTGCGGCGGCCATCGGTGCCATTGCTGAGAAGCCCGAGGCGTTGGGTCGTTCCCTGATCTTCGTTGGTCTTGCGGAAGGCGTTGCCATTTACGGTTTGCTTATCGCCTTCCTGGTTCTTTTTGGCTAGGAAACAATGAAAATCCTGGTGATTGGCCATCCCGAGGCTGTACTGGGATTCTCGCTCGCAGGAGTGGGCGGGCGGGTGGCTACAACGGCTGAGGAAGTAAATCAGGCATTGGATCAGGCTCAGGCATCCAAGGATGTTGGGATTGTCCTTGTCACGCAGGATGTTGCTGAACTGATCCCTGCCCGGATGGAACATCTCAAGCTTCGCAGCACGGTTCCATTGATCGTTGAGATTCCATCCGGAGGTGGTGAGTCGGAGGAGCAGGCCTCGCTGGGTGAAATCGTTCTGCGAGCCATCGGGATCAGGTTGTGAGTCTTTCCCGTCTCCTTCCTGAGGAGCACAGGAAACCATAAAGTGCCGTATATGTCTAAATTTGAATTTGGCAAGCAATTCAACAGGTTGACTGATCAATGAGACAAGCGGTAGATTGGATAGTTTATTAATGAACACGAAAGTCCAAGATATTGAGATGCTGGAGCGTGCCATCCTGACCGAGGCACGTGATGAAGCGGAGCAAATCAAGGCACAGGCAAAAGAAAAGGTCGAGGCAATTCAAAAGCGTGCCCAGGAACAGGCAGAGCAGGAGAGTAAGTCCATCCTTGCGCGTGCCCGCGAGGATGCTGAGCGTCTCCGCAGCCAGGCAATAGCGACAGCCCAGTTGAAGGTACGATCTCTAGACCTGGCAAAACGCGAGCAATTGCTGGATCGCGTTTTCAAAACCGTAAAAGAAAGACTGCCTGAGATTCAAAAGCGACCCGATTACGATCAGATCGCCGCACTGTTGCTCCGGGAGGCCCTGGTGCAGTTGAGAGTCAATAAAGCGCAAATCAGAGCAGATAAAACAACAAAGGCAATTTTGGAGAAAAAAGCGTTGGACGAAATCTCCAAAGAACTTAAGGGACAATTTACGCTTGCGGGTATGCTGGAAGAGGGGACGGGAGTTGTTCTGGATGCAGCAGACGGAAAATTAAATTACGACAATACGTTGGAAACCCGGTTGGACCGGTTGGAGGGCACACTTCGCTCTGCTGTTTATAAAGTGTTGACTGGAGAAAAGCCATGAGTGAACGAGTTGGAACCATTACATGGATTAGTGGTCCTGTGGTCCGCGCCCGCGGATCGCGTCACATAGGGATGCTGGAGCTGGTCGAGGTGGGAGAGGAACGCCTGGTTGGGGAAGTGATCGGTCTGGATGGTGACATTATTACGGCCCAGGTCTATGAAGAAACTTCGGGTATGCAGACCGGCGCGCCAATATTCGGAACGGGCTTGCCTTTGTCCGTTGAACTGGGACCGGGCTTAATTCAAAGTATTTATGATGGCGTGCAGCGTCCGCTGCCCTTAATCGAAGCAGCAATGGGCTCCTTCATCAGCCGCGGCGCACGTTTCGACCCCATCAGTCGCGAGAAGCGCTGGAAGTATGAATCCGCGGTAAAGGTCGGCGATGAAGTAAAAGGTGGCATGACCCTTGGCACAGCCATGGAAACGGAGACCTTTGAACATCGCGTCATGGTTCACCCGGATGACGCCGGGACGATCACCTGGGTCGCCGCGCCCGGTGAATACACTGTCACCGAACCCATCGCCAGACTGAAAACTGGCAAGGAAGAAAAAGAACTGACCATGCTCCAACGCTGGCCGGTTCGCCGGTCGCGCCCATTTGTGAGACGCCTTGGGCATAAAGTCCCATTGATTACAGGTCAACGCATTCTGGATACCTTCTTCCCCGTCTCCAAAGGCGGTGCGGCAGGCATTCCAGGTCCGTTCGGTTCAGGCAAGACGGTCACCCAGCACAGCATCGCAAAATGGGCGGACGCCCAGGTGATCGTTTACATTGGATGCGGTGAACGCGGCAACGAGATGACCGAGGTGCTCCAGGAATTCCCGCACCTGGTCGATCCCCGCTCGGGTCGCCCTTTGATGGAGCGCACCGTCCTGATCGCGAACACATCCAATATGCCGGTGGCGGCACGCGAAGCCAGTATCTACACAGGAATTACGATCGCAGAGTATTACCGCGATATGGGTTATAGCGTTGCCCTCATGGCGGATTCCACTTCCCGTTGGGCGGAAGCATTGCGTGAAGTTTCCGGTCGTCTCGAGGAAATGCCGGCAGAGGAAGGATACCCTGCGTATTTGGCGGGACGTCTTGCAGAATTTTACGAGCGTGCGGGTTCCGTAGAGACTTTGAACGGAAACCAGGGATCGGTGAGCATCGTGGGCGCGGTGTCCCCTCCCGGTGGTGACTTCTCGGAGCCTGTTACGCAACACACGAAGCGCTTTATCCGCTGCTTCTGGGCGTTGGATAAGTCTCTGGCATCTGCCCGTCACTTCCCTGCAATCAACTGGCTGGATAGCTACAGCGAATATGTTGACGATGTGGCTGATTGGTGGCGTGAGAAGGTCGGCAAGGACTGGCTTGGCATGCGAAACCGGGCAATGGAATTGTTAAGTGAAGAAAACCGCTTATCGCAAATCGTCAAGCTTGTGGGTCCCGATGCCCTGCCGTATGCAGAGCGTATGGTTCTTGAAACATCCCGGCTCTTACGCGAGGGTATCCTGCAGCAGAACGCCACGGATCCCGTGGATGCCTATTCACCGATTGAGAAGCAGATTCGCATGCTCGAACTCGTCCTTTATTTCCATGAGCGAGGCATGAGCATCATCAAGCGCGGCGCTCCTATTAACCTGATCCACGATTTGCCGGTTGTGGATGTGTTGATCCGTATGAAATCCAATGTTTCCAATGATGACCTGGGCAAACTTGAAGATATCCAAAAAGCAATTGACGAACAAATGAGTCAATTAGATACGGAGTATAGATGAACGAAGCAACCGTACTTGGCGGACAGGAGGTCGTCGGTGTTGGTCGTATCGAAGGCCCAATCCTGATCGTGGAAGGCGCGACCAATGTCAGTTATGATGAGGTTGTGGAAATCCGCGATTCGCGCGGCCACCTCCGACGCGGACGCGTGCTGGAAGTCGGAGAGGGAACGGCGGTTGTCCAGGTGTTTGCCGGTTCGACCGGCTTGTCTGTGGATGGCACCCGTATCCGTTTTCTGGGGAATACGCTTCACTTGCCGGTTGCCGAGGAAATGCTGGGCCGTGTCTTCGATGGTCTGGGCAATCCGATCGACGGCGGACCACAACCACTTACCGATCATTACGCGGATGTGAACGGCCAACCTATCAACCCAACGGCGCGCATTTATCCGCGCGATTACATCCAAACAGGTATTTCCTCCATTGATGGGTTGAACACGCTCCTGCGCGGCCAGAAACTTCCGATCTTCTCAGGTGCTGGCATGCCCCATGACCAGCTCGCCGCCCAAATCGTTCGCCAGGCTACCCTGGGGAGAGTAGCTGGGTCAGGGGCAGAGGCAGAGGCTGAACAGTTCTCCATTGTGTTTGCTGCCATGGGTGTAAAAAACGATGTCGCAGATTACTTCCGGCGTTCATTCACGGAAAGCGGCGCCTTGACCCGGGTGGCAATGTTCCTCAACCTGGCAGATGATCCTCCGGTCGAGCGCATCGTGACTCCTCGTGCGGCACTGACGCTGGCGGAGTATCTTGCCTACGAACGCGAGATGCATGTCCTGGTGGTGCTCACCGACATGACCAACTATGGTGAGGCCCTGCGGCAGATTTCAAATATCCGTGGTGAGGTTCCGAGTCGTAAAGGTTATCCTGGATATTTGTATAGCGATCTTGCCTCCATGTATGAACGCACAGGTCGTGTCCGTACAAGCAAGGGCTCGATCACACAGATTCCGATCCTCACGATGCCCAACGACGATATCACGCATCCGATGCCTGACCTTACCGGTTACATCACGGAAGGACAGATTGTGCTTGGGCGGGAGCTCTCTTTTGCAGGGGTTTATCCACCGGTGACCGTTCTTCCCAGTCTTTCCCGTCTGATGAAGGATGGTATTGGCAAGGGCCGCACCCGCGACGATCATCCCCGCTGGGGCGCACAACTCTATGCCGCCTACGCCAGAACGCAGGATATCCGTGCGCTTGCCTCCGTCATTGGCGAGGAAGAATTAGGCGATGCGGATCAGAAGTACCTCAAGTTTGGACGCGCCTTCGAGAAGGAGTTTGTCAACCAGGGATTCACCGAGAACCGGACGATCGAAAGGACCCTCGAAATCGGCTGGAAACTGCTCTCCATATTGCCGAAGACGGAACTCACGCGCGTAACATTGGACGAGATCGCGCAGTATTATCAGGGCGAAGATGCCACAAATTAGTGTTCCACCTACTCGTACCAACCTGATCCGCCTGAAGAAGGAACTTCGCTTCGCGCGGGAAGGTTATGAGATCCTTGACCGTAAGCGTGAGGCATTAACCGGCGAGCTTGTCCGAGTCGCAAAGGAAGCGGACCTGGTTCAAAAGGAAGTGTGGGCGTTGCTTCAAACCGCCTACGATGCGATGGGAAAGGCGCGCCTGGTGATGGGTAGTGATCACGTGGAATGGGCGGCTCTGGCGGTCAATAAGACCGTGGACGTCCACCTTAAGTTGCGTGGCATTATGGGCGTGGCAATCCCCATGATCACTGCCAGTGGAGAGCCGCCGAAACTTCTGTATAGCCCGGGCGATACCGCCGCCGTTTTGGATGAAGCCAGCACCGCCTTCCGCGATGTTCTCTTACGCATCCCTCAGCTTTCCATGCTCACCGCCACCGTCTGGCGGCTGGCGAATGAACTGCGAAAAACCCAGCGTCGTGTCAATGCGCTTCAGCACATTTTTATCCCGCAATATCAGGATACGATTGCATTCATCGTCAGCTCCCTCGAAGAGCGCGAACGAGAAGAAACATTCCGCTTGAAATGGCTCAAGACGAAATTGACAAAACCGATTGTTAAGATGCACCATTACGAACTTGGCCAGGGTGATTTTGGCGGTGACTAAACGACCCGGCGAGGGAATGCTCTGCAGTAAATCCTTATACCGAACCAGCAATTGACGGTCACGTTTCTCGTAGGCTTTCTCGAAACGCCCGAGCAGACTTTCCGCGTAAAATGGCTCAAGCCAAAAATGGCAAAATCAGCCGGCTGATTTATAATCGATGTGAAATTCCGCGAAGCGGCACGGTGCCGCCTGATTTACTAAACAGAAACTTGAATGAGGACTTTCAATATCACTTCAAGAGTTTGATAATTGATAAGGCAAGCGGCAAAAACAGAGCAGGATAAGGAGTTCATATGCAGATTGGCATACTGGGTTCGGGAATAACTGCGCAAACAATCGGTTCCAAATTGATCCAGCTGGGTCACGAAGTGATATTAGGGTCACGCGAAGAAGCAAATGCAAATGCTGTTGCCTGGGCAAAGGACCAGGGCGGGCAGCATGCATTATATGGAACCTTCATGAACGCAGCCTCGTTTGGTGAAATCATTTTCAATTGCACGCTGGGGTCTGCTTCCATGAATGCACTGCAGCAGGCAGGAGCTGATAATCTAAACGGCAAGATCTTGATCGACACCTCCAACCCGCTGGATCGCTCGACCGATCAGTGGTCGCTCACCATCTGCAACACGGACTCGCTGGGTGAACAAATCCAGCGGGCCTTCCCTGATGCCCGAGTGGTAAAGACGTTGAATACGGTCAATGCAAATGTGATGGTGGACCCAGCCAAGCTAGTGGAACGGACCCATGTATTCGTCAGCGGAAACGACATTGAAGCCAAAGCAACCGTCGTCCGCATTCTGCGCGGCTGGTTTGGTTGGAAGGAGATCATCGACTTGGGCGGGATTGAAACCGCCCGCAGCGTGGAAATGTATGTGCTGCTCTGGCACA
>Ga0126306_10001397_pt1 | contig 12895 bp, 15 predicted proteins | sample Plot27_FD_92592 | JGI IMG/M metagenome (GOLD analysis project Ga0126306, IMG submission 92592) | Serpentine soil microbial communities from UC McLaughlin Reserve, CA, USA - Plot27 | ecosystem: Environmental > Terrestrial > Soil > Grasslands | place: USA: UC McLaughlin Reserve, Lake County...
GACAGATTTCGAACATCGTCGACTTCGGCGCCTTCGGCGATCTCGACGGGATGGACGGCTTGATTCACATCTCGGAGCTGTCGTGGTCGCACGTGAACCACCCGTCGGAGATGCTCGAGATCGGCCAGACGGTCAGCGTGAAGGTGCTCGACATCGACCGCGATCGGCAGCGCATCTCGCTCGGGCTCAAGCAGACCCAGAGCGATCCGTGGCAGCAGGTGCTCGAGCAGTACAAGGACGGAGACGTCGTCGACGGCAAGGTGACGAAGGTCGTCACGTTCGGCGCGTTCGTCGAGATCCTTCCGGGCGTCGAGGGTCTCGTGCACATCTCCGAGCTCGCGCAGCACCACGTCGAGAACCCGCGCGAGGTCGTATCGCAGGGCGATTCGGTCAAGGTGTTGATCTTGGAGGTCGACGGCGAGCGCCGCCGGCTCTCGCTCTCGCTCAAGCGCGTCGGTGAAGACGGCACGGTGTCCGAGGCGCCGGATCTCGGCCTGTCGGACGAGGTCTTCACCGAGCTGCCGACCTCGCCGCAGGCGTACGAGGAGACGGGCGAAGCGGCGACGGTAGACGAGTCGGATGATGCGCCCGCCTCGGCGGAATCGCCCGCTGAAGCGCCTGCCCCGGCGGACGAGTCCGCCGAGGACGATTCCGCCGCCTAAGACGCCTAAGAGGCACCCTCACAACGTCGCAATCACCGGCGGCATCGGCGCCGGAAAGAGCGAGGCGCTGCGCGCGTTCGCCCGCCACGGCGCCGCGACGGCGAGCGCCGACGAGATCGTCCACCGGCTCTACGCGGATCCGTACGTCCGACAGGCGCTCGTCGAGCGCTGGGGCGAGGAAGTGCTCTCCGGCGGCGAGGTCGACCGCAAGCGCGTAGGGGAGATCGTCTTCGCCGATCGCGGCGAGCTCGCCTGGCTCGAGGCGCTCCTGCACCCGCGAGTGGTCGACGAACAGGCGCGCTGGCGTACCGAGCAGACCGCACCGCTCGCCGTCGTCGAGGTGCCCCTGCTCTACGAGACCGGCGGAGAGGCGCGCTTCGACGCGGTCGTCGTGATCACGGCCTCCGAGGAGGTCCGTCGTGCCCGGACGGAGGTGGCGGACATCATGGAGCGTCAGGGACGGCTGCTCTCCGACGACGAGAAGGCGGGCAAGGCGGACTTCGTCTACGTGAACGACGGCTCCCTCGAGGACCTCGACGCGTTCGTCCGAAGCGTCGTGCAGCGTCTGGCTCCGTGACCAGGCTCGTCACCCTCCTCTTGCTCGTCGCCGGGATCGCCGGCGTGGGCGTCGTCGTCAGCGAGCCCGACTGGTATCTCCGGGCGCGGTACCCGCTGCGCTACGAGCACATCGTGCGCGGCCACGCCGAGAACTATCGGCTCGACCCCGCGCTCCTCGCCGCGGTCATCTATCAGGAGTCGAAGTTCAGGCCGGAGGCCCGCTCGAAGTCCGGTGCGATCGGGCTGATGCAGCTCCTACCCGAGACCGCGAAGGGAATCGCGGCCCGCACGGGCGGCTCCGAGTTTCGGCTCGCGGATCTCGATGATCCGGAGATCAACGTGCGCTACGGCTCCTGGTACCTCCGGCATCTGCTCGACAAATATGGCACCGAGGAGGACGCGCTCGCGGCGTACAACGGCGGCCAGGGGAACGTCGACCGAGGCGTGCGCTACCCGGAGACGCAGCACTACGTCGATCGGGTGCTGGAACTGCGCGACATCTATCGGCAGGCGTACGGGTCAGAGCTCGGCGAGTACGCACGCAGGCGCTCTGCCTCTCCGACGATCCCTTTCGCTTCGAAGATCTCGAGCACCGCTTCGCGTATCGCACGCGCTTCCGTCTCTTTCTCGGCGCGAGACAGAACCTCCGCGAGCGCCTCGTGCGAGTCGGCGCGTAGGTGCCAGCAGTCGGTCGTCTCGGCAGTCGCGAATGCGCGCCTGGCCAGGATGAGCGCATGGTTGAGCTCCCCGCGCCGCGCGAGGACGACCGCCTCGACATAGTCCGCACCGGCGAGCGTTGCGACGTCCGACTCCGGGCTGAGGTCTCGCGCTGCGTCGAGCCAGGGTCATCACGGCGTCGCCGATGAACTTCTCGACCCTGCCGCCGTGGCGCTCGAGCACCGTTCGCGACTCCTCGTAGTAGTGCCGCATCCGGGCCGCAAGGCCTCCGGGTCGAGCCGTTCGCTTAGGGCGGTCGACGCCGTCAGGTCGCAGAAGACCACGGTGACCGTCTTTCGGACCTCACGGCCGGGCGTTTCCTCGATCTCTGCGCCGCACGCGAGGCAGAAGCGCGCGTGTCCGGGGTTCTCCTCGCCGCAGCGCGCGCACGTTCGCATTGCCGCAATCTAAACCGGAATTCGGCTGTCCCACAGCGACGGCGGAGTGGCGCTTGACAGACGCCACTAGTGATGTCATAGTGATGTCATGCAGATGGCACAGTTTCTCGAATCGCTCGAGACCGACCTGGACCGGATCGCCGCCGTCGGCGACGACACGGTCGCGCAGGCCGCCTCCCGCTTGAGCCAGGCGATCCGCGGCTCGGCCGGGATGCGCCTGCTCGAGGCGCTCGGCGAGGCCGCGGTCGAGATCTCGGCGCAGCTCCCCGAGGGGCACGTCGAGGTCAGGCTGAGCGGCCAGGATCCGACGTTCGTCTTCGTCGAGGAGGAGCCCCAGCCCGCCGCTCCGCCCTCGGGTGAGGACGAGGCGTCGGCCCGGATCACCCTGCGCCTGCCCGAGGGACTGAAGGCCGGCATCGAGGCCGCTGCGTCACGCGAAGGGGTTTCCGTCAATGCCTGGCTCGTGCGCGCACTCGCGCGCGAGGTATCGGCGCCCGTCCGCGGCCCCCGTGTGGGGAGCCGCTTGTCCGGGTTCGCCAAGAGCTGAAAGGAGCCGCGATGTTCGTGCTCACCCCGATCAACTACTCGTACGCCGACTACAAGATCGATCGGCGCCCGCCCAAGCGGCGGCGCCCGAGGGTCCGCAGGTGAGGACCGAAACCTTCCCGACGCCGCGGCAGCTGGTCGTCTCGGTGAAGCTGCCGCGGGGCGACGTCGAGGTCGAGACGGCCGACGTGCAGGAGGCGACGGTCGAGCTCACGGCATCGAGCGACCGCGCCCGAGAGCAAATCGAGCGCTCGGAGATTACGCTGTCCGACCGCGGCGACCACGACGAGTTGATCGTCGACGCCGACCCTGAGGACTTCGGGTGGAGCGCGGGGCGAGTGAAGCTCAGCATCAGTCTCGGCAGCCGGCGTGACAACTTGCACGTTCGGATCCGCGTTCCGCACGGGACGACGCTGAAGGCGGAGACCGGCGCCGCCGACCTCCGTGCCGTGGGGCGCTATTCGGTGCTAGAGACGCGCACCGGCGCCGGGGACGTCACGATCGACGAGGTCGAGCACGACGCCGCCGTCAAGGTGGCGAGCGGGGACGTGCAGATCAACAGGGTCGGCGGATCGCTGAAGGTGCAGACCGCGGCCGGCGACCTCAAGGCGGGCCCGGTCGGCGGCGACGCCGAGGTGAAGACGGCTGCGGGAGACATCAACCTCGACGAGGTCGGTGGAAGCGTCACGGTGCATTCCGCCTCAGGCGACCTCCGGGTCGGCGCCGTCACCGAGGGCAAGGTCGAGCTGAAATCGGTGTCGGGCGACATGCTCGTCGGCGTGCGCCGCGGCTCGCGCGTGTGGCTGGACGTGAAGACGATCACCGGCGACGCGCAGTCGGACCTCGATGTCGGCGACGACGACGGCCAAGGCCCGCTCGTCGAGCTGAAGGCAACGGCGATGTCCGGCGACATCAAGATCGTCCGCGCCTAGCGGGGATGGACTCCCTCCGCCGGCGAGACCTGCTTCGGAACCGCGGTCTCGTCGGCCTGCTGGCGCGCGAGATCATCTCCCTGACCGGCTCGCAGATGACATGGGTCGCGCTCCCGTGGTTCGTGCTGACGACCTCGGGCTCGCCGACCAGGATGACGATCGTCCTCGCGGTGGAAGCGCTGGCTGTTGCGGCCGGCGGCTTCTTCGGCGGCGACCTCGCGACCAGGCTCGGCCCGCGGCGGACGATGCTGATCTGCGACGGGCTGCGAGCACCGCTGATGGCCGCGATCCCGCTCCTCCACCTCGGCGGGCTCCTCGCGTTTCCGCTCCTCCTCGCGCTCGTCTTCGCGGCGGGCCTCTTCGCGACGCCGTCGTACGCCTCGAAGAGCTCGCTGCTCCCCGACCTCGTAGGCGAGGAAGAGGTACGCCTCGGCGAGGCGAACGCGCTCATCCAGATGGCGAACCGGGTGACCGGGATCCTCGGCCCGCCCGTCGCCGGCATCCTGATCGGCGTCTTCGGCGCCACGGAGGTATTGCTGATCGACGCGGCCACGTTCGTGGTCGGGTTCGCGATCGTGGCAGCGTTCGTTCCCGCTGCCCGACCGCAGGCGGCGACCGAGAGCGAGGACCGCGGATTCGGCTCTGTCGTTCGCTTCATCGCGCGCGATCCGTTGCTCCGTCCGTGGACGTTCGCCGTCATCGTCGGCGACACCGCCTGGCTTGCGCTCTTCGCCGCCACGCCCGTGCTCGTCGTCACCCGCTTCGGCGATCAGCCCGAGATCGTCGGCTGGATCTTCGCCGGCTTCGGCATCGGTGCGGTGCTTGGCAGCGTGATCGCCTTCCGCATCGTCGGCTCAGTCGACCGCCTGCTGCTCGCGAGCGTGGGGGAGCTCGGAATGGCGGCTCCGCTGTGGCTCTTCGTCGTCCACGTGCCTCCCGTGGCGCTCGTCGCTGCGATGGCGGCGGCGGGGTTGGCCAACGGGCTCGTCAATGCGCCGATCCACGCGATCCTGCAGCTGCGGACTCCGCGTCACCTGCGGACGAAGCTCTACTCCGTCGTGATCACCGCGACATCGGTTTTCGGCCCGCTGGCGCTCCTGGGCACCGGGCCGGCGCTCGAGTACGTGGGGGTCGACCCGACGCTCGCCGTTGTGATCGGGATCGACAGCCTCGCCGTCCTCGCGTTCGCGGCCGCCGGGCTGCGTTTCCGTGCTTCCAAACGCATCCTCGCTCCGACGTGACCCGCTCCAGCCTCCTCCGCCATCGCGGCGTCCGCGCGCTCGTCTCCGCCGAGACGATCTCGATGGCCGGTTCGCAGATGACCTACGTCGTGCTGCCGTGGTTCGTGCTGATCACCACCGGCTCGCCGGCGCGGATGTCCATCGTCGTCGCGGCCGAGATGCTGCCGGTCGCGCTCTTCGGCCTCGCGAGCGGCGCGGTCACCGCGCGGATCGGCGCACGCCGCACGATGCTGATCTGCGACGCGTCCCGCGCGATCTTGTTCACGGCGATACCGACGCTCCATCTGATGGGGATGCTCTCGTTCGCAGGGCTCGTCGGACTCGTCTTCCTCGTCGGCGTCTTCATGGTCCCGCACGCGAGCGCTCAGCGCGTGATCGTTCCGGAGCTCGTCGGCGAGGACGCGGCGCGTGTGGGGGAGACGCAGTCGCTGCTCCAGGCGGGGCAGTCGATCTCGTTGGTCGCAGGTCCTGCGCTCGGCGGCGTCCTGATCGCGGTGCTCGGCGAGACGAACGTGCTCTTCATCGACGCCGCGAGCTATGCGGTCTCATTCGTTCTGCTCGCGATCTGGGTGCGACCCGGGCAAGCCGCCCCCGACGACTCGAACGAGCCGCGCGGTGTCCTCGACGGCGTCCGCTTTCTCTTCCGCGACCGTCTGCTCCGCGCCTGGATGCTCTCGATCACCGGGATCAACGTGGTCTGGAGCGCGCTCGGCGTCGCGATGCCCGTTCTCGTGCTAGAGCGCTACGGCGAACGACCCGAGGTGCTCGGCTACGTCTTCGGCGCCTTCGGGCTCGGCTCAGTCGCCGGAGCGCTCGCGTCGTTCCGAATCATCGGGCGCGTTGACGGGCTCCTGCTCGCGACCTCCGCCGCCGCCGGCCAGACCGCCGCGCTCTGGCTCTTGTTCCCCGACCTGCCGTGGCTGGCGCTTGCCGCTGCCGGCGCCGCGATCGGGCTTTTCTTCCCGTTCCTGAACTCCGTCGTCGTCACGACCCGAACGATGCGAACGCCGCCGCGCCTGCGACCGGCAGTGCACACGGCCGCAGTGACGGTCGCAATGATCCTCTCGCCGCTCGGCGCCCTCGCCGCGGGCCCGGCGCTCGGCGCGTACGGGCTTAAGGCGGTGCTCGCCGTCGTGCTCGCCGCGAACACGCTGTGCGGGACCGCGTTCGCGGCGGCGGGCCTGCGAGAGCGCGCCGCCGTGAACGCAGCCGGGTTACTTGCCGAAGAAGCCGGGCTTGTTGTGGATGGTGAAGACGAACCGCCCGGTGCCGGTGTTCCCGCGGGTGTCGCTCGCGGTCGCGACTAGGACGAGATGTCGTCCTTCAGCTGCCGTGTGTCGAACGTCCCGCCCAGACGGCAACGCCTCGCCGCGGTCGCCAGCGTGGGCTAGCCGCGGGTCTCGAGCTCTTCGCTCTTCCGGTTCAACGCGACGAACGCGGTCTGCAGGAAGTCGTTTGCCGCGGCGGCCGCGAGCGTCCACGTAAGGAGCCGGCCGAAGCGCGGCGTCACGACCTGAGCGGTACCGAGGCCCGCGGCAACCCACATGCCGACGCAGCGGGTGCACGTGACGAGCTCGCCGATCGCTCGCTGCAGGCCCTCCCCTGCGGGCTCCTCGTGCCCGAGGCCCGGCTCGCCCTCGACGAACGGCTCCCGCAGAAACGTTCCGACCCTGTCGCGCGAGATCGTGCGCGAGGCTTTGAACGTCGCTCCTACGAGTGTCACGAGGTCGAGGGTGGTCAGCTCGCGCGGGTCGCGGCCCTGCGCGCGGGCGAGCGCGGCTGCGCCCGTCAGCCCGCCGAGGAAGGTCGCCGCGATCGTGGCGTAGGACGAGTACGGAGGGTCGGCTCCATCCATGCCGGTCTCCTTCCGCGAAGGCCGCGGCCCCACACCCGCGGTCGAACACACAGGCGTTTGTACCCTGTTCCGGTGCCGCCGTTCAAGACCGCAGCCGCCTATCAGCCCACCGGCGACCAGCCCCGCGCGGTCGCGGAGCTCGCCGCGGGCGTCCTGGCCGGCGAGCGTTACCAGACGATGCTGGGCGCCACGGGCACGGGTAAGACGGCCACGATGGCGTGGATCGTCGAGGAGGTCCAGAAGCCGACTCTCGTGATCGCCCACAACAAGACGCTGGCGGCGCAGCTTTGCAACGAGTTTCGCGAGTTTTTCCCGACGAATGCCGTCGAGTACTTCGTCTCGTACTACGACTACTACCAGCCAGAGGCGTACGTCCCGCAGGCCGACCTCTACATCGAGAAGGACTCCTCGCAGAACGACGACATCGCCAGGCTGCGCCTGGCGGCGACCTCCTCGCTGTTCACCCGGAAGGACGTGATCGTCGTCGCCTCGGTCTCGTGCATCTACGGGCTCGGCTCACCGGAGGAGTGGCGCGAGCGCGTGCTGATCCTCGAGGTGGGGGAGCAGCACGACCGCGACGTCGTGTTGCGCAAGCTGGTCGACTCGATGTACGCGCGAAACGACGCCGTGCTCGGTCGTGGACGTTTCCGCGTCAAGGGCGACGTGCTCGAGATCCAGCCTGCGAACCAGGAGACGGCGTACCGGATCTCCTTCTTCGGCGACGAGGTCGAGGCGGTCACGCACTTCGACCCGCTGACCGGCGAGGTCCTCGCAAAGCTCGACAACATCGCGATCTGGCCGGCGACGGAGTACGTCACGTCGCGTCCGACTATCGAGCGCGCCGTCATCGACATCCGGCACGAGCTCGAGGAGCGGCTCAGGGTGCTCGAAGGGGAGGGGAAGATGCTCGAGGTTCATCGTCTGCGGCAGCGCACCGAGTACGACCTCGAGATGATGAAGGAGCTCGGCTTCTGCTCGGGGATCGAGAACTACTCGCGGATCCTCGAAGGCCGCGCGCCCGGGACCCACCCGTTCACCCTGCTCGACTACTTCCCGAACGACATGCTGATCTTCGTCGACGAGTCGCACCAGACGGTCCCGCAGATCGGTGGGATGTACGAGGGCGACCGCTCGCGGAAGCAGACGCTCGTCGACTACGGTTTCCGGCTGCCGTCCGCGCTCGACAATCGGCCGCTCCGCTTCGACGAGTTCCTGGACCGCGGACACCAGATGGTGTTCGTCTCCGCGACGCCTGGCCCGTTCGAGCTCAGGCACTCCACGAAGATCGCCGAGCAGCTGATCCGCCCGACGGGGATCGTCGACCCCGAGGTCGAGCTGCGTGCCACGACGAACCAAATCGACGACCTGCTGAACGAGATCCGCAGCCGCGAGCAGGTGGGCGAGCGCGTGCTTGTCACGACGCTGACGAAAAAGATGTCGGAGGACCTGACCGACTATCTGCTCGAGTCGGGCGTGAAGGCGCGCTACCTGCACTCCGAGATCGACACGCTCGAGCGGATCCAGATCATCCGCGAGCTCCGTCTCGGCGACTACGACGTGCTGGTCGGAGTGAATCTGCTGCGCGAGGGGCTCGACCTGCCCGAGGTCTCGCTCGTCGCGATTCTCGACGCGGACAAAGAGGGCTTCCTGCGCGGCCAGACTGCGTTGATCCAGACGATCGGTCGTGCGGCTCGGAACGTCAACGGCAAAGTCCTGATGTACGCGGACAAGATGACCGAGGCGATCAAGCATGCGCTCGACGAGACCAACCGGCGGCGCGCAATCCAACTCGCCTACAACGAGGAGCACGGGATCACGCCGGAGTCGATCGTCAAGGGCGTCTCCGACATCGCAGAGTTTCTCACGCTCGAATCCCCTACCGTGCCCGGCCGGCGCCGCCGCGGCCAGCAGAAGGTCGAGGGCCTGACGCCCGACGAGCTCCATCGGCTCGTGATCACGCTCGAGGAGGAGATGTTCGCGGCGGCGGAGGAACTGCGCTTCGAGTACGCGGCGAAGCTCCGTGACGAGATCAAGGCGCTCCGCCGTGAGCTCCTAGCCGCGGCGCCGTCGGCAGCTTCGGCGTAGCCAGGGCCGATGTCCGTGGTCGTCTTCATCCTGGTCGTCGCCCTGAGCGGGTTGATCGTCGGCGGGCTGGCGCGCCTGGCCGTCCCTGGGCCGGATCCCATGTCGATCTGGCGGACGATCGCGCTCGGGATTCTCGGGTCGTTCCTCGGCGGCCTGATCGCCGGCCTGCTCGGCGTCGGAGGAAACGGCGGGATCTTCCTCTTATCCTTCACCGGCGCCGTCGTCCTGCTGATCGTCTACCGCAGGGTCGTCCAGCACCGAGGCGTCACCGGCCCCGGCGCTCGACGGCTCTAGCGTTTCGCGTCGAACCGCAGGGGAATCTCAACAGCATGGAATGGATATGGCTCATCATCGTGGGCGCGATCGTCGGTGCGCTCGGCCGGCTCATTAGCCCCGGCCGTGACCCGATGGGATTGATCGTCACGATCCTTCTCGGGATTGCGTCCCTTGTCGTCGCCGGGCTGATCTTCGACGGCGCGCTGCAGTTCATCGTCGGCGTGATCGTCGCGGTCATCCTGGTAGCTATCGTCGGACGCCTCTGGGGTGCCCGCGGCACCGCGGTGACCGCGCCCTAAGGAACCGGGTCGACTGCGAGGGGCTCACGGCCCCGCGGAAATCGCCGTACCGCCGTGAGCCCCCAGTCGTCTACGCGCCAGATGTACGTGTGGACGGTCAGCGAGTGCGCGCCGATGTCGTAGACATGGAGACCGCGCGCCTCGCCGCGACGGTGCGGCCGGGGCTGGCCGAGACCTGGAGCGATCGAGACGACGACCGCGCGCACGTCTCCCTCGGTCACCTCGAACTCGCGCCGCTCGCTGACCGTCGCCTGATGAATGTGGCCCGCGAGGATCAGTTCGGCTCCGGAGTCGACGAGCGTCGCGAGCACGCGGTTGCGCTCGGCCACCGGCTTCTTCGTCGAGCGCCAGGGCGCGCCGAGCAGGTGGTGGTGGAGCGCGACGATCTTGAAGGCGCTCTCCGGCGCAGCGGTCAGCGTCTCGCAGGCTCGGCGCAGGTGCTCGCGCCGGAGCGCGCCGCTCTGGTGACGCCACGGCCGGACCGAGTTCAGGCCGAGCACGAAGAGCCCGTCGGAGCTGTACGTCGGCTCGGTCGTCTCCCAGAGCCGTTCGAACTCTCGCCAAGGTCCTGTGAAGCGCGCGGGAAAGGTGTAGGGGATGTCGTGGTTTCCCGGGATCGCGAGCACCGGCGGGCCGAGCGAGCGCAGGAATCCGGCAGCCCGCTCGTGCTGGTCTCGGCGGCCGCGATGCGTCAGGTCGCCGCTTGCCACGAGCAGCTCAGGTCGCACCAGCTCCAGCAGGGCCGTCAAGGCACGCTCGAGAGCCGGATCCTCGCGCGTGCCGAAGTGGAGGTCGGAGACGTGGAGAACGCGTGTCACGTTGGCCGGAGCAGGCTATACAGTGAGTTGAAGTGAACGAGTCGCCCGAAGTCTTCGACGACCTCTACCTGGGCCTTCGCGCAGGCGGCGCCATGCGCAAGCAGCGCCGCGGCGAGCCGCTGACCGCCGAGGAGAAGGAGGTGCTCAGCCGATGGCAACGCCTCTCGGCTGCGCGCAAATCTCTGGCGATCGGAGCCTTCGCGGTCGGTACGTTCGGCCTCGGCTTCACCCTCGGCAGCCTGATCTTCGGCCGCTGGCGTCGGGCCTAACCGGCTAACCCGCAGTCTCGGCGTCCTTCGCCGGGAAGAGCACTGTCGGCACCTCTTCGTCGGCCGGGTCCTTGTTGAGCACGATCACGTCGACGAGCGTCGCGACGACGGCCGCCAGCGGGATCGCGAGCAGCACGGCGAATTCGCCGAAGAGCACCGCCGACGCCGCCACCGAAACGAGCACGATCAGCGGCGAGAGGCCGACCGCCTCGCCGAGCACGCGTGGGATCACGACGTAGTCCTCCAGCAGCCGGACGAGGAGCACGGCGACGCCGGCGGCGACAGCGACGCCGATCGACTCCGTGAGCCCGACGCCGACGGCGAGCGTCCCGGCGACGAGCGGCCCGATCACCGGGACGAGCTCCACGACGCCCGCGAACAAGGCGATCAGCAGCCAGAAGGGAAGCCCGATCGCCCAGAAGACAAGCGAGAGCGCGAGGCTGACGAAGGCGACCAGCAGCCCCTGGCCGCGGACATAGGCGCCCAGCTTGAGGTCGATCAGCTCCCAAGTATCGCGCACTGTCTTCGCGTGCTTGCTCGGTGCGAGTCGGCAGACGAGGTCCTCCGCGCGCTTCCGTTCGTAGATCCAGTACGCGGCTGTGGCGAGCACGAAGAAGATGCCGATGAAGACCTCAAATGCGACGAGGCCGATCCCCGCGCCTTCGTCGATGAGGTCCTCGACGCGAGGGAGACGCTCGAGCCGTTGCTCGATGCCGACGAGCACGCGTGAGCGGAGCCCGGACGAGTCGCGCGCCTCCTGCCGGAGGTCGGAACGTGTCTGCGGAAGATCGCCGAGCGCTGTCTGCACCTGGTCGAGCGCGCGCGGGACAACGGCCCAGAGGAGCGCTGCGATCAGCGCCAGCAGGCCGGCGTAGTGGACGAGGATCCCGACGACGCGGGGGACACCGCGGCGGCGGAGCGCCTCGATTCCCGGACGCATCGCTGCGGCGACTATGAACCCGAGGAAGAGCAGCGCCAGGATCAGCTTGAGCTTCCAGAGCGCAAGTGCGAGCACGACGACCGAGCCGACGACGACGGTCGAAATGAACGCGCGGAGAGCGGTCTGCTTCACGCCTTCGTGTTCGCCGCCCGCAGGAAACGAAAAACCGCTCCAGAAGGACGATGGCTCATGTGGCGGGCCGAGGAGAGCACCTGTTGGGAGTCCCGCCGCCACGCGATCGTCCTCGCACGGCCGTTGGCGCGTGGGTTCACCCTCGGGCTCGGCGGGTTCGCCTGCTTCGTCGTGGGCTGGCCTCTGATGCTGGTGGGTCCGCCCCTGATCGGGCTCGGGGCGCTCGGGGCTGGGCTGTCCGTCTGGCGGTGGGAGCGCACGCGCATCGTCGTCACGACCGAGAAGCTCGTGGTCGTCCACGGCACGCTGCGGCGGCGGGCGGCCACGATCCGGCTCGACCGGGTTGCGACGATCGAGATCGAGCAGAGCCTGCTGGGGCGGCTGCTCGGCTACGGGACCCTCGCCGCGGGCGAGCTCGAGATCCCCTTCGTCCCAAAACCCCGCGACGTGAGCACCCTGGTGGCGCGCCTGAGCGCCTGACGTTGGGGGTAAACCACGGTGCCTGGCACCGAAGGGTCCCGGCAGGCGGCTAGAGCCGGCGCCTTGCAGGCGTCTCACAACGCGGTGCCTGGCACCGTGAATCACAAAAAGCGAACACCTGTTCCCGTCCGACATGCCTGGCTAAACTGGGTCGGTTATGGCTCAGGACCAGCTCGTCGTTCACGGAGCAAAGGAGCACAACCTCAAGGACATCACCGTCCGGCTCCCCCGGAACAAGCTCGTCTGCATCACGGGCCTGTCGGGGTCGGGCAAGTCCAGCCTGGCCTTCGACACGATCTACGCGGAGGGGCAACGCCGCTACGTCGAGAGCCTGAGCGCCTACGCCAGGCAGTTCCTCCAGATGATGGAGAAGCCGGACGTCGAGTCGATCGACGGGCTCAGCCCGGCGATCTCGATCGACCAGAAGACGACGAGTCGTAACCCCCGGTCGACGGTCGGCACCGTGACCGAGATCTACGACTACCTGCGACTGCTCTACGCGCGGATCGGCCGCCCACACTGTCCGGTCTGCGGCCGCCCGATCGCCGGCCAGAGCCTCGACGCGATCGTCGACCAGGTGCTGCAGCTCCCCGAGGGGACGCGCTTCACCGTCAACGCGCCGGTCGTCCGCGATCGCAAGGGCGAGTACAAGGACGTCTTCGAGGAGCTCCGCCGCGAGGGCTTCAC
>Ga0126306_10001398_pt1 | contig 12893 bp, 9 predicted proteins | sample Plot27_FD_92592 | JGI IMG/M metagenome (GOLD analysis project Ga0126306, IMG submission 92592) | Serpentine soil microbial communities from UC McLaughlin Reserve, CA, USA - Plot27 | ecosystem: Environmental > Terrestrial > Soil > Grasslands | place: USA: UC McLaughlin Reserve, Lake County...
ACGGCTCTGACGCGGTACTCGTCGCGACCGTCGTACGCCGGGGTCGCCGAGGAGAGCGTCTATGTCGCGGCTCGCGCCAGGCGCGGCGGCATTGGTCGTCGCCTACTGGCCGCGCAGATCGAGCGCTCCGAGCAGGCCGGGATCTGGACGCTCCAGGCCGGGATCTTCCCGGAGAACCGCCCCAGCGTCGCGCTGCACCTGGCGCTCGGGTTCCGCCTGGTGGGAGTCCGGGAGCGGCTCGGCCGCATGGAGAACGGCAACTGGCGCAATGTCCTGCTGTTGGAACGACGAAGCGAGGTGATTCGATGATCAAGGTAGAAGCGGTGGTGATCCGCGAGCGCGTCGAGACGGTGATCGACGCAGTCGAGCACGAGACCGGTCACGTCGGCGTCACTGTGGTCGAGGCGATCGGCCACGGGCGCCAGCGCGGCATCACCCACGAGTACCGCGGCCGGGTCTTCGAGTCACGATTCCTGCCCAAGGCGGTGCTCACGTTCGTCGTCGCCGAAGAGATCGCGGAGACGGTGGTCGCAGCGATCTCCGACGCGGCACGGAGCGGCAACGAGTCGGGCGACGGGATCGTCTGGACGAACCCCGTCGCGAACGTCACGCACAACCGAACGGGACTGCGGTTGGAGGAGGTGGAGGCGGTATGACGACCAAGGAGCTGGCCATCGCCGCGAGCACCATCTGGGTGGTCGTCGCGGCGATTCTCGTCATGTTCATGCAGGCCGGCTTCGCCTTCCTCGAGGCCGGCCTGACGCGGATGAAGAACGCCGGGCACATCGCGGCGAAGAACGTGCTCGTGCTCGGAATCGCGTCGATCGTCTATTACCTCGTCGGGTACGGGATCGCGTTCGGCGACGGCGGCAACGGGATCGTCGGCGGCTCCGGCTTCTTCCCGTCCGCGGACACGCTGCTCGCGATCGGCGAGGAGCCGTTCAGCTGGTTCTCCTCCATCCCGGCGGGCGCCGGCTACCTGTTCCAGGTGGTGTTCGCTGCCGTCTCGCTCGCAATCGTCTGGGGCGCGATGGCCGAGCGGACGAAGCTGTGGGTCTACTTCGCCTTCGGCGCGGTGTTCACGCTGATCTACTCGGTCGTCTCGCACTGGATCTGGCATCCAGACGGCTGGCTCTTCGCCAGAGGCATGCAGGACTTCGCGGGCTCGACCGTCGTCCACTACCAGGGCGCCCTGGCCGCGCTGGCCGGCGCGCTGCTCCTCGGCCCGCGGATCGGCAAGTTCGACCACGAGGGCCGTCCGAACGCGATCCCCGGCCACAACATGGCCTTCGTCACGCTCGGCGTGATGATCTTGTGGTTCGGCTGGTTCGGGTTCAACCCGGGCTCGACGCTCGGGATCGTCACCGGCGACAAGCTCGGCTACTTCGCGTACGTGGCCGTGACGACGAACGTCGCGGCTGCGGCCGGCGCGCTGGGCGCCGTCTTCACCGCCTGGATCGTGCTGCGCAAGCCCGACCTCTCGATGATGCTGAACGGCGTCATCGCAGCGCTCGTGGCGATCACGGCGGCGTCGGGGTTCGTCGCCCCGTGGGCGGGGATCGTGATCGGGCTCGTCGCGGGCGCGGTCGCCGTCCTCGGCGTCCTGCTCGTCGAGCGGATCCGGATCGACGACCCGATCGGCGCCGTAGCGGTGCACGGCATGGCGGGTGTGTGGGGCACGCTCGCGACCGGCATCTTCGCTGTTCCGGCCCTGGCCGACAATCTCGCCACGGGCGGCGGCGGCCTCTGGTACACGGGGAGCTTCGACCAGCTCGGGACGCAGGCGCTCGGATTGGTGGCCGTCGGGTTCTTCACGTTCACCGCCTCGTTCGCGTCGCTCTGGGTCATGAAGGCACTGTGGGGAATCCGCGTGGAGCCGGAGGTCGAGACGGCGGGACTCGACGTTTCGGAGCACGGCATGTGGGGCTACCCCGAGTTCTACATCCCGGTCCCGGGTGGCTACGGCACGGAATCGCACGGGCACGTGGGACTCGCGCACGCACATCGGCATGCGCACGCGCCGGCGCCGAGTGCGGCACCCGCAGTGGAGCCCTCGACCTAGGGGATTCCCAGCGCGTACGAGACAAGCTCTCCGTCGAGCCACGCGTGCACCGCGAAGCCGGGTGGCTCGGCGGAGAGTCGAACCTCTTCCGTGCCGAAGTCGAGCCGCGCCTGCACATAGGTGCTCGGCGCCACGAACACGCTGCGGCCGCGCAGCTCGGCCGTGACCGTCCAGTGCAGATGGCCGGCGACGAGTCGCCGGACCTGCGGGTGGCGTTCGACGACGTCCCCGAGGGCGCGCCGATCGGCCGGCGGTAGCCCGATCTCGTCGACGATCGGGATCCCCGTCTTCACGGGCGGGTGGTGGAGGGCGACGAGCGTGGGCATGTCGGGGAACTCGGCGAGTGCCGTCTCGAGCCACGCGAGCCGCTCGGCGTCGAGAGCGCCGGGGTCCTCGCCGGGGCGAATGGTGTCGAGGACGACCAACCGCAGCGGGCCGAGCTCGACCGCGTACTGCACCGGCTCGGCGTCGGCGCCGGGGATGCCGAACCGACGTCTCAGCGCGGCTCGGTCGTCGTGGTTGCCGGGCAACGCGTGGAGCGGCGCGTCGATCGGCGCGAGCAGCTCTCGCACCTGCGAGTACTCGGCGTCGGCGCCGTGGTCGGCCAGGTCGCCCGAGATCAGCACGGCATCGGGGCGCAGCTCGAGCGCGCGGACTGCCGCCACGGTGGCGGCGACCGTCGCGACGGGATCGCCTTCGCCCCAGTCCGCGCCGATGTGCGGGTCGCTCAGCTGAACGACCAGGAACGGCCTGGTCACGGCGAAGCGGCGACCTCCGCTGCAGGGGCGTCCTGCAGCGCTTCCACGGGACGCCGCGGCGCCACGCGCCAGAACCAGCCGACCTCGCCCTCCCAGGCGTCGAGCAGGGCCGCCGCCCGCTGCGAGCCCGTGTAGCGCAGGTGCCGCTCGAGGAGACCGATGAGCTCTTCGGGGACAAGCCCGTCGACGCGTTCGGCGGCCACGAGCTGCTCGTTGGGGTGCAGCGGCAGCTTGAGGTCTCGGTCGTGCACGTACACCACGCCGCCGCTCATGCCCGCGCCGAGGTTCAGGCCCACAGGCCCGAGGATGACGACGGTTCCGCCGGTCATGTATTCGCACGCGTGGTCGCCCACGCCCTCGACGACCGCCGTCGCCCCTGAATTGCGGACGGCGAAGCGTTCGCCCGCCCGCCCGGCGCAGAACAGCTCGCCTCCGGTGGCGCCGTAGAGCGCCGCGTTGCCGATCAGGACCGGGTCGCCTGCGTCGTCGGCCGGCGGGGCGATCGCGACGCGGCCGCCGCCCATCGACTTGCCGACGCCGTCGTTCGCCTCGCCGACGAGCGACACCTTCACGCCCTGGGCGAGGAACGCGCCGAAGCTCTGGCCCGCCGAGCCCCGGAACGTGACCCGGACCCGCCCCGGCGGCGACTGAGCTCCGAAGGCGCGACCGATGCGGCCGCCGAGCCGCGCCCCGACGGTGCGGTCACGGTTCGAGATCGGATACTCCAGGTCGACGAGGCGCGCTTCCGCTAGCGCCGGCGCGGCGTCGGCGGCGAACAGCTCGCCGAGCTCGCCGCCCTCGGGCTCGAGCGGCGGCTCGCCCGCGTAGCGCCCACCGCGCGTGATCAGGGAATCGACCTGCAGGAGCGACGCGCGACCGGCGCGGCCGTCTTGCGAGCGAAGCAGATCGGCGCGCCCCACGGCGTCGTCGAGCGTGCGCAGGCCCAGGCCGGCGAGCCCCTGCCGGACCTCCTCGGCGACGTAGAGCAGGTACGCCTCGATCATCTCCGGGGTGGCGGCGAACTTGGAGCGCAGCTCGGGGCGCTGGGTGGCGATTCCGACCGGGCAGGTGTCGAGGTGGCACGAGCGCACCATCAGGCAGCCCTCCGCGATCAGGAGCGCCGTCCCGAACGAGAACTCGTCGGCGCCGAGCAGCGCCGCGACGAGCACGTCGCGCCCGGTCTTGAGCCCGCCGTCGACGCGCAACCGGACGCGGCCGCGAAGCCTCGCAGCCGTCAGGGCCCCCTGGGTCTCGGCCAGGCCGATCTCCCACGGAAGCCCCGCGTTCTTGATCGAGGAGAGCGGGCTCGCCCCTGTGCCACCGTCCGAGCCGGCGACGTGGATCACGTCCGCGAGCGCCTTCGCCACGCCCGCCGCGACGAGACCGATGCCCGTCTCCGCGACGAGCTTCACCGAGACCCTCGCCTCGGCACTCACCTGCTTCAGGTCGAACACGAGCTGCGCGAGATCCTCGATCGAGTAGATGTCGTGGTGTGGCGGCGGCGAGATGAGCTCGACGCCGGGTTGGGTGTGGCGGAGCGCGGCGATCTCGGCAGTGACCTTGTGACCGGGGAGCTGGCCGCCCTCGCCCGGCTTCGACCCCTGCGCGATCTTGATCTGGAGCTCCTCGGCGAAGGCCGCGTACTCGGGCGTGACGCCGAAGCGCGCGGAGGCGACCTGCTTGATGCGCGAGTTGCGCGCCGTGCGAAAACGTTCCCGGCTCTCGCCTCCCTCGCCGCAGTTCGAGCGGGCGCCCAGGCGGTTGAACGCGACGGCGATCGCCTCGTGCGCCTCGGCGGACAGCGACCCGTGCGACATGCCGCCGCTGGAGAACCGCGTCACGATCGCCGCGGCGGGCTCGACCTCGTCGAGCGGCACGGAGCTCGTCCTGGGCGCGAGCTCGAGCAGGTCTCGCAGCTCCATCGCCTCACGCCCGTTGACGAGCGCGGCGAAGCGCTCGTAGTGGCCCGAGCCGCCGCCGTTCACGGCGCGGCGAAGCGCGTGGGCGGCAGCCGTCTCCTGCAGAGCCGCAACGACATCCGGGTTGGTGGCGTGCGGCTCGCCGCCCTTGCGGAACTTGACGTAGCCGGGGTTCTCGAGCTGCGCGCCCTGCTCCGAGGCAGCCGCGACCCGGGCCAGACACTCGCGCTCGAGCTCGGGCAGGCCGACCCCGCCGACCGGAGCCGGGGTGCCGCCGAAGTAGGCGTCGACCAGCTCCTGGTCGAGGCCGAGCGTGTCGAAGAGCTGCGCGCCGCGGTAGGACGCCACGTCGGAGATGCCCATCTTGGACATCACCTTCAGGACGCCGTCCTCGACGGCCCGGCGGAAGCGGAGCTGAGCCTCGGCGGGGGAGGGATGGTCGCCGCCGATCTTGTCCGCCCCCGCCAGGGCCGCGAGGGTCTCGAGGGCCAGGCGCGGGCAGATCGCGTCGGCGCCGTAGCCCAGTAGGCACGCGAAGTGGTGGCTCTCCCGCGGCTCGTCGCTCGCCACGAGGAGCGAGACCCTCGTCCGGACGCCGGCCTCGACGAGGGCGCCGTGGACGGCCGCGACGGAAAGCAGCGGCGGGATGGGAGCCCCCGGGCCTTCGTCGGTGAGGAGCAGGAGCACGGCGCCTCGCCGCACCGCCTGCTGAGCCTCGGCGCGCAGGCGCTCGCACGCGGCGTGCAGTCCTTCCTCGGCTTCGAAGCTCGCGGAGAGCCGCAGCGGCGCGAGCTCCTCGATCGCCGACGGGAACACGAAGAAGCCGTCGAGCTCGCGCAGCCGCGGGGCACGCCCCTCGTCGAGCAGGCCCGCGCGCTGGCCCAGGAGCGTGCGCAGGCTCATGACCGAGCGCTCCCGGAGGTGGTCGATGGCCGGGTTGGTCACCTGGGCGAAGCGCTGGCGGAAGTACCCGAACAGCGGCCGAGCGCGGCCGGCTAGCGGCGGCAGCGCCGTGTCGTCGCCCATCGACGAGGTCGGCTCGTGCGCGGAGGAGGCCGCGGGGCGTAGGAGCAGCGAGATCTCCTCGCGCGTGAAGCCGGCGACGATCTGACGGCGCAGCAGATCCTCGGCGGGGGGTTCGACCGGCGTGCCGGCCGACAGCGGCTCGACGTTCCCTAGCCAGCGCCGGTAGGGCCGCCGCCGCGCGAGCCGCCGCTTGATCGCCTCACTCTCCTCCAGCCCGAAGCCGCGCGCGTCGACCGCGAGCATCTGCCCGGGCCCGAGGCGGCCGCGGCGAACTCGTGCCCCTCGGGGAAGCGGAACTGCGCCCGCCTCCGAGGCGCACGCGACGAGCCCATCGTCGGTGACCGCGTAGCGGAGCGGGCGCAGCCCGTTGCGATCGAGGGCCGCTCCGACCACGCGGCCGTCGGTGAACACGATCGCGGCCGGCCCGTCCCACGGCTCCATGAGCGTGGCGTGGTAGCGGTAGAAGTCGCGCACGACCGGGTCGCGCGCCGCGTCGGCCTCCCACGCCTCGGGAAGCAGCATCGCGGTCGCGTGGCGGACGTCGCGGCCGCCGCGGACGAGCAATTCCAGGGCGTTGTCGAGGAGCGCGGAGTCGGAGCCGCCGGCCTCGAGCGCCCGCAGCCCGCGAGCGCGCAGCCAGTTGGCGTTGCCGTCGATGGTGTTGATCTCGCCGTTGTGGCAGAGCAGGCGAAACGGCTGCGCGCGTTCCCAGGACGGCTCGGTGTTGGTCGAGAACCGCTGGTGGAAGATCGCGAACGGGACGGCGAGCGCCTCCTCGCGGAGGTCCGGGTAGAAGGCGGAGAGCTGACCGGCCGCGCACAGCGCCTTGTACGTGACGGTCCGGAACGAGAGCGAGGAGACGTAGACGCCCGGGTCGGCCGCGAGCCGCTTCCGAGCCCTGAACGCGCGCTGTTCCGCGTCCTCCGCGTCGGCCCCGTACGGCCGCTGGACGACCAGCTGCTCGATCGCCGGCGCGCTCACCCTCGCCAACTCCCCGAGCGCGCCCGGGTCGACGGGCACACGCCGCCAGCCGACGACCCCGAGCCCCTCAGCCTCGCAGGCCGCCTCGACGCGGGCGCGGCCGGCCGCGTCGCGGAGGAAGACCATCGCCAGGCCGCACCACGGCCCGGGGACGAGCGTCGGCGCGAGCGGGAGCAGGACGCCGGCGCCGTCGCCCGTCAGGCCGTCTGCGGCGACCGCTCCGCGGTGACCGACGCGACGGAGACCCTCGAGCGCCGCGTCGAGGATCGCCCGGGACGGGCGGCCGCGGACGTCGGCGACGAAGCCGATGCCACAGGAGTCGCGTTCGTCGAGCGCGCGGTACAGCGGAGGCCCCCTTCCGAGAGGGTGGAGAGGCTGGAGAGATCCCGCCTGGTTGCGATTGACCTAGCCGGCGAAGGCGGGAAGCGGAGCGCCGGCTAGCGCGTAAGGACGCGCGTCGCGACGACGTGGGAAAAGAGAAGGACGGTCGTCGCGGGACGCATCGGTCACTCCAAGGTAGAGGAGCGACCGGATCGACACAAGGCCTTTTTTCACGACGGCGGCCACGGAACGCGCGCGGGCGTGTAGTCGCCCGGCCAGTCGGCGTAGGCCTCGTCGGGCTCGCCGGTGTCCTTCGCTGCGGACGCGCCGTGCTTCGCCGCGACCTCGCTGACGGGGTAATGCAGGTCGACGTCGGGCCGCGAGCCGATCATCAGCACCGCACAGGGCCCGCTGCCGCCGACGATGATGTGGCGGGTGCCGGCGGGGCAGTGGAAGTAGTCCCACTGCCGGAGCGGGCGCTCTTCCTCCTCGACGATCAGCGTGCACTCGCCCGAGAGGACGAGGAACCCCTCCTGGACGCCCTCCGAGTGGTAGAGCGCGTTCGGCTGCCCCGGCGTCAGGACGCGGACGTTGACCCCGAAGTCGCCGAACGGCGCCTCGCGCGGCTCGATGGGGTAGACCGCGCCGCCCTTCTCGTCGTTCCGCACGGCCAGCGCGTCGCCGAGGTTGAGGACGAACCACCCGTCGGACGTGACGTAGCGGCCGTACGGAGTCTCTTCGGAGCTCGCTTCGTGCACGGGCATTCGTCCTCCTCTGTCGAAGTCGCCGCAGCCTACAAGCGGGGCCGCTCAGCGCCCGACGGCGTAGCCCTGCATCCCGCGAGCGTTCGCGGCGGCCTTGAGCGAGCCGTCGGCGTCGCGGCCCGCGGCGGTCACGCGACCGAGCGACCAGGGCTCGGCGACCCGCACGTCGTGGCCGCGCGCACGAAGCTCGTCGATCGCCTCGCCGCCGAAACGTGACTCCAGCGAGAGCGACCGCGGCTCGGCCTGACGCGGGAAGAACGAGCTCGGGAAGTGGTCGGTGTGGAACTCCGGGGCGTCGATCGACGCCTGCAGGTCGAGGCCGGCGTGGATGTGCGTGAGGAAGACATGCAGCGACCACTGGTCCTGCTGATCGCCGCCGGGCGTCCCGAATGCAAGGTAAGGGTCGCCGCCGCGCAGGGCGAGCGACGGCGAGAGCGTCGTCCGCGGCCGCCTTCGCGGCTCGAGCGATGACGGCAGGTCGGGCTCCAGCCAGAACATCTGGGCGCGCGTGCCCAGCGGCCAGCCGAGCTCGGGGATCACCGGCGAGCTGTGCAGCCAGCCTCCGCTCGGGGTGGCCGAGACCACGTTGCCCTGGCGGTCGACGACGTCAAGGTGGACGGTGTCGCCGCGCGTGGGCTCGCCGGCGCCCACGGTCGTCGCGGCGTCCACGAGCCGGGGAAGCCGCCCGCCGCCGGGCCTCAGCTGCTCCGAGGCCTCGTCGCCCACGAGAGCGCGGCGCTCGTCGTTGTAGGCCGGCGACAGCAACCGGTCGAGCGGGACGTCGACGAAGCCCGGGTCGCCGTAGAAGGCCTCGCGGTCCGCAAACGCCAGCTTGGCGCACTCCGTCACCGTGTGGACGTACTCCGCGGAGCCGATGCCCATCCCCTCGAGGTCGAAGCCCGCCAGCAGGGCGAGCTGCTGGAGGAAGACGGGGCCCTGACCCCAGGGGCCTGTCTTGCAGACCGTCTGGCCGTGGTACTCGAACGTCGCGGGCGCCTCGATCGTCGCCTCCCACGAGCCCAGGTCGTCGCCGGTCAGCAGCCCTCCCTGCTCGGCGCAGAACCTGTCCACCGCCTCGGCGACGAAGCCGCGGTAAAAGGCCGCGCGGGCGCGGTCGATCCGCTCCTCGCGGGTGCCGCCTCGCGCCTCGTCGAGGATCCGGCGGTACGTCGCGGCCAGCGCAGGGTTGCGAAACAGCGTCCCCGGGCGGGGCGCCGGAAGGTAGAGCTCGGCCGAGGCCGGCCAGGTCCGTAGGAGCTCCGCCGCGCGCTCGATCGTCATCGTGATGCCCGGCACGACCGGATAGCCGTTCTCGGCATAGCCGATCGCGAACTCGAGAACGTCGGCCGGCTCGAGTGTCCCGAAGTCGCGCAGCAGCAGCATCCAGCCGTCGAACGCGCCCGGGACGCAGGCCGCGAGGACGCCGGTGCCGGGGATCAGCTCGTGCCCGAGCTCGTGGAAACGCTCGATCGTCGCTGCTGCGGGCGCCGTGCCCTGCGCGCACAGCACGAGCGGCTCGCCCCGCTCGGCGCTCCAGAACACGACGGGAAGGTCGCCGCCCGGACCGTTGAGATGCGGCTCGACGACCTGGAGCGTCAAGCCGGTAGCCGCGGCCGCGTCGAAGGCGTTGCCCCCGCGCTCGAGCACCGCCATCCCCGCGGCGGACGCCAGCCAGTGCGTCGACGCGACCATCCCGAACGTGCCGCGCAGCTCGGGGCGCGTCGTGAAGGTCAGCGCTCTCCCGCTCCCGCGAACTCGGCCGGCGCGGCGGCGAGCCGCGGCGCCTCGCGCCCGCGCTGGACGAGATGGCAGGCGACCAGATGCCCCTGACCGTTCACGTCGACCAGCGCCGGCTCCTCCTCCGTCGAGCGGGGCGCCGACTCCTGCTCCAGCGGGCACCGCGTCCGAAACCGGCAACCCGAGGGCGGCGCGATCGGGCTCGGGATGTCGCCCTCGAGCACGACGCGCTTGCGCGTCCGCTGGACGACCGGGTCCGGGACGACGGCCGCCGAGAGCAGCGCCTGCGTGTACGGATGCTGCGGCCGCGCGAACAGCTCCTCCCGCCGCGCGAGCTCGACGATCTTGCCGAGGTACATGACGGCGACGCGATCGCAGAGGAACTCGACGGTGGCGAGGTCGTGGCTGATGAACAGGCACGAGAAGCCGAACTCGCGCTGGAGGTCCCGGAGCAGGTTGAGCACCGACGCCTGGACCGAGACGTCCAGTGCGGAGACGGGCTCGTCCGCGATCAGAAGGCTCGGAGACACGCTGAGCGCCCTCGCGAGCCCTACCCGCTGCCGCTGCCCGCCGGAGAGCTCGTGCGGAAAGCGGTCGCGGAGCTCGTCGCGGAGGCCGACGGCGTCGAACAGCTCGGCGGCGCGGCGGTCGAGCATCTTGCCTCGCGCCAACCCGTGCAGGCGCAGCGGCTCGCCGACGATCTGGCCGCAGGTCATTCGGGGGTTGAGCGAGGAGTAGGGATCCTGGAAGACGATGTGCATCCGCTTCCGGAACGGCCGCAGCTCGCGCCGCGACAGATGGGTGATGTCGGCGCCGTCGAGCCGGATCGTCCCGTCCGTGGGCTCGAGCAGCCGGTTGATGCAGTAGCCGACCGTCGTCTTACCGCTCCCCGACTCCCCCACCAGCCCCAGGACCTCTCCCGACGCGAGCGAGAAGGAGACGCCGTCGACGGCGTACACCACCTTGCCGCCGCTCGAGACTCCGCGGCCGAGCGGGAAGTGCTTGACCAAGCCCTCGACCTCGAGCACGGGTGCGCGACGGTCGGAACTCATCGCCGTCCCGGATGGAAGCAGGCCACGGCGTGATCGGGCCGCACCTGGCGCAGTTCCGGCACCTGTGACCGCGTCAGCTCGTCCGCGCGCGGGCAGCGGTCGGCGAACGCGCAGGAGGCGGACGGCTCGGACAGCGACGGCACGCGGCCCGGGATCTCCCTCAGCCTCCCGTCGTGCGCGTGGCCGGCGCGCGGGATCGCGCCTAAGAGCCCGATCGTGTACGGGTGCTGCGGCTCGGCGAAGAGCTCCGTCACCGGCGCCTCCTCGACCTTCCGCCCGGCATACATGACGACGACCCGGTCGGCGATGTCGGCGACCACGCCGAGGTTGTGCGTGATCAGCAGGATCGCCGTCCCGAGGCGGCCCCGCAGCTCGCGGAGCAGGTCCAGAATGCCCGCCTGGATCGTCACGTCCAAAGCCGTCGTGGGCTCGTCCGCGATCAGGATCTTGGGGTCGCAGGCGAGCGCCATCGCGATCATTACGCGCTGCCGCATGCCGCCGGAGAGCTGGTGCGGATACTCGTCCACGCGCCGTTCCGGATCGGGAATGTGGACGAGGTCGAGCAGCTCGATCGTTCGCGCCCGCGCGGCCGTCCGCGAAAGGCCGAGGTGTTCGCGCAGGACCTCGCCGATCTGGTGGCCGATGCGCAGGACCGGGTTGAGCGAGGTCATCGGCTCCTGGAAGACGAACGAGATTTCACGCCCGCGGATCTGCCGCAGCTGCGCCTTCGAGGCGCCGAGGAGCTCGGTGCCCCGAAAGCGCACGCTCCCGCTGACTCGCGCGGTCTGAGGCAGCAGGCTCAGCATCGACATCGCCGTCACGCTCTTCCCGCAGCCGGACTCGCCCACCACGCCGAGCACCTGCGCGGGCGCGAGCGAGAGCGAGATCCTGTCGACGGCGTGAACGGCGCCCTCGTCGGTCTCGAAGCGGACCGAGAGGCCCTCGACCTCGAGCAGGGGCTCGTTCACCGTTCGGTCTTGGGGTCGAGAACGTCGCGCAGGCCGTCCCCGAGCAAGTTGAACGCCAGCGCGCAGATGACGATCGCGAGACCCGGATAGATCGCGAGCTGCGGCGCCTCGTTGAGGTAGGGCTGCGCCGCGTTGAGCATCACGCCCCACGACGGCGTCGGCGGCTGCACGCCGAGGCCGAGGAACGAGAGAACGGCCTCGCCGATGATCGCGGCCGGGATGGTGAGGGTCGCCTGCACGATCAGCGTGCTCGTCATGTTCGGGAGGATGTGGCGGCCCAGGATCACAGGATCGTTGGCGCCGTTGGCCACGGCGGCGCGCACGTAATCCTCCTCGCGCAGCTCGAGCGCCTCGCCGCGGGCGATCCGGACGAGCGGCGGGACGGCTGCGATCCCGAGGGCGAGCGTCGCGTTGAGCAGCGAGGGCCCGAGTATCGCCGCGAGTCCGACCGCGAGGATGAGAAACGGGAACGCCAGGAGGACGTCCGTGAGTCGGGCGATCACCGTGTCGACCCGCCCGCGGTAGTAGCCGGCCACGAGGCCGATCGGAACCGCCACCGCCATCGCGAGGACCGTCGCAAAGAAGCCGGCCTGGATCGACGCACGGGCCCCCCAGATGATCCGCGACAGCGTGTCGCGGCCGAGCTCGTCGGTGCCCAGCAGATGCTCGCGCGACGGGCTAGCGAGGATGGCGTCGAAGTCGGTCGCGCCGGGCGGGTGGGGCGCCACCCAGCGCGCGAACACCGCCGAGAGCACGAAGAGCACGACGATCACGAGCGACCCGACCGCGGCGGGCCGCCTGAGGAAGCGGCGGCGCATGACCCGGCGCCGGCGGGCACGGCCGCTGAGCGGCTGGGCTTCGACGTAGCTCATCGGCTAAGCACGCCCTCCGGCCACGCGGATGCGGGGATTGATCAGCGAATAGGAGACGTCCACCAGCAGGTTGACGACGACGTAGCCGACCGCGGCGACGAGCACCACGCCCTGCAGAAGCGCGTAGTCCCGCTGCGCGATCGAGTCGACGGTGAGGCGCCCGAAGCCCGCGATCCCGAAGATCTGCTCGGTGATGACCGCTCCCGAGATCAGCGCGCCCAGCTGCAGGCCGATCACCGTCGTCACCGTGATCAGGCTGTTGCGCAGCGCGTGCTTGCCGACCACGGCCCGCTCGCTGAGGCCCTTGGCGCGTGCCGTGCGCACGTAGTCGGCGCCGAGGGACGTCAGCATCGCCGACCGCATCTGCCGCATCAGGACGGCCGAGAGGCCCGTGCCCAGGACGAGCGCGGGCATCAGCATGTGCTCGAGGTTG
>Ga0126306_10001399_pt1 | contig 12891 bp, 9 predicted proteins | sample Plot27_FD_92592 | JGI IMG/M metagenome (GOLD analysis project Ga0126306, IMG submission 92592) | Serpentine soil microbial communities from UC McLaughlin Reserve, CA, USA - Plot27 | ecosystem: Environmental > Terrestrial > Soil > Grasslands | place: USA: UC McLaughlin Reserve, Lake County...
CGCGCCCTCGCCGCGGCGATCCGCACACTCGGACGCGATGGGCTGGCCGACGTCCTTCCCCTGATCGAGCCGGCCGCGCTGTCGCCGGAAACCCGGAGCCAGCTCCCCGATCGAAAGGCGCTTCTCAGCCGTCTCCGCGAGCAGGGCGCGGCGTTGACGGGTGGCGAGGTCGCCACGCTCGCCGAGCTCCGTCGTGTGTCGCCGGGTGGGCTGCTCATCGCGGCGGGCACGATCCTCGGCGTCTATCTGCTGATCGGCCAGCTCGCGGACATCGACTTCACGACAGTCTTCGACAACGCCGAGTGGGGATGGGTGGGGATCGCGTTCCTGATCTCGCCCCTGCCGCAGTTCACGGGGGCCATCGCCTTGATGGGTTCGGTCTCGGCCCCCCTGCGGTATGGCGCGGTCGTCGGAGAGCAGTTTGCCAACAACTTCACCGGGCTCATCGGTGGCACCGTCGCGACGACCGCCCTCGTGATCCGCTTCTTCCAGAAGCAGGGCCTCAAGGTTGCGGTCGCGGCGAGCTCCGGCGTTCTCAACTCCGTCGCCGGCTTCGTCGTCCAGGCGATCCTGGTGATCGTCGGCCTCGGGTTCACGGGCAGCGAGTTCACGGCCTCCTCGACCGGCGGCAAGGATCTGGCAGGCCTTGCGATCGTGCTCATCGTCATCGCCGGCATGGCGCTCGGAGCCATGCTCTTCGTGCCGCAGCTGCGGCGGCGGGCACGCGGCGTCGTGCGACCCCAATGGGAAGCGGCAAGGGCGAATCTGCGCGACATCCTCACCGCCCCGCGCCAGGCCGTCATGCTCTTCGGTGGCAACCTCGGCTCCCAGGCTCTCTACGGGCTTGTTCTCGGTGCGTCCCTGCAGGCGTACGGCGGATCTCTCCCCCTCTTGCAGCTCATCGTGATCAACTCCCTGGCATCGTTCGTCGGTGGGATGGCCCCGGTGCCGGGGGGCATGGGCGTCGTCGAGGCCGGGCTGATCGGCGGGCTCACCGCGGCCGGGATCCCCCAATCGGAGGCGGTCGCCGCCACCTTCACCCACCGCCTGTTCACCGCCTACCTGCCACCGATCTGGGGCTGGTTCGCGCTCCAGTGGCTGCGTCGCCAGGATTACGTGTAGCGAGAGGCTCGAGGGATCATCCGCCGCCTCCGCATGAACGCGACGGAGCCAAGCGGTGACTGGCGGCGATGGATCACTGGTCACGTTCGCTGCCGTCATCGCTGCGATCGTGGGCACCTGGCACCACCTGAGCGGCATCGCCGCCATCGCCGAGGACGATAGACCGAGGAGCTTGCCGAGGTGCTGTACGGCATCGACATCACCGCGTGGGGGTGATTCTGGATCATCGCCGGCGCCCTGCAGATCGTCACCGCCTGGCTGATCTTCGCCCGCAGTCCGCTGGGCCTGATCGCCGGGGTCGTCTGGGCGGCGATCAATGGGTCCCTGGCGGTGCTCATGATCTTCGTCGCCCCGCTTTGGGCGCTCTACGCCTGCGTGCTCGTCTCGCCGGTGACCTCTCGCAGCCGGACGAGCGCGAGAGCGGCCTGCGTTGTTTCAGGGTCCCGCGTCTGGCGGCGGCGGCTCGTCGAGGCCGAAGAAGCGTCTCACGCGGGCGGATCTGCGGGCCAGGACGCGCAAGATCGGCAGCGAGAAGATGAGGCGAGAGATCGTGCCGAAACGCTCGTGGACAACGGCGTCGAGGCACATCGAGACGACCATGGCGCGCCCGGCGATGAAGAACCAACCGAGCGTCACGATCGTCACGCCGACAGCTCCGTAAAGTTCGCTCGCCCGCCCGATCCGACTGGGGAGGTACGCCTGGCTCACCACCTGCATCCCCGTCAAGGTCGCCCCCACCAGCACCGCACCCGGCAGCAGGACACCCGGGTCGGACGTTGCTCGCGGTAGCAGCATCGACGTAGCCAGCCAGCCGAGCACGTACGCGGCGAGCACGCCGAGGAACGACATGGTCGTGAGACCCAGCCCCAACTCGGCCCGCACGCGCGCCATCAGCGCTGCCACCAGGCCGATGCCGGCTATGAGCCCGAGGAGCCCTCCGGCCACCTTCAGCGACGCCTTCGTCGTTGTGGGCAGGCGCCAAGCGAGCGTGCTCGACGCGACCATCACCTTGCTCAGCGTGCGGCCGGTCGACACGATGCCGACCAGGCCGAGCAGCACGGCGGCCCACCGTGTGCTGTCGGATTGGTCGAACGCCGAGCGGATCTGTTCGGCGAGGCCGCCGCTGATGCCGGCGCTGTCGGCGACGTCGTCTGCGTCGACCCAGCTGGCGAGGAACCCGGCGAGGCCGACGACAAACAGGAGCAGCGGGACGAAGAACAGGAACAAGCGGAACGCGAGGGCGCTCCCCACCACGGTGCCGGCGATCTCGCGGTCCCGCTGGTAGGTCCGCAAGGCGATGTCGACCAACGGCCGGTCGTGGTGCTTGTCAAGCAGGGCGGCGAAGCGGGCCTGCTCCGCCTTCGCCCGCGCCCGGGCCCCGGCTATCAGCGCGTCGAGCCGACCGTCGTCAGTCGCGCCATCGGGGTCAGGCTTTGACACCGCCACCCAAGAGCGGGTCGATGCCGACGATCACGCAGACGGCCCCCGCCGAGCACCCGACCTGGTCCGATCACGGTCGGACGATCGCAGGGTATCCGTCAACCAAGGCCGAGCGATCACGAGGCGGCGCTGATGTTGGCCGCGGCGTTGATCAGGGCGAGGTGGCTGAACGCCTGAGGAAAGTTGCCGACTTGTCGCTGTCGGGCGACGTCGTACTCCTCCGCGAGCAGCCCGAGGTCGTTGGTGAGCCCGAGCAGCCGCTCGAACAGCTCGCGGGATTCATCGACCCGCCCGTTCAGTGCGAGGGCGCTCGCGAGCCAGAACGAGCAGGCCAGGAACTGGCCCTCGGTGCCGGGCAGCCCGTCGTCGGTCTCTGCGGTCGAGTAGCGCGAGATGAAGCCGTCGTGGCCGAGCCCGTCGCGCACGGCGTCGATCGTCCCTGTGACGCGCGGGTCGGAGCCGGGCAGGAAGCCGACCAGGACGACCGCCAGCGCGGCGGCGTCCAGCTCCTTCGAGCCGTAGTACTGGGTGAACGTGCGGCGCTGGGCGTCGTAGCCCTTCTCACATACCTCGGCGTGGATCTCCTGGCGGACCTGCCTCCACCGGTCGAGAGGCGCGTCCAGGTCGAAGCGTTCGGCGAGCCGGATGGCGCGGTCGAACACCACCCACGCCATCACCTTGGACTGGGTGTAGTGCCGGCGCGGGCCGCGCGCCTCCCAGATGCCATCGTCGGGTTCGCGCCAGATCTGCTCGACATGTTCGACGAAGGCCCGCGAGCGGGGCCAGTTGCCTGGGTCGATCCGGTCGAGCCTGTCGGCCGCGACGAATGCGACCCCCAAGACCTCCCCGTAGACGTCGAGCTGGAACTGCCCCGAGGCGGCGTTTCCCACCCGCACCGGCCTCGATCCCTCGTAGCCCGGCAGCCAGTCGAGCTCGAACTCGTCCAGCCGCCGCTCGCCGTTGATGCCATACATGATCTGGAGCGCCGCGGGATCCCCGGTACCGGCCCGGAAGGCGAAGTCACGAAACGCCAGTGCCTCGTCCGTGTAGCCGCCGAGGAGAAGCGCGTTGAGGGTCAGGACCGAGTCGCGCAGCCAGCAGTAGCGGTAGTCCCAGTTGCGCACACCGCCGAGGTCCTCGGGCAGCGAGGTCGTGGGCGCCGCCACGACCGCGCCGGTGGTCTCGTCGGTCATAGCCTTCAGGGCGATCAGCGAGGTCAGCACTGCGTCCCGGTACGCGCCGTCGTAGCTGCAGCGCCCCGACCATTCGCGCCAGAAGGCGTCGGTCCGCGCCAGCGCCGAGTCCGCGTCCTCCACCGGCGGAGCGTCCGCGTAGGACGGGTACCAGCTGAGCACGAAGCGCTGGCGTGCACCCTCGACGGCGGTGAACTCCGCGGTCGTGGCGTCCCGATCGACGCTCAGCTCGAGCGGCGTGCTGAGGTGGAAGGCGTCCGGTCCGGACTGCACCCGGACCCCATCCACCATCCGATCGACCCACGGCACCACCGCCCCGTAGTCGGGCCGTAGCGCAAGCTGCATGCGCATCGGCACGCGGCCCGCCAGCCCGTCGACGATGCGCATGACCTGGGGTGCACGACCCCCGCGACGCGGCATGAAGTCCGTGACGCGGACGGTGCCGTCGGCCGTCTCGAAATCCGTCTCGAGCACGAGCGTGCCCGGTCGATAGCGGCGCGACGTCCCCGTGACCTCGCCGGCCGGCGCCAGGAGCCACCGGCCGTGGCGCTCGTCACCCAGCAGCGCCGTGAGGCAGGACGGCGAGTCGAAACGAGGCAGGCAGAGCCAGTCGATCGACCCGTCGCGCCCCACGAGCGCCGCCGACTGCAGGTCGCCGATCAACCCGTAATCTTCGATCCTCATCGTGCGTATTCCTTCCTCTCTCCTCGCTGGGGATCTCATGGCACGTAGGCGCCGCCAGGACCAAAAACGGTGAGCACGGCCAGGATCGGCAGTACTCCTCCTGCTCGAACTGGCGAGGAAGGTCGTCGGCGAACTGATGGTGCGGCCGCCGGCCTCGCCGGTCGTCGCTTTCTCATCGCGGACGATGGGGTCGTGTGGGGTGGGCCGAACCCACCCACGATCAGGTGGTTATGAGGGCCGGCTCAGAGGCCGAGCAGCTTCGCCTTGGCGGCCGCGAACTCCTCGTCGCTGAGTACACCTTGGTTCCGCAGTCCGGCAAGCCGTTCGAGCTCGGCGGTCACATCGCTCCCTCCGGTGCCAGCCGGGGCCGGGGCCGGGGGCGGTGGCGGGGCGGCATATGTGGCCTGCTGCTGGGCGTATTCGGCCTGCTGTGCATACTCCTGTTGCTGCCAGCGATCTGCCTGGCGGCGCGACACGCGGTTCGATACCGCCGTGGCCGTCCCGGCCACCACTGCCGTGCGGGCCATGCCTCGTAGAAGTCCCATCGCTGTTCTCCTCGTTCACGCGCCCTAGTCGGCGGCTCGGCGAACGGCGTCCACCACGGCCGAGGGGACCCTCGCCTGGTCGACGAGCTCCCCGCCGGCGCTGCGGACCGCGTTGATGAAGGGGACGGCCCAGAGGTTCTCGACGGCGACGACCGCGACCGAGTTCCCCGGCTCGATCCCGGCCGCGACCTCGTCGACGTCCTCGGCGTCGAGCAGGCCGCCACCGAGCTGTCCGTCGAGGTCGACGAACGAGGGTTCGAGATCGGCACCGAGACCCGCCAGCTCGAGCGAGCCGACGGTGCCGTCGACGTCCTTGTACACGAACAGCAGGTCGATCACTCGCACCAGTCCACGAACGACGAGGTCGCGCAAGGCAGGCGCGATCCCGCCGTTGAACTGGTTGCCCGGGAACCGGAGTATGACCACGTCGATGGGCCCAGCGTCCCCGTTGTCCATGTCGATGAGCTCCTTCTCCCGCGTTTGGTCGGTACTCCGCATGGTGGTGCCCGATGGGGTGACCCCGCCCCACCCGCCGCGGGGTGGTCCTCGACGACCCGTTGTGGAGCGATGATGGCTCCGACACGAGCACGTGGAGCAAGGAGTTGCGTCGATCCGGTGCCGGAGGGACGAGAGCCTGCCGACCGCAGCCACGAGGTCACCAGTGACCTCGTCGAGTACGTCATCGTCGCGGTCCCCGATCAGGACGCGCTGGCCGCCGTTGTTCCGGCCTTGGCCGAGCTGGTGCAGACGGCCAAGATCCGCATACTCGACCTCGTCGTCCTGGTCAGGGACCGTGAGGGGGCTGTCACAGTGCTCGAGTTCGAGGATGTCGAGAGCATGGCGGCATTGCGGCGCGTGGAGGGCGAGGTCGGCGGCATGCTCAGCGACCACGACATCGCGCTTGCCTCCCATGCGTTACGGCCTGGTACCGCGGGCCTCGTCCTCGTTACCGAGGATCGGTGGGCCGAACCGCTCTCCGCGGCAGCACGACGTGCGGGGGGCCAGATCATTGGGGGCGAGCGCATCCCGCCCCCCCGCGTCGAGGGTGCCCTCGCCGACCGCTCCGAAGACGAGCAAGAAGGAGGGTGACGATGCGACGCCTCAGGATGGACCGCCGCCGGAGGACCGATCTCCTGGCTCGCCCGCCCTGCGGAAGCCGTGAGCTCGAGCGCGGTTTGGCGGCCCTGATCGTCGATCCGATCGAGCAGCTCGAGGAGCTGGCCGACCTGCGTCGTCGAGGGTTGCTGACCAGTGAGGAGTTCGAGCGCCAGAAGACCAGGGTGTGGTACACACGCTAGGAGGCCGGCCGGGCGTGCGACATCCGCCGCGCCGCCTCGGCCGCTTCGGCCCGCGAGTTGACACCGAGCTTTCGGTAGATCGCCTTGAGGTGGAACTTGAGCGTGTTGACCGAGAGGTAGAGCTCGTCGGCGATCTCGCGGACGGTGAGTCGACTGGCCAAGAAACGCAGGACGTCGCGTTCTCGCTCGGTCAGGGACTCGACAAGGTCGGCCCGGCCCCCCTGGGAGCGGCCTGCGCCTTCGGCCGCGGCTCGCCGCAGGCGGTCCAGCCACTGCGGTGATACTCGCCACGCTGAGCGTTCAACGAGCTCGACCGCGTCTGCGCCTTCGGAGGCCACCGTTTGCAGGAGGCCGTTGACAGTCGCGAGCTCGACGGCGGCGATAGCGTGCTTCGTCGACTCTTCGTGGTCGGCGACCGCGCGCGCCCGAAGGAGTCCAAGTACGACCTCGTGGCGTACGCAGCGCGGCACGACCCTGTCCAACGCCCCGACGGCATCGACTCGGTTCCCGACGGCCAAGTGGACTCGAGCACTGCTGACCCCGCCCCAGAAGCGATCGTCAACCTGGTGGGCCCAGCGCCGGGCGTCGTCGATCTCACCGGCGGACACCGCCAGCTGCGTTCCGATTCGGGCGAGCCAGTTGCGTCCACCGGGTCCGAAGGACTCGGTCTCGATGAGTGACTCGGCTTGTCTGAACACCCGTCGCGCCTCGTCGACGTCGCCCTCGTCGAGGCGTGCCTGGGTGAGCTCCAAGGTCGCCAGGATCCGGCAATGGAACATCGTGTCGGCGGGCGCATCGGTGAGCGCTATCAGGTCTGGCAGCGCCCGTTTGCTATCGCCGAGCTCGCGGTGCGCCACCGCTTCGGCGAGGGCCAGCTCAACTCTCAGGATCGTCATGTTGGTGACTTCCGTGGCGCGGCGCACGCCGGCGGCGACGCGGAGGGCGTCGGCGGGCCGGCCGGCGAGCGCTTCACCCAGCGCTCTGGTTCCCTCGAACGACAGGCGGCGTTCCGGGTCGCGACTCAACGCGAGTTCCGCTTCGCGAACCTCGTCGCCCCTGTTGCTCCAGGACTCCGACAGTGCCCACGTGCGGGCCACCATGTTCCAGCCGAAACGCCCGAGGGGGTCGCGCCACCACCCATCGCCCAGGTCGTGCAGCGCCCGCTCAGCCAGCGGTTCGGCCTCGAGCCAATCCCCATTCAGGGTCGCGGCGATCGACTGGAGCATCGTCAAACGCGCCCGAAGGGTCTCGTTCGGGGGCGACCGGTCAGCCCACCACGTCGCCCGGTCGACGAGCTCTAGGAAGCGGCGTCGGTCGACCAGCAGGTGGCACCACGCGTATGCGAGCATGGACTCGACGTCGGCGGTGCCCACCCCGGATGGGAGGCCAGCGATCGTCCGTTCGATGATCGCTTCGCGGCCGGTGTCGTACAGCTCGGCGTGCTCGGCCGCGAGAAGGCGCAACGCATCCCGGGGTCGGTCGGCCAGGAGCCAGTGCTCGAGCGCGGCGGGAATCTCCCCGGCGTCCTCGAGCCATCGCGCGGCTCGGGCATGCTGCTCGGTGAGCCGGGTCGGGGAACGCTTCCCGAGCTCGGCCAGCAGCACCGAGCGGACGAGCGAGTGCACCTTGAACCAACCTTCGGGAGCGAGGCGAGCGACGAAGAGGCCGCGCGCCTCGGCACGGGCCAGGAGCTTGTCAGCATCCTCCCGGCCCATGAGCGCGGAGGCCAGGCTTGGATCGATCCGATCAGCTACTGCGACATCCAGCAGCGCATCGACCAACTCCATGTCCTCGGCCGCGAGCACCTCGCGCCATACGTAGTCGTCGACCAGGAGACCGCCGCTGACCCCCGGAGCCTCGACGGGCTCATGAGCGCGGCTGGAACGCGCCGCGAGCCCGGCCAACTGCAGGCCAGCCGCCCACCCGTCTGCGTGCGTTGCGATGGTGTTGATCTGGTTCTCGGACAGCGTCGGCACCAGCCGGGAGAGCATCTCGCACGCTTCCCCGTGCGAGAACTTCAGCTCGGCAAAGCGGACCTCGCGAAGCTGACCACGGCCCTGTAGGCGATCGAGCGGCAGGTTCGGTTCGCGCCGCGACAACAGGATCACGTGGAGCCAGGTCGGCAGGTGCCGCAGGAACAGCGCCAGCGAAGCCACGGCATCATCGTCATCGACGAGGTGTAGGTCGTCGATGACGAGGACGCCCCGTGAGTCGGCTTCCGAGTCGAGGTCGTCCAACAGCTGACCGACGACACCGGCGATGGGACCAGGGCGACGCAGCAGGGTGAGAGCCGCGTCACCGCACCGCGGCCACAGCGTCTCGAGCGCCGCGATCACACCGGACCAGAGCTGGCGCCCCTCCCGGTCGGCCTCGTTCAAGGACAACCACGCCGCGGGCACGGTCGACCCGGCTACCCAACTCGACACCAGCACGGTCTTCCCGACCCCGGCCGGCGCGACGACCAGCGTGAGCGGAGCGCCGACCGCTTCGTCGAGGAGCTGCAGCAAACGCGGGCGACGCACGTAATGCGCCGGCACCACCGGCGGGCGAAGCTTCGCTCTGAGCAACCGAGACGCCGGCCGCTCGAGCCGGCGTCCAGACTCTCGACGGGCCTCCTTCGGCACCTCACCTCCTCCGCGCTCCGTGAGTGTACGTGTCCCACCGCTACGGGATAGCGACGAGGGTCGCTTCGCGCCACACGGCCCGTGGCAGTGGGTGGTCCTCCCCAGCCGCCCGGTTGCCCGCGCGGCTGACGCAGCCGGCGGAGCGCGACGCTCCACCCCCTCACGGGTGGCGCCCACCCACCCGAGCGGGCGCGAGCGTCGTTCTCGCCCTGGTCCTCTGGCGCCGTTCCGGCTTGCCAGGCCCGACTAGGCCGGACCTCGGAGGGACGAGTGAGCGATTTCACTGGGGATGCCCGAGTCATGACACCGCGCGGGGCCGGGTGGCTGTCGTTTGCCGCCGCAGTGCTCGTGGTTAGCGGAGCGTTCAAGATCCTGGACGCCCTGTGGGCGTTCAAGTACGACGACGAGGTGTCCGAGGAGGTGCAGACCGTCGTGTTCGAGAACGACCTCGCATCGTGGGGCTGGCTCTGGCTGGGAATCGGCATCGTCCTCGTCGTCGCCGGCTTCGCCGTGATCAGCGGCGCACAATGGGCGCGCTGGGTCGGGATCGTCGCCGCCAGCGTCGCCGCGATCCTCTTCCTGCCGTGGATCTACTACCAGCCGCTGTGGACGATCCTCAGCGTGACGCTCGCCATGATGGTCGTCCACGCACTCGCGACCTACGGCGGCCCCCGCTTACCGGAGACCCCCGCGCGTGCCTGACGCGGGCCCGCCCACGCTTTCGACCGAACAGGCCGCCCAGGTGCTCAGGCTGCTCCGGAGTGCCGACAGCGTGGAGCTCAAGCTGAGCGTGCCCGATGCCGACCGCCGATCCGCGGTGGCCGCCCTGGGCATCGACCCCCTCGACGCCCAGATCCGCCAGGTGGTCTTCTTCGACACCCCTGAGCTCACCCTCAACCACCACGGCGTGGTGGTGAGGGCGCGGCGGATCCAGCGCAAGCCCGGCGACTCGGTCGTGAAGCTCCGGCCACTCGTCCCGGAGCAGCTCCCGCCGGCGTTGCGGAGGTCGCACGACGTGGAGGTCGAGGTCGACGCGATGCCGGGTGGGTTCGTCTGCTCGGGCTCGATGAAGGCCCGGCGCGACGACACCGAGCTCAAGGACGCCCTCGGCGGTCGCCGGCCGCTGCGCACGCTGTTCACCAAGCAGCAGCGTGCGTTCTTGGCCGCTCATGCTCCAGCCGGCGTCCAGCTGGATGACCTCGCGATCCTCGGGCCGATCAACGTCCTCAAGGTCAAGTTCACGCCTGAGGAGCCCGGCCGTCGCCTCGTCGCCGAGCTGTGGACCTACCCCGACGGGTCACGAATCTTGGAGCTGTCGACCAAGTGCGAGCCCACCGAGGCGTTCGAGGTCGCCGCCGAGACCCGGGCGTTCCTCGTCGGGCGCGGGATCGACGTCACGGCGGAACAGCAGACCAAGACGCGAAAGGCGCTCGAGTTCTTCGCGAGCGAGCTCCCAGGCGGCAACTGATGGTCGAAACGGCGACCGCCCCCGCGCCGGCCGAGGGCTCGACAGATTGGTACGGGCTGGCGGACGAGGAGGTGTGCCGACGACTGGACGTCGAGCCTCTCGTCGGCCTGAGCGCGACCGAGGTCGCCGAGCGACGGCAGCGGTACGGGCCGAACAAGCTGGCCGAGGAGGCGAAGGAGCCCGCGTGGCAGGCCTGGGTGCGCCAGTACCGCGACCTCATGCAGCTGGTGCTGGTCGGGGCGGCGGTCGTCAGCATCGTCGCCCTCCAGGACATCTCGACGGGCGTGGTGGTCCTCGGCTTGACCGTGGTCAACGCATTGATGGGGCTGCACCAGGAGGGCAAGGCGGCGGAGAGCGTCGCCGCGCTTCGCCAGATGCTGATCATGACGGCCAGCGTCCGACGGGACGGCGAGATCATCGAAGTCCCGGCCGAGGAGCTCGTGCCGGGAGACATCGTGAGCTTCGAGGCGGGCGACAAGGTCCCCGCCGATGGCCGCATCCTGGTAGCGGCGACGCTGGAGATCGAGGAAGCCGGGCTGACCGGCGAGAGCACCCCGGTGGCCAAGAGCATCGATCCGGTCGCCGGCGCCGACGTGCCACTCGGCGACCGGGTCGACATGGCGTACATGAACTCGCAGGTCACCCGCGGCCGGGGCGAGGTCGTCGTCACGGCCACGGGCATGTCCACCGAGGTCGGGCACATATCGGGGATGCTGAGCGGCGTCGAGCAGGAGAAGACGCCGCTCACCAAGCAGCTCGACCAGATCACCGTGCTGATCACGATCATGGCCGCGGCGGCCCTGGTGCTGATCGTCATCCTCGGTCTGGCGCGCGGCGAGGACTTCGACACGCTGTTCCTCGTGGGCATCAGCCTGGCCATCGCCGCGATCCCCACCGGCCTGCCGGCCGTGGTGACGATGCTGCTCTCCGCCGGCACGCGCGGCCTGGCCGGGAAAGGCGCGATCGTCAAGCGACTCCGGTCGGTGGAGACGCTGGGTTCCACGTCGGCCATCTGCTCGGACAAGACCGGGACCCTCACCCTGAACCAGATGACGGCCCGCGAGTTGGTGCTCGTCGGCCGTCGCTTCAGCGTCGACGGCGAGGGGTACTCGACGACGGGTCGCATCCTTCGCGTCGCCGGAACCAGCGACGTCGCGTTCGAACCGTTCGTGCTCCCGATGGCGCTCGCCAACGACGCCGTCATTCGTGACGGTGCCTGCATCGGCGACCCGACCGAGGGGGCGCTCGTCGTCCTGGCCGCGAAAAGCGGGTTGGACGTCGAGGAGACCCGGCGAACGTACCCCCGGGTCGCGGAGGTGCCGTTCGATGCCGAATACAAGCTCATGGCGACCTTCCACGAGATGGAGGACCGCGGCCGCCAGGTCGTGAGGTGCTTCGTGAAGGGCGCGCCCGACGTGCTGCTGGCGCGGTCCTCGCGCTACCTCGGCGAGGATGGATCGTCGCTCCTGCTGGCCGACGGAGCCGCCGATGGGGTCCTGGCGCAGAATGATCGGATGGCCAGCGAGGGTCTCCGGGTGTTGGCGGTGGCGCGGCGCGACTTCGATCCCGCCTCGTTCGATCGGACCGGAGACCTGCTGGCGCTGGTGAGCGACCTGGAGCTGCTCGCCCTCATCGGCATCGTCGACCCGCCCCGCAAGGAAGCCAAGGACGCCATCTCGCTGTGCAAGGACGCAGGCATTCGCGTCCGCATGATCACCGGCGACCACGCCACCACCGCCGCCGCCATCGCCGGCCAACTCGGGATCGACGGGCATGCGCTCACGGGCGCCGAGTTCGCTGCCCTTCGCGACGACGAGCTCCGCGCCCAGATCGGTGGCATCGGCGTCGTCGCCCGGGTCGCTCCCGAGGACAAGGTGCGGATGGTCAGCATCCTCAAGGACCAGGGCAACATCGTCGCCATGACCGGCGACGGCGTGAACGACGCGCCCGCGCTCACCCGCGCCGACATCGGCGTGGCCATGGGAATCACCGGCACGGAGGTGACCAAGGACGCCGCCGAGATGATCCTGACCGACGACAACTTCGCCACGATCGTGACCGCCGTCGAGGGCGGTCGGGGGCTCTACGACAACCTGATGAAGTACATCCGGGTCCAGATGATCATGCTGGCCGGGTTCATCCTCACGTTCGTCGGTGCGGGAATCTTCACGATCGCGGACGGCACCCCGCTCCTGCCACTCCAGATCCTCTGGATCAACTTCGCCGTCGATGTGCTGCTCGCGATCGGGCTCGGCTTCGACGCGCCGACGCCAGGCCTCATGCAGCGGCGTCCGCGATCGCCGGACGAGCCCGTGATCGCACCGGCCCTCGGTGTCCGGCTGGGTGTTGCCGGCCTCCTCATCGCCATCGGCACCCTTTCCGTCGTGGCGTGGGCCGAGGACCGGTACGGACTCGCCGTCGCAACGACCATGGGGCTGACCACGATGTCGCTCCTCCACATCGTCACCGCGCTGGAGTGGCGCGACCCCGTGCGGAGCATCTTCAACCGCGCCACCA
>Ga0126306_10001400_pt1 | contig 12890 bp, 9 predicted proteins | sample Plot27_FD_92592 | JGI IMG/M metagenome (GOLD analysis project Ga0126306, IMG submission 92592) | Serpentine soil microbial communities from UC McLaughlin Reserve, CA, USA - Plot27 | ecosystem: Environmental > Terrestrial > Soil > Grasslands | place: USA: UC McLaughlin Reserve, Lake County...
CACATCATGGCGATGCGCGACAAGGGCCTCGTCAACCAGGTCTTCGACGAGCAGAAGCTGCGCGCCCTGCGCGGCGACATGGCGGTCGGGCACGTGCGCTACTCGACGACCGGCGCGAACTCGTGGGAGAACACGCAGCCGGTCTGGCGGGCGGACCGGCGCGAGGTCGCGCTCGCCCACAACGGCAACCTCGTCAACGCGGTCGAGCTGCACGGCGAGCTGCGCGCCGCCGGCGTCACGTTCCGCTCGACGTCCGACTCCGAGATCATCGCCGCGCTGCTCTCCACGCATCCGGCCGAGCGGATCGAGGACGCCGTCGCCGACGTGATGCAGCGGCTCGAGGGCGCCTACTCGACGGTCGTGATGACGAAGGATCGCGTCGTCGCGTTCCGCGACCCGGCCGGGCTGCGGCCGCTCTCGCTCGGGATGCTCGGCGACCAGTACTGCGTCGCGTCGGAGACGTGCGCGTTCGACATCATCGGCGCGCGCTTCCTGCGCGACATCCAGCCCGGCGAGGTCGTCTCGCTGTCCGAGCGCGGGATTGGGACGCGGATCGCCGTCCACGGCGCGCGGCGGGCGCTGTGCGTGTTCGAGCACATCTACTTCGCGCGGCCGGACTCGCGCCTCGGCGGCCAGGTGCTGCAGGTCTCGCGCGGGCGGATGGGCGAGATCCTGGCGCGCGAGGCGCCGGCCGACGTCGATCTCGTGATTGCGGTGCCCGACTCCGGCAACGCCGCGGCGCGCGGGTACGCGCGCGCGAGCGGGTTGCCGCAGGACGATGGCTTCGTTAAGAACCGCTACGTCGCGCGGACGTTCATCCAGCCGGGGCAGGAGCTGCGCAAGCACGGCCTGCGGATGAAGTTCAACCCGCTGCCGGACGTCGTGGCGGGGAAGCGGCTGGTGGTCGTCGACGACTCGATCGTGCGCGGCAACACGACGCGCCAGATCGTGCAGATGCTGCGCGACGCGGGCGCGAGCGAGGTGCACATGCGGATCTCGGCGCCGCCGATCCGCCATCCCTGCCACTACGGGATCGACATGTCGACGCGCGAGGAGATGATCGCGTACGGACGCACCGAGGCCGAGGTCGCGGCCGAGCTGGACGCCGACTCGCTGGCGTACCTCTCGCTCGACGGCGTCTATGCGGCGATCGAGGGCACGCGCGACACCCATTGCGACGCGTGCTTCTCGGGCGACTACCCGCTGGCGAACGCGGGCGCGGCGAAGGACGCGCTCGAGCTGCCGCTGGTGCGTGCCTAGGGCAGTACGGCCGCCAGTAAGCGCTCCAGCACCTCGACGTACAGGTCCACGTCGGCCGCCTCGTGCGCGAACGAGACCGCCGGGCCGGAGCTCGCGATCGCGTCCCATACCCCGCGATTGGCCATGAACAGGCGGCGGGTGTCGATCAGCTCGATGTCGAGCGACCGCGCGGCGTCGCGCGCGTCGCGCGGCAGCTCCGGCTCGAGGCAGTAGCCGGAGCGGCCGCCGAGCCGGTGCGCGCGCCACGGCAGGTCGTGCCGCGCCGCGGCCGCCTGGATCCCGTTCGCGAGCCGCTCTCCCAGCGCGGCGACGCGCTCGTACGCCGCCGGCGTCTGGACGTGGCGGAGCGTCGCTACCGCGGCGGCGAGCGAGAGCGGGTTCGCGTATGTCGTCCCGCCGGTGGCGAGGCCGGCCTCGCCGACGAAGTTGTCGCGGTGGCGCTCCATGTGGTCGAGCAGGTCTTGCGTCATCCCGTACGCACCGATCGGGATCCCGCCGCCGGTGCTCTTCCCGAGCGCGATCACGTCGGGCTCGAGCGCCCACGCGCGCGTCAGCCCGCCGTAGGCGAACGTCTGCGTGTGGGTCTCGTCGAGGATCAGCAGCGCTCCGTGCGCCCGCGTCAGGCCGCGCACGCCCGCGTGGAAGCCGTCGGCGGGAAGCACGAGCCCGACGTTGGTGAGCGCCGGCTCGGTGATCACGGTGGCGACCCGCTCGCGTTCGAGCACGCGCTCCAGCGCCGCGAGGTCGTTGAAGGGGACTATCCGCGTGACCGCGGCCGCGCGCGCGTTGACGCCGAGCAGCTCCGGGCTGGCCGCATGCTCGTCTCCCTTCACGAGCGTGTCGTCGAGGTGTCCGTGGTAGTGGCCGCCGAAGACGACGATGACGTCGCGGCCGGTGCGGTGGCGGGCGAGCCGGAGCGCCTCCGCGTTGGCGCCTGAAGCCGAGAGCGTGAACTGCCAGCCGGGCAGCCCGTAGCGCTCGGCCAGCAGCTCGGCGGCTTCGATCGCCTCCTCGACCGGCAGCAGGAACTGCAGCCCGCGGGCGGCGCGCTCGGCGATCGCCTCGAGCACCGGCGGCGGAGCGAAGCCGCTTGTGGCGCTGAGGTCGGCCTGGTTGAAGTCGACGTACGTGGTGCCGTCGACGTCCGTGAACCGGCAGCCGTCCGCGCCGGCGACGAAGATCGGACGGTGCCCGTAGAGCCCGGCCATCCACGCCATCGGTACGCCGTCGGGCATGCTGCGCCGCGCGCGCTCGGCGAGCTCGGCGGAGCGGCGGGTGCGGCCGTCGAATTCGAGCTGCTCGGCCGCGCGGAGGGTCCACAGGGCTTCGGGCTCGATCGCCGCGGGCATCGGCGGGGAGCATGACGAGTCGGCCCGCGAACCGCGTCGCGTTCGTCGCGCTCTGCCATCGCTTCGTGCCGACTTTGCGCCGTCTTCGCACGGGTGCGCCGCATGCCGCCTTTGGCGACCGGACCAGGGTCTATGGTCGTCCGCCCGATGCCCGCTCCGACCGTCACCGACCCGCTCGTCGCGCCGGCTCTGCCCGGCCTTGGGCCCGACCCGCCGCGGCCGTTCGCGCGCGCGACCGAGCCGGGTGCGGCGCTGCGCGAGGTCTTCGGTTTCGCCGACTTCCGCCCCGGCCAACGCGAGGCGGTCGAGGCCGCCGTCGCCGGGCGGGACGTGCTGGTGGTGATGCCAACCGGCTCGGGCAAGTCGCTCTGCTACCAGCTGCCGGCGCTGATGCGCGCCGACCTGACGCTGGTCGTCTCCCCGCTCGTGTCGCTGATGCAGGATCAGGTCGACGCGCTCGCACGGGTCGCGCCCGGCAAGGTGGCGCTCGTCAACGCGCAGCAGGACGCGGCCGCCAACCGCGCGGCAGTCGACCGGGCGGTGTCCGGGCGGGCACGGCTGCTCTACGTGGCGCCCGAGCGGTTCTCGTCGCCCGGGTTCCTGGAGCGGATCCGGCACGCGCGGGTCGGCCTGTTCGTCGTCGACGAGGCGCATTGCGTCTCGCAGTGGGGCCACGACTTCCGGCCGGACTACTTCCGCCTGGCCGACGCTGCGCGCTGGCTCGGCGCCCAGGCGATCGTCGCGTCGACCGCGACGGCGACGCCGCAGGTCGCGAACGACATCGTCGCGCGGCTCGGCCTGCGCGAGCCGGTGCGGATCGCGACGGGCTTCGACCGCCCGAACCTCTCGTTCACGGTCGTCCCGTGCGCGACCAAGGAGGCCGGTCACCGCGGCATCGCGGCGGCATTGGCGGAGCCGGGCGCGCTGCCCGCGATCGTCTACGCGGGCACGCGCGCCGAGTCGGACAAGCTCTCGGCGCGGCTCGCGCAGGAGCTCGGGACGACCGTGCTCGCCTACCACGCCGGCCTGCCGCGGGAGGAGCGCGCCGAGGCTCAGCGGCGCTTCATGGACGGCGCGGTCGACGTCGTCGTCGCGACGAACGCGTTCGGGATGGGCGTCGACAAGGCCGACGTCCGCACCGTCTGCCACGAGGCGGTTCCGGGCTCGATCGAGGCCTACTACCAGGAGGCCGGCCGCGCCGGGCGCAACGGCAGGCCGGCGCGCTGCATGCTGTTCGCGTCCGCGCGCGACAAGGGCCTGCACGTGTTCTTCATCGAGCGCTCGACGGTCGAGGAGCCGGCGCTCAAGGCGGTCGCGCGCGCGCTCACCGGCGCGGCCGCCGAGCCCGCGGTCGCGGCGAGCCAGGTCGCGCGGTTCGACGTGGCGGTCGAGCAGCTCGCGAGCGACGCGGGCTGCGACGAGGAGGTCGTGCGAGCGATCGTCGGCCACCTCGCGCGCGTCGGCGTGATCCAGCCGAGCCCGTCGTCGCCCGACCGCGTGCTCGGCCGCGTGACCGGCGTCTGGGACGGCCGCGCGATCGCGCTCTGCAAGTCGGCGGCGCAGGAGGGCACGCGCGCGCGCTGGCGCCAGTACCGCGCCGTCTGGTCCTGGGTCGAGGGCTCGAGCTGCCGCCGCGAGGGGATACTGCGCCACTTCGGCGACCGCAGCGGGCCGGCGGCTGAAGGCCCGTGCTGCGATGCCTGCAACCCGGAGCTCGCCCCGCCGGCTCCGACGCCCGTCGGCCGGCGCGAGCTCGGTCCGCGCCAGCTCGCGCACCGCCCGGCGGCCCCGGGCGACGTCGCGGCGCTCGACGAGGCGATCGTCGAGGTCGTCGCGCTCGCCCGGCCGTCGCTCGGCCGCACGCGCGCGGTCGAGGTCCTGCGCGGCGGCCGCTCGAAGGTGCTGCTCAAGCACGGCTGGGACGGGCTGCCGCACTACGGCACGTTCGGCCACCTCAGCGGCCCTTCCGTGCTCGAGCGCGTCGACGCCCTGCTCGACGCGGGCACGCTGAAATCGAGCGGCGGCCACTACCCGGTGCTGGAGGCCGCTTGAGGGCGGACGGACGCGGAGCGGCCCGCGGTCTCGATCGCCCGGCCCGGGAGGCCGCGTGAAAGTCGGCGTCCTCGCCTCCGGCGAGGGCTCCAATCTCCAGGCGATCGTCGACCGGCTACACGGGCGCGCGGGGATCGAGGTCGTCGCCGTCGGCTCCGACAGGCCGCAGGCGCGCGCGCTCGAGCGCGCCCGTGCGGCGGGCGTGCCGGCGCGCGCGTTCAGGCAGGCCGACCGGCGCGCTCGCGACGCCGCGATGGCGGACTGGCTGAAGGCGGCGGGCGTCGAGCTGGTCGTGCTGGCCGGCTACATGCAGTTGCTCGACGCGGCCTTCCTCGCCCGCTTCCCGCAGCGCGTGATCAACGTGCACCCCGCGCTCCTGCCCGCGTTCCCGGGCATCGGCGCGATCGAGCAGGCGCTCGCGCACGGCGTGAAGGTGTTCGGCGTGACCGTGCACTTCGTCGACGAGGGGATCGACACCGGCCCGATCATCGCCCAGCGCGCGCTCGAGCTGCCCGACGCCGACGACCCCGCGACCGTGCGCGAGGCGCTCCGCCCGCTCGAGCACGACCTGCTGTGCGAGACGATCCTGCTGATCGCCCGCGGCGCGGTCGTGCTCGAGGACGGCCGCTGTAAGGTGCGCGCTGATGACGCAGCCGGGTGACGTGCGCGTGCGCCGCGCGCTGCTGTCGGTGTCCGACAAGCGCGGCGTCGCCGAATTCGCGCGCGGGCTGGCCGGGCTCGGCGTCGAGCTCGTCTCCACCGGAGGCACCGCGCGCGACCTCGTGGAGGCTGGGCTCGAGGTGCGGGCGATCGAGGACTTCACCGGCTTCCCCGAGCTGATGGGCGGGCGCGTCAAGACGCTGCACCCGAAGCTCTACGCCGGGCTGCTGGCGCTGCGCGACGACCCCGAGCACATGCTCGCGGCCGAGCAGCACGGGATCGAGTTCGTCGACCTCGTCTGCGCCAACCTCTACCCCTTCGAGCGCACCGCCTCGAGGCGCGGGGCGACCGAGCACGAGACGATCGAGAACATCGACATCGGCGGTCCGGCGATGATCCGCGCGGCGGCCAAGAACTTCGGCTTCACGGCGGTCGTGACGCGGCCGGAGTCCTACGACGCGGTGCTGCAGGAGCTGGTCGACACGGACGGCAGGCTGTCGCTCGGCACGCGCGAGTCGCTCGCCGCCGAGGCGTTCTCCTACACCGCCCGCTACGACACCGCGATCGCGCGCTGGTTCGTCGAGAAGCGGGAGGACTTCCCGCCGCTGCTGATGTCGGCCTACGAGAAGGTGACCGATCTCGCGTACGGCGAGAACCCGCACCAGCGCGCCGCCTACTACGCGCAGGTCGGCGCGCGCATCCACGTGCTCTCGATGGTCAGGCAGGTCGCGGGCAAGGACCTGTCGTTCAACAACGTGCTCGACCTGAACTCCGGCCGCCTGCTCGTCGAGGAGTTCAGCGTCCCCGCATGCGCGATCATCAAGCACAACAACCCGTGCGGCGCCGCGATCGGCAGCTCCGCGCGCGAGGCGTACGAGCGCGCATTCGCGTGCGATCCGAAGTCGGCGTTCGGCGGCATCGTGTGCCTCAACCGGCCGGTCGACAGCGAGCTCGCCGGGCTGCTCGTCGAGCAGTTCTGCGAGGTGCTGTTCGCCCCGCGCTACACCGACGACGCACTCGAGCTGCTCGAGTCGAGGCCCAGCACGCGGATCCTCGAGGACCAGGAGCGGCGCCGCTTCAACATCGCGGAGCGCGACCTCAAGCGCGTGATGGGCGGCCTGCTCGTGCAGGATCGTGACATCGACCTCGAGGACCGCTCGGAGATGGAGGTCGTGACCGAGCGCAAGCCGACCGAGGCCGAGTGGGGCGAGATGCTGTTCGGCTGGAAGGTCTGCAAGCACGTCCGCTCGAACGCGATCGTGATCTCGCGCGAGCTCGCCTCGATCGGGATCGGCGCGGGGCAGATGAGCCGCGTCGACTCCGTCCGGCTGGCGGTCGAGAAGGCGCGCGCGACGGGGACCGCGCTGGAGGGCGCCGCGCTAGCGTCCGACGCGTTCTTCCCGTTCGCCGACGGCCCGCAGTTCGCGGTCGACGCCGGCGTGACCTCGATCATCCAGCCGGGCGGATCGAAGCGCGACTTCGAGGTCGTCGAGGCGGCCGACGCGGCCGGGATCAGCATGGTCTTCACGCACCGGCGCCACTTCAAGCACTGACGGGCACGCGCGCGTCGTAGCGCCAGAAGCGCGGCATCAGCGCGCACAGCGCGACCGTTCCCGCCACGCACAGCACGCCGCCGGCGACGAGCGAGGTGCGCACGCCCGCGACCGCCGCGACGGCGCCGGATTGGGTCGTCCCCAGCGTCGGCCCGATCGAGTAGGAGAGCTGCTCGACCCCGGCCAGCCGGCCGCGCAGGCTGTCCGGGATCGTCTGGTTCCACATCGTCATCCGGAAGATGCCCGACGACATGTCGGCAGCGCCCGCGATCGCGAGGAACGCGCGCGCGAGGGGCAGCGGGCCGGCGAGGCCGAAGCCGGCGATCGCGGCCCCGCCGGCGGCGGCGCTCACGGCGATCGCGCGCCCCTGGCGCGTCACCCGCGCGGTCCAGCCGCTCGTCAGCGTCAGCAGCAGCGCGCCGACCGGCCCGGCGGCGTAGAGCAGGCCGAGCACCTCCGGCCCGCCGTAGCGCTCCGCGACCGCCGGGAACAGCGCGATCGGCATGGCGAACAGCATCGCGTTGATGTCGACGAGGTAGGTGCCCGTGAGATCCTGGCGCCCGCGCGCGTAGCGCCAGCCCTCGGCGATCCGCGCGACGCTCGGCGGCGCCGCGTCGGGCGGCGGCGGCACGGCGCGCATCCGCGCGAGCGCGACCAGCGAGACCAGGAACGTGGCCGCGTCGACGGCGTACGTAGCGCCCAGTCCGGCGCCGGCGATCAGCACTCCGGCGAGCGCCGGGCCGGCGATCTGCCCCGCGTTGCCGCGGAACGACTCGAGCGCCGACGCGGCTGGCAGCTCCTCGCGCGGCACGAGCCGCGGGACCATCGAGTCGAGCGCCGGCCGCTGCAGACCGCCGGCCGCGGTCATCCCCGAAGCGACGACGAAGAGCACCCAGACCTGCGGCTCGGCGAGCAGCGCGTTCGCGACCAGCGCCAGCGCGAGCACGAGCAGCGTGGCGTCGGCGATCAGCACGAGCCGGCGGCAGTCGTGCGCGTCGGCCAGCGCACCGCCGACGAGCGCCGTGACCAGCAGCGGCGCCAGCTCCGCGAGCCCCAGCAACCCGACCGCGAGCGTCGAGCGCGTGAGCTCGTAGACCTGGAACGGGATCGCGACGTAGGTGATCATCGAGCCCGCGAACGAGACCGCCTGCCCGGTGTAGAGCAGGCGGAACTCGCGCCGGCGGCGCAGCGGCCCGATGTCGAGTGCCAGGGCGCGGAGGTGGCGGAGCATCGCTCCTACTGCGCGGGCGCGGTCTCCGCCAGCCAGCGCGCGACGACGGGCCAGTAGCGGTCGGGCGTCTCGGCGAACGGGAAGTGGCCGGCGCCCTCGATCACCGCGAGCGTTCCGCGCGGGCTTGCGTCCGCGATCCGCTGCTGCAGCGAGCGCGGCATGCGGTCGTGCTCGCCTGCGATCGCGAGGACGGTCACGCCGGCGAGTGCGTCGAGTGCCTCGAGCTCGCCCCAGTCCTGTTGCCGGTTCGGCCCGGGCTGGTAGGTCACGCCACGCCAGCGCGCGCGCAGCTGCTCGGCTCCCTCGTCGTTCGCGGCGTAGTAGCGGAGCTGGTCGAGCCAGCCGTCGCGCAGCGCCTCCGGCGTGGTCGCCTCGGCCTCGCGCCGCCACGCGTCCTCGATCGCGGCCGCCTCCTGCTCCGACAGGCCGTCGAGCGGGCCGGGCGGGTCGTCGGGCGGCGGAGCCTCCGAGCCGTCGGTGCAGGAGGCGACGATCCGCGTCAGCTCGCCCGGGTGCAGCTTGTTGAGCTCGAGCGCGACGAAGCCGCCGAACGAGTGCCCGAGGAGGTCCCACTCGCCGGGCTCGAACCCCAGCGCGCGGACGGATCGCATCACCGCGCGGGCGTAGCCGGACAGCGTCCACTCCGCGCGATCGCCGGCGGGCGAGTGGCCGTTGCCGGGCAGGTCGAGCGCGACTATGCGGGTCCCGACGGTCAGCGCCTCGGGGAAGAAAAGCGAGCCGTCGAGGGCGGGCCCGGGGTGCAGGAGCACGAGCGGCGGCCCGTTCCCTGCGCTGCGGTACGCGAGACCGCCGGCCTCGCCGAGCTCGACGTCTGAGGTCATCGGGCGACCGTACCGGCTCGGCGCGGCTACGTCGCGGCCGGCCGCCTGGCGCGTCGCAGCGGTGACCGCCCGGCGCGCGCCCGGCCGCCCGAGGCCGTGGCCGGTCGCCGCGCGGGGGTAGCCTCCCGGCCATGGACGCGCGCGCGATCGCCCGGCTCCAATCCCTCGGCCGGCACGCGCTCGGCGCCGGCCTCGTCGCCACGCTGCGGGCGCGTGACGGCGCGCCGTCGTTCGCCGTGCCGGCCGTGACCGTGCTCGCCGGCGGCTCGCTGGTGCTGGGCGCGTGGCTGCAGTCGGCCGTCGACTGAGGCCCAGGCGGCCCGTCGCGCCCGGCGGCGATCCGCGTCGTCAGCGGGCGCCGTAGAGCACGCGCGACCAGATCGTGTGCAGGGTGCGCGCGACCAGCGCGCGATCGGCGGTCGGCTCCCGGCCCAGCGACAGCGTCAGGTAGCGCTCGTTCATCCACACCAGCGCCGTCGCGGTCTCGCGCGCGTCGAGCGGGAGGATCCGGCCTGCGGCCATCTCCTGCTCGATGTGCTCGGCAGTCACGTCGACGAAGCTGTTCACCAGCTCCTCGTACGCCCGGTCGACGTCCGGGTCGTCGGCCGCCGCATCGGCCAGCGCTCGCAGTACCGGCCCGTGCTCCGCGAACACGGCGACGATCCCCTCGGTCGCCTCGCGGGCGAGCTTGGGCCCGTCGCCTTCGCCTGTGAACCAGCGGTCGGCCATCGTGAACAGCTCACCGCCGATGTGCTCGACGACGCGCAGCACAAGGTGGTGGCGGTCGCGGAAGTAGACGTAGAACGAGGGCCGCGACAGCTCGGTCCGGCGCATCACCTCGTCGACCGTCAGCTCACGGAACGGGCGCTCCCGCAGGAGCGCCTCCGCGGCGGCGATGATCTCTTGCTCGGCGACCTCCGGCGTCCGCCGGCGCCGCCGGCGCGGCTCCGAGTCGGAGGGTGCGTTCACGGCCACGCGGTCAGCCTACTCGCGGCGGCCCTAGAATGGACGGCGCTCCGGCCCCCATGGTGTATCGGTTAGCACGCGAGACTTTCACTCTCGTAGGACGGGTTCGACTCCCGTTGGGGGTATGCCGGGGTTCGATTCCCCTCGTTCCGTCCGACACTCATGCGAACATTTGTTCGTGAGACGGACGAGCGTCAACTGGCCCGGCGGTTGCGGCGCGAGCGCGGTCTGCCGGTCAAGGAGATCGCCGGCATCGTCGGCTGTCCGTCAGCTCGGTCAGCCTGTGGGTCCGCGATGTCCCGCTCACACCGGAGCAGGAGGCTGCGCTGGACGCGCGGAATCCTGTGCGCAGCGGCCAGCGGCTCGGCACCGACAACAACAGCCGGCGCTGCCGCGCCGTGAGGGAAACCGCTCAGGAGCACGGGCGTCAACTCGTCCGCCAGCATGCCCGTTGCACGTTCAAGGCTGCATGCTGTACTCGGCCAGGGGTCGAAGCGGCGCAACAGCGTCACGCTCAGTAACGCGGACGCCGGCCTGGTCGAAGTCTTCCTTCGCTTCCTCCGCGTCTGTTACGGCGTCACCGACGACCGCGTGACGCTATCCGTGAACTGCTTCCTCGAGAACGGACTCACGCTCGACGAGATCCGGTCGTGGTGGCTCGCGCGGCTCCAGCTCCCGGCTCACTGCCTCCGGACAGCCACCGTCAATCGCCTCTCGTCTGCATCCAAGCGCGTGAAAGGCCACATCCTGCCCTACGGCACTGCGCGCCTCGCCGTCCACTCCCAGCTTCATCGTCCAGAGCATCTACGGAGCGATCCAGGAGTACGCCGGGATCGAACGCCCGGAGTGGCTCGACCTGTGACGAAGCGTCGGCGGGGAGCGGCGGCCGCACGTACGCCGCTCCCTCACCGAGGCCGGGGGGGCCTATCGCTGCGCGCCGATCGTATGCCCGGTCCGTCAGACGTCCGGTGCAGGGAGCGTCAAGGGACGGTCAAGATTTGGTCAAGGGCCCGGCGCAAGCGCGTAACCGACGCCCCGCACGGTGACGATCCGGCGCGGCTGCGACGGGTCCGCCTCGATCTTGCGGCGCAGGTTGGAGATGTGTGCTTTGCAGGCTCCGCCCCGTCCGATGAAGTCGCTGCGCCAGAGGTGATGCAGGATCTCCTCAGCGGTGAACGCGCGTCCAGGATGCGTAGCCAGCAGCGCCAGCAGGCGGAACTCGGTCGGGGTGAGACTGACCTGGGTCCCGCCCACGGTCACGCGATGGCGCAGCGCATCGATCTCAAGGTCGCCGACCCGCTGGACCACGGTCGCCGGCTTCGAGTCGAGCAGCCGGCGTCGAAGCAGCGCGCGCACGCGGCTGACCAGCTCCGCCATCGAGAACGGCATCCCCACGTAGTCGTCGGCTCCTGCCTCGAGGCCGATGACGCGATCGGCGTCCGAGTCGCGCGCCGACATGACGATGAGGGGAACATCGGACGTGCTGCGAATCTGGCGGCACGCCTCGACGCCGAAGCCTCCCGGCGCGTCGACGTCGAGGATCACGAGCGCGAACGCCTCGGCGCGGGCCCGGTCGAGCGCAGCCTGTCCGTCGTTTGTGCCTTCGACGGCGAGGCCCTCGCGCCGGAGCGCATCGCCGATCGCGTCGCGCACCGCCGGTTCGTGCTCGACGACGAGGACGCTCCCCGTCATCGGCGCCCGGGCGCTCGCCAGGATCGGCGGAGGCGAGGGACGGAAGCCGGGACCGGTCGGTTGGCTGCGCAGGAGCCGAACACGCATCGGCAGCCGCGTCGGCGCCTCGTGTGCGGAGATCGGATGCACCCACATGCGGCCTTGAATGTACGCGGACTGCGGCGCGTCGTCACGTACGCGCGCAGACCGAGAGGGCCGGTCCTGCAAGTGGGCCGTCTGGGACTCGAACCCAGAACCACGGGATTAACCTGCCGCACCGGCTTTCACCGGCCACCCGCTACTTCCGGCGCGGGCTTGCGGTCTGGACCATCTCTTCACCCTCGGCGGTCCCCGTTAGGGTGGGCGGCGTATGGCCTCTGAGGGCTCTCCCGCTGCGCGGGGTTGCCTGCTGATCGCCCAATCCACTGGGATTGTCACCGAACGAACCGGTACCCAGGGCTCTAAGGGGGTTCCAGCAAATAGCCGCCGACGTACTAGCGGTTTCCCTGCTAGCGCTCCTTCCCAGAAGTCCCTTGCTCTGCCAATTGAGCTAACGGCCCGTACCGGGCGGAGTCTAGACGGATGCGGTCATGCCGCCGTCGACGAGCAGCGTCGTGCCGGTGATGTAGCTCGCCGGTGCCGAGCAGAGGAAGACCGCGGCCGCGGCCAGCTCCTCGATCGTGCCGAGCCGGCCGGCCGGGACCGACTCGCGCGCCGACGCCTCCGCCGCCGCGCGCGAGCCGGCGGTCGAGTAAGAGCGGTCGGTCGCGATCCGCCCCGGCAGCACGGAGTTGAGCGTCACGCCGTCGGCGGCGAAGCGCTTGGCGAGCACCTTGAACGCTGCGATCAACCCCGGCCGGTGTGCGTTGGACAGCTGGATGCCGGGCAGCGGCTCGCGGACCGCGCTCGAGGACACCGCGACGACGCGGCCCCAGCCGCGCTCCTGCATCGCCGGCAGCAGCCGCTCGAGGAACGCCATCGGCGAGAGCACGAGCGTGCGATGCGCCTCCTCCCACTGCGCACGCGAGAACGCGAGCGGATCCGGTCCGGCGGGCGGGCCGCCGGTGTTCGCGACGTAGACGTCGATCGGGCCGAGCGCGGCCTCGACGTCGGCGATCACGCCCGGCACGGCGTCGAGGTCGGCCGAGTCGAACACCACTCCGTGGCCGCCGATCCGCGCGGCCGCCTCCCGCACCCGCTCAGCATCGCGGGCGGCGACCGCGACCCGCGCGCCCTCGGCGGCGAGCCCCGCCGCGATGCCGAAGCCGATCCCCTTCGAGCCGCCGGTGACGAGCGCCACCTTGCC